>Ga0308417_1000082_pt1 | contig 76689 bp, 58 predicted proteins | sample HotsprSampleOS65_FD_203528 | JGI IMG/M metagenome (GOLD analysis project Ga0308417, IMG submission 203528) | Hot spring phototrophic mat microbial communities from Octopus Spring, Yellowstone National Park, Wyoming, United States - 20090730_OS65 ... | reverse complement strand
ACGATCTCATGCTTCACTAACCGCAAGAGCGTCGACAGGATGCTGTATGCAATTCTTACATACCAAAACCGAAAGTGGGATGACGCCTACCGACCAAAGCAATTTACACACAATCCTTGACGTTACCAGTAAGTCTGCAAATGAGGTATCGGCTGCTTACAATGCCCGAGAACGCATACGAGGATTACTGGTGGGCGGACGCAGACAAGGCAGGATTCTGACCTCTATGTCATTTAGCTGTGTTCGTAATACAGAGTTGCGGTTGGCTTTCTGTTACCCGACAACCGCTAGGACTAGAACATGGGAATATACTTATCCTGAAACGCGTTCGCGAAGGGCTTCAATCTCGCCCGAAGAGCCGCTTATACCATGGCTTCTTACGCGTTATTTCCTCTTGCACCGCTGATGATGGCATGAGCATCTTCAGTTCTTCTTGGAGGGTCTCGACGCGCCCTTGGAGAAAACCGACTTGGCCAGATCTTTGCTCGAGCTGGTAATGGAGTTCCTGATTCTCTTTTCGAAGTTCGCGAATCTGCTCTCGAAGAGCGTCTATGACATACTTGACAGCGGAGTCGGCAGTCTGGCTTGCAATCTCCATATCCGCAATCCTTGGCTCGGTGACTTCCTCCGGCGAGCTTTCGTCTATCAGTCTTGCATCAGCTACTACTTCCCTGGGTTCATCCTGGAAACCATCTCCGCCTTCCAGCCGCTCCTTGTAAGCCAATACCTCCTCGCGGTTGAACATGAGCTTGACATGGCCATCCACGCGGACAGGAATAGCCTTGAGTCGTTTCTCTTTAACATAGCGCCGAACTTGGCGGTCGCTCTTGTCCAAAATCTCTGCTACTTCGCTTATCGGCATGTCATAGACAGCATCGTTCATCTTCTTATTCACCTTCTCCTAGATTCATGCGATCTTGTTCCGAATACAGAAGCGCGGAACAAACCATACACCCTGCCAGCATTCCGAGTGGCCGCCCACTCTGTAACTCGAGACTGGACGTCGCTGTTTGCACGCTTGTAATTGGCATTGGCGACCGTGCCCAGTTCCAGGCAAAACCTCATCACATCTGGGCAATGAGGTCAAGGATGCGCATTAGATCGTCATCGTCATAGAATTCGATCTCAATTTTCCCGGCGTTTGCGTCGTTTCGGGTGATGGACACCTTGGTCCCCAAAAAACGCCTCAATTTGTCTTCGACATCCGCAAGGTATGGATCGGTATGTCTTTGACGTCCTGTTGCACGTGAAACGCTCGATGTCTTAGATGTCCGGGAAGCTTTCGGTGTCCTAGACAGGCGCTCTGTCTCTCTGACACTTAGCCCTTGGGATACGACTTTCCTCCAGAAGTTGAGTTGCTTCTCCCTGTCATTGACAGATAGCAGGGCTCGGGCGTGTCCTTCGGTTATTTCGCCTTTGCTCAAACTCTCTAATATCTCGGGAGGCAGGTTTAGCAAGCGCAGAGTGTTCGCGATGGTTGAGCGGTTCTTGCCGACTCGCTCTGCGATTTGCTCCTGAGTCAATCCGAACTCGTCCAGTAGCCGCCGATAGGCCTCGGCGCATTCAAGAGGGCTGATGTCCTCGCGTTGGAGATTCTCGATCAATGCTAGTTCCAGGGATTGTCGGTCGTCCACGATTCTAACTACTGCTGGAATGCTTTGCAGGCCGGCTAAGACTGTTGCTCTGAACCTTCGCTCGCCTGCGACAAGCTCATAAGCGCCATCATCCGTGGGGCGAACGATCACAGGCTCTATGACGCCGTGCTCGCGGATCGAGTCCGCGAGTTCGTCAAGCTTGTCCTTGTCAAACATCTTTCGCGGTTGTCGAGGGTTCAATCGTATACTGCGAATGTCTATGACGGACAGAATCTCTACCGGCATGGGCTTGTCATGTTTGTCTTCTTGGTGTCCAGGCAGACTCATATCTCGCTCCCCGAGATGGTGTCATTAGCGTTGTTTCCCAATTAAGTGTTTTCACCATGTCAAAGCTGATATCCTCCTAGCTGCCGAGCGGAGAATAGTTAGAACATCGTTCAGAAGCAGATCTAATGACAAAGACAGCGGCTGTCAATGTCATGGCCGTCCTGCAGTTGTTCTTCTGTCTCACTCTGATGAAGGTGAGGGCTATATAGGCCATTAATAGAAACCTTAATATAGTAGAGGTCTGACACGCGAGTTAGGGTTTTGTGATTTGGTAGATTAATTAGTTAGTGCATTATCTAGACAAATAAGCAGGGCTACCTTCGGAGGTAGCCCTTAAGGGAGGTGTACGAGGATAGCGTCTAGTTATAGATCAGCGAACGCGATCCGCCTGGGCGCGTCGCATCATCATCTCTGCAATCTCGGTGCTGTCAACCTTGTATTCGCCCTTCTCGATGCGCTCTTTCAACTTCATCACGATGTCTTCGCGCACATCAGGCGCGGCTTTAACCATCTCGACTACTCGCGCAACCTCTTCTGCATCTGGCTCCTTGGTTGCCGGCAGCGAATCTGGGGTCACGGTAGTGAATTCTAGATCGGTCTTCAGGTTCTCGGTCGGCCTGGCTTGTTCCGCCGCAAGCAATTTTGCCACTTCCAGTGCTGAAATCTGCATTTTGCCCTCCACTTCGGAGGCCGCCTCAAACAAAAAAGGCAAACCTCCTGCAGTTGAAGACGGCAGCCAGGCTGTCATCCCCGGTCGCCCGGGATTAGACCCTATGGCTTTGCGTCCCCTTCTTTCGAAGAGTTTGCCTTTTTCGCTTAGTATTGTTGTCACTAGTTATTATCGGCAGGCCGCTCGTGATTCCTCAGGGCGAGTTTAGAAATTTCTTGGTAAAGTTTGACCGGCTCCGACAGCCTCAATATAGCAGACATTAGCCAAACTGTCAACTGCAACCCTAGAGCGGAGGTTTCCTGTCATCCGCAGGAAATGCGTGCCTCCATCAGGTATTTACATAATGAAGCCTGAAGAAGGAAGTTCGGCCGAAGATTGGTTTGCGGGCACACGACCATAATCCCCGCCGGCCACAATTCGCCGATTGCGATATTTTCTATCTTGATCCTAAACTTGGAGGTATGCTTTGTCAGCACAACTACGGATGATTCGGCGCAATCTTGATGATCTGCCGGAAATCGAGTTACCTCGGGGCTACGAAATCCGGACTTACCAGCCTGGAGATGAGGCTGCATGGGCCGAGATTATGAACTCGGGTATTGGGGCGAACTGGACTGCTGAGGGATGCTCGGAGGCTCTTACGTCGAAGCCCCAGTTCTTGCCAGATGGACTGTTTTTCGCCACCCATGAAGGCAAGCTGGTCGGCTCAGCCTGTGCATGGAGGAGTTCTCCAGACGAGTGGAAGGAGGGTTACCTGCACATGGTTTGTGTTCTGCCTGAGCATCGAGGCAAGAACCTGGGATATCTCCTCACCCTTGTCGTCTTACACTACTTCAAGGACCATGGATTCCAGTCCTGTGTCCTGGACACCGACGACTGGCGCATCCCAGGAATCAGATCATACCTGCGCCTTGGATTCGAGCCGGTTTATCTTGACGAGTCGCACAAGGAGCGCTGGCAGAAGGTGTTTGAGCAGGTAAGACCAGAGAAGACCTGAGTCACCAGGCGGCCTTATCAACTCCGATCGCATTTGACGCCGGCGTTCTCGCGGAGCAGGAAATTTGCGCCAAAAGGTTAAACTACACATGGAACTGATACTTTCCTGATATATGAAAGGATTGACCGCTATGGATTTCAAGAAGTTCAAAGACCCTGAGAGTATACTTCGACCAGCGCCGTTTTGGGCGATTAACTCGAAAATTACCCCGGAGGAGACCGCTCGCCAACTTGGGGATATGGTTGACGTTGGCCTATCAGGTGGCTTCTTCCATTCACGAGCAGGACTAGTTACTGACTACCTCGGGGAGGAATGGTTTGCCGCCATGAACGCCGCCATAGACATGGCAAAGCAAAAAGACGGTTATGTTTGGCTCTACGACGAAGACCTATGGCCGAGTGGGAATGCCGGTGGCCAGGTAGCAGGAATGAAGGATGAATACCGTGCCGCAACCCTGCAAGCTGAGTTCGTCCCCGCCGGTGAAGAAGCGATGCCAGATGGCGATGATGAACCAAAAGCCGCATACATCCTCAGCGGTCGACACGGCACGAGAGCCGATAAAATTGATAAGATCGATTTTGAAGAAGCTCGGAATCGGCTTGATTCGGAGCGCCTACTTTTCCGCCGCCACTATATGGAGAAAACACCTTGGTGGGGTGGGGAATCCTATGCAAACCTTTTGAATCCTGATGGCGTGAAGGAGTTCATCAAGCTCACACATGAGGTCTACAAAGCCAAGCTGGGTCACGAGTTTGGCAAGCGTATACCAGGGATTTTCACGGATGAACCCCAGCTTTCCCAAGGACCAAGTGCCCTGCCGTGGTGGGAGGGCATTCCTGAAGTCTATGCGAAGTGGTACGGGCGCGACTTCTGGGCTGACTTGCCATACATGTTTTTTGATGGCCCGGAAGCACGCAAGATACGTTTGATAATCCATCGTACCTTCCTGCGCCAATTCTGCGAGGCGTTCAGCAAGCCTATCTACGAGTGGTGTGAGGCAAATGGACTGGAGCACACCGGGCACTACAACGCAGAAGACAGCTTCGAAGGCCAGATTCGCTGTCATTGCGGCGGAATAATGGCTCACTACAGATACCAGCAAGCTCCCGGAATTGACCACCTGTGCAGACAAACCGACGGCTTCACCTATGGTGGTGGCATGCTTCTCACCGTTAAGCAAGTTGGTTCTGCGGCTCGACAGCTAGGACGGAAGCGGGTTCTTACCGAGATTTTCGGCGTCTCCCGGCACACAAACACGTTTGAGGATTTCAGGTGGCTAGGCGAGTATGACATGGTACTGGGCGCAAACTTCCTATGCCCACACCTAACCCTCTATTCTGCAAAAGGACGCGCGAAGCGAGACTATCCACCGAACTGGAACTATCAGCAGACCTACTGGCATGAGCTACGGCCACTGAATGACTACTTCACCCGCCTGGCGTCTGTTCTCACGAACGGGGTGGCAAAGCCAGACGTACTTGTGCTGCATCCAATCGAAAGCGGTACGGCAGCACATAGGTTTGGCTTCCAACCTCCGAGCGGAGTTGGACGAACGGTCTATCAATACACTGTATCCGGCAGAAAGCGCACGATGCCAGTTGACCTGCCTGCCGAGGATCTAAGTGCTGCGCATTACCTGGATCAAATGCTCCGGCGGGTGCTCGAGTCCTCACTCAATGCTGGCTATGACACCGACCTTGGTGACGAAGGTTACATCGAGGATATGGGCTCTGTGGAAGGCTCCCTCTTCAGAATCGGCGAGATGGCATATCCCGTGGTCGTTGTGCCGCCCTCGGACACGTGGCGACCTAGGACTTATGAACTTCTAAAGCAATTTGTGGCACACGGCGGAAAACTGATATTCGTCGGTCGCTTGCCCAAAGAGCTAGACTGCGAAGATGCTGCCGAACGGTGGCGAATACTAGCATCCATGCCAGGCGTGCAGACGGTTCCTGCATCCAGACGGCAAGTGCAGGAAGCACTGGACAAGGTAGTGCCTAGAACGTATTCCCTCAGGGACAAAGACGGCAACAGTGTGCCGAGGACCTATGTCCACCATCGCGCAGATGATGACCAGGAATTCCTTTTCGTTGTCAACTCGGATCGCAGTCATGCTCATGACTACGTGTTCACCGCTTTTGGCAAAGCAGGGCAGCCATTAGCTGTCTGGAATCCGCTCGACGGCACGCGTGTCAAGGTTGACACCACGCAGGTAGGGCAGGATCTTCGCTATGAGTTTACCCTGCAACCGTGCGGCTCTACGCTCATAGTGTTAGGATCAGGTGCGGACACAGACGCCATACAGCCGCAAGAAGTACCTGCAGTAAGGAGTGCTGACATTATTCCGCTCCCCGATGCTTGGCAGTTCAAGCGCTCCGAGGAAAACGTGCTTGTCATGGATAGGATTACTGCATCACCAGATGGCGGTAAGACATGGTGGGCTCAGGACATGGAACATCGGGTTCGTCAACGGTTGGCAGAGCATTTCGGAACAACAGACGCCCTCTTGTGGCAGCCCTGGGTGGCTATCCGCAAAGGTGTATTTGACGGCAAGGGCGGTCCGGTAATCCTCAAGTACCATTTCCGAAGCACAATCAGCCGCCCTAAGAGCGCTTATCTAGTCATAGAAGACATAGACAAGGCTGACGTCATAGTCAATGGCAGCGTCATAGACACGTCCAATACCGGTTGGCATTGGGATAGAGCATTTGGAAAGGTTGACATCGCTGACCTGATTAAGCCAGGGGTGAACGAAGTCGAGGTACACCTCAACTATGACTTCCTCACTGTCGTAGAACCCGCGTACATAGTGGGAGACTTCGGCGTACAGCTCGCAAACCTGTATGAAGGTGAGATTATCGAGGAGCCGTCAACGCTTCGCTCTGGTTCGTGGGTGGATCAAGGCTATCCATTCTATTCTGGCTCAATGACATACATGGCGACTGTGGATTTGCCGAATGATGGTAAGCGCACCATCCTGCGATTGAACCGCCCGTCCGGTATCTTGTACAAGGTCCGCGTCAATGGCAGGGATGCGGGCAAGATTCTTTGGCGTCCGTTCCAGCTTGACCTGACGCCACTCCTGCAGGCTGGAAAGAACGAGCTTGAAATAGAGGTGGTCTCCAGCCGGCAAAACAGCTTAGGACCTCTGCACGAGTGGGAGGGCGATGACAATATGTGGGTAGGCCCGGAGGCATTCGAGGCAGAGCGACTGCTGAGAGAAGAACTCAGCCTCTTCGACTACGGCTTGCTAGGCGGCGCTGAGCTGGCTCGCATTTGATATTATCGCAGCATGCTGGGTCTGCAGTGGGTTTTGACCTTGCAGACCTTTCGATCTTGTATTTTACTGGAGGAAAACTTATGCCGTTTAATGCTCATGACAAGCAAATCCTTCGAGATCTCGCGAAGCAGGTGGCTGAGATTGCAGCGGATCCATATAATGCAGAGCGGCGAGAAATGTGGAAGCGACACAATCGCCTTGAGAAGGTCAAACCCATGGTTCTTGCTTTCCCCGAAGGCGCATGGCGTGAATTGCTTCCCCACACCGTTTTACAGTGTGAAGATCAATCCGCTCGTGAGCTGGAGTGGTACCTCCGGCATGTCATCTACCGCTGGGAGCACCTTCGCGATGACAATGTGATAGAACCGCATATAAGGGTGGGCCTGCACTATCGGACAACAGGGTGGGGACTGGAGCCTAAGCAAGTCCAGAGAACACTTGAGCACGGATCGTGGGGCTTTGACCCCGTGCTTAAGGAGTTTTCGGATTTCAAGAAGCTCAGATTCCCGGAGTTGATAATTGACGAAGAATCTACGCAGAGGGCTTTCGAGGATATTAGCGATGCGCTAGGCGATATCCTGGAAGTGAAAATCCATCATCGCATTTGGATTGACACCAGCCTGGTATACGAACTTGCGATACTGAGAGGGCTGGATCAGCTTATGTGGGATATGGTGGATAACCCGGAATGGCTGCACGAGGTCATGATTTTCATGACCGACGGTGTCAATCATCTGCTTGATCAAGTAGAGGCGTATGACAAGTTAGACTTAAACAACGGTGATGACTATATAGGATCGGGGGGAGTTGGATATACGGATGAGCTTCCTAGCGCTGGCTTTTCTGGCAAAGTCCGGCTTATTGATCTCTGGGGCAGTGCAAATGCGCAGGAACTGGCCCTTGTTTCGCCAGAAATGCACGAGGAGTTTGTTCTGCAGTATCAGCGCAGGTTGTTAGCTCGATTTGGTCTGAATTGCTATGCGTGCTGTGAATCGGTCACTGATCGCCTGCAGTATGTAAAGCGAATTCCACGGCTGCGCAGAATTTCGATAAGCCCATGGGCGGATGTTCGGGTTGCCGCAGAAGAGCTTCAAGACAAATATATATTCTCATGGAAGCCTAATCCCGCGCAGTTGTGCGGTCACTTCGACCCCGAGCGTATCCGGAAGGAAATCAGAGAAACGCTGACCATTGCAAAGGACTGCATTCTAGAGATAATCATGAAGGATACGCACACTGTCGACAACGAACCGAGTCGGCTGTGGACGTGGGTGCAGATAGCTCAGGAAGAGACGGCGCTTTGTTGAAAGAAGTACTGGCGCAATTAGGTCAGATTTGTTGACAAATGGGCGTAAAAGAGGTATAAAGGGATTGTAGACCTGCCATGATGCCATACTTGGCTTGACGCCGCGCTGGTTTACTGCATCCTCCGGCAGTAGTCGGAACATCCCCTATAGGGAGGGTCCGCAATGAGCGTCCACCGTTTAGCACGAAGCCAGGGGTTTACCCTCATCGAGTTGCTTGTTGTCATCACCATAATCGCCATCCTCGCGGCGCTCCTCATGCCGATTTTTGCTGAAGCTAGGAACAGAGCACGCCTATCTGCCTGTTTGAGCAACGTCAGGCAACTTGCTTTAGCAACCCATGCCTACTGTGCCGACCACGACGATTACTTCCCTATTGGCCGATCAATTCTAGGTAAAGATGACAACCACTGTTGTTTCGGCAAGCAGGGTTGGTGGGACGCTACATACCAAATCGGAGATCCTACTCCTGCCGAACAACGGGCAATGTACCGCTACATCAAAAATGTCGAGATCTGCCGATGCCCGCGGGAGAAAATACAACCAGCGGTGGTCGGTCTGGGAAATGGTAAGGATCGCGATTTCGACATAGAGGGTACTAGCTATGTCTTTGTCGGGGTGCTGGGCATCCCATACAACTGGCCGCATCACCGGTGCCTGTTTCACAGAAAAATGAGTGATGTGAAGTATCCATCCAAGCAAGTGATGCTGGGCGAGCGCGGACTGCACGACTTCTGGGACTATCAAAACAAGCCAGCGGATTGGGGAGGGCTGGGATATAGGAACCATGATATGAAGTCGCCCAGGGCTGTCGTTGCCTTTGTCGACGGACACGCAGCTTTTGTCCTCTTTGAGAAAGGGCGCTGGGAGGGAGAGTTCCGAGGCAAAGATTGGAGCATGGCGAACTGGATACTAGTCCAGCCGAACTGGGGGCACAACTAGGTCTTTGATTACGCATAGCTTGTGTTTATATCCTGCTAACGTAAAGGAATAGGCGAGCGGTGGATCGGCCTGCTATGGAGCGAAGCCCCAAAGTCAGAGTAGGAGAATTGAAGTATGTCCTTTTGGCGTTCGAAAAACCACAATCTAAACAAGACTGGGTTCACACTCATCGAACTGCTGGTCGTCATCGCGATTATTGTCATTCTCGCTGGGCTTCTCATGCCGGTACTGGCAGAGGCGCGAAATAGGGCTAGGCTGGCGGCTTGCCTGAGCAACATGAAGCAAATTGGTGCGGCAATGCTTCAGTATGCCCAAGATCATGACGACCGCTATCCCGTGTGCAAAGATCACCTTGGCTATTATGACAACCATTCCATCGGCGGCAAGCAAGGGGTTCTTATCACACTTCCTAGCGGGGCGGTCATCGGCTGCATAGTCCCTCCCGAGCAACGCCCTCTGAATCGCTATACCAAGTCGCTGAAAATCTGGCAGTGCCCCAGGGAGAAGGTACAACGAGATCCGCTAGGGGATGGGTCACACCCCGACTACGAGGTAGAAGGAACTAGTTACGTAGCCAATGGTGTATGGTTCTGGAATGGCGTGTGGTCGCCGAGTATTTACGGACGGCCGCTCTCAAAGGTGAAGTATCCTGCCGCTACCATAGTCTTGGGAGAGCGAGGAATCCAGGATTTCTACAACAACCATCCCGGTCGGGGCTATCGAAACCATGACATCAGACAGCCAAAGTGCGCGGTGGCGTTTGCAGATGGGCATGCAGAGTACATTCTCATGACCTACGGCTGTTGGGAGGGTTCGCAGAAAGGTAAACCTGTCTCCGAAGCCAAATGGATAATGGGTTCGCCGGATTGGTGCTCCGCCTGGAACAATTAATCACCTCTCATGCCAGCGCGCAGTCAAGGTATGAGGGAGTCTAGTGGGGACAGTTTCATTAGACAGCACTCACAAAGCCTCACTCTTGTCCAAACAGCCTCTGGGGTTTATCCCTTTTTCCAAACTATTGACATCGGCTTCGTCCAGATCGTCGGTGAGTATCGGGCTTTTCCATTTTCCGGAGTAGTAGTAAGTGACACTCATCAGCATGCCCAATACGAAACCGGTCAACATCCCGTACCAAATCCCGTCCATGCTGTGCATCCGCTCTGACAGATAGGTCGCTACTGGAACACGCACGATTAACAAAGACACGGCTGCAAAGCAAGTGGTGATCAACGTTCGTCCAGCTCCATTGATTACACCGTTGCTTACGAATAAGGTGGCTAGCACCAGGTATCCCGCGCCCACAATTCGGAGGTAGTGCACGCCCAGGTTAATCACTTCCGGGCTGTGGGTGAAACCCCTCATAAGTAAATGCGGGATGATGATGAAAATCAAAGAGGCACTAAGCGCTATTCCGCCACCCAGGGCAATTCCCCACTTAAAGACTTCGTGGACACGGTCATATTTCTGCGCGCCGATGTTTTGGCCGGCGAGCATAGACGCCGCCATACCGACAGTCATAGCCGGCAAGAAAGCAAACTGGTCTATACGTGATGCAGCTCCAAAAGCGGCCATGCCACTTGGTCCAAAGCCGTTTACTAGACGTGTTATGAGAAGCATGCTTATCGAAACGAAAGAGTTTTGCACGCTGGAAGGAATGCCTATCTTAACCATCAGCCAGCTAGTTGGCCAGTCCAGACGCAACTTGCGCCAATCCGGAAGGACTATGTGGCGTTTTCGGTACAAATATACCACTGCCGCGGTCGACGCAATGACGTTCACTACCACTGTGGCAATCGCCGTTCCATTGACACCGAATTTGGGAAACCCCAGCCAGCCGAACATCAAAATTGGGTCGAGAATCGTAGCCATCAGCACGGCCGCGCCCTGGAAGTAAAGTGGCGTCCTCGAATCCCCTACACCACGAAGGAGTGAGGCTATCAGGAAAATGGCAAACGCAAAGGGTATGTGCCATACAAAGATTCGCAGGTAATTGTATGCCACAGGCATTATTACAGAAGGCGTATCCATGAGGACCAGGATGGGTTTTGCTAAGAAAAAGCTGGCGAGTGTACACACTAGGCTGGCTATACCTGTCAGCACAAACGAGTTCTGCACGATTCGCTTGAAGTGTGCCCAGTCTTTCGCACCGTATGCCTGAGATGCCAATATGCCCGCAGCCATCGTTAATCCGATCGCGAGTGACATGAGCACGAAGAAAGCTGGAAAACTGACCGTCACAGCTGCCATTGCGTTGTCGCCCAGCCCGTTTCCAACCCAGAACGCGTTTATCACGCTATACGCCATCTGAATTCCATTGCCGACGAGCATGGGTACTGAAAATGTGATTAGGTGGCGAGGAATACTGCCTGTGGTCAGGTCACTTCCTTGTCTAAGTGAATCGTGTGCGTCTTGCCTTTTCGCTTCGTAGTTCATATGTAGATTATACCATCTACGAGCCGTCTTCGTCTGCCTGCGCGTGGCTCATGACAAGACCCTGATGCAACTCATGAACTGCCCATCTTCGCAGCAGCGAGCTTCTTCACCTCGACATCGTCGAAGAAATTGCAATTGAATGTTATGCCCTGTACCTGCAGGTGGTGAAGGAAAATCGTCATCTTCGGCTTCACCGGACGAACCTGAAGCTTGATCTGTGTCCACTCCTTGTGGCTGGGAGAGAAGGGTGTCCATATCACGTAGGGAGAGTTCGGGTCCTTCCCACCCATAGGATCTACCCCGAGGCGATTGGCCACGTCTCCACGCAGCCCATCCGCCGTCTGATAGGTCATGCTCCAGACCGAAACCTCGTACAGTGCGTCCGGCTCGACTGCGATCGTCTGATAAATGCCACCGTCCTTGATGTTCGAACCGGCAACAGCCCCAAAGAATCCCTTGCCCGAATGAGGCTGGAAACCTTCCGGGAAGGCGTCCGGGATCAGACCCTTGTGCCAGCCCGCGGGGTTTATGCCCTGAGTCGTACCAAAGCGCATCCAGCCTGTGAACCATGTGTTGATGCGGGGGATGTTTTCAAAACCAGGGTCGATGAGCGCATCCGGTACAGGTGTCTCGGCCAGGGTAATCTCTACACCGGACGTGCCGCTCCGCTCTACCTTCACCGCCTGCTTCATACCGGAAGAATAGTCCGGGTGGAAGGCGAAGAGGTCGTACTTGCCTGGAGTCAAACCGTCCAGCGTGAAGTTGCCCAAATAGTCCGTAACCGCCCATCGTCCCAGCGGCACTGTGCAGACGGTTGCCTTTGCCAATCTCTGCTTTCCATCTGGCCCAAATACCGTGCCCGAAATGGTCGACTTCGCGAGTTGGCCTTTTGTCTCTATAGCGGATGGTAGTGGCCAGCTTGCATCATGCAAGAAGATATCGTCGAACCATACAAAGCCTGCTTGTGCATCCACCGTTAGAGTTACCCTCAGTCGCCTGCCTTGCGGAACGGTGCGCAGAGCAATCGTGAGCGGCCGCCACTCAGAGTCGCCCTCGCCTAAAAGCTTTACAGTGCCTTCTGTGATGGAGCGGTTGAAGCTGTCGGTGACCGTCAGGGTGAGCGTCACGCCCTCACCAGTGCCTATCACCAGACCCTGGGTTTTCACCCACACTTCGGCAGCGTAGACGTGGTCTGGCAGGCTGGTCTCATAGCTTGTGATGTTCCATATGCTGTGAGCCTTACCATCTGCCCGGACGCGCTGGCTGGAAGAGCCGGTTCGCTTCGTCTGGCCGCCAAGCGCGAACGCCTCCGAATCGTCGTAGGCTGTCCATCCACCCGCGAGCCGGTCGCCCGGGTTTCCGTCCAGTGGTGAAAGCCAGCCTGTGCGCTTCACAACTGCATTCCAGATCCTCGGCTTGCCCGGAGTCAGGGAGAGTTTCTGGGTTTGCGTGGATTTGAACCCGTCACAGTAGCCGGAAATTTCGTATTCACCTGCCGGCACGTTGGTAATGGTGAACTCCCCTTTGGCATCGGTGATTGCCGCGTAACACCCGAAGCCTGGCCGCCTGATCCAAACTATGAATCCCTCAATACCCCGGCCCAGCAAGTCGTCAGTTATCTGCCCCTTCACCGCGCATGGTCCCTTAGGCATGTAGTCCGACCCCTCTGGTTTTGGAAGTGCTGCGATTGCGTCATACATCGGCGTGTGGCTGAAGTCCTCGCGGATGAAGTCCCAGCCGTTCCAACCACTCCATCGGGTGTCTTGCAACATAAAAGGCATGACAGCCCTCACCCGTGGATCAGGCAACCAGTACTTCTTATAGGCCTCAACAAGATATTCCGCTCGGAGCTCCTCCGTGATCTTTGGAAAACGAGGGTCTTTCTGATTCCCCAGTTCGTAGCCTGTCTCTGTCATGATGAGAACAGGCTCCTTTACGCCGTGCTTTTCCAGAGTACGTGCGGTGTAGACGTGGCTGTCTACCCCATAATCACCGAGCGACTGACAGTAGCCGGGTGGGTGGTTTGCCGCGTACGGATGCATGCCCCAATGGTCTACATACTTGATCAAGTCGGGCACCTTGGTCAGCATGGCATCATAGAAATCCCAGCCACTGCCCGCCATGCCCGCTGTGCCAAAACTGAGGTTTGGATCCACCTTCTTCAAACCCTTACTCGCCGCTATGCACATCTCGGCATAAATCTCGGGGTGCTTGGCATAGAAACCGGCGTTAACCTCGTTGCCATACTCAAAGTATGGGATGGTTATCCCCCTCGCGTAGACTTTCCGAAGCCAGTCCTCGTATGCCTTGCTGAAAATAGTGAGTGAGCCATCGGCATCGCGCTTAGGGATTTCAGGATTGTCTGCGTCGTAATACTCGTCTGGCAGTCGAAGAGCCGTCAGAACTGGTATAAGGTGCATCGCTCGGCAGGCGACGACAGTCCGAACGAGGGAGTCTATGCCGTCATCGTTAATGCCGGCGCCGATTCGCACATATCCCCACTCTCCGCAAAAGTCGCGTGCGAGCTTCATATGGAAAAGCTGACCGACTGTATTTGCGTCACCGTCGGTCATCAGCATTATGCCGAACTTGTTGTTTGGCTTCTCTCCTAGAGCGTAGACCGATGTGCAAACTAAGATTACAGCGGTCGCAAACATTAACTTACGAAACACTACAAACCTCCCCGGAGCTTGGATTGATGGATGCCATGTGACGTTCCTGTATATCGTTGGGCATCTAAGGGCTGAAATCCTCCCGCCACCGAACTGGTCGTCGAGGGGATCAGATGCCTATGGAACTTGCATTGCGTCGCGGCTAACCCCACAGGCAATGCGTTGCTTGGTGAAAATGAAGTCCTATTCGACTGCTACCTTAGAAGCGGATTCGCCCGCCACCCAGCCTGTAGAGAAGGCGGCTTGCAGGTTGTAGCCGCCTGTAACCGCGTCTATGTCTATCACTTCGCCAACGAAAAACAGCCCACGTACCAGCTTTGATTCCATCGTGCGAGGGTCTATTTCCTTGATGCAGACTCCACCCGCGGTGACGATTGCCTCATCCGCCGCTCGATTGCCTGCAACTGTGAGCCGCAAGTCAGTCAGCAGATCAACGACTGTCTTGCGCTGTAGGGCGGATATCTTGTTTACCGGAATATCAGGTGGAATACCAGTTAACTTGAGAAAGACTGGCACGAGCGACCGAGGGACCAACTGGGGAAGATAGTTCTTGAGCTTTCGGGTTTGAGCGAAGTCGCGAATGAGGCGTTCGTCGAGTTGCTCGCGGTTCAGCGCCGGCTTCAGGTTAATCGACAAGAGCACATTGGACTTGTCTTCTAGTGCCGCGTACTGCTTGCTCAGGGTTAGTATGATTGGGCCTGAAACGCCGAAGTGTGTAAAAAGCATTTCTCCGAACTGTTTACTGATTTTCTTGCCGCTGGCGTACATGGTCACGGCAACATTTCTGAGACTGAGTCCTTGCAACTCGGCAACCCACGCCTCCTTAGTTTCGAGAGCCGAGAGTGAGGGCTTCGGTGGGATTATTGTGTGGCCAAGCTCCTCCGCCATTTTGTACCCGTCGCCAGTGGATCCGGTACGTGGATAGGTTATCCCTCCTGTTGCCAGCACCACTGCGTCTGCGCGCATCACGCCGCCGAAAATGCGCACTCCGGAGACCGCCCGTCGGCCCTCTTCTGATGCCAGGGAATGCTCATGTGTTTCAATTCCCATGGCTCGGACGCCTGTACGGATCTCCACCTCCAGTCCCCGAAGCCACGACTCCAAAGCCGCTACCACATCCGCCGCCCTGTCTGAAACAGGAAATACCCTGCCGCCGCGCTCCACTTTCGTAGGAACCCCAAGCCTCTGCAAAAAGGAAATAAGGTCTTGGTTTGAGAATCGAGAAAACGCCCCGTAGAGGAATTTTCCATTTGGGCCAAAGGCTGTTATGAAGTCCTCTAGACTCGCAGTGTTCGTGACGTTACCGCGTCCCTTCCCTGTTATGCGGAGCTTGCGGCCTAGAATGCCATTTCTCTCAAGGAGCACAACCCTTGCGCCGCACTCCGCCGCACGTCCTGCCGCCAGCATCCCGCCGGCTCCACCACCGATGATAATCACCCTTTTCATATACCGTTTCCAAAAATACACAAGCTATGGTGCCTGCAGATGAATCCCGCATAGCCCCTCTCAGGCTGGAGAGCTTCGCACGACTAGATAATTGGAATTTGCGAATACCGCCTATGACAGCCCCTGGGGTTTCTGCTATTCCGTGGGTTGCCCCTTATCAGAGTTTTGCCAGGAAGTAATCTTTTGAGTCCTCGAATGCAGCAGGCAGATCGTCCAGGATATACCCGATAAATTTGGCTAGCCGAGGTGTGCCCGAGTGCACGAGAATCTTATCAGCCATGAATACCGTGCCGGGATACTTCTTCTTGAGTTTAGCCGCAGTGTCCGGCGCCAAACGCATACCCGCGCCAAATTTGATGATAACCTGCCCCCGATCCGTCGCAATCGCAGCTATCCCGGTTCTAGCTGCCTTCAACCTCAGCTTCAAGATTTCTAGTGAGTTGACAACCGACTTGGGTGGGTCGCCAAATCTGTCTTGGAACTCTTCCACAAGTTGGTTTACGTCGTCCTCGGTCCGCACAGCCGTCATTTTCTTGTAGAAAGAGAGCCGAACGTTTTCCGTTGGGATGTAGCTAGTAGGGATGTAGGCATCCATCGGCAAGTCTGCCGGCGGAAGCTCGAATCGCTCTGGTTCTTCGCCCTTCAGCTCTTGAATTGCTTCAGAAAGGAGTTGGCAGTACATGTCGAAACCCACGGCTGCCATATGTCCGTGCTGTTCAGTACCCAGCAGGTTGCCGGCGCCTCTTATCTCCAAGTCTCGTATAGCGATCTTGAATCCGGAGCCCAGGTCGGAAAACTCTTTTATTGCCTGCAATCGTTTTTCTGCCGTTTCGGTCATTATCTTGCGTGGACCATAGAGAAGGTACGCATAAGCTTGACGGTTTGACCGGCCGACGCGTCCCCTAAGTTGGTAGAGTTGAGCCAAGCCCATCCTGTCTGCATGGTTGATTATGATCGTATTCACATTAGGTATATCCAAGCCGCTTTCAATGATAGTGGTACACACAAGTACATCGAAGCGATACTCATAGAAGTCAAGCATCACCTTTTCTAGAGCATCTTCGTTCATTTGACCATGGGCGACTTCGATCCTTGCAAATGGCACCAGCCTGCGCAGGTGGTCGGCAATGTGCTCTATGTTCTCTACCCTATTGTGCACGAAGTATACCTGCCCATTTCGATCGAGTTCACGAAGAATAGCATCGCGTACTAACTCGTCATCGTATTCACGCACGTATGTCTTCACGGGTACGCGTCCTTCCGGTGGATCATTTATCAGACTCATGTCCCTTATTCCAGCCAGAGACATGTGAAGCGTTCGAGGAATCGGTGTTGCCGTGAGCGTCAGCACGTCAACGGTCTTCCGCAACTGTTTCAACCGTTCCTTGTGGACAACGCCAAAGCGATGTTCCTCGTCTATGACCAGCAGTCCCAAATCCCGAAACTCTATGTCCTTGGAGAGTAGGCGGTGGGTGCCTATGACTACATCCACTTCGCCGGTTCTAAGTCCCTCTATCACTTTCTTCTGCTCAGCGCGAGTTCTGAAGCGGCTCAGCATCTCTATTCTCACAGGATAAGCCGCAAGCCTCTGGGAGAATGTGTTGAAGTGCTGTTGTGCTAAGACAGTGGTTGGAGCCAAGATCGCCGCTTGCTTTCCATCAGTTACCACTTTGAACACGGCTCGTATGGCAACCTCTGTCTTGCCATAGCCGACATCACCGCACAGCAGTCGGTCCATGGGCTTCGGCGATTCCAAGTCTTGCTTTATCTCTTGTATCGCCTCAAGCTGGTCAGGCGTTTCCTCAAATTCAAAAGCAGACTCGAGTTCCTGCTGCCAGGGTGTGTCCGGTGAATAGCTGTACCCATCGATTGTCTGTCGTGAGGCATAGAGCTCCAGCAGTTCCTTAGCCATTTCCTGAGCAGCCTGCTTGACACGCTTGGTCGTTCTAGCCCACTCAGACCCGCCCAGCTTGTTGAGCGCTGGCTCTTGACCCTCAACGCCTATGTACTTCTGCACGCGGTCGATTTGCTCCACGGGCACATAGAGTTTGTCTGTACCGGCGTACTCTATCAGCAAATAGTCTCTCTCCCCACCGGCTCCGGACAGCTTAGTGAGCCCTCGGTACCGCCCTATGCCATGATGGATGTGAACCACATAGTCGCCTTCCTGAAGCTCGAGTAGCGAAGAAATGGTCAGCCCTGCCCTAAAGGGTTTCCTAGTTCGTATCAGCCTGCGCAAGCCAAACATTTCTGCGTCAGTTACGACCATCAGGTTTGCATCCGGCAGTTTGAAGCCTTCGCGCAGTACACCTTCCGTGACGTAGATCCCACAGCCGTCTTGAGTAAACTCCTCTGGTAGACAACCGGCAGGCAGTTCGTACTCATTCAGAAGTTCGATTACTCTATGCGTCTGCTTTGTGATAATCAGCACCCGGCATTCGTTCGCCAACCAGGTCTGCAACTGCTCAGCCAAAACGTGTATCTGACCGCCGAACATATCCATGTGTGCACTGGAGATGGGTATGCGATGAGGGTCCTCAAGCCAAGGAGTGGGTCGAGGTAGCGCGGAGAATAGCATCAGGCGTTGACTCTGCTTCAATCGTCTCAAGGCTTCTTCAAGAGGGATTACATGGTCACTGGGCAGTGCCAGTGTATCTCCCCTGGTAATTCGGGCGTGTAGAGACTCCAAGAGTTCGTCATGCAGTTGTTCCCAATGCGACTCGATCAGGTGCGGCTCATCTACGATGATCAGCGCATGGGCTGGCACATAGTCCAGCAGTGACACTGTCTCCGGATAGACTACGGGAAGATAGTATTCCATTCCATCGAAGTATGCCAGGTTTCGCAATCGAACGACGTCGTCCTCGACTTTATTTCGCAGTCTCTCAGCGGTTTCGGCATCCAACTCGGATTCAAGGTTTGCGGCTTCAGCGTCCGACAACCGCAACAGCTCTTCGGCAGCGGCATCAGCCCTGTCGTTCGTAAGGAGAAGCTCACGGGCAGGTGCGATGTCGACTGACTCTTTGTGTGCTACAGACCGCTGGGTTTCCACGTCAAACGCCCGTATGCTTTCAACGAAGTCGCCGAACAACTCGATTCTGATGGGCATTTCTTCGGTAGATGGAAATATGTCCAGAATGCCACCACGCCTGCTGAACTCTCCCTGTCGCTCCACCATGTCGGTCCGCTCGTAGCCAAGATCTACCAGCCGGCGCATGCATTCTTCTAAATCGAGCTCGCAAGCCTTTTCTATGCGTATTCTGTGCGCTGCTAGTACATGTGGAGGGATGGTTCGCTGGAGAACAGACGCAATCGGTGCAACGACAACTGAAGGCCTTGCATCCTGCAAGCAAGCAAGTGCGGACAGCCGCCTGCTTATGACATCTGGGTCGGAGTCCCCTTCCTGGTAAATCATGCTGTCGGCAGGCGGTATCAGCAACACTTCGCCGTTCGACATCCCGAAGGCAGACATATCTTCATACAGTCGCTCTGCCTGCTCGTGGTTGTAAGTTATCAGCAGGATAGGGCAACCGAGTGACTGGCGCAAAGCGGCGACCATCATGCTCTTGACGACCGGCGTCAGCCCCTCGACACACAAGTGCCCCGGAGCATCAAGTCGGCGCTGAATTTCTCTAACCTGAGGTAGATTGCTCAGCAATTGCAGTGATCTTTCCAAGCCCATGGTTATCTCAGCAAGTCTCTCATCGAGTGTAGTCTTGTCTTGAACAGCACAAAGCCGAAAAGGGTTTTGGCCCGACACCTAGGGGGTCCACCAAAACCCTGAACACTCTTATTTCGATCATGTAATTATATCACATATGGGGTCTTTATGGTTTATTCGATGTGAATATTCGCCCAAGAGAATAACACAATTTCTGCCACATAGACATTCGGGCTTCGACTTCGGGGACAGGCTGGTTATTACGCGCATTACTGGATGGCTCTAATATGACTGCTATTTCACCCGGCTTCACCCAGCCTTGTTTTCTGGCTTCGACTTCCTTGCCTAGTGGAGTGTCGAGGTTTCTGAGCTCGCGTTTGAGCCTAGCGTTCTCAGCTTTCTCCAAGGCAATTTGCTTCTGGATTTCAGCAATTTCTTTCTTTTCGTTGTGATAGATGAGATACGGTTTTACTGCCTTTGCAGCCATCGAGCTCACAATGAAGAGAACCAGTGTGACCAGCGCGAACATCTTGGCGCTCTGCAGAAACCTGCGAAGACTGGGTGACAACCGGATCTTCCGGCTGGTTCTGCGATTGCCGGATTTTCTCATGGCTGATACACCTCCCAGGTTCGTTTGTTTGAAGTCACCACTTGTACCTCTAGCATTGCGATATATTGCGGGAATTCCGCGCGAGGTTTTATTCCAAATTCGCCGGGCTCTGTGGATAGTCCTTCAACGATGGAGACTATTTTTCAGCCACTCATTGCCTGTCCCACGGTGTGCACCTTGATCAGGTTCGTACGACCCGGCACACCGGCGGGGACTCCGGCTGTGAGAACCACGACATCGCCATCTCTGACCAAGCCTGCGCGCTTGACGCTGTCGACGGCTTCTTCCACCATGTCGTCTGTATTGCGGCTGGGTGCCACGAGAAGGGAGTAGACTCCCCATGAAAGTGCTAGTTGCCGGTATGTGCTGGGCGAGGTAGCAGCAGCTACGATCGGTGCTGGCGGACGATATTTCGAGACAGCACGCGGAGTCATGCCGGACGAGGTAGGTGTGACAATTGCCGTGGCTTCCAAGTCCAGCGCAATATCCACCGTTGCCTGTGCTATGGCATCCGTCACATTCTTTGCCACTGCCACAGATTTCTCCTGCCAGAGCTGGCGATAATCGAGAGATCCTTCAGTTTCGACTGCAATTTTTGCCATCATTCTCACGACCTCTATGGGGAACTCCCCGATTGCCGTTTCACCAGAGAGCATCACGGCGTCTGTGCCGTCTAGGATGGCGTTGGCGACGTCGGTGACCTCGGCTCGCGTTGGCCGCCGATTGCGAATCATGGAGTCGAGCATTTGGGTGGCAGTAATAACTGGCTTGCCAGCGGCATTACACTTCTGGATGATCTCCTTCTGCAGCGCCGGTACCTTCTCGATAGGCATTTCCACGCCTAAATCTCCTCGAGCTATCATGATCCCATCCGCCGCCTGGATGATAGCGTCGATGTCTTGGACTGCCTCACTCTTTTCGATCTTTGCAATAAGACGAGCGGGCTTCCCCGAAGAGCGAATCATGTCTCTCACAGGGTCAAGATCCGAAGCCCGGCGCACAAAAGATGCGGCAACCCAATCGACGTCATTTGCCAGGCCGAACTCCAAGTCTTCTATGTCAGATTCGGTAACCGCCGGAAGAGGGATGTCCGTACCCGGCATGTTGATGCCCTTGTGTGCTCCTAGGATGCCGCCGACTACGACAGTCGCTATTATATCTGTGGGTGTAGTCGACTGAATCCTGAATTCCAGTTGGCCGTCGTCAACGAATATCGGGTTGCCCGCCTGAGCCTGCTTGACAAGTTCTGGATAGGGTAGATTGACCTCTTCTTCATTGCCTGGCACATTCCGTGTGGTGAACACAAACCTTTGTCCGGGTCGGAGTTCAACGGGCTTTAGCATAGGGCCGGTTCGCAGTTTCGGTCCAGGTAGGTCTTGGAGAATGGCGATTGGTGCATGTCGATCCTGCTCGATTTGCCGCAGTTGTCTTATTCGCTCGCCATGCTGTTCTTTTGTGCCGTGTGAGAAGTTCAGCCTTGCAACGTTCATGCCTGCTTCTGCAAGCGCTCTAAGCATCTCCGGCGATTCTGTAGCTGGTCCGATTGTGCATATAATTTTCGTTCGCCTCATGACTGGTCACCGGTCCTAACGTTATGGTATGGCAAGTATGGCGGAGAACATGGATCAAAGCGTCCTTGCTCTCCGCCTGCATTGATTTTCGGTACTGTGTGCAAAGCTACGGCTTTCGAATGTTGTAGAATGCGCTAAGTCCAGGGAAGACAGCCTCTTCCGCCAGTTCTTCTTCGATTCTGAGAAGCTGGTTGTACTTCGCCACACGATCCGTTCTGGAAGGTGCGCCGGTCTTTATCTGGCCGGCATTCATAGCAACTGCGATGTCAGCAATTGTGGCATCTTCGGTCTCGCCCGAGCGGTGGGAGACAACAGCTGTGAAGTTGTACTTCTTCGCCATCTCCATGGCTGCCAGTGTCTCTGTCAGCGTACCAATTTGGTTGACCTTGATAAGGATGGAGTTCGTCACTCCCATCTGGATACCCTTTCTGAGCCGTTCGGTATTGGTCACGAACAGGTCGTCTCCTACGATTTGGATCTTGTCACCCAGGCGGTCTGTCAGCAGTTTCCAACCATCCCAGTCGTCTTCTGCCATACCATCTTCCAGTGAAATGATGGGGTACTTATCGACCAGATTGGCGTAGAAATCCACCATCTCTTCGCTGGTCTTCATCATGTCGGACTTCCAGAAGTAGTACTTACCTTCTTCGCCTTTCTTCTTGGCTTCATCGAAGAGTTCGGAGGCGGCAGGGTCCAAGGCGATGTAGATCTCGCTGCCCGGCTCGTAGCCAGCCTTCTCGATCGCTTCTAGAATCAGGTCCAATGCTTCCTCGTTGCTCTTCAGATTGGGAGCGTAACCGCCTTCGTCGCCAACTGCCGTGCCATAGCCCTTGGACTTGAGAACGCTCTTGAGCGTATGGAACACTTCCGCGCTCCACCGCAGACACTCGGAGAACGAAGGTGCGCCGACTGGCATAATCATGAACTCTTGCAGGTCCACACTGTTGTCCGCATGCTTCCCACCGTTGAGGATGTTCATCATGGGTATCGGCAATACGCGAGCATTCGTTCCGCCTATGTACTTGTAAAGCGGCAGATCGAGTGAAACAGCGGCAGCCTTTGCCACAGCCAGAGAGACGCCCAAGATCGCATTTGCGCCTAGGCGGCCCTTATTGGGGGTTCCGTCCAACTCGATCATAAGATTGTCTATACCCACTTGGTCCGTCACATCGAGATCAACGATCTCGGGAGCAATCACGTTATTTACGTTGTCTACGGCCTTTGTGACACCTTTTCCGCCATAGACTGCTTTGTCTCCGTCACGCAGCTCTACCGCTTCATGAACGCCGGTAGATGCACCAGAAGGGACAGCCGCGCGGCCCATGGTCCCATCGTCGAGATACACGTCTACCTCGACCGTAGGATTGCCTCGGGAATCTAGAATCTGCCGAGCGAGAACATACTCTATTGTAGGCATGATGAAACCTCCTTGCATGACTTTTGCTATTGGTATATTTCCCAGATGACTATGCCTATACCCGCAGATTATAACACGCCAGGGCTTGGTTGTAAACGAAAGCAGATTTGGGGCGTCCGCTTGCAGGAAATCTTGTGCGGCAAAAGTAACTGTTGATAGCGAGGGGAGGAATGAGCGTATGGCAAAGCTGGCGATCAACGGTGGTGAGAAAACCCGCACAAAGCCTTTTCCCAGTTGGCCGGTTTTCGATGACCGAGAGATCAAGGCGCTGGAAGAAGTCTGCCGAAGTGGACACTGGGGGTGCATTTCTGGGACAAAGGTAGCCGAGTTCGAAAAGAAGTTCGCCGAGTTTCAAGATGCGAAATATGGCGTCTGTGTAACGAATGGCACAGTGGCGCTAGAGATTGCTCTGAAGGCGGTTGGAGTAAAGGCAGGCGATGAAGTAATCGTACCGCCTTATACTTTTATCGCATCCGCCAGTTCAATCCTCAATGTCGGGGCGATTCCCGTTTTTGTGGATATCGAATCTGATACCTATAACCTAGATCCGTCGAAGGTCGAAGCGCATATCACAGACAAGACGAAGGCTATCATGGCAGTGCACATCGCAGGCTGTCCTGCGGACATGGATGGTATCATTGAATTGGCGCGGAAGCATGGCCTTAAGGTCGTGGAAGATGCCGCACAAGCACACGGAGCAAGCTGGAACGGACAGAGGGTAGGTGCTATCGGAGACGTTGGGACTTTTAGCTTTCAAGCGAGTAAGAACTTGACTGCGGGTGAAGGCGGCATCGTGGTAACAAATGACCCAGATGTTTACGCACGTGCCTGGTCTCTGCACAACTGTGGACGAGTTCCCGAAGGTCGGTGGTACGAACATCGAATACTGGGAACAAACGCCAGAATGACGGAGTTTCAGGCGGCGATGCTACTGGCACAAATGGAGCGTCTCGAAGAGCAGACAAGCACTCGGAACGAGAATGCCTTGTATCTGTCCCAGATGCTCGCGGAGATAGATGGCATTCGGCCTCTCAGACGTGATCCTCGTGTCACTACTCACGCCTATCACCTCTACATATTTAGATATGATTCCAAAGCCTTTGGCGGTGTTCCCAGACAGCGTTTTATTGAAGCTTTGAACGCAGAGGGAATTCCCTGCGGATCCGGGTATGTGCCCCTTTATAAGGAACAACTGTTTTACGTAGAACCGGATGGTTGTCCCATGGGATGCGCATTCTACGGTCAGACGATGGATTACAGCAAAGTCCATTGTCCAGTGGCGGAACACGCCTGTGCTAATGAGTCCGTATGGCTTTTCCAGACGATGTTGTTGGGTGATAAGTCGGACATGGAGGACATTGCCTCTGCCATACGCAAGATCACAGAGAATGTCCATGAATTGAGGTTCGAGTAGTACTCCTGGGAAAAGATCCTCGCGGCTTTTGGGACACTAAAATGAATAGCCAATTATCCTTTTTTGACTGCAACGCTCAGATTGGAAGATACTCGGTCAAGCATCCGGAGGCATTCACGACTTCCGAAAAGCTTGTGGAAGAGATGGAATACAGTGGGATCTCCGAAGCCCTAGTTTATCATGCGTTGGCCAAGGAGTATGCTCCATCCGTCGGCAACGAACTGCTTATGAACGAGATTCACGGCAAGCCTCTGCATCCATGTTGGGTTGTCATGCCGCACCATACTGGCGAAATGCCTCCTCCCGATTCATTGCTTGCCGAGATGAAAAGATTCGGTGTGCGAGCACTGCGGGTATTTCCTGTCCAACATCAGTTCAGTCTGAGCGATTGGTGTTCGGGCGAGCTCTTAGACATGGCAGAAGCCAACCGAGTGCCGGTTTTCTTGGATTTCGACCAGATCAACTGGGAGGGTGTAGCGCAGGTCATGCGGGATCATCCCAAGCTCAATCTGGTACTGCTTAGAACTTCCTATCGAGTGGATAGATATCTATATCCCTTGCTAGAGCGATACGAGAATCTTCGCATTGAGTGTGCGACATATCAGGTAGCTGGTGGAATAGAGGCAATTTGCAGGCGGTTTGGCGCGGAGCGGCTGATCTTTGGGACTGGCTTGCCGATTTTCGAAGCCGGGCCATGTGTCGCCCAAATCACCTATGCCGACATTAGTGATGCTGAGAAGCGCTTGATCGCCGGCGACAACCTCCGGGAAATGCTCGCATGGGCTGACTGTAGCGTGAGGGTATGAGTCACATGCATGATATCAAGAGACGAGTGGAACAGGGGATTCCGCTGAGTGATGAGCTTATCATAGACGCGCACTGCCATATGGGTAGGTGGTTCAACTTCAACATTCCCGCCAATACCGCTGCGGACATGATAGCGCAGATGGACCGACTAGGCATCCGGGCGTGTATAGCGGCACATCATTCGTCCATAGGTCCCGATTTTCGATACGGCAACGACGAAGTACTCCGGGCGATGGAAGAGTTCCCAGGGCGAATCTATGGTTATGCCACGGTTAATCCTCACTACGGGGATAAGGAGCTGACCGGTGAGCTAGAGAGGTGCATTTCGGCTGGCATGGTGGGCATCAAAATTCATCCGGATCTCCACCAATACCCCGCAGACGGTCCGAAATACGCTTGTGTATGGGAATTCGCGAATGAGCGCCGTTTACCCTTGCTGTCCCATACTACGACGGGGGGACACAATGGGGTTAGTATGTTTCGTGCCTTGGCCGAGAAGTACCCGAACGTGAAGATCATCCTGGGACACTCGGGCTTTGGATCGGAAGGCGCAGATCAAGCGATTCAGGCCGCGCTCGATTACCCCAATATCTACATGGATATTGCCCAGTCGACCATCATGTATGGCACACTTGAGCGCATGGTACGCCAAGGCGGCGCCGGCCGGGTGCTGTTCGGCTCGGATATGCCTTTCCTAGATCCCAGACCACAGGTGGGAAGATTGGCTTATGCAAAGATTTCAGATGATGAAAAACGCCTGGTTTTTGGATTGAACGCATCAAAGGTGTTCGGCATTCGGTGAAGAAGCGAGTGGTGGACAGTTTCATGGCTGATGGCGTGTTTGGAATCCGGCGCATATCTAGTGGTGCACGAAGTTCGTTCTTTTCTAAATCAACGAACATCCTCGTGTTTCTCTCATTCCCATGTTTCGTTTTGATTAGCAGGTTTTTCCCTTTCGACAGATTGCCAGTCCTATGTGTCTTCCGTCTGGTAACCGGCTATCCGTGTCCAACGTGTGGGCTGACGAGATCCATTGTTGCTATCATGCATTTCGATTTGATCAAGGCGGTTCACATGAACCCTTTTGGCTTTCTGATAGTCGGGGGATTAGCAGGATGGTGGGTGGTCAGCCTCTATGAAATGGCTACCGGACTTACCACGAGTCTCCACCGGTGGATGGTCAGATACACGCTGCATCTGGTATTGCTTTGCCTTGGGGCATTAGGCTTGTTTGGAGTGCTTAGAATAGCCTGGTTGATCAAACACTGATAGCGTCCGATTAATCAACGGTCCCCCTGCCACACTATGTCTGCGGACACACGATCGGCGAAGGTCAAGTATGGCAATGAGTCCTCGTCCGACGGAGATACCTCGTAAGTATGGCCTCCGTCATCCTTCAGATTCCTGCCTATGCTGTAGAGCACAAAGCCCTTGTCTCGACGCTTGTATATGAAATCCTTGCCACTGAAGGGGTCTTTGGGCAAAGGCCAGTCGAACAGCTGGCTTAGTTCTCGAAGCGATTTGGGGTAGGAGGAGAACAAGTACTTGTGAGTTGCCAAGGCAATCAGGATGCGATCTCCGTAAACGCGAGCCACAGTCTCGTCTCTTTGCCGCGCACTCTCACCGAAATTTGGGCATAGGATGGTGGAGCCAATCGCATACACTGGAAAGGCTAGTCTTTCTTCTCTAACCTCAGGTTTAACCAGACGATAGGGGAATCTGGCGGCAGCTATCTGGCTTTCCATTTTTCGCATGTAGAACAACTCATCATCAGCGGCGCGCAGGCGGTATGTCCAGGTCATCTTAGGGCCGGGTCTAAGCGCTGCGACACTCGTCTGGTCGTTCAGCAATTCTGATATTATTCGCTTGTCGCCTTTCCTGACCCCCTCCAGCATGTCAAGGCCCATTGCTCTTTCGCCCCACATTGCCCTGACGAAACCAGTGTATGGGTCAATCTGGACTAGCGTTTCATGTAGCTTCTTTGCCTGGTCTTCGTTGATATCGCCGTAAGAGAGGATGGTTTGGAGTGCCTTGGAGGCAATATTAAGGCACTCGGCTCTGGCTTGTTGGCCAATTAGGGTTGGCTCGCGGTGGAGTGATTCGCTAGCCTTGTATGCGAGGTTGACATGCTCTGCGGCACGGTCCATTTGCCCCGCATGTGCGCTCAGTATGGCGCTTGCGGCTAGGAGAGTTGTCAGTCGCCTGACCTTGGCCAAATGTGGAAAACGTACGTCAAGCGGCCCGTCTCTCCAATTCACAGGGAATCTGCAGTCGGGGCGCTGAGACGCCTTCCCTGCAATGACAATGGCGGGCTGATGATTCCGCACTATCCTTTCAGCTTGCGACCAAAGCGTGGGATCCATGGCTCTTTCTTGCCAGGACAAGAAGCGGGTTAACGTGTCGAAATCCTCATGCGCATCTGGGTCATCCATGGTGTCGAAAGCTTCGGCGTAAATGAGAGCGGCGTTCTCGTCGGTGCGAAGCTTGGAATCGTCCAGGTCAGCCGTGGATATCGGATACCCCTGCCGTCGGATGTCGAACAGTCTGTTGCGGATTATTGCGTCCAGAATGTGTGGGAGGCATGCCAGGACGATTATCGCCACAACGACTAACCCCAGACTCAACCTAGCTATCCATTTAAGCCATTTCACTGCAGGGTCACCGGTTGTAGGAAGACTACTGGAGCTATTATAACTCAAACATTCTTCCACGGGAAGAGAAACCTAACAATGTCAAGTCACGCTCTTACCCACCATGTCCAGCAAGATCATGCGGTGTGTCACTGAACGGCGCGGAACCCCCTAAGGCGAAGCGAGTTGCTCACCACAGATACCGAACTCATGGCCATTGCTCCCGCCGCCCACATGGGATCGAGGAGTATTCGGAATGAAGGATATAATACCCCAGCCGCCACCGGAATCAGAATAATGTTATAGATGAATGCCCAGAACAGGTTTTGGCGGATTGTGCGCATAGTGGCTTTGCTGAGCGAGAGAGCTGTTATTATGCCCTGCAGATCGCCGCTGATAAGAGTTACATCTGCAGTCTCCATAGCGACGTCGGTACCCGTCCCGATGGCGATTCCCACGTCTGCTTGTGCCAGAGCAGGGGCGTCGTTGATCCCATCACCAACCATAGCAACCTTCTTCCCTTTTTCCTGCAGCTTGCGTATTTCGTCTGCCTTCTGCTGGGGCAATATCTCCGCTACCACCTGGTCAATGCCCACCTGCCGTGCGACTGCCTGAGCAGTGCGCCAATCATCACCTGTGATCATGACAACCTGCAAGCCCATGGCTATCAGAGAGGCTACTGCCTCAGATGCACGCGGCTTCACAGTGTCCGCGATGGCAATCATCCCAGCTACCCGATGGTCAATGGCCACGAAAACCAGTGTCTTCCCTTCAGCAGTTAATGTTTCGGTAGGAAGCTCATCTAACCCCAGCTCTTTCTGCTCCACATCAGCCGAATCCTTTCTCGTGCGTTCCTCTATCAGCCGCCGACTGCCTACCACTACGGCATGACCCTCGATTATCGCTTCGATTCCCTGGCCGGTGATAGATTGAAAGCCACTCGGACTAGTCAGCTCGATTCCTCGGCTCTCAGCATACCGCACTATTGCTTCACCAAGAGGATGCTCTGAGACACGCTCGGCAGATGCTGTGAAGTACAACAATTCTGTTTCCGAAAAGTCGTGTGTACCAATGACGTCTGTCACGACAGGCCGTCCCTCAGTCACAGTGCCGGTCTTATCCAGTACAACGGTGTCTATCCTGTGCGCAGTCTCGACGGTTTCGGCATTCTTGAACAAGACTCCGTTTTCAGCCGCCTTGCCTGTTCCCACCATGATTGCCGTAGGTGTCGCCAGACCAAGCGCACAAGGACAGGCTATGATCAACACCGCTATGGCATTGAGAAGGGCATGTGTGAAAGAGGGTTCCGGACCAAATATGTACCAGACCACAAAGGTAATGACGGCAATTCCTATCACCACCGGCACGAAATAACCGGCTATGACGTCCGCCAGGCGCTGGATAGGCGCTTTTGAGCCCTGAGCTTGCTCGACGAGCCTGATAATTTGGGCTAAGGTGGTATCCTTGCCAACCTTTGTCGCTCGAAATCGGAAGCTTCCAGTCTTGTTAATGGTGGCGCCGATTACCTCGTCACCGGCCTGTTTGACCACGGGAATCGGTTCGCCCGAGATCATGGATTCGTCGACTGACGAATGCCCTTCTATGACCACTCCGTCCACAGGTATTCTTTCGCCAGGCCGGACTATCACGGTGTCACCGACCTGTACCTCATCTGTGGGAATGTCTAGCTCCCGGCCGTTCCTGACTACTCGCGCAGTCTTCGCTTGCAGGCCAACTAGGCGCCGAATTGCCTCGGAAGTTCGCCCTCGTGCTCGAAGTTCCAGCAGGCGGCCGAATAAGATGAGAACGATTATCACTGACGAGGTGTCGAAATAAAGTGCCGGTTCGGTTGCTGTTACCTGCCGAAAGAATTCCGGGAAGAGGATGACTCCAGCACTGTAGAAATATGCGGCGGAACTGCCGACAGCAATGAGCGTGTTCATGTCTGCCGCACGCTGTCGTAACACCGCCAGAGCCCCGACATAGAACTGCCATCCACCCCAGAATTGGATTATGGTCGCCAGTGCCCAAAGCAGGTATTGGTTTCCCATCCAGGCAGGGACAAACGGGACCAGGTCACGAAAACTACCCAGGAGGACGGGCACAGCGATGAGAGCACATATGACTGTTTTTCTTCGCAATCGGCGGTAGAGGGACTCGCGGAATGCGCGCTCGCGGTCTTCGGTTTCTTCAGCCACCACATCATAGCCGAGGTCTCGAATAGCCTGAATCAGGTCGGCGGGTCTAATCTTGTTGGAGTCATACGTGATTGTGGCACGCTCAGTCGCGAAGTTGACGACTGCGGATTCCACGCCATCCAATTTGGACAATCCGCGCTCGATGCGAGAGGCGCAACCCGCGCACGACATACCGGTGATAGAAAACTCAATTCTTGCTCGCGGCATATGTTTCCAAGCTTCTTACGTACTAAAAGAATCTTACAATTAGTCCGGCGGCTATGGCAACCATGAAACTGGTTAAAGTACCCACGAGGTAATATTCCGCAAAGTGTTGTTTCTTGAACTCGGGGAACCTGGCGATGGATTTGGCACTAAAGACAAGTCCAATGGCAGATGCATCCAGCTTTGGCCAAAAGATGATCAATGTAGTTATCAATAGGCGCTCCAGGACTCCCACATATTTCCCTGCGTTCTCGATACCTGTGGAGCGATGGTCGGGGTCGTTTGGTCGTAACGGCGCTGTAACCAGTGGAACCACCAGACTCCCGAATCCTGCGGAGAACAAATATGCGGCTATGAGTAGGTATGTCCTGGGCGACATCCACATCGAGGCAAGTTGGTCGGCTAAGTCTGGAAATGAACCGATGGCAGCCAGCAAACCAACTACCGCAGAGATGTGGAGTATGTGCAATAAGGTGAAGCCGTACCACGATTTACTTGCCATGACACCAAGGGCGACTTCCAGTCCAAAGCGTATCAGGGAGAAGATGACAACTGCAAGAAACATGCCGAGCCGGTCTAACGGTTGTGCACTGGGAACAATCAATAATGCACTGAGGATTAAAAACACCGCTGTGTTCTTAAGGTTGCCAGAGAGTCTGCCCTGCCATGTCTTGCTCGCTTGCGTACGCATCCACGCGTTTCGGCAAATTAGGAATGATGTGAGAAAGTGGGCGGTGACCAACTTCAGGGCTAGAAGTGTCATCTTCATTCTCCTGTCAACGGTTTATTGTTGAACCATAAGTATTCAACAACAAAATGTTTAAACCCGAAATATCAACTTAAATTTGTTGACAAAACGTCACCAATGAGGATCGAAAGTGACTCCACTGCTTCGGCAATTTCACGCCAATGGGTTGACTGCAAGCGCCGTTCCACCCCCTGAGCGGTGATTCCCAGCTCTCTGCCTGCACGAGCCAGATTGCTGTGAGTGGTGTAGGCACGGACCGCCTCCCACTGTTTATCCGTCCATTCAGCCTCGATTAGGTCAACCAATAGGGAAATGGTGTTCGCGGCTGTGTCCAGCGCGTCAATGCCGCTCTCATATACGGTACGGCGGTTTGTACTTCTAGCTTTCTCTATGGCTGTTCTGGATCTGGAAAATGCGGGACCTTCCATCTCGGATGTAGATGCCGCCAAAGGTGATGCTATTTCACCTATACCTACGCCCACTCGACATTCCAAAGGGTGAATCAGCAGACGAAGATAATGGATTATTCGAGGACACGCGACAGGTTCTTTAACCAGACCCTGAAACTCGTCCCCCAGAGTGATTCCGAAGGGGACAGCGACAGAATCGCCGAACTGCTCGTTGATTGCTGATGTGGCTTTAAGTAGAATAGGACGCAGAGGTCGCCCCGTAGCTTCATATACTTGAGTGGAACTGACAATATCTACCGTTACCGCCGCGTAGACTCTCTGATTCCCCATTCTTTCCCGCTCACAAGCATTAGTCGGACACCCGGCCGAGTATAGCAGAGGTACTGGTGGCAGTCAACCTGCTCAATGGATCATTCTAGCGATGACTTTGCGGTCTAAGGATTGTGCCGGACTATCTTGCCGCGACCCATCAGGTTATTCTCGACAGGTATCCAAACCGCGCGGCCAACCCATGGTAATACAGTTTGAGCTCCACCTCCCAGATTGCCATAATAATAAATATATTTTCGCAGGAACAATGCTACCTCCAACGGCGCTAAAAATGTGGGTAAGCTTATCTAGGCTTGTATTCTACTGGTTCTTTGAATCGAACGGTAATTCCTTTTCACTTGAAGCTGGCGCACTTCGGGCTCAAGGCGTCAATTGCCTGTGCGAGGTCCACCGCGTGTTCGTCAAAGCCATAGAGTTGGCGGATTATGCACTCAATCTCCTCGTCCAGCATGTTGATTTTGCGAGTGATACTGGAATCAATCTCAAATCCGGGTTGTTTGTGCAATTCCAGCACTCCATCCACCATCTCTACCAAACGATCGTGAAGCATCTTGTGCTTCGACAGAGACATATCGATTGCGGGAAGTGGGATGCGGTCGAGGTCGGCCTTCTTGACCTGGGCGATTGTCCGCCAGTTCGTGAGACATCGTGCACGGTAGTATACGTCTATTAATTGCGAGTTCAGTATACCTAGAATAAACCGGAAATCAAGGTCACTGCGGTTTTCGTGAAGAAAGTACAGGGACTGTTCGGGATAGATGCCTGACGTGTCATATGTGGCCACCAGCCTACGACCTGTCTTGCGAATCAGAACCTTGGGGGATGCCCCCAACTTGGCCGGGTCGGACGTTCGGCCTGTGAGGTTTTCCCTTCTGAAGTCGAACCAATAGGTTTTGCGGATCTGATATCTACCCACTCCGCTCCCTTTCAAGACGGGAATCTGAGTGTCGCTGGTCTGAGTGTCATGGATTAGGTGAGACTTGCCGCCGAACCCCGAGGTGCATTGGCAAATATCTCCGAGCCAAACCCGGCCAGGCAGTTGCTCCATCCTTTGAACGACCTTCGCAACCGCACGGGGTAGTGGCGTCGGAAACTCACAGCGGGGATGCCGAAGCACCTCATCCTGCGAGCACATCAAGGTAAATCGGTCGTGCTCGACCGCCGGAAACAAAGTCCCGGACTTTGGTTCGGCTTTTCGAAAAACAAAAATCAGGGTGTCTGCCGTTGCGCCTGGGAATGGGACACCATATATTAGCAAGATAACCTCTGTCTGAGTGAGCAGGCGGCGTCTTAGCTCGGCAAAATGCTTGTTGAATGCCAGCCTGTCTGGCACGATGAAGGAAAAATAGCCGCCAGGTCGAGTTAGCTCCAGTCCCCTGGCTATGAAGTACTCGAAGACATTCGGCATGTATGAGTTGCCGCCAAACCTTTGCCGGAGAAAGGCGACTTCGGCATCCGAATACGCCCGAGAACCAAATCTGCCAGACAGTGAGACCCACGGCGGGTTGCCGACCACAGCATCAAACCCGCCTCGTGCCATAATATCTGGGAACAAGCGATGCCAGTCTACGCCTCTTGCGGACCTGCCGTTTCCGGTTCCGGGATCTAGAATTGCGTCTCCCAATATGAGATTTGCCGCTGGTAACATGGAGGACGCACGGTCGAGGGCCGAGGAATCGATGTCTACCCCATATAGACAACGCTGAATCTCTGTCGTTGTCGCATGTGGGTATCGAGCCTGGAGGTATGAACAGGCACCCGAGAGAAACGCGCCGGCACCGCATGCGGGATCTAGTATGCGCAAATCCAAACTACCCGAACGCTTTGCCTCCCGAGCGCAGTGCGTCTCAGTTGGAGGAATCCCGAGCGTTCCGATGTTTCCCGAGGCTTCCAGGTCGTCGCAGAGCCGGCCCAGAGTATTCTCGACGATTAGACGAACAATGTTCGGCGGCGTGTAATATGCCCCATGACTGACGCTCGTCTTTCTATCTGCTTCGGCCACAGCGCACGTATCTCCCTAAACAAGCCTCTCGGCGCGCCCAAGACAACATCGCTGATTCGAAGTCACGCAGACGTTGCCTAGTAATGCCAGTCTACGTCGGCAACTTCCTTTGCATGACATTCGATGAATTCTCGGCGTGGCTCCACTTTGTCGCCCATGAGGGTGGTAAATATCTCGTCAGCCAGAATGGCGTCCTCGAGTTCCACGCGCTCTATGGTGCGTGTGGCGGGATCCATTGTGGTCTCGTAGAGCTGATCCGGATTCATTTCACCCAGACCCTTAAATCGCTGGATCTTGATGTCCTTTTTGCCACGTAGACCCTTTATGAATTCCTCTAGTTCGGCGTCTGTGCGCGCGTAGAACTGCTGGTCCTTGCCGACACTCACGCGATACAGTGGTGGCTGTGCGATGTACACATGCCCGGTCTCAATCAGCGGACGCATATACCGGAAGAAGAACGTGAGAAGCAGTGTGCGAATATGGTCCCCATCTACGTCGGCATCAGTCATTATAATGACCCGATCATAGCGGAGTTTGCTCAAGTCGAAGTTGTATGTGGCATCTTTGCCGTTTCCGTTGTTACTTCCATTGCTTCCGGAATCGAGGTCGTCTTCCTCAAACAGCCCATTGCTTTCCACATCATCTATGCCACCCTTGGCTATGCCTGTGCCCAGGGCAGTGATCAGGGCACGAATTTCTTCGTTCTCAAGCGCTTTGTCTAGTCGTGCTTTTTCCACATTGAGGATCTTACCCCTGAGCGGAAGGACAGCCTGATAGCGTCTGTCACGTCCCTGTTTCGCCGACCCGCCTGCCGAATCCCCCTCGACAAGGTATATCTCGCACTTGGAAGGATCGCGCTCCGAGCAATCGGCAAGCTTTCCAGGTAACGAGGAATTCTCAAGAGCGTTCTGCCGCTTCACGAGGTCCGCCGCCTTGCGCGCAGCTTCTCGTGCTCGGGATGCTGTCAGAGCCTTATCCACAATTTTTCTGGCAACCGCAGGGTTTTCTTCGAGGTATTCCGACAACGCTTCGCCGACGATTGAGTTTACTATGCCTTCGACTTCGCTGTTGCCAAGCTTCGTCTTTGTCTGTCCCTCAAACTGCGGGTGGAGGAGCTTGACAGAGATTACTGCCGTCAAACCTTCACGAACATCTTCACCGGAGAAGTTGTTATCTTTCTCCTTCAGCAGGTTGTTCTTTCGAGCGTAATTATTGATTACTCTGGTGAGAGCTGTCTTGAACCCGGATAGATGAACACCACCCTCCGCCGTGTTGATGTTGTTGGCGAAGGTGAGAATTTCCTCATGATACCCTTCGTTATACTGGAGGGCGATTTCCACATCATTGTCCTCGCGCTGGCGAGCGAAATAAATCACCTTGTGAAGGGGATCCTTGTTCCGATTCAAGTGCTCCACAAAAGCCGCGATGCCCGTCTTGTAATGAAATGTCTGGGTATCACCAGTGCTCTCCAGGGTGAACGTGATGGTGACGCCCTTGTTCAGATACGCCAACTCACGCAGTCGCTGAATCAGGATCTCTGGGTTGTATTCGATCTTTCCGAAAATCTCATGGTCAGCCAGCCATCGAGTGTAGGTACCAGTGGCTTTGGTCTTCCCTATCTTGGTCAGTGGACCGGTCGGAACGCCTCGCCTGTAGTCCTGTCGCCATACATGACCTTTTTGACTTACTTCTACGTAGCACGACTCGGACAAGGCGTTGACGGCTGATACACCGACGCCGTGAAGTCCACCAGAGACTTTGTAGGCTCCGCTGTCGAACTTCGCGCCTGCATGGAGCATAGTCATTACGACTTCAACACCAGAGACACCCATTTCTTTGTGCGTATCGACAGGTATACCCTGGCCGTTGTCGCGAACGGAAATACTGTTGTCCGTATGAAGTGTTACGTCTATGCGATTGGCTCTGCCAGCCAATACTTCGTCTATGGAGTTATCTACCACCTCGATGAAAAGATGATGCAGACCCTTGGTACCCGTGCTTCCAATGTACATAGCCGGGCGCATACGAACCGCTTCTAGACCCTTCAAAACCGTTATTTGGTTTGCATCATACTGGTCTACACCATTTTCGTTCGTTCTGATTTCCTCATCAATGGCCATTTCCGTGGTCTTACTCCTTAAAATAGGCAGTTTGCCGGGGTGAGTTTGGGGCATTTCGAGGGTCAAACACGCTCACGGGCAAGCCCGAACACAGCCTCCCCGAGTGCCTCGAACCTGCTTAATTATAGCACGAAATCACGTTCAGGGTCAAGGCAAACTCGATCTCAGACGCCGCAATGCCGGCCGCGGGTGTGATACTTCGGCCGGCACTGTGGTCATGCTTGCTCATCCTATTCTGGAACTTCCCTATCGAGGCGGGGCTGGCCATCCTTCACCAGTCGGCATTCCCGGCATGGACATTTTGCTGTATCCAGCGGGAATTTCGAAGACTGAATCCGGGACGTCTTTTACCACTATGTTTTTGAACTCCATGGACATTGGGAATCCAGAGGCCGTCTGCTCCATCTTAACCATCACGCCAAGTTTCTTCGATATCCATACAGTTTGCGTGCCTACCGACTTATCCTGATAGATGAGCTCGTATTTGTCGCACAGATACCCGTTGACTGTTTCCTTGCCTACCAATCGTCGGTTCACGCGATCCTTCGAGATTTCCTCGATTGCCGACGCCGTCACCGGTTCTGGCTCTTTGTATTCGACTTCCATATAAGCCTTCTGTTCCGGGAAGATCAACCAGGTTACTTTCTTGTCTCCGCGAATTATGCTCACGTGCTTCTGCGTCCCCATGGTGATTTCCTGACGCATCTTGTTGCCTTTGACGTATATCTTGCCCGACTGCGTTTGCCCTCCCGCCTTGTTCACGAAGTCCGCCGCAAACTCTTCGACGGTGCTTGTGGGATTGGATGCCTTCTCTTGTTTCGACGCCGTCGTCGATTCTTTCGCCGAATTGACTACTTTGTCGGAACTCGACGGGGTTTTCTTCGAGCATCCAATGATACCGAGAGTCAAACAGACGCTGATGACTATCAGCGCAACCACAGAAATACCGATTCTCGACCGCATTACAATCCTCCTCATGTGATATCTTTCCAGCGGAACTAATCCGATTGACCGGCGGTACTGTCTCCTAGCTCAATGGCCGTGGAGCTACCTGGAAGCGGACTTCGCCTTCTTTGGGGCTTTGTCAATTATCAAAAAGACCTTCCCCTAGGTCTTCTGCTGGTTTCATCATCCTGGTCTCTTCACGGTTCCCCAGGCATTTTCCTCTTGAAACCTATCCCTCTACCACTCGAACTTAATTTCGAGTTTCTGCCCGGCGGTCAGGCTGAGCGGCTCCCAGAAACGGAGAACTACCTGATCGCCTTCTTGCTCCAAGTCATACGCGAATGACTTCTTGCCCACGTAGGCAAATGTCGATTTAGGTTGGACGCCAGCCGGTAGCCGAAGTCCCAATCGCTGGATAACCAATTCACCATACTTGAGATCGATGACGTTGACTTGATACGCTTTGCTTCTATGTTGTCTGAAGCTTCCCCATCCCTTTGCTGTAGTGAAGAAGGAAGTGTGATTCTCGGGCTTAATGCGCGGATCAAATCCAATGCTCTTTTCTGGGCCGCGGTATGAGAATCCTTGCGCGAATCTCAACAGCGCCCAACTGCTCATGGCACGCGCATAATGTTCTCCACACTCGATTTCGTTCCACGGGTTTCGCTTGAATGTCTTAGGCCGAGGCACGCCGTTGTATCGATCGTCTATAGCCTTGACGATTTGATAAGCCTCAGTGATTCTTCCCTCGCACAGCATGAGACCAGCGACTTCGTACTCGATCCCCGTCCACACCTCATCGGCGTACAGGATAGCGTTCTGGGGACGATCCCCGTGAGGCCAAGTGCAGTTCAGCAAACCTTTGTCGCCTGCGGTGGCGAAGACTCTCTGCTGTTGGACATTCGCGAAATCCCACCGCCAGTCATACTTCATAATCGAGTCGAGAGTGATGCCTACCCTGTCCTTGGGTAGTAAATAGCCCAAGCCAAGAACGTGCGCCCACCATTGGCCCAGAAGTTGGTCGGCATGACACCCCTTGCCGTAGGGTCTGTTGACATTCTGCGCGTTATTCTCTTCAGGCCAATCTTCCAGAAGCCAAGCAGAGTCTGTCAACTGCTGGGCTTTGGCCTTGCTGTCTATATGCACGTAGTACTCGCCATTCCACAGAATGGAATCCAGCCTCTTTGAGCCTGATTCGAAAATGGAACGATAGCGCTTTGACGACTCCTCATCGCCCATTACTTTTGCCATCTCCTCAGCGGCGCGCAGGGCGGCTAGGTAAAGCGTACCAATGAACGTATTCGGCCCATACATCGCCGCATCGTATGTGTTCCACTGCTCGTTCACCAATACCCCGTCGGCATTCTTGTCCCATTCCCGAACCACGAAATCCATGGCCATCTTGATGTTTGGCCACATGTCCTTCAGCCAGCTGTCATCTGCGGAAAGCTGGTATTCACGGTAGCTCTTTAGAATTGTGCCCAGGTGTCCATCGACAAATGGTCCATTGCCACGCGGCAAGCTCAATGGAAGGATTGTACGGTGTCTCACTGCTCCAGACGGCATTTGCTGGATCTTCAAATCCGTATGACGCATGTTGCGCTCTAAGTCCGGGAAGAGATGAGCCAAAGTTTGCTCGTAGTTCCAGACATGAGTGCAGTTCATCGGACAGCAACCACAACCTTCGAAAGCATGGAACGAGCCATCCTCGATCCATAGACAGGTCTGACTAGTGAGAGTGCTCGCTGTGGCAAGGATGCGGTTAATAAACCAATATGGCAAGGTGCTATCATAGAACGTGTCCCTAAACCTACGGGTTTCGCCAGCGAGCCGTCCATAGTTCTTCCTCACATAGTCCACAACCGCCCTTGAATCTGCGAACCAGTTGTTGTACATCCTGCCGAGCCTATATTTAGAGAGGTTGGGGTCATACTCGGCATAGAGGTTCGGGAAGTGCCACGCAATCACAAAGGTGACTCTACGCTCCTCCCCAGGTCTTAGCTCGAGGGGCACAGCCATCGCGCCGTTCCAGGTGCGGCCGTCTCGACTAGCCGCCGTGGAGCATGGATTGTCCAGTCTCCCATCCCTCGCGAAATCCGCCCACAGGCTTGGCAGTATGTCCCATTGTGATGAAACCGTCGCCGAATCGCTCAACGCCGCCAACGCCATCGTACCATACTGGCGCTCTTCTTTGGGCAGAGAAGGGTTCTCCATGTAAACAAGGGTGAGATTCTTATCAGTAATCACGCGGTTTGTGTTGCCACCGTAACCTTTGAACTGCACACCCTCGATTTTGGATAGACCATCGTAGTTGACGGCATTCTGGAGAGAAGCCAAGATAGAAGTACTCACCCTCGTATTGCGGGCATTCTTTACCCTAAATTCGAAAATTATAGCAGGTATGCCGGAGTCCTTCGAATTCATTGGAATGAACGGTGAGAAGACCTCAGCCCGAACCTGAACTGGGAGACTAGGGTCTTTGTATCTAATCTCAGCTATTGGATACTCACCGACAAACTCTATTTGTTGAACAGTTGGCAGATCTTCCACAGGCTTCAATTGGAGTAGCCTGGACACCGGTTGCTTGCGATCCGACTTTGCCCAGATAGCAAAGAATTGGTAGGGCACAACGCACGAGCTGTTTACCTTGTTGAATATCTGCCACTCACGCAAAGCCCCATCGCCGCAAATGGCTATGTTTCCTGCCCCGATTCCGCCAAGGGGCATTGCCAAGTCTGTTAATTCATCGCCTTTATACACTTTCCGTTTGGTGGTCTGAAGCAGGGATTTGAGCCATCGCTGTTGTTCTGCCACCTTTGCCAGTTCCTCAGCCTTCAACTGAGCTTCCTCATCAGGCGAAACTTCGCGAATGTCATCAACGTTTATGTGCCCCCAATCGCCTCGATTCCGGTCAGCTATTTTGAGGTAAACTCTCTTTCCCTTCAGCGCGGAGACATCCCAGATGACTCGTCGCATTTTCTCCTCGTTTGTACCGGTTTCTCGGTAAATCTCCGAGTTGTCCGCCTCCGAATACAAAGCAACATAAGTAGAATCCTTGTGACTTCCGCCTCCCACCAATAGAGAAAGCTTGCCAGAGGTAATTTCGAACACCGGGGAAACCAACTCGACTTCGGCTGCATCACCGTGGTTTTCGTAGGTGCCTATAAAATACTTTCCTTGTTTGCCGAAGTTACCGCCGACTCTGTCGTCGTCCTTGTCCACCGGCAGTTTTCCGGCATCCCCGTAAACCACAGTCCATCCTTGGAGAGTGCCATCTTCGAAGTCGAATGCTACTCCCGCGACACATATTCCGCAGAAAAACCAAACAAGTACACATGTGATTATCGAAACACTAATCCAATGCACAAGATTCCCTCGCTTTCCTAGAAATCTAAAACTCAGATTGGCTTAGCCTAGCCGCCTTCGCAAGCCGGTATAGCTTAAAAACACTACTGGATTTTATAATTATCTACCATCGCCCAATAATCCTTCCCCATCATAGTTCCCTAGGGTTTTCCGGTATGCTATAATCTGACCGGTGGCAATGCCCACATTGGCGTGTCATAGTTCCCTAGGGTTTTGCGGTATGCTATAATAGCCACGGTACGCCTGTTTGAAGACTGGGGGTCATAGTTCCCTAGGGTTTTCCGGTATGCTATAATAATCCGGTGCACGTCCTCTTCGCCAGGGTAGTCATAGTTCCCTAGGGTTTTCCGGTATGCTATAATAATCTCCTTGCGGATTTCCTCAGGACAGAGTCATAGTTCCCTAGGGTTTTCCGGTATGCTATAATGCTGTACCCTCGGGCCAGCCTGGCTTGTGGGTCATAGTTCCCTAGGGTTTTCCGGTATGCTATAATGAAATACCTATGGATGTCCTCCGCTTGAGGTCATAGTTCCCTAGGGTTTTCCGGTATGCTATAATTAGGCATAATTGTAGTTGTAGTCCTCCACTGTCATAGTTCCCTAGGGTTTTCCGGTATGCTATAATACGTGCGGTGAAAATGCCCCGATTTTCTTCGTGAAACGGGGCATTTTGCCTATTGCGGGGCGCTAAAAATCCAGCACTATCTGGGTATATTTGGGGTCTTCTTTCTTCTTTTTTTCGCCGACCAACAAGAGAATCCCGGTAAACTGCTTCTCTGTCACTTGCATACACCGCACCGATCCCTTCGGTGGCAGGTTGTATGATAGCCGCCTCAGATGTGTGTTAACCGACTCCTGGCCATTGCATATCCTGGCGTACACAGAGAACTGTATCATATCGTATCCATCGTTCAGTAGGAACCTATGGAATCTGTTGTACTCTTTTCTATCCTGTTTGGTAACGACCGGCAGGTCGAAAAACACCATCAACCGCATGATTCTACTCATAAGCGTGTACTTCCGGACTTAGGAGGGCAGGCAGTTTCAAAGGGACAGGGCTTTTCTGTCGGCAAGCCGATATAAAAGACGCTGCCGTCAGATCAGCTGAGTGCAACACGGAATGCCTCTCTCCGTCAATTAGGACATTCCATGACAGCACGGAAACTAGTTTTTGGCGGTGCTCTTTTTGGAACTCGGATTCGCCGGACAATTCAGTAGCCACGCAGAAATCTACGATTGGACGAAGAGGCTCAAGGAAATCGTCTGCTAAGTTGTATGGATTCAACTCATTTCTGTGATGGATGCCTTGGGACAGAAGAAAGCCATGTGCCGAAAGTGCGCGCGCCACCGCTCCCCGCAAAACGGCATAGCCGTAATTCAGACCAAAATTTAACACGTCACTGCGTCCGCGGACAAACGTCGGGCCGAAAAGCAATCGGAAATACTCACGCGCCGCCGACGATTCCACATTTCTGGTATCGCCGCTTGTGACGGTGTCCACAAGCCCTCTTACAGCCTCCCAACCACGCCTGTCGAGGAGCCTCAAGCATTCCGCTTGATTCTGGATCTTCTGCCGGATTATTGCCTGCCAACATCGCTTTCGGAAGGGCACAGTGGTGCCAAGCTGAAGGCGCTGAATGCCAGATAGTCTGCTGTGTCCAGCCATTGGTAGGGAGGCAGAGACAGGCAAGTGAGAACCGTCGCAGGTGAGAACAGCTGTGCCGACTTCCGCACAGCGCGATAGAAAAGAGGAAGACAGGAGCACCTCTGGCGACTCCAGCACCAGTACGGCAATATCTTCCAGGGGAAGAGTAGCCCTGTCTTCCTGCTCTATCACGATTTGACTGTTTTCAACCCTAAGTCTGGCTGGATTCCGTATTACAATTACCCGCCACGCCAACTCGCTTCTCTCTCTTTACCAAATGATAATCGCCCAGCAGTCCCACCGTGTACTTTTCAAAGATAGTAGCCTGGGAAAACGGAACCCTATCCCTAGTCTTCGCATTGTTCGGGTCGCAGATTTCGATAGAATTCCTATTGACATCATAGCCCCTGTAGTAGCCGAAGTGCTCTTTACCATTTGCCACGATGCGTACGAGATCATATGGATACAGGCTGAACATGAAGTCTCCAGGGACGTCCGGAATATTACCTGCAGCAACATCCTTCGAATAGATGGGGGTAGCACGCCACTTTGTCTTGCCCTTCTCATGCCTTGTAGATATATCAATCCGTATCATACTTGAATTGTCGGCAATTCCTCCTCGCACGTATACGCCCGAGTTCTGCGTTTGACATATCTTCACCCGTCGCACGAGCGGACCCGGTTTGCCATCCTTAGTCGGTTTGTAGAGGGGTTCAGCGAATGCCTTTTTGGCATCGTTGCCATACTGCTCCATTCGCTCGCGAATGGCTGAGTACAGTCTCGGATCCGTTTCCCGAGCCAATAGACAGTCTAGGCCCTTCTCGGTCAGCTCTGTTAGCGGCTTTCTAACCGTGCTTTGTCCCGTATCAGCGATATGCTTCCGCGATCGAATAGTCTCCTCATGCAGCTGCCTGAGTGCTTTTCTGTACGGTGCCCGCGAAACAATCACTCGCCGAAGGTCTGTACCTTCAGGAGCTTGCAATCCGAGTTTCTCCATCTCCGACACAGGGTCGGATGACAGCCGCGCAATCAATTCCTTCCTAAACAATTTCCATGGCTGAGGAAACGCGAAATTCCGCGCTCCTACGAATTCGATGACCTCATCCGTCCTGGTGTCGACCACCGAATCTTCGCCGGGATGCAGTCTGCCAATTTCTCGAAGCTTACGGTACTCGGTGATCCGTTTGACTAGCTCTTGGGTGAGGGCGGCAACACACGCGGCGTCCACCGCATGATGTAGGTCGTCTTCTTCACGTTGCTTCGACAGACCCCACAACCCTCGTGCTAGCGCAACCACCTGGCCATTCATGCAAACCACTGGCACTTTTTCTGCTGGGTCCGCGAAAATCAGCGTGTTTGCGATGAAGTTCTTCAAGTACCGCCCAATCCACCTAGTATCATTGAGGTTCCTTTTAATGAACTTCTCTTCCGCTTCTTGATCAAAATCTTTTCTGAGTAGCTTCTCTCTTTTCTCATAATTACGAATGTTCGCATGAACCCAGTTCTCGAATTTTGACCATCTCTGCTCGTCTGATCCAAAGTACTCGAACGGTGTTCGATTCTGCTTTTGTCTATTTTCACTGCCGAGAACCAAGACTTTGTTTGTGTATGCGTCATCGAAGCTTCGACTGTACGGCAGTATGTGATCTATTTCTGCATATCCAGGCTCCGGCAGCCTGCTTATTTCCAGCGGCTTTTGGGAATATGCACACTGCCCATTCTGCTCTCGGTACAGGCGGTACTTCAGAATGTCTTCACCGCTGGGCTCAAACGACGGGTCTCCTATTAGCTCCCTCAGGTGCTGCTTCTCTTCTTCACGGGCTTTGCGATTCTCTTCCTGCTCTCTTGCGATCTTACTTCTTTCCTCGTATGTCCTTCCGATATCGCGTGCAAGTTCTATATGAACGCGATAAGGTGAACCGTACCGTGCTATGACTGCATTGATGACCTTGCGCGCCTGCGTTAGAGCCCTGAGCACTACCGGATTTCGGATTTCATCAGCGTTAATAGGTGGCAGTTTCTCAGATTTGTCCAACTGAACCGGCCGGGAGTGATTGTATCCGGCTTTGGCACAAGCCTCGTGGTACTTATATCCGTCTTCGAGATGTGGCAATATCTTCAATATAGCCTTGCGAGAGAGATGAGAAAAGCCGGTAAAGCTGGGAATCGACGCTATGGCTTCCACCAAAGCAGGCTCGATGCCCTTTTCGTCGAGATATTTGCGCAGATCTTCATCTGTCTTGTACAAGGTGAGAGCCGCGGCCAGATGGTCAAGCGTCTCGAAATCCTCACTGTACTTGTCCCAGGTGCCGGCTTCTGATAAAGCCTTTTTCAGGGCTCGGTATCCGTGCATAGGACAGAGTGCACGATTTTCGCACTCAAGCGACTCTGTTGTAACTCCTTTTTTCTTTTGCACATACTGCAGACCACAGAAGCGGACATCATCAGAAAGATTCAGGATTTTTCGGATGTGCGCATATTTGATTTCGCCGCGCTTGTACGCTTCCTTCAGCACAGCTTCGCGCTGATGTGCTGTTAGTTGCTGTCTATCGCCATTTTGGTAGTAGGTAAGTTGATTTAGTTTCTGAAACAGCACGAAGCGTTCGACCGTAGGCATGCTCTTGGGTGCACGGTATTCATCAGGTTCGAATGTACACTTGCCAACTTTACGCAGAATGTCATCTCCGGATGCGAAAGGCATCTGCCATCGGAATAGTTCTAGATATTCTTCCTGAAGCTCCGTGGTGGCGAACTGGCTGCCCAGCTTGCGCTGACACTCGAATAGGGTGTTGATTTCGTCCTCGAGAATCGCTCTGTCCAGAGTGTTCTTGTATGAACCGGCCTTGTTTCGCTTGCACTCCTGAAATTGCTCGTCCTTGTAAAGCATTTCACCCGCAGTACGATAGCCTTTTTCGCGCAACATCTGAGTGTTGGCCTGAACACTGGCCAACATTTTACCTTCTTCGCCATCTTTGGCGTCCTTGATGTTCTTCCGATTTGATTTGAAACCACGGTATTTTGCGATGTGGAAAAGGGCACGTGCAAGTTCCTGGGGCGTTAGAAGGCGGTCAAGACCTTCTGCCCGGAGCTGCCAGGGATCTGGCTTACCGTTCTGTACCTGAAAAGCCATTTCGATTTCCGATTGAGGGATCAGTCCTCTGCGAACGAACAATTCCTTTATGCGCCGTAGACGGCCAGCCCTCCGCCTAAGTCGGCGACGCGCGGATCTAGCCAATCTCCTAGGCTCGGCAAGTGGAGCACCGTTTTTCGGTGACTCTGCTGCTTGGAACGCGCGAACTCCTAGGTCCACTATTCGCTCTGCATCAGGATCGAGCACAGCCCAGCCTACCGAGGCTATGCCAACATCAAGTCCCAGTATGTACCTCATAGAAAGTTCCTCCTTCCATAAAAGAGGATACCCCTGCCGGCATGGCCGACAGGGGCAAACCTCACGGCTTGAAAACCTTATCATAGTAACCAAGGGTTTTCCGGTATGCTATAACCTTGCTACTCCCTAAGATCTCAAGCCTACAGTAATATAGCATATAGTTTATCAGTTGTCAAGGGGAAATTTGCAAAATCTCATTACAAGTTTGTGCTGTGAATCTACTGGCATCATTGTAAGCCCATATATATTGCAAGCGAATCCAAACTTGCCTCGAATAATTGCTCGCCAAAGTGAAAGCGGTATTACGGTCGGGGGCGGGATGGAAAAGGCACAGCAATAAAATTCCTGGTTGCCAAATTCGGGGTCAGAAACGTTGGAGGGGCAGTACCTGCCGAGGAAGTGCGGGGTGTGGAACCGTTCACGCCGAAGTTGCGTCTTATATAGAGCACAAGAACGGAGACGGAAACACATCCCACACAATCGGTTTGACTCACCTAGTTTCCCGCAAAAAACTTGTCAAAGGGAGGAAGGAATTTTGAACCGACTTCCAGAATTATTTTGTGGGAAAACCTGCGAAAGCAAGGGGGAGTAATTACATGAGTTACAAGAAAAGGCTGGTGTGTTGTTGTTTGATTATGAGCGCACTCAGCCTATGGGTATCAGCGGTTTTCGCGGCCGAACTGGAGCTCGCAGGCATCAGACTTGGCAGGCCAGCGAGCACAGTCATTCAAAAATACGGTAATCCAACCGAGGTCCGTGTGGGCGCGGCTGGCCAAGTACAAATCATGTCACCGGTAGCGGCACCTGCCCAGCCGTCACCTTCTTCGTATCCAACTATGGCGCCATCCAGCCCCTTCCCCAGTCTGACGGGCGTGCCTTCGCCTGCTATGACCGGTGTGCCAACGGGAACGACTGGCTTTAGCCCTAGTCCGTTTCCCACCAATACGTCTTCGCCGATGGGTGGGTCAACAACCAACGTTGTTCAAAAGGCGACTGCACCGGAAGTGACCTGGGTTTACCAATTTCCCAAGAACAAGACTCTGGACTTTGTCATCAGCCCGGATGGACGCGTGGTGGAGATACGAGCTTTTGGTGTGGACTGGCCGAATATTAGAACCTCGAAAGGCATTACTCTGGGTCAAACCTACAAGGATGTAATCCTCAAGTACGGATTCCCTGAGGAGCACGAACGTTCCGGAGCGCAGTTGATCACCAAGTATCCGGAGAAGCACCGAGCGCTGTTTACGTTCGTCGGAAAGACTCTCGTAGGGATTACCATCGCCTTGATGGATTAGTCTCTCAGTGCGTGGCGGGGTAGTTCTGTGTGGCTGGCTTACAGTATGCAAGAGAGGAAGTCAGGCAACGAGTTAACATACTCGATGTCGTGTCCGAATACGTAACTCTGAAACGGTCCGGAAAGAGTTACAAGGGCCTTTGCCCGTTTCATGCTGAGAAGACCCCTTCATTTACTGTAAGCGATGAGTTGCAGACTTGGCACTGCTTCGGCTGCGGCGAACACGGTGACGTCTTTTCTTTTTTGATGAAGATCGAGAACCTGACGTTCGCCGAAGCCCTCGAGCGTCTCGCTAAGCGCGCAGGTGTCGAACTGCCGAAGTTCCAGGGCCACCGAGTCAGCCGCAAGGAGCATCTGGCAAAGCTAAACTCTGCTGCGGCTGCGTATTACAATGCTCTACTCAAGCGTACACCTTTGCCGAGGGAGTATCTGCGCAATCGTGGGCTTGCCGACCAGACTATTGACCAATTCCGGCTTGGATATGCTGCACCAGCTTGGGATGGCCTCGTCCGGTTTCTTACGGGCAAAGGTGTAAGTTTGAAGGACGCTGAAGAGGCTGGTCTGGTCATTCAAAGTAACCGCGGGGCGTATGACAGATTCAGGCACAGGATTATTTTTCCGATTTTCGATATCCAAGAAAGAATCATCGGGTTTGGCGGAAGAGCTCTGGGAGACGAGCAGCCGAAATATCTAAACTCGCCTGATACGCCGCTTTTCAGTAAGACGCGGTCCCTGTATGGACTGAACCTTGCCAGAAAGGCGATTGCAGATAAAGGCTATGCCGTCCTAGTAGAAGGTTACATGGATGTCATAGCCGCTCATCAGGCAGGGTTTACGAACTGCGTGGCAACGTTGGGCACTGCGCTGACTACCGAGCATATAAAGATACTTGCTCGATATGCGAAGCGAGTGGTGTTGGCATACGATGCGGATTCCGCTGGTATATCTGCCGCGTTGAGAGGTGCGGCGATGTTCACACAAGCTGATTGCGAAGTCCGAATCGCCCGACTGCCGAGCGGAGATGACCCGGACAGTCTGCTGCGAAAGGGGCGAGTGTCGCAGTTCGCCGCCGCTTTGGAAGGCGCCTTACCGATAACGGATTACAGGCTGGCGCTGCTTCGAGAGCATTTTGATTTGTCGAATCCAGCACAGCGGGCGGCTTTGCTCAAAGGTGCCGCTCAGATACTTGCGGATGTGCCTTCGTTTGTTGAGCGAGAAAAATACATAAAGGAATTGATAGACTGGCACCCCAATTGGGGTATCGGGCTGACGAGGGCTCAAGAGCAAATTCGCGCTGATGTCGAAGCTATAATCAGCCGACGACGGGGTACACGGACGCAAGCGCCAAAAGCAGGGAATGCAAGCAGTACACCACGACCATCAACCGCGGTGGAACGCGCCGAAAAAATAGTGCTTGGTGCCCTCATGAGAGGGGAGGAGCACGCTGAACTTGTGCTGAATAATCTAACACCTGAAGACTTCTCAGCCGAGCTGACGCGTAAAGCAGCAAGGGCTGTGTTTGAGGCATTTGTGCAAAATAAGGGAATAAACTTACCAGACCTGCTCGAAAGGGTAGACAAAGAAGTAGGCCGATACCTCAGCGAACTGGCAGTTGAAAGTGGAGGACCTCCGATTACCGAGCAAGTTCTGCGGGATTGTGCAACGCGCATAAAGGAATGGGAGTTGAAAAACAAAAGAATTTCTGATATCCTTAACACTTCCATCAAAAATGGAGTAATAGACACAAGCGTAGGCCCCCATAGAGAGGCTATGGCAAGGCTGGAGGAGTTTCTCAGAAAATCAGGGAAGCTACCCGAACCCGGTGAAAGGGGGGAACGATAGATAGTGACAGTAGAAGAGCTAAAAGAAAGCGTCGAAATGCGCAAATTGTTCGATGAAGGCAAACGCAAGGGTATACTTACCTATGACGAGATCAACGACGCAATAAGTCACCGGGAAGATCTGGATCCAGAACAGATGGAGGATTTACTGCAAACCTTCGCCGCCGAAGGTATCCAGGTGGTAGACAAAATCAAGGATCCTGAGATAGAGGAAGAACCGGCGTCGGAAGTAGTAGTCCGCGATATAGATGTGCACGACCAGGAAATCAGTGCCCTGGAGGGTTTGCCTATTGACGATTCCGTGCGAATGTGGCTGAGGGAAATAGGCAAGACTCCGTTGCTGTCATCCGAAGAAGAAATTTACCTAGCTAGAATCATTGCGGAATCCGATGGCCGAAGTCCTGAAGCCATGGAGGCAAAGGAAAAGCTAATCCGGGCTAACCTGCGGCTCGTCGTAAGTATTGCCAAGCGATACAGCGGACGGGGCATGTCGTTCCCAGACTTGATTCAGGAAGGGAACATAGGTCTCATCCGTGCCGTAGAGAAATTCGATTATACGAAGGGTTACAAGTTTAGTACTTACGCCACCTGGTGGATACGCCAGGCAATTACCCGTGCCATTGCCGATCAAGGACGCACAATCCGCATCCCTGTGCACATGGTAGAAACAATCAACCGCCTGGTCAAGACATCCAGTCACCTGCTTCAGGAACTGGGGCGCGAGCCGACATTGGACGAGCTGGCGAAGGCAATGGACATGCCAGTTGAGCGAGTCGCCGACATCATCAAGATTGCGCCCGAACCGCTGTCGCTTGAAACACCAATTGGCGAAGAAGAAGACAGCCACCTGGCCGATTTTATCCAAGATCAGGAATCGGTTTCGCCCGACGATGCGGCTTCGCATCAGCTTCTCCGAGAGCGCATAGTGGAAGTGCTCTCCGAATTGACGGATCGTGAAAGAAACGTGCTTCGGATGCGGTTCGGCCTGGATGACGGCTACCCAAGAACACTGGAAGAAGTTGGCCGCCACTTCAACGTCACTCGTGAACGCATTCGCCAGATCGAGGCTAAGGCGATCAAAAAACTTCGTCATGCCAAGCGTAGGAAGAAGCTGGAGGAGTACCTCACATAGGCAGCTCAGGATTTTCCGAATTTCTGCGGTTGCCTACGTCGCCTCTTTGATCATAGATACTGCTCGTAGGTAGTCAGTTACCCAAAGCCCAATTTCTACCGGTTGTCTGTGTGGTAGACAGCCGAAATCCATTGTCTATACCAAAGTCAACAAGAACCAGCCGAGATGCCTTGATTGACAAGGTACTACAGTTCGTAACAAGTCTTTGACTTGAGCATAATGGATTGTGACGCCGCGGAGAGAACTTGAGCCCTGACTGCACAACAGTATCTTTCGAAGAAACCGCGTAGGAGAACAAAATTGCCAGACAAATTCAAGCTATCGAGATTGGTGCGTACCGTTGCGTCCGAAGTATACATCATTTGGGATGGCGATAGACGCGTCGGTCAACTGCACCTGCACTTCGCCCACTATACGGTCCATGTGACCATCGTGCTCGAAGAGGACATCTCTCTTAGTGAAGAAGAAGATCTGCTCGCACAGATTGACAACGACGTCGTTTCCTCGTACTTGCCCAGTTTCGAACGCGAAGACATGTTAGTCACGATATTTCGAGGCGAAGAAGTGAATGCTTTCAGCTATTCGCCGCCCGGGCTGGACGAAATAGAGGATGACGAAGCAGAGTGACTAGCTCTTCTTGCTGAGTGTCGATAGAACTGGGATGTCTTGACACAGAATGAGCCAATGCTATAATAATAGACAGCTGTGAGAGACTGTCCTGTTGGCCAGGCTAGTCTTTCCGGCTTGGGGTTAGAGAGGGCCCAGACTTTCTAACCCCACCCCCATTAAGCTCGGTTTTCAATCCCCCACGTCTATGCCTTTCGCCATCGCCATCAGATCTCGGCCCTCTTCGATTTCTGCGGCGCATTCGTTGCACCCGCGAAGTATGCGGACCCATTTTACCGTGCAAATCGAAATTACAATCGTTGCTAACACCAGCATAATGATGGTCAGGACACCTTTGACTATATCCGGCTCTGGGGACAGCAACACGTTCCTGCTATATTGTATGCCAGACGTGAAAATCGTCACCCCGAGGAGCAGAAACGGCACAAACGCCGTGAGCGCGTACGACCGCTTCGCCGAATGGATGAGGATGTATGATGTTCCGATCGCAAGAGCAATGACCCCAAGCAACTGGTTGGCAATACCGAACATCGGCCATATGGTTTGAATTGTTCCGTGGGACACGAGATAGTACCAGCCGTACGAAACCAAGAAGCTCGTCACTACCACTGCCGGCAGCGAAGTACTCATCCCGAACGAAGGATGTATGGGTCTGAGCATCTCTTGCAGAATGAATCTGGCAACCCTCGTGCCGGTGTCAATGGTGGTCAAGATGAACAAAGCTTCGAACATTATGGCGAAGTGGTACCAATACGACATCAGATGCTTCATGCCCGGGAGACTGCTGAAAATCTTCGCCATTCCAACTGCGAGCGTAACCGCCCCTCCCGTGCGACCAACCAATGTTTGCTCGCCCACCATTTTCGTGAGCCTAGGAAGCTCGGTGAACTGAGTGCTGAACACGGTTCCTAGCTTAGCATTTATGGCAAAGTAGTCGTTTTGGTAGAGGGAACACGCAGCGATTAGAGCCAGTATGCTGACGACACCCTCCACAAGCATCGCCCCATAACCGATAGGCCTTATGTCTGCCTCACTGTTGATCATTTTCGGAGTTGTGCCGGAGCCGATTAGAGTGTGGAATCCAGAGATCGCCCCACATGCTATTGTCAACATCACGTAGGGCCATACTGGACCTGGGATTATCGGTCCGCCGCCTTTCACGAATTCCGTAGTCGCCGGTGCACGCAGTGCCGGGTGAACAACTACGATGCCTATAGCAAGCAGAACCACCGTGCCGAGCTTCATATAGGTAGAAAGGTAGTCTCTCGGGCACAGCAACATCCATACTGGCAAAACCGCGGCTATGAAGCCGTACGTCGGCAGTGCGACAGTCAGCACATTCGGCGATAAGGTAAACCATTTAGCCGCCGCGCTGTGCGAAACCGGATTGCCCGCTATCACACCTGCAACTAGCAGTACAACGCCGATTGCAGATGCCTCTGCCACCTTGCCTGGGCGTATCTTGTACATCCATTGCCCCATCAGAAAGGCGATCGGAATGCTGCAGGCGATCGTGAAAACACCCCAGGCACTCTCCTGTAGCGCATTGACAACGACTGCCGCTAATCCAGCAAGTGCGACGATGATTATGAACAAGACCGCGAAAGCCGTGCACCAACCTGCCACAGATCCTAGGTACCTGTGGGCGATCCTCGAAATTGACTCTCCCTTGTTTCGGACGGAAGCATATAGAATGATGAAATCTTGCACGGCACCAGCGAAAACAGCCCCAAACAATATCCACAAAGCACCCGGCAGATAGCCATATTGAGCCGCAAGTACCGGACCTATCAGAGGGCCCGCTCCTGAGATCGCCGCAAAGTGATGGCCAAATAATACATACTTGTTTGTCGGATGGTAATCTTTTCCATCGCGATGCTCGTGAGCGGGGGTTTTGCGCATTTCGTCAATGACAGCTACCTTAGCCGCCAGAAATGCACTGTAGTAGCGGTATGCAAGCGCGAAGAAACATAGAACAATAGCCAGTAGGGTCAACGAATTCATGGGTTCTCACCTGCAGAAGGATTTTTCTGCCATCAATTATGAACAGCGGCTGGCCAGTGTGTCAACTTCGCTTAACTCGCTGGCTCTGCGGCTTAATGAAAGAAGGAGGACTTCTTTGAAGGATTCCGCCCAGGCCGCTTCGACGTTGGAAACGGCCTGCGTAAGTCATGAACCTGAGGTTTGTCCGCGGCAGTACTCAGGCTAATTCGCCATTCTACACCGCCGCTGTCTGCGGAGAGCTCTCTCTAGTTGCTCAAGTGAGACGTAACCTGTTTTCACAAGCAGTTTGCCGATGGGTACAGGGTCGAGACCCTTACTGTAGATTTCAGTTTGTACGTGCAGACAGTCTACCACCAGCTCACGAGAAGCTAGACCCATTTCAATCATTATTTCCCCTATAAGTCTATTCTGCTTCATGCTAAGTTCCTCCAGCGCTTACTGATATCATTCTGCACCCACTAGCCCATTTGTGTCAATCAGCAATATTGACAGTATTTGCTCCCTAACGCTGGAGTTGGAGTTCCTTCTCTATCGTCTCGAGGTACAAGCTGTGCAGTCTTTCCGTCACACGTCTCTCCGTGCCGCCAAGTTCCACGTTGTTGACAGAGGCTATTGGCGCAATTTCCCAAGTCGAACTGGTGAGAAAAGCTTCGTCTGCGCTGAGCAGGGAACTTAGTTCGAACTCGCCTTCGCAGACTTCGAGACCGTTCGCTTTTGCCAGGTCCATGACGATCCCTCTCGTAATGCCCGCTAGGATTCCACAACTTAGGGAGGGAGTGAAGAGCTTACCCCTCGAAACCCAAAACACGTTCGAGGAGGTAGCTTCAGAGACATTGCCGCGATGATCCAGCAGTATCGCGTCATCGGCGCCGACGCCGCAAGCTTCTCTTCGCGCCAAGATCTTGGGTAGTATTCCGATTTGCTTGACCCCACTCAGGGGGCTGAGTTCGTCTGTCGGAAATCGAGAGACTATCAGCCGGACTCCCTCTCGAAAGTCCGGTGGCGTGTACGGCTTGGCGATGATTACTACCGTAGGCAGCGCGTCTTCGACGTCATACCAAAGCCGGCCGGTCGCTCCTCTGGTCACTGTGATTCGGAGATACCCCTCTTGGAGATGATTGGCATCGAGTACGGAATGTACACCTTGTTCTATCGCGTCGTGGTCTGGCGGCTTGAGCGATATGATGGCACAGCCGTCTGCCATTCTCCGAAAGTGGGCATCCAGCATAAACGGCTTGCCTCCGTATACTTTCAGGGTTTCATAGACACCGTCTCCGTACAGAAAGCCGCGGTCGAACACGCAGACAGCTGCCTCATCGGCAGGCATCAGCTTCCCATCAACATAAACATACCCCCACGTTTCCGTTAACTCGAGTCTTGGCCGCATCTCAGCACCTCGAAAAAGGCTTTGCCTTTGTCCAGCGTCTCTTGGTATTCCACCTCTGGTTCGGAGTCCGCTACTATGCCACCGCCGACGTTGAAGTAGCAGGCGTTATCCTTGATAACGGCAGTCCTGATCGCGATGTTTAAATTCACAGATTGATCGAATCCTAGCCACCCTATAGATCCAGTGTATACACCGCGTCGAACGGGCTCTAGTTCGTCGATAATCTGCATAGCCCGTATCTTTGGTGCACCGGTGATTGATCCTCCTGGAAAGCAAGCCAGAAGGAGATCTGTGACATCACGATCATCTCGCAACACGCCTGTGATGGTAGAAACCAGGTGATGCACGTTTGGATATGACTCTACAACCATCAATTCCGGTACGTGTACAGATCCGAACTGGCATACTCTACCCAAGTCGTTTCTTTCCAGATCAACAATCATCAGATTCTCAGCCCTATCCTTATCACTTGCCTGAAGCTCGAGTGCCAACCTGCCGTCCTCCACGTCATCAACGCCCCGGGGTCTCGTGCCCTTGATAGGACGGGTCGCGACAATGCGCTCTCTTGGATTGTAGACCAAGAAGGACTCGGGTGAGGAACTTAGAATAGTAGCACATCCGATGTTCAGATAAGCTGCGTACGGCGCAGGATTACTCGCCCTCAGCGCCAAATATACTTCCCACGCATCGGCGTCGAGACTCCCGACAAACCTCTGTGAGAGGTTGACTTGGTACACATCACCGGCGGCAATGTACTCCTTTACCTTCCGCACGGCTTCGCAGTATTCGCTTCGAGAGAAGCTCGAGGTCAATGCCCCAGCTCGAATTCGAACGGATTGTTTGGTATCAATCGGCTTCTCTGACTTCGCACTCCAAACCAGTTCTTCTAAATACGCCAGTTCATCGGCTGAATTTCCGGTGTTGTCGAAGGAGCAATGGGTGAGCACTACGGTTCGGTCTAGATGGTCGAATATTATAGCCCCGAGGTATATCCCCAGCCAGCAGTCTGGCATACCAACGTCGTCCACTCTGGATATCTGGACGTTTTCCACAAAGCGAAGCAGCTCGTAGCCGAGGTAGCCCATCAGACCACCGGGGAATACCACTTCATTGGAATAAGGGATGGTGAAAGCGCCCAAGACGTCTCGCAGTGCAACGAAAGGCGAATCATAAATGCGCGTGGTGGAGAATAATTCGAGGACTGTCCTATCGCCAGTTGTGGTCAATGTGCCGAATGGCTTTGTGCAAATGACTGAGTATCTCGCGCCGGGAATCCCAGGGGAAGGCTGGCTTTCTAATAGCACCGAACCAGGAACATGGGCTAGCCGTGAGAATACGTCCGCAGGTTCCACCCAGAACGGAAACTGGCGAAGTTGTACATGCGAAGCTGACTGTGCGAGAGATGGAATGCACACCATACACCATCAGAAGAGGCTGAGCTTCGGCTCTTCCGTTTGCGCTTCTTGCACTTCTTGTTTCTCTTGTATTGCCTGTATTCCTTGTGCCTCCCTCTTGGCTTCGATTACTTTTTGCCTCGCTACAGCAATGTCTGAAACCAGCGATGCCCGTGCTGCCTCGAATTCCTTCCCGTTTTGCCGGAGAATATATGCGGGGTGCAACGCTGCCATAGCATACTTGGCGTAAGGACTGGAAAACCACCGACCACGCTCTTTCGTCATCCGGAAGTCCTTGTGAATGACCACATTCGCCGCCGGTCCACCGAGACATAGAATCACCAGCGGTTTTATGATTGCCAACTGCTGCTCCAACCAAGGAAGACAGGCGTTGATCTCCTGAACCCGCGGAGGCCGATTCCTCACACTGCCATTTTCCACCAGACTCGCCCGGCATTTTAACACGTTACAGATGTAGACATGCTTTCTCGTGATCCCATTCTCGCGAAGTGCCTGATCTAATAGCTGACCCGCTCTTCCAACGAACGGTCGCCCTGTCAGGTCTTCCGTGGCACCGGGACCTTCGCCGACCAACACGAGGGGTGTATTGGGATTGCCTTCGCCAAAGACCACGTTTGTCCGGGTCTCGCATAGCTCACATGCCCGGCACTCAATGGCTTTTTCCCGGAGCTCTTCCATCTGGCGTTCTATGTCTGTCATGTCTGCCATGTCAAGACACTCCCAGTTCGTCTATCTTCCTTTTCAGCTTGTCATAGGTGGCTTCCAGGCTTTCGGGTAGAACCTTCGTTTCGCCAATGACTGGCATGAAGTTCGTGTCGCCGTTCCATCGAGGAACTATGTGCCAGTGGACGTGGTCTACTATCCCCGCGCCAGCTGTGCGACCTAAATTGACGCCCAGGTTGAACCCGTCTGGTTGCATCGTTGCCGACAGTAGTCGTATGGAGAATCTCACCAGGTGATCCACGTCCAGCAACTCCTCATCTGTCAGCTCATAAAGGTCTGCCGTGTGCTTGTAGGGCGCCACCATAAGATGCCCCGGATTGTACGGAAACGAGTTCAGCATTATGAAGCTCTTTGCGCCGCGATATAAGATCAGGTTCTTCCTATCTTCTAGTTCCGCCGGAAACATACAGAATATGCATCCCTCGACTTTGCTACCTTCTTCTATGTATTTCATGCGCCATGGCGCCCACAAGCGTTCCATAGTCTAGTTACTCCTCACTTGTATGACTTCCAACCCAACGCAACACCGTGTTCGACGATGGATTTTCTACTCCTTCGCACTTTGCTGGACGTAGTTTATCTGGAGATCACTGATCATACCCTTCAGTTCCCGATCTTCCGAAGGCTCGAGTTTGCCCTCAATCTGCTGGACCAACGCCCTAATCGAGTCAATAGCTACCTTGGCCTGTGCTAGGTCCTTTTCCAATTGGCCAGTGACGGGATTCTTGACTAGTCCCAGCCACTGCCAAGCATGTGCGCCAAGTATGCCAATGAACGACTTGACTAGAGAGTAGACATCGACTGGCGGAAGATTGGCCATTTCTTCTTGCGAAAAGGCTTGTTGTTCCGAGCCCATATCGGCGCCGGCCTGTGCCTCCTTGGCCTCGGGTTCGGCTGTTACCTCGCCATCCTCGCTGAATTTCACTTTTCTCTTATCTATGACTTCATAGCCCTTTTCTTCTTGCTGATCTGCCAAATCACTCTCCTCCTTTCGCCTGAATCCTTCCGAGAACGAGGATGATTATCACTGCAAACAGCGCGCCTGTCGCATCGGCAATCCAATCATCCAAATCCGCAGACCTGCCGGGAACATATATCTGGTGTATCTCGTCTGCAGCACCATACAAAACCACTATTCCGAATGCCTGGGCCTCTGCCCGCATTCGTGATATCAGCGGTCGCAGTCTACTGGCGCGACATGCGAGCAACCCCAAGCCTGTGTATGCAAGAAAATGCTGGGCTTTGTCCCACGAAACTAACGATCCCGGCAAGTCGGGAAGCGTATGCAGCGACGATAGGAAGTGAATCGCCGCCATATATACCAACACCGGCAGCCACGCGGAGATAATTATCCATTTACCTGTCTGCTGGCTATCCGTGGATTTCTGAACTGTTTTCTGGTTGCCCGCTGTGTGCATTAACTGCTCATCTGCAAGAATTCTTCTTCGGTCAATACCGTCACTCCCAGCTCCCTTGCCCTCTGGAGTTTCGAGCCCGGGTTTTCGCCAGCGACGACGAAATCCGTATTCCTGCTGACACTCGATGCCGCACGCCCCCCCAGTAATCGCACCTTCTCTTCCGCCTCTTCTCGTGTCAATGATCGAAGTGTGCCAGTGAAAACGAATGTCTTCCCGGCGAATCTGTCGTCTGCTTTTGGCGTCTCCACCCTGGGGTTTATTCCGGCCTGCCGTAGCTTCTCCAGCACCTTGATATTGTCCGGCTCGGAGAAAAACATCTTAATGCTCCGAGCAATGACCGAACCAATTTCAGGTACTCGGCTGAGCTCATCCTCAGACGCATTTCGAAGTGCATCAAGCGATTTGAAATGATCCGCCAGCACCTGCGAAACGTGCTCCCCTACATGACGGATTCCCAGCCCGTAGATCAACCTAGCCAGAGTAGTATCTTTGCTCCTGTCGATAGCGTTCAGAATATTGGTGGCGAGCTTTTCACCCATACGCTCCAGTCGCAGCAGATCTTCCTTCCGCAGGAAGTATAAATCAGCAGGGTCGTGTACCAAACCCTTGTCAACCAATTGTTCCACCTGCGCGGGTCCCACGCCCTCGATATTCAGCGCGTTCCTTGAGGCGAAATGCACGATTCGCTCCTTCACCTGCGCCGGACACGCGATATTTACGCACCGCGCTACTGCCTCGCCCTCCGGACGCTCTACGTCACCACCGCAGACAGGGCACTTGTCTGGCATTCTGAAAGGTCTCTCAGACCCCGTCCTCTTTTCCTTTACCACCTGCACAACTTCCGGAATCACATCACCCGCCCGCTGGATCACAACCGTGTCGCCTATCCGCACATCCTTCCTCTCTATCTCATCCTGATTGTGAAGGGTCGCCCGACTGACAACCACACCACCAACTTCCACGGGCTCCATGATTGCTACCGGAGTCAGCGCGCCTGTTCGTCCCACCTGAACTATGATGTCCTTGATGACGGTCGTCTCCTGCATCGCAGGGAACTTATACGCAACTGCCCAGCGAGGACTTCTCGCCACATAACCCAACCTGTCTTGAAGATCCAGTGAGTTTACCTTCACCACCACGCCGTCTATGTCATAGCCCAATGTAGCGCGCTTTTCACCCCATTCAGCCACGAATGCCCTCACTTCATCTATATTCCGACACAGACGGATGTTTGGATTGACCTTGAATCCCCAAGACTTCAGTGCTTGAAGTACTTGATAATGAGTGGAAAACTCGCCGTTTTCGATGTAACCTATCCCATATACGAAAATATCTAGTTTTCGTCGTGCGGTGACCGATGGATCCAATTGGCGCACAGACCCAGCCGCCGCATTACGTGGATTCGCAAACGTAGGCTCTCCCTTTTCCTCACGCTCCCTATTAATGCGTTTGAATTCCTCGTGGAGCATGAACACTTCGCCCCGCACCTCGACAATCCGGGGGATAGGAAAATTGCCAGTGATTGTGCCCCCCTCTTCGCCTTCGAGTATACCTAGCGTCATCTGTCTGCCCGATGACTTGGTTTCTGGCTCGATAGGGCTACTGAAAAGCGTCAGAGGTATCGAATAGATGGTTCGTAGGTTCTGTGTAATGTCCTCGCCCGTGTACCCATCGCCGCGGGTCGCGCCTCTCACGAAACGGCCGTTTTCATAAGTGAGCGAAACCGCCAGGCCGTCGATCTTCAACTCTGCCACGTATTCGATATCCGCATCCGGTGGCATTCCGAGCATTCTCTTGATACGCTGGTCGAAGGCCAAAAGCTCCTCGTCCCCGAATGCGTTGCTGAGACTGAGCATGGGTTGTCGGTGAGTATATGAAGCAAACTCCGCCAGCGGTGCAGCTCCCACGCGCTGGGTAGGCGAGTCTGGCGTCACAAGCTCAGGATGCGCTTCTTCCAAAGCGATGAGCTCCTGCATCAACCGGTCATATTCGGCATCCGATATCACGGGGGAATCTAAGACATAGTAGCGATAATTGTGGTAATTGATCTGTTGCCGAAGTTCTTCAATCCGTTCCGCTGGCGATTTTTGACCCATCGGCAGCCTCCATCCGAACAGCACCACACCGCGCTGGTACTGCTGAGTAGTAATTATCCATGCTCTATTCAACGAAATTCTAGTATCCACACCTTCCTTTGTCAAACGGCTGCGCGGGATATCCGAAGCACCGAGACTGTCAACCGAAGAGTATACGCCACTCCACATGAAATCCTACTTACCCAGAGGCGACTCGCACAAGGGCCTGCATATCCTCCACAGACTGCAATAGACGGCAGTCTTTTTCTAATATTTCCAAGTAAACCCTTGCATATATCGTTTGGCAATGATATAATGCGAGAGGTTCTCAGAAATGACCTGTTAGTTAATGAGAGGAAGGTGATGTAAATCAACTATAGGATGTCACCGGAGTAGTGCAGTAGGATGTACCATTCTGTAGAGAAGAGGAAGGTGTGTCGTAATGTACTATGAACACAGGTTGAGTGATTTCCGTCTGACCACCACCGCATCTTTTTCCCCGTAGTTAGGTGGTGTCCGTTCCTCGTTGTCCCTGTTATCCTCATATGCGTCCTCTCCAGCGCTCTCTGTACCTCGACTCAACAAAATGAGCTCGCAGCGCGTGCCTTACTGAGTGACGCTGAGCAGCTGATAGAAGCTGGCGAACATGAGAAAGCTCTATCCATCATCGATCAGATACAGTCGACCTACCCCGACACAGAGGCGTCTGACTATGCAGAACTTCGGCGAGCCTTCGCGCTGATGTACACCGATCGTAACGAAGACGCAGAGCGAGTGGCACGGGCACTTGTCGAGGCCCATCCGAACACTTTACTTGCAGCGTGGGCACAAGCTGTAGTGGGAGAGGCGGCGGTCAGACGCGGCGCAATTAATGAAGGGATAGCCGAGCTATTCAAAGTGGGCACCATGCTTCCCAGTAGAGGAGACATCGGACCGCTGGACATGGCCAGAGGAGTCCTGGGCCGCGTACTTACTACCGGCTTGACTGACGATGCTGATCCCTTGCAGGCGATGACTACCCTAGGTATGGACGTCCGAAACACGCATCTGAAGGCTGAGGCACTGGCTATCATTGCTGTCTATAGGATGAAGCAACACCGTATCGATTTGGCTAACCCCATTGTTGACAGGATTGCTAGAGAATGCCCGGAGGAGACGGAAGCATGGATGTGGGCGGCCACGGAGATCGCGAGCATGGCCGCACGACGTACGGACGAGCATGCGGCTAAGGCGGCAGACATTCTGTCTCAACTGTGTGCGTCGGGATTCCCCGGGGATCAGCAGAATGCAAAAGTCCATCTTGCTCTGTCAAGGTACTACCGCCGGCAAGGTAAAACCCTAGAGGCGCTCACAGTGCTCCAGAATGCAAAGGAGATGTGTATGGGAACGGCCTCCGATGCCGAGATTCTCTTTGAGCTTGGCAGTGCCTTGTGCCGCGAGGGGAAATCGGACGAAGGTCTGGTTCTACTCAAGCAGATCGTAAGTAACTATCCGATGTCAGGTTATGTGCCGCCTGCCTTGTATACTATAGGCACATGCTGCCCGCGATCTTGGAGCATGGCGGTGGACGCGTTAACCACACTCGCACAAGGGCCATACAGCGAGACATGGCGAGGGTTAGCGCTATGCAGGCTTGGTGGTCTGCTACGGCAGACCAACAGGGCGAGGGCTAGGGCCTGCTATACCGAGGCGCTTGAGATATTCGAAAGCCGACTAGCAAGAGGAATTGCCGATCCGATTTCTACCTGGGCAAGTATGCTCGAAGCACGTGTGGAGGGCATAAAACGAGCACTCAAGAGACTCGACGCGGAGGAGGGAAAGAAATGAAAACCATACGGTGCGTTTTGTTAGGCGTCTTTATAGCAATTGCTTCCATAGGGGCCTCAACATTGGCTTATGCTGAGCGCCTCTACTCTGCCAATCCACAATACGTGCCGAGTGCCCCTAGCGATACAAAAATCGTGCTCGCAGTCATGGTGGGCGACCACCCTCATGTAGGCACAGAGCGAAACCCTGTCCAAATTGTGGCCGGCCAGCAAGTTACGTTTAGGCTGTATTACCAAACTGACGGAGAGATTGTACAGGAGGTCACTGATCCTGATACGTGGCAGGATCCCTTCGAATACGATGACGAACTGGTTTTGGTAGTGGACTACGGAGATGGTACTCCATTCGGCCAGGCACAAGACCGTTGTCCCTATCTAACGCACACATATACAGCTTGCGGGCACAAGACGGTCAAGTGGACGGCCTACGACCGCCATATCATAGGTTATGACGACCAGGGCCTACCTATTTATAGCCCCGATACAGACGATAACGACCCGCCAGGCATCGAGCAATGCCAAGAAAAACTCTATTTGGATGTAGTTCCCTCTAGCCCGCTGAGCATAGACGGTCCCACAAGCGTGTGTGCAGGAAAATCGGTTACATACAAAGCCAAAGCCAACTCCGAGCCCGTTGGTCAAAACTGCTTGGGATATCTCCGTTGGCTTATAGATGACACGCCCATCGCAACGGGGGTAAACGAGATAATAGTTGGTAGCGACTGGGCGGGCGGCTCCACTCATAAAATATCCCTAGAGTGGATTGGAAACCCGGATTCGCTGGTCAGTCTCAAGGTGGATGTAGTTGAATGGCCACCCACCTGCGACAGTCTGCCTGCTTACTGCACAGGGGCCAGCGCCGGGGGATGTCCCAGCTGCGGCTCATCTACCAAGTTTCCCAGCCCAACGCCCTGTTGCCGGACCGTCCTGCCAAATATAGAACTGCCAGGACCTAGCCTTCCCGGTAACGCCATCGGTGACGATCCATGTGCATCCGGGACGATGCGGGTCTACGAATGCGATGACGAGTACATAGTCATAGTACGTCCACCCTGCGGTGACGCCTGCCACATTGCAGATTACACAGATGACAATGCATTTCCAGACGGCGTGGACACGTGGACATACCATTTTAGCGACGGAAGCTCGCTCACGAGATATAATGCGAACAACACATACACGCTTACCTTGGCAACAGGTGACGTGTATCATTACGACCTGTTCTTCAGCCACCCCAGTAATGCCGAAAAGACGGGTTATGTCACTGAGGTTCGTGACCCTAGGGGGAGGCTCGTATCCTCGTACAGCTATAAAGATGGTACCGGCGCCCTCGAAAGTATCTTTACTCCTGATATGGGCAATTGGACTTACGAAACTAATGAGAGCCAGCGGGTGACGAAAGTGCTGGGCCCAGATGGCACGAATGCAACAATCAACTATTCTGGGGACCTCGTGACCAGCATAGTCGTTAGAAACGCAGAGGATACAGTGCTGTCAGAAGAAATTCGGGACTATGACGAGGAGGGACGTATAACGAGGATTACAAAAGATGGCCAGACCGTCACCTATGACTACAGCACCCCTACCAAGATCGTTATGACAGAAACTAGTGCTGATCCGGCCATAGTTACCGAGTATGATTACGCTAGTCAGGGGCCCCGTGTGACGATAGTGACAAGAAAGTCCTTGGGCCAGGGTGATGATCAGGTAACCATCTATACATACGCCGAGGATGAGAAAAAACATCTGATCAGCGTGCAAGACCCGGCGGGTGGTATAACGAGCTACGTATACCATAACTCTACTGACAATGACGATCCCAGACTGTTCAACATCGTCAAACAAGTTACGGATGCACTAGGTAATACCACACGGTACCAGTACTACGACCCAGACACCGTGGGAGGTTTGACCCTCCTAGAGAGTGTTATACTGCCCCAGGTGGGTGATAAGGAATATCGCACTGAGTACACCTATGTGTATAGAAATGGCCGGTACTGGCCGTACGTTCAGACCGTCGAAAAGCATGAGAAAACTCTGCCCAGCGGCCCAGATGTCGTCTACAGCGCGACGAAGTACTTCTACAACAGTGACTGGACGGTTCAGAAAGTCCAAGACGGGCCGAGCCTGAACACACTTTCCGACGCAGTGGTGTACGATTACTACTCAAGCGATGACGAGTTTGGTAGAGGCGGTCTCCTTAAGACAGAGGAAATCCCGAACGTAGGGGGCGCGAGCAAATTCACCTACTACGACTACCTTGATAGTGATCAGAACCTGCACGCCTCACCGACCAAGATCGGATACGACTGGTATGACGCATCGGCCGACGATTACGAAACAGTCTGGACAAATTATACGTACGACAGTATAGGGAGACAGGTGAGCGTAGCTGGCCCACGCAATGGAAACGCATTTGTAACGACGACTGACTTCTCCTACGACGGTTCGCTGGCGGTGGTGGAAACGACATTTCCCGCCGTCTACCCTGAACAGGTTCGACGGACGCGGATTGTCAAGTCCGGTCCATGGGGTGTGCTAGAGGAAAAGGATGAGAATGACAACCGAACCTACTACAGCTACACCGCTGGGAGGTTGAACCGGATGTGGACATCGGTGCAGCATGGATTAAACCCCTTCGTTCCGTTGGTGGAATACCAGTACGATGAGTTTGGGAACGTATCGTCTGTCACAACGTACAAGGACGCGAGCACTGGGCGAACGACTGGGTACATCTATGACAGGTTGAACCGAGTCAAGGAAATTGACCACCCTGGAAGCCTGGGGACTGAGAAGTTCCAGTACGACCTTGTTGGTAACCTTCGGGCAAAGATGGACGGAAACGGTAAGATAACTGTTTATGAATATGATGCACTGAACCGGGTGGTGAAGGTCAGGCATGACTACGGTGGCACCTGGCCTGTTCCCGATACCTATGAGATCGGTGAATACCCAGATGTTGCTTACACCTACCATCGGGACACGGGGCTCGTAAAGACGATGGTGGACGTGCTCGGGACGACCGTATACGACTACGACCATCGGGGCAGAGTGGTGAGCTACGATCCGCCCAGACCGTCCAACTATGTGGTACAATACACATACGACAACGCGGGGAACAAGACCTCGATGGTGACGCCCTACGCTACTACTATCTACGAATACTACAAGAACGGGCAGCTCAAGAAGCTTTCTGTCTCGGAGGTGAGCGGACTGGAGATCACCTACCAATATGACGAGGCTGGGAACAGGACGAAGATCACCAGAGGAGCTCAGAACCACAGCGTCTTCACCTACGACGAGCGAGACCGATTGTCTGGGATATCGCATGTAGTTGGTGGGTCTCCTGCTGCGAGTGTGAGCTATACGCGCGATGGAGTCGGCAGTCCGACCTTCGCCGCCTGGGTGAACGGCCAGGCAGACTGGACTGTCTCCTACGAGTATGATGCGATGAATCGGCTGACGTACGAGGACCATTCGGAACGCGGGGACACCCTGTGGTCGTATGACTGGGTAGGGAACAGGCTGGACTATGGGTTTGAGTACGATGCACAGACCGACTGGCTGTCTGAGGGGCCTGCGGGAGTAGGTCGGACGTATGACAGCGCTGGTAACATGACACAGAAAGGCACGAGGCCGTATTGGTACAACACGCGTGGTCTGCTGGGGATGACGAATTCATCTGGTCTTGGCTGGGACGGTGAACAGCGCCTGCTAGCACACAGCATATGGACTGGCAACTCATTTGTGACGTACACATGGGTATATGACCCGACTGCGAGCATTCCTGCGGTGGTGCAGGAGTTTAGCAGCAGCGGAAGGAATGTGGTATACATCCGAGAGCCGGATGGGAGTTTGGTGGCGAGGTTTGAGCCTGGGGAGAACCCAGTGGCAGACTACTACTACTTCGATGGGCTTGGGAGCACGGTGATGCTGACCCAGGGGCTGAGTACCATCACCGACCGGTATGACTATGATGCGTGGGGGAACGAACATCCGATCATGGTATCGACGCTGGACAATCCATATCGGTACGTCGGGCAGCTGGGGTACTACACCCACTGGATGGACCCATCGCTCTCCGACCTCCTCCACCTCGGCGTGCGCTTCTACGAACCGGGTGTGGGCCGCTTCTCGCAGGTGGACCCGGCAGGAGAGGGGTGGAATTGGTATGGTTACGTCAATGGGCAAACTATGAGCTCGGTAGATCCCGTGGGGTTATACCAGCAGACGCCCCGTTCTCGTCCATCGCCGGAAACGGATTGGTTACGGCAGTGCAAAGAAGGCTGTGAGAGAGAGGCATCGTGTAGGCCATGCAGCATCGTGAGAAACACGGCCTGTGTTGCCGTTGGTGCCGGGATTGGTAGTGGCGGTGGGTCGCCCTTCGCGATAGCGGGTGCGGTATTTGGCTACCTAGTACCCGCGTGCTATGACCATTCTGAGCATAGTTTTCGTTGCTTGACTTGGTGTAAGGAAAGAATGCAGCATAGGGTCCACGGCCAGCTGAAGTGGCCGCCTTTCAATAACTCGGATTTCTGTTGGTGGGTAGATAAGGTATACAAACCGAACTATATCAGCTATCGCCCATTCTATAATCAACCGGTGATGAAATAACTCCTGTGGCAAGTGGCTATGCTCCTGGCCGGGCTCATGGGAGTGACACACAAATGCGACGAAGGGATTCTTGCCATGCTGGAATCACAGTGGTGGACTGCAGTAGCTATTGTGGTAGCCGTTTTCTTGCTTCAACTTTCGGTTGGCGCCCTTGTCTCGATTATTCGTAGGCCTGCATGGCGGGCGCATGAGAAGTGGGATTACATGCACACGCTGGTGACTGCCGCTCCAGTAGGCGAAGTGCTCATGATAGTGCTCAACTTTGCTTTGCGTTCTCGATACAACATCGACAACGTGGATGAGCAAACTGGTCGTGTGGTACTGAGTGATGACATGGCGCTAATGACCTGGGGTTTCTTTCACTTCGTTCGTGTAGTACCTGACGAATCAGGAAAGACCCTTATTGAGGTAGGCACCACCTCGAAGTTCGTCCAGTCAAACATCATCACTGCTCGTTATCATGAACGTTGCTTTGCTGCTATCAAGGCTGCCGTCCTTGCAGCTGGCCATTCTGCACGCTAATTGTGCAAAGCAAGGCACAATAAGCCGGCTAGACGGTACGCTTCACATAATGGGCGAACAGGTGGCTCAGACATATGTCTGATGCTCCGGATACGTACCACTGCTTTGACAAGGGACAATCTGACGAGCCTATATCAGATGAACGGCACCACCTAGACCTGGGACAGCGAGTCGGGGTATAGGCAGATGCAGCGCTGCAAGTGGGAGATACCTGATGTTGCCCTGGCCGAGATTACCTATGGCAGAGTGATAACTTGTGGCCTCCGCTTCTACGAACCGGGTGTCGGAAGATTCTCACAGGTGGACCCCATGGGGAGAGGGCTCAACCAATTTGCTTACGCAGATGGCAACCCAAGAATGCGTATAGATCCATGGGGACTGGATTGGACAACAATTAATTTTGTCTTGCATTACTTCTTTGGAAGAGGAAGAAGCGTTAATATTGGCAACGTAGGCCTGCTGGATGATTATATTGCTGACCCAGGAACACAAGCGAATCTTGGGTACTTTCGTCATGTGCTATTAGAAGAAGAAATTAAAAAGAAAGCCAAAAGAGAGTGCGCGAGGAAACGCTCTGGGACGAAAGTCTCCGCGACCCTTTATTACGGGACGCTTGTGGAGAATCATGTAGGGGCGGAGAATATATTCAATCCCCTGTACAGTATAGGTGGTCATTGGCTTAACATGCAGGCAAACTGTAGATTGAGAATTGACTGTTGCAAGAAAACAGTCTCCTTTCAGTGCGATAACAGCTACGATTTCGACGATATGTTCACCGACCCTTTCTCCGGTGCGATCTTTGATAGAGAGTGGGACTTAAACGGCGGCACGCCCTACTGGATCATCGGGAGGTGGAGCGAGCCATTTGGAGGGGTGATCAGATTTTGAGGTTCTTGAAGAGATACAGGATCACGATTCTAATACTAACTGTCGTGGTGATGTTTCCATTATATTTGGTATGGGTAGGGGTGCAGTTGAACACAGCCAGACCATTGGTCAACGGGTACCGCTACTGGCGTATGCCCTCTTCTGGGGTCATCATCCGGTTACACGAAGCGTCAGTCGAACGAATTAAGAAGATCGGTGAGAGAGGTTATGAAGAGCTTCCGACGGTCGGACCGGATGTAGACGGATATCACGTGTACAAAAAGATCATCGTCGGGCACGTGGCCAAGGAAGTTTATCCCAATGAGTGGGGCGAGTATGGGCCGCCGAGAAAGCAAAGACCGGTGGGTTACTTCATCATCGACGTGCGGAATGATATGGTGTATGCCGGCCTGACCAAGCAACAGTGGTTGGACAAACTTCGGGAATTTGGAGTTACATCCGAGCCAAAACTCTTTAAGCCGTCCGTATTCGACAAGCTTCTCAGACGAAATCGGCCTTCGGACGTTCCATGAACATATGGCTGACTCCATGATCGCATCCCAAGCAATCCTATGGTAAAAGAGGAAGTCAAGCCTATTGGTGGAAGTATATATTCGAGTGCCGAATACCAGTGGTGGCGCAGTACTACTACTTCGATGGACTTGGGAGCACAGTGATGATGACCCAGGGACTGAGTACCATCACTGACCGGTATGACTATGATGCGTGGGGGAACGAATATCCGATCATGGTATCGACAGCGGACAACCCATATCGGTACGTCGGGCAGCTGGGGTACTACACCCACTGGATGGACTGCTCACTCACCGACCTCCTCCACCTCGGCGTCCGCTTCTATGAACCAGGCGCAGGCCGCTTCGGGCAGGTGGATCCGTTGCGGACTGGCCTAAGCTGGTACCTCTACATCAACAATCGGCCCTTAGGCGCAAGCGATCCCCTCGGACTGGCCGAGTGGCTTCGTTACGACGACAAGCACGCGTGGTATAACTGGTTTCTTTATAGACATGCATGGCTACGCTTCTCCAGGATTACCTGTAAGGGGGCAACTGCATACGGGTTCTGGCCTAAGGGCATCCAAGACGACAAGCACAAGAAAGGGGAGAATTACGAGATATACTCAAAATACAAGCCAGGTGACCCAAATGTCTTCGTCGAAGCTTCGAACGACTCTGAGATGTTTGAGCGCTTCCTGTGCGACTGCATAAAGGAGAGCGTGGCAAACCCTCCAGAATTCTCTGCACCAGGGTTTAAAGGGTACGGTACACGAATGCACGGCGCACGGATCTATGTCTGCGGAAGCTGGGCAAAGGAGATGTGGAAATGCGCAGAATGCCGGTATTCTAGGTTCACAAGATGTAGAGGGCGATATACGTTGCCGAAGACACCACCGGGAGGAGATTAGACTGATGGTTGCCAGATCTGTAACAAGACGTTGCACTAAGGTCGCAGCCATAGTCATCATGGGAGTGATTATGTGGGTAGCGTACGCTGTCTACCAAGCTAGCTGGCGACCTTACCAACTGGTTAGGCCTTACCTGTGCACATATGGAGGCATATGCCTTGTTGACGGTCACCAAGCAACTACCTACATTCCTGTATCCAGATCGGGAGACCCTATCGAACGCTTTTTCGAGCCTTTTGTGGTTCAGTCTCGTCGCCTGTTGTACTGGTCGGAAGACGATCGGTCCATAGCAATGATAGATGCGAATGGTCATATTCAGTGGCATAGGCTTCCCGATAGCCTAAGTTCACCTGGCATGCAGATTGCTAGTGTCGAGGGAGGACCTAGCTTTGCGCTTCTAAACGTATGTAACGAACACAGAGAGCCCATTGGCGTACTGAAACTTGACCTTGACACTGGCAGATGGGCTAAGTTAACCCGAGCTATGGAAGCAAGGGCAGATTCATCCTCCGACGCTGTAGCTGTTCTTACTGCTGGTCGTAAGCTTTTAGCTGGCCCTATCAACAAGAGTACTAAATGGCGGTACATTACCGAGCTGCCTAAATGCCTTGCGTGGGACTATGATTTTAACGGTGGCGCTGTTTGTTGTCTCCTAACAGAGCAGTCAGTGGCTATTCGTCAGCCGCGGGGAAAATTGCGGAAGTCTAGGATTCCTGGCAGATACACTGGCGCCGCTGTCGTGTGGAATGCCGGACGCAACGAATTATGGGTTGCTATAAGCGGTGTGTTTGGCTTGTCTGGAATTGCTGTATACCTGGGTGATGGTAGGCTTTTAGGGTCTTTCGAGAATGGCTTGGGGACATTTGATGCATATCCAGTGCCAGATCATGCCAGAGAGTTGCTTAGTACAAGCACACTACCGGTGGTAAAGACTGCTCTTGGTGGCTCGGAAGATCACTAGCCATGACGTTCATAACTCACTGGAGACTAGTAAGTTGTCTTCTCAGAAGGTTGTACAGTATACACTGATTAATTTTCCGGTGCGTGAAACGACGCACGAGAAACGGGAGCATAAGCGTCTTACTATGAGTCAGCTAGTGGATGAGTAGAACACAAAGCGTGTTTCCCTAAGGGATGCCATTGCCTATCGCTATGGGTTGGACGTCACAATTGCCTGACTCTGATGCAGAAAGTACAAAAAACGGAAGCCTGGTGGCGAGGTTTGAGCCTGGAGAGAACCCAGTGGCAGACTACTACTACTTCGATGGGCTTGGGAGCACAGTGATGATGACCCAGGGACTGAGTACCATCACTGACCGGTATGACTATGATGCGTGGGGGAACGAATACCCGATCATGGTATCGACGGCGGACAATCCATATCGCTACGTCGGGCAGCTGGGGTACTACACCCACTGGATGGACTCGTCACTCACCGACCTCCTCCACCTCGGCGTGCGGTTCTATGAACCAGGCGTCGGCCGCTTCTCGCAGAGGGATCCGGCAGCAAATGGGGTCAATTGGTACGCGTATGTCAACGACGTGCCGACTTTCGCAGTGGATCCTACAGGACTCGTTGGTGTATGTTATCCCATTTTGGCCGTTCCTGTGCCTTGGAAAAGCCGTACAGTAGAGCTTAGCAGAACTGTCAGATTTGGCAATTTCGACCCGAATCAGGTAAGGGCGGCCAAGATAGATGGTGGGAGTGAATTCGTGCCTGGTGTTGGCGGTGTGATTGCACCTGTCCACGTCAGGTGCTCGGTTTCACGTTTTGTCTATACGACGCGCAGGATGGTTACTTACAGAGTGTGGTCGGTTACCGAGATGCGCGTAGACCAATGCACTGGTATCCAGTTCATAACCTATGAGACTGTCAAGCCAGTGGAATGGACAGACAGGCGTATGGGAGCGCAGGTCTGTGAGTGGTACGCGGTGAGCCTGTACGATAGTGAACCCGCGTACTATGCTGCATGTAAACTAGCATACAATAACGGAGCGAAGGTCAAATGCGAGCGATACAGATACTGGGTTACATCTTTAGATGTGCGGTGCAGATCCTCGCTATCATTCTCGGCACGCCTGCCGCTTGCGCCGTGATATGCTTGGTCCTCTGGCTGTCGAATGCTGATGCGATGGGCTCACGCGGAGAGATTTTGGAATATAATCATCTCGGAGTTGATTTTGTTATTGGACGCAGTGGATGTATAGAGTGTGCCAGTGTCTATGCTCCTAAGTTGAGGAGCAACGCTAATAGCAAACAAAGCCGAGCCATCGGCACCCACGAATTGGTGCCTGGATTGGGTGCATACGGATTGAGGATTGGCGACTCAGTGCACGTCCTTAGCGCTCTGCCCGGTGTGGCGAGGAAAGCCAAAGTGGTGGAGCGTGGTGTCAGCTCGTTCCGGGATGTGCTGTATGGGTTCGAGTTTCGAGATGGTAGGCGTATCCAGGTGACAATCAGGAATGATCATGTAATGTCCATGATAGTTTTGGGAATGTTTAGAACTCCAGAAGGACTTACCCAGGCTGCCACTGAGCAGGACGTTAGACGGCTTTATGGCAAGCCCAGTGATGTGATCCATATGTTGTCTCCCTGTATTCGCCCAGCGCTGTGGCCGCTTACGCCCGTCTTGGCACTGGTCTGCGGGGCCATTGGAGGTGTCCTGCTGAGGCAATTTCATGGACGGTCCAGGGGTGGACGGGCGGCGCTTGTAGTGCCTTTCGCCCTTGGCTTCTGCTTCTGTGTGGCTGCTTTCTTAGCGGGGAGCTATGCAGCTACCGGTGGTAACCTCCGATGGTCACTGGACACCTGGGGTTGCCTCTGGAGCCTCGAGGTGTTTGCAGGTATTAGTGGAGGGACGGCCGCCTGCGTCCTTCAGCTTCTGCTAGGATACGCCGGGATATTGACCTCAAGAGTGCTTATTGTAACTGTTGTCACAGTTGCTGGCATAATAGCAGGCTATCTGGCCAGGTTGGTTCTGCCAGTTGGTCTTCTCTCCATTGTGACCTATGCCCCCTTGGGTGTGGTTCTAGCACTATTCAACTTTGGCCTGTCGCTCTTTGGGACGAGACGCCTCCCACAGCGAGTGGCAGAAGGACATTGTACCAGTGCTCACGGACACCCACTCTGAAAACGTACCCAGATACGTGATCCGAAGCGGGTGAATGGCCTGAACCTTACCTAAGCGCAGACTTGAGAGTCGCCAATCATTTGGCGAGCCTGGGAGCATTGACGCTCGATGTCAACGGAATCATGCTTGAATGCCAGGAGTGGGTGATTTGGCTCATAGTATCTCTGGTGACATTTGACGTCGCCGCGGCCGCGCTCGTTGGTATCGTGCTCGCTGGGCGTATACCAAATCTGGGCTAGAGAGGCGAAAAATAGAAGAACATGCGTGGCGGGGCGAGTGCGTATGTCCCGGCCCGCTGGAAAGCCTGGTATACTGGGATAAAGCGATTATCTACGAATACTACAAGAACGGGCAGCTCAAGAAGCTTTCTGTCTCGGAGGTGAGCGGACTGGAGATCACCTACCAATATGACGAGGCTGGGAACAGGACGAAGATCACCAGAGGAGCTCAGAACCACAGAGTCTTCACCTACGACGAGCGAGACAGATTGTCTGGGATATCCCATGCAGTCGGTGGGTCTCCGGCTGCTTGACCTGCCTGCGACTGCATGGTAGAATGCCGTGAGCCCTGCGACATCAGACCAATCACGAAGCCTGGGTCCGCGGGCTAGTTCGCATTTCCCTCATTCTTGCAGGGACACAGGGGGGATGGCAGTGCGCATCACGATTAGCCGCATCATCACTTGTACTCTTCTAATGGGCGTGACAGCCGGTGTTGTCTACGCTGGCAAGATCCAACTCCGGGATCCTTTGAAATTGCCGAATGATGAGGTACTGAAGGCCATTTATTTATTTCCCCATTGGTGGGATCCATGGAAATCCGATGACGCCGCTCTTTCCGCCGATTTAGCCAAAATCAAGAGCCTAGGGTTCAACACCGTATGCTTGGATCATGAGGCGAGCCAGGCAATTGACCGTGATTGGTATTGGCTCGATAGAGAATACAAGCTGGTTGCCAAGGAGAACATGTTCATTCTCCCGTGGCTCCAACTTCAAGCCGTCGACCGCATTAGCTTGATGAAATTCAGTCATCTGCAGCTAAAGCAAGCCGTGAACCAAGACAAGCAAGAGGAGGAAGACTGCGCCAACTATCGTGATAGCGAGTTCCGACAAGCCCTAGCCCACTATATCTCCGTATATCTCGATCGTTACAAAAACGACCCTGCACTGCTTAGAGTCAAAGATAACAGAGGAAAACTGCGCCCGGTTATCGGCCTTATGGTGGAAGTCGGCTGGCGGAATCCGGAGGGACTCCCGCTCTCTTTTGACGAAGACACCAACGCCTATTTCCGAAAATGGGTTAAGGCCTACTACCACAATCTTGACCATCTGAACTCAAAGTGGGGTACGAGTTTCAAGAGCTTCGACGAAATAGATCCTTGCGACAAAGCCGTCTTCAACTATGACCATCCAGACAAGGACAATATGCCTCCTGCCGTCAGGGAACATGTTCTGTTTCGTGCGCGCCTCATCGCAGATGCCCTGCAGGATGTTGCCAACCAGGTGCGCAAGCGACACAAGGATGTCTTGCTCGTCGCCGAAATAGCATATCCATTTAGCGCTGACCATCCGGACGCTAAGGTGTATCGATGGAACAACGCCAACGAATACAAGGCAGTGGAGTTCGCCGATATCATTTTCATCCGCACAGTCGGGAACACCAGTGTAGGCCAGACCGCGAAAGAACAGGAATTGATGATGATGAACGGCAAGAAGCTTATCCTTGCCTATCGCTTGTTTGCCGATGCCACTCCGAAAACAGCAGTCGCGTTTGCGTTGGATTGTGCATCTTCTGCGAATGGCCTGGCATATTACAACTGGAACGAGAAGGCAGATGACTCATCTGCAATTTTCGATAAGCCAGATAGGCAAGCGTTGGTCGGGCTTATGACCGGTGCTTACGACATGCTCTACGATGTTGACAAACGACATGAGCTTGCCAGTGTATCGCCGGCTGCCGCTACGTCTATGTCACCAGCCGACAGCGCGGCTCCACTTCCATCTGCTGAAATCGGTCTGCCCGCTCCCGTTGAAAACATCGTTCTACCGGTACCCGCCGAACCGAAGGAGACTCCACCCGCATCTCCGCAGTAGATCGTCTAGGTCATGCGAATCCGAGTGATGCGGTCGTTGGCCATCGAAGTCAAATCAGATTCATCAGCGAGAGGATACGAGAGCATGGGAACACCCCAAATCCCATGCTCTCACTGGTTAGTAGCTACTCTCTCCTTCCGGGGTTGACTCAGTCTCGGGCGGCGATGGAGGGGTCGTCTCTTCCTCAGTGGGTCCAGATTCCATCGGTGTGTAGATCAACGCAGACACGACAACGTTATTTAAGGCTGTCGTGCTTGCCTGACTTGGGTCCGTGCTCGAAATAGTACTGAATCGAGCCATTCCGTCGGAGATAGTCATGACCACCATCTGCGATTGCTCAAGTCCTCGAGTGGTGCCCACCACATGAGCTGCTCCAATGATGGTCGGGTTGTCGTCCAGCCAACATAATGGGACAACCTTAGTTCTCCCAGCGAGCCTCAGGTTTTGCTGAGAAAGCCGTGCATTTATGGAATTGTTCCACTCGCTAGCCAGACGGTTCACCATAGATTCCATCTCAGGGCCGGTCTGTATGCCTGTGCGTGGCACAATGTCTGCCGGCAGACCCACTATTCCTACTCCGGCAGCTCTTCTAAGCGTGCCGGTGGTAGAAGTGCCCGTGATTGGAATGAACGTCCTTACCACCGTGCTGTCCGACGTTGATTCGTGCATTACCACCGCGTTCGCCCTGTTCAGATTGGCCGTCGTGCCAGCTATCATCGCATTACCCATCTGTCCACCGGTCGGCATGTTCAGCAAGGGCACCGTCTTAGTCGGTGAGGTCATCCATTCCACACCGATTTCCTGCACTGCCCCAGCGACTGCCTCAGTGACTGGCTGAAGCTGCGACGCAATCATCCGAGGCTGGCCGCCCATAGCGACGACGGTCTGTCTACCCCATTGGCTGGCCAATTCTCCCGTTTGCATGCCAAACGCCCGTGCAGAGTTCAGATCGGCAGTTGCAATCAGCATGCTGTCGATGGTCACTGTCCAAAGGCCGTTCACTTGGCTGACTCGAGTGTTTTCCCACGACATACCCGCGTCAAAGGCTTCGTTCAGGCGATTGCTGATGATCTGAGCCCGCTGCATTGGAGATAAGCCGCCTGCAGAGGCAGGTATCCGCATCGCGAATCGGCCGTCAACGAATATATCCGCCGATTGTGGATAGCCTGCTCGTACTACCGGCCCAGGTTGCACGGTCACCCTTGGTGTGTCGCTCATCTGTGCTCTGCAGATTGCCGCAATCCCTGCGAGGAGAATCACGGCTACCATTGAAAATGCCACTCTCCGCAAGAGTGCCATGGCGCAATAACCTCCTTTCTTTGTAACAGTCGCATGTTGATTTCGCACCGATTACAAACATTCCCAATCGCTTCCAATAGCAAACTAGAATCATATCTCACGCTCATCTCATTCAAATGAACAAGTGTCATGGGATGCACACCTGTGTGCGGTGCTCTGTGAAGCAAGTATTATTACCTGATTTTACGCCTGGATGTTGACAGTTATGCAGAATGGGTATACTACATTGCTAAAGTGGGCAGCCGCATATCGCTTTACTGGGCGAAGCCAAGCTGGGCGCCCTGACCTCACCTAATTAACCGCAACTACAAAAAGGCCTGGACCCGGCAACCTTAGATATTTCACCCTTTTCCACAACCGCGGTTCGCACGAACTCAGCAATACCAACTGTCATGTTCTAGTCCGTACGATCACACTGCCAGCAGAGAGGAGGTGAAAACCATGCGCCTTTCGAGGATTCTGGTGGTCGGACTGCTGATCCTGAGCTTCGGCGGCATTGCTTTTGCTGGCTCTCCTGGAGGATGGTTTGGGCCGAATTATCAGCATCCGCCCGGCGGTGCGAACACAGGCAATGTCACAGATGGTGTGACTGTCCTCACCTGGTTCAATTGGTGGGATGCGAACAGACAGCTCTGGTACTACGCGTACCAAGTGGGCAATTTCAACTTCCAACCGCACATTGGTAGCTTCCTGATGGCTTTAAGGCCGGAGGTTGCAGCTTCGGTAGTCTACGAAGGACACTCGTACACTATGCACCCGCAGGCATTGCTCAATTGGTGGAATCCGTTCCAGCGCAATGTAGATGCGAACTCTACATGGCTGGGTTGGGCTGCGGATCAGGGGCACGAGTGTCCTCCCAGTTGCGGCACGAGCACGAATCCGTATTTCGAGATTACTTCTCCTTTCGCACCGGGACCTCTTACCATGAAACTTCTAGATCTGAACTACTACGAGCTCGCCTCAGGGTTGCCCGATCCAATGACCATCTACGTGGACGTGCCCGGCCCTCTGTTCATACCGGAACCTGGATCGCTTTCTGTGCTTGGCATCGGACTACTGACACTTTCCCGCTTCTTCAAGAAGAAGCGGTAACACGACGAAATTGACAGGCAATTTAGTGTTTTAGGAGAGAAGGATGAATAGTGTGAGGGTCTCGCTAGTTTGCATCTTGTTGGTAGCCATATGCGCATTCACGATTGCTGCAGTGGCAACCGCAGGTCCGGAGTTTACATGCCTGAACGCACAGAACCCTGAGCAAACCGGTCCAAACGAATGGAAATTCGACTATCTGCTTTCGAACTACGGAGGCCAGGTGCCAATCTACGACGTGGAATTCTACGGATTCCAGTACGGATGGCTATGGGTCAATCTGCCCGATAACTGGGCGATGGAGGTCGTCTCCGGTCCCATGGCTCGGTTCGTAACCGATTCCGCTCCTTGCAATGTGGAACACGAGATCGGCGGCTTTACGATCTACGCTGCCACCCCCATTCTGGGAACGGTGCAGATCGGCTACAGCGACCAGTCGCATGTAGTCTTCGCTACTGGCACAACCCTGCTCCCGGTTCCCGAGCCGGGGTCGCTGCTCGTGCTAGGTTCAGGCTTCCTCGGATTGATAGGAAGCCTGGTGAGAAAGCGACTTTAGCAATCCGTTAGTGAAACATGGCGAACTTCTGAACGGGGAGATCAGCTTCTGGTCTCCCCGTTTTTCTAGCTAGTCGAAGGCATTCTTCCCTCATTGGCAGCGTAAAATCTTGTGTGTAAAATTGGGGAGAAGCAGGTAAGGCGCATCCCTCCTTATAAGATGAGGTTATCAACACCAAAAGAAGGAGGAACGCGCCGTGAAAGAAGTATACATCGAAGAGTT
>Ga0308417_1000081_pt1 | contig 76719 bp, 67 predicted proteins | sample HotsprSampleOS65_FD_203528 | JGI IMG/M metagenome (GOLD analysis project Ga0308417, IMG submission 203528) | Hot spring phototrophic mat microbial communities from Octopus Spring, Yellowstone National Park, Wyoming, United States - 20090730_OS65 ... | reverse complement strand
GATGGGCGGGGACTTCGATCAGCACCTTGGTAGTCATGGTTCACATCCCTGTGAGAAGAGAAAAGAAACAACTCGCCCAAGTCTACCTAAATTCCCCGATCACCACCAGAAAACTTTGGTGGACCCCCCGGGGCCGACTACTCCGGCCTCGTCAACACGACATGGGCAGAGTTGGGCACTTCGCGATGCGACATCTTCTGCTTTGCCTCTGCTTTCCGGCCGTCGTGCCCGGACGTTTACCCCCCATGCTTTGGCCGACATTCCCGGGTCGAAGCGGCGGCGAGGCGGCAGTCAGCTCGGAGCGAGCGGAGCGGCCGGCGGCCGGTGGAGGAGGTAAGTCTTGTAGCCACCGCTCAGGTTCGACACGTTGAAGCCGGATTGCAGGAGGATGCGTGTGGCGATGTAGCCGCGTTGACCGACCTGGCAGTAGGCGACGATCGGCCGGTCAGCCGGCAACTCCGCGAGTCGGCCACGCAATTCGTCCACGGGGATGTTGACCGCCCCGGGAATGTGACCGCTGGCGTATTCCGTCGGGGTCCGCACGTCGAGCAGCAGCGGCGGGGGGACCGCTGTGCCGACATTTTCCCAATCGCACTGCGGGTGGTCCCCCCGGAGGAGTCCGGCGGCCACGAAGCCGGCCATATTGACCGGATCCTTTGCCGAGCCGAACTGCGGCGCGTAACAGAGTTCCATCTCCTCGAGGTCGAAGACGGTCATGCCGGCTTGAATCGCCACCGCCAGCACGTCGATCCGCTTATCGACGCCGGCCCCGCCGACGGCCTGGGCACCGAGCAGCTTACCAGTGGAGGGGTCGAAGAGTACCTTCAGTGACATGCCCTCGGCACCGGGGTAATAGGTGGCGTGGTGTGCCGGGTGGACGTAGACCTTGCGGTACGGCTTGCCGAGCCGCTTGAGCGTCTTCTCCGACAGCCCGGTCATGGCCAGTGTGGTGCCGAAGAAGCCCAGGATCGCCGTGCCCTGGGTGCCACGGTACTTGGTATTCCGTCCGAAGACGTTGTCGGCGGCGATGCGGCCCTGACGGTTGGCCGGTCCGGCCAGGGGCACCTGGGTCCGCTCGCCGGTGCCGAAGTCCGTCGTCTCGATGGCATCGCCGACGGCGAAGATGTCCGGGTCGCTCGTTTGCAGGTATTCGTTGACGCGAATGCCGCCCCGCGGCCCGACTTCTAATCCCGCTTGGACCGCCAGCTTGTTCTCGGGCCTGACGCCGATTCCTAGCACCACCAGCTGGGCCGGGCGGGTGTCACCGCAGGTCAGGGTCACCGCCATCCCTTCCGGGGCCGGGGCGATGGCTTCGGCGGTCTGCCCCAAGAGTAACTCGACACCTTTATCGGCTAAGGCGGCCACCAAAGGTGTGGTCATTTCAGGGTCGAAGGGCGGCAGGACCTGCTGGCTGCGGTCGAGTACCGTCGTGGCGATGCCCCGGTGTACGAAGTTCTCCGCCAGTTCCAGGCCGATGAACCCGGCCCCGACGATCACGGCCCGCTTGGTCCCCGAATCGACCACCTGCTTGATCCGGTCGGCGTCCGCCAGGCTGCGCAACGTCAGGACGTTGGGCAGATCGACCCCCGGGATGGAGGGACGGAACGGGGCGGCACCCGGCGACAGGATGATCTTGTCGTAACTCTCTTCGTAGACCCGGCCGGTGCAGAGGTCATGGATGCGGACAGTCTTCCGCTGCCGGTCGATCGCCTCGACCTCGCTACGGGTCCGCACGTCGAGGCGAAAGCGGTCGCGGAGTCGCTCGGGGGTGGTGACCAACAACTTGTCGCGGCGCGGGATCACGTCGCCGATGTGATACGGCAGGCCACAGTTGGCGAACGACACGTCGGGTCCGCGTTCGATCACCAGGATCTCGGCGCTTTCCGACAGACGGCGGGCGCGGGCCGCCGCCGATGCCCCCCCGGCCACGCCACCGATGATCACGAGCTTCATGACGATCCCTTCTCCTGGGTCACGGGGCGGCGGGGCTAAAGCCCTCCTTGAGCAGGTCCTTGTAGCCGGCCTTCAGGGGGCGCACGTCGTAACCGAGTTTCTTCAGTTCGTCGGCCGCCTGCAGGCATCGAACGCCCGAGCCACAGTGGAGATAGACGATCTTGCCCTTGGGCACGACCTTCAGGACATCCTCGGCCTTGGCCCCGCCTTTCAGGGTGCTGAGCGGGAGCAACTTGGCATCCTTGAGGTGGCCGGCGTCCCACTCCGACTTCTCCCGCACGTCAACCAAGACGGCCTTGTCGTCGCCGATCGCCCGCTTGACCATCTCGAGCGTGTCGGTCGTGTGGTCCGCGGAATAGGACGGTGCGAGGAGAAGACCCAGGGCTGTTGCCCCCACAGCCGTGATAACCAGGTTGCGCATGCGAACTCCCTCCGAGTACCAGGTTCCTACCGGGGATCATTTCCCCGACCGTGGGCTAAAGACCCACTGCCGGGACCGGAATACCCCCGGAGCTTGCGGTCACTTCCACCGAGGTTACTCACACTTTCGGGGCATTTCCTAGTCCTAGTTGTGCCGGAGAGTTGACGGCGACGCACGACTCACCGGCGGCCCCGCCGACACGGTTCCACGGCATTCGAGCCAGAAGCAAGCCCATGCCGCAGGTGTCGGTGATGCCCGCGAAGACCAGCCCCGCACCGACGAAAGCCGCTAGGCCGATGAACGCCGGGTGGACGAAATACCCGAGCACCGCCCCGAGCAGGACCAGAGAACCGGCGGCGATACGGACCTGACGCTCGAGCGAGATGGCCTTTTTGCCGCGGTTCACCGGCAAGCCGCACTCGACCCAGGCCAAGGTCCCGCCCTCGACGTTCACGACGTTGGTATAGCCCGCCGCCAGGAACTTCTCGCACGCCTGCTTGGCCCGGCTTCCCGACTTGCAGATGATATACAGCGGGGCGTCCGGACTGCCGGTGCGGGCGTTCATGATCGCCTGGGGGTCGAGGTCCGACAGGGGCACGTTTCGTGCAAAGCTGCAGTGGACCTCGCGATACTCCACCGGAGTTCGGACATCGATCAGTTCGATCGGTTCGCCCTTCTGCTTCTTCTCGGCCAACTCGCGGGGACTTATCGTGGGAATTGCCATGGATCATCCTCCTGGAAAGCAACCCGGACCGGATTTCCACGGGCTGCGGGGGCGCAGACCCGGCGGAGGGGGGTGGAAGTTATAATCAAGGTGTGCTTTCAGCCCCGTCCCGTTTTTTCCGTTGCCCCAGGACCGACAGCTCGGTCAGGGCCATGCGGTTCCGCGCCGGTCAGTGCCTGGGTCATGCTGGCGACAACGGCTCGGCCGGCTCCACGTCACAGGAGCTGCGATTCGTGACCGCGTCGCCGGGGTGAAGCCAAATCTGTGAAGTAATATATCTTTACTTGAAGATGTGTCAAGTGGTAACCGCGTCACATTCCGACAGCCAAGCCAGTTGAATCCAAACCATCTGGGAGCCGGAGACTGGAGTCGTGCCCGAAAAAACAGGGAGGAGTGCCGCCCGCCGGCATGGCCGGGCGGAAACTCCCCCGTTTGGGCAATACCCGAATGGTGACGTGCGCCGGCGCGGCCGCGTCACAGCTTCTTCGCGCCGGGTTGGCCCGCCTCAACGACGAAGGAGGCCCGGGTCAGGACCCGGCCGCCCGGCTTGGTGACGTCCTCGCAGACGACGTAATCGCTGGTCCAGTTCCGCGGCGTGACGGTGCAGCGGACGTAGCCGCGTTCGCCGTTGAAGAATTTCACCCCGGGGTTGCGATCCAGGACGAGCTTTTGGAACATCGCCAACGTCGTGGTGCTGTTGCCGCCGCTGCTGATGCTCGTTCCGACGAACTCCGTGGCCACGACGGGGGTGTCCGGCTTGCGATCATCGACCCGCAGGTCGTTGACCCAGTTCGTGTGGATGTCGCCGGTCAGCACGACCGGGTTGGGCACCTTACGGTCGGCGATGAACCGCATCAGGGCCATCCGCTCGTGGGCGTACCCGGGCCACTGGTCCATGACGTACTTCGGTTCTTCACCCATTGGGAAGCCGACCATCGCCATCATCACCTGCTGCGCCAAGACGTTCCAGGTCGCCTGGGAAGAGATCAGCGACGCCTGTAGCCAGCCGCGCTGCTTGCGACCGAGGATCGTGTTGCGGGGGTCGAGGGCGGCGTCGTTGAGCGGCTTCAGGCCGTCTTCGTTCGGCTGAGGGGTGCGGTACTGCCGGGTGTCCAGGACGAAGAATTCGGCCAGGTTGCCGAAGCTCGCCTTGCGATAGAGTCGCATGTCCGGCCCTTGGGGCAGCGACCGCCTCCGCAGCGGCATCATCTCGTAGTAAACCTGGTAGGCGTTAGCCCGCTGGACGAGGAATTCGACCGGGTCGGCCTTGGCCTTTCCGGGGGGCTGGAATTCCCGGCTCTCTCCGGCGTAGTTGTTTTCCACCTCATGGTCGTCCCAGGTGACGAACCAGGGGCACCGGGCGTGCATCCCGTGCAGCAGCGGGTCGGACCGGTAGAGGGCGTAGCGCTCGCGGTACTCGGCCAGCGTCTGGATCTTCCGGTCCTTGGGTCCGGTGAGGCGGCGGACGGCCTTCGGGCTGTTCCGGTCGGGATTCTCGTAGATGTAATCCCCGAGATGGAAGACGAGATCGAGGTCGTCTTTGGCCATCTGTTCATAGGCCGTGTAAAGCCCCTGCTCGTAGTTCTGACAGGAAGCAAAGGCGAAACGCAGCTTTTCGGGGCAGGTCTCGGCGCTGGGCAGGGTGCGGGTACGGCCGACCGGGCTGACCGCGTCGCCCGCCATGAAGCGGTACCAGTACCAGCGGTCGGGTCGGAGGTTGGGGACCTCGACGTGAACCGCGTGGCCGAGTTGGGGGGTGGCGACGGCGGTGCCGCGTGCGACGACCTTCTTCAGTCCCTCGTCCTCGGCCACCTCCCAGGATACCGACACGGCCTCGGGCTTCATTCCCCCGTCGGGGTCCAGCGGTCGCGGGGCGAGCTTCGTCCAGATCACAACACTCGTCGCGTCCGGGTCTCCCGAAGCCACACCTAATGAGAACGGGTTGGCCGGGAACGTCACGTTCTTTTCGACCGACTCGCAGCGTCGGGCGAGCGTCGGCAGTGCAGCCAAGGCCGAGCTGTAGGCCAGGAAGAGCCTGCGGGTTAGCCCACCCTCGGAGCGAACGGCTTCGGGGATACGACTCAGATCGAGCATGGGGCGGCTCCGGCAATCCAGAGTGGAGGTTAGGCGGGTGCAGAACCGGGCGACACACGACACGGGTCCTGCACGCCGCAAACTCAGCTTAACCGTCCGATCACTCAGGTCTTGCGAAGTTCCTGTGAAATCGGATGGAAGCGATCCGCACTTCCAGTGCGAGTCGGGCGCAAGATTTGCTCTCACTCCATGAGGCCCGGGCATGCAGGGGAGATCACCTCGGTAGCGAGTCGTTCTATCGTAGGAAAGCCCCCCCGCCGCCGGGATAGCCCCCGCCTGACCCTGCCCTTAGGGAACCGTGTTGACGCTTTAAACCACCAGGAGTGAGCGGTTTCGGACAGAGGGTTTGGCCCACGCCCGGTACCGGATCGCCGCTCGTTACACCCGGCACAGGTCATGCAACCTAAATGTCCAGAATCGGAGAATCGAGAAAAGTTCGAAAGAAACGGTGCCAATTTTGAACTGTCAAGACTTGACGGCTATATTGAGTGAGGGGAAATCGAACACAAACAGGGCGGATTCATCCCGAGCGAAGACCGTGTGAAGAACCTGCTCCGGTATGAGGTTACGCCTGGACTTGACGCGAAAAACAAAACCCGAACAGGCGACCCACGACCGCTTCGCGTGGTACCTGAACACCTGGGAGGGGAGAACCATGGCCCGACAGGACGCACTGCTGCGACTCCATAAGACACTTCTGAACCGCCGGACCGAGTTGCGCAAGAGACTCGGCATGGAACTCGAAGACCTGGCGCACACCAAGCACTCCTCCGTCTCGGGTGACGCGGCCGACGCCGCCTTCGAAGCGAGCGGCGAAGAGATGGCCTCGACGTTGGCCGAACTCGAAGCGAAGGAATTGGCTCAGATCGAGCGGGCCTTGCGTCGCCTGAAAGCCGGGACCTACGGCATCTGCGAAGTTTGCTCGTGTAAGATACCGATCCTTCGACTGAATGCCCTTCCCTACAGCACGATGTGCATCAAATGCCAGCGCGAGACGGAGTCCGAAAGTGCCTGGCGGGACAACCGCTCGGCGGACGACTGGGCCCGCATTGCCGAGGGTAACAACCCGATGGAGGAGCGTGACATCAACCTTGCCGACATCGAAAAGTCGGTGGGGAATTGATTGACGACGGATTAACCCGATACGCTCAGTCTCGGCGACCCGATTTTGGCGACCCGATCAAGCCCGCGACCTGGACTGGTTGCGGGCTTTTTTCGTTTCCTACCAGGTCACAATACGACTCTTTTTCGGGATTAACGGTCTCTGGCAGGCGACCGGAGCCGGGGCCGCTTAGATTGGTGTGAAGTCCGCAACCGGAGAGTCCGCTCAGCGGTGTTTCTCCGGCCTGCGGGTACTCCTGCGGTCTGACGAGTACCGAAGTGCAAGCGGGCTACGGGTCGAGAGATAGATGCCATGAGTGCTAAACTCGCGTATACGAGTGCCTTTCTCGTTTGTTCGTTCCTCGGCGGGGCTTTCGCCGAATGGCTCTGCCGGGCGACGCCGATCGCCGCTGCGAAACTGCATCCCGTAACCGACGGCGAAAGGTCGCCCGCGGAACTGCTTTCGGACCGGTTCCAGGCGACCATTGGCACCGTCGGCCCGGCCGTCGTGGCGATCGACGCCATCAAGCCCCCCTCATCCGACCCGACCGCCCGGGGGAAAGCGGTCGAGGAGTCCGGCTCGGGAGTGCTGGTGAGATGGCCGGGGGTGAGCGGTGTGCTGGCGATCACCAACAACCACGTCGTGGGTGCGGCCGAACCGTCGAAGGTCTACGTCACCCTCTCCGACGGTCGCATCGTCCAGCCGGTCAAGATCTGGGCCGATCCCGAGTCCGACATTTCCCTGTTGCAGATCGCCAACGACTCACTACCCACGGCCGAACTCGGCGACAGCGACCGGGTCCGACGGGGCCAATGGGTGCTGGCGTTCGGAAGTCCGTTCGGACTGAACCAAACCGTCACCCACGGGATCATCTCGGCGACCGATCGGGGTCAGATCAACCTCGGGTCAACGATCCGCATCAAAGAGTTTCTCCAGACCGATGCCTCGATCAACCCCGGTTCGAGCGGCGGTCCGCTCGTCGATCTCAACGGCCGAGTCATCGGCATCAACACGGCGATCGCCTCCAAGAGCGGCGAAAACAGCGGGGTGTCGTTCAGCATCCCGGCCAATCTGGTCAAGCGGGTCGCCACGCAGCTCATCGAGAAAGGAGCGGTGCGTCGAGGCTACCTCGGCGTCCAGTTGGCCTCGACGCTGGAGCCGGCCGAGGCTATCCGACTCGGACTCAACCGGGTGGCCGGCGCGTACATTGAGATCGTGCACGCGGGAACCCCGGCCGAGGCCGCGGGGCTACGGGTCGGCGATGTGATTCTGAAGGTCGAAGGGGTCCCGATCCGCGACGAGAATCACCTCATCAACCTGGTAACGGCACTCCCTCCCGGCCAGCAGATCAAGCTAGAGGTCTGGCGCGAGCGACGTACCCTCACGACGACCGTAACGGTCGGGGATTACCCATCAAAGCCAAGGAAGTGAGGGTCCAACGTGGCGGTAGCGGTGCCCGGTCCGACGCACGGCCGGGCCGCGTGTTTCCTCTGCTAATTGATGTTGTCTTGCATAGCGAGCCGAATCCGACGCCGCGAGCCGAATCCGACGTTCCTGTTTTTCTTATTCTTCCTCGCGCGGCTTCATCCGCAAGAAGATCATTACCCCGATGAGAACCACCAGGCAGACGCCCATGCCCACCATGACCCAGGTGTTTCCGAGGAACTCCATGACAGCGTCCATCGTTCAGCCCTTTCACTCTCTGTTGGGGGGATGACGGCGGGTGAAACCCGAGGCATGATCTGGGCCGACCGCCGGGTCAACTCAAGGCAACGGTGTTCTACCCGCCCACTTAAGGAGATGCAAGGGTCAAGAACAAAATCTCACGAAACCCCACGATTCGGGCAGTTCCCGTCGGACGGGTCTGAACGTAAAGTAAGTGATTGTTACCGCCTCATTCACGCGGTAACATCAGAACGTTCGACATCGAGAGAACCCTACGCTCGGAGCATCACGGTGAACGGGACGGACGGCCTGGCGCGGGTCCGTAGTGGCGAACTGCTGTACACCGATGAGGTGGGTCATGACGCGTGCGGCATCGGCGGGGTGGCGGCGCGGAACGGGAAGCCCACACCCGAGGTCCTTCGCAAGGCCGTCACCGCTCTCAAAGCCTTGGAACACCGGGGCGGCGTGTGCGGGGACGCCGGGGACGGTGCCGGCATCACCACCGCCATCCCCCGCGAATTCTTCGCCGAGGAGGCCAAGCGTCTCAAGCTCGACGGCTCCCGTTACCTCAAACCCGAAGACACCCTGGCCGTCGGTGTCGTCTTCATCTTCGAGCCGGAGCCGTCACGCCAGGATCGCATCCGGGACTTGATCCGGGAGACACTGTCCGGCGAACCGGGCCGCTTTCTCGGCTTCCGGCCGGTGCCCACCAACCCGGACGTGCTACCGGCTCGTGCCCGCCGCAACTGCCCCGCCGCCATCGAACAGGTCCTCCTGCTCATGACCGGGGCTGCGACCGCGGCCGGGCGCTGGCTCTACCACCGCCGGCTCGAACTCCGCGCGAAATTCTCCGCCGCCGGACTAAACGCCTACCTGCCGTCACTCTCGACCCGGCTCGTCAGCTACAAGGGGTTGCTGACCAGCCGACAACTGGCCGACTTCTATACCGACCTGAACGACGCGCGGTTCGAGACCGGCATCGCCATCTTCCACCGCCGTTACAGCACGAACACCTTTCCGAACTGGACCCTCGCCCAACCGTTCCGGCTCACCTGCCACAACGGCGAGATCAACACCATCCGCACCACGCGCAATGCCGTGGCCGCCTTCACCCGCGGGCTGAATCCGCCCCTTCCGGGGGGCGACCTTCTGACCCCGAAGACGAGCGACTCGGCCAGCTTCGACGAGTGGGTCGAGTACCTGATGCTCGAGCAGAACTGGAGCCTGCTGCGGGCACTCCGGCTCTCGGTCCCCCCGGTGTGGGACACCGAGGCCGACGTCTGGGGGCCGGACGCCTTCGACCTGTTTACTTACTACCGCCGCTCGTTCGGCAGTCTGGCCGCCTGGGACGGGCCGGCCGGCATCATCGGCACCGACGGCCAGACCCTCGTCGGCCTCGTCGATCGCATGGGGCTGCGACCCGTTCGCTGGTGTACCGACAAGCGCGGCTGGCTGTACATCGGTAGCGAGTCGGGCGTCTTCGGCCTGGACAACGCCACCATCGTGGCCAGCGGCCAACTGCAACCCGGCCAGATGATCGCCCTGGACACCGCCACCGGCGAGCGGCTCGACAGCCACCAGATCATGGCCCGTGTCGTCGAGGAAACGCAGGCCGAACTGGGCAACCTGCACGAACTCAACCGCCGGCAGATCGTCATCCCCGAGGGCTTCGACTACACCCGGCAGACCGACGACATCGTCGGGGCCGCCCTGGCCGAGCGGAACTGGTCGCTCGACCAGTTACTCCAGGCCGCCGGCTGGGACTTCGACCGGGCCGTCTTCGTCAAGGAGATGGCCAAGCTGAAGAAAGAGCCGCTCTCCTCGATGGGCCACGACCGCGTGCTGACCGTCTTCTCGGTCCACCACCCGACGCTCTTCAAGTACCTGCAACAGACCTTCGCCGAGGTCACCAACCCCCCGATCGACCCGTACCGCGAAGGCGGGGCCATGTCCCTGACGACTTACCTGGGCCGGGGACCGCTCGCCGCCGCCCGCCAGGCCAGGGCCGGCGACGCCGCCAACGCCCTGCCGGTCAAGCAGATGGAACTCCCCTCCCCGGTCGTCTCCGACGCCATCATCGAGGAGATCCGCCAGAACGAGTTGCTCGGCTTTAAGGTCCTCGACGGGACCTTCCCACTCTCGGGCGGTCCCGACGCCCTGCGGGCGGCCCTGATCTCCCTCCAGAGTGCCGCCGAAAAAGCCGTCCACGAGGGCTACCACGTCCTATGCATTTCCGACAAGGAGGCGTGCAAGCGGGGCATCTTCCCGATCCCCTCCCTGCTCGCGCTCGGGGCCGTCCACCAGTACCTCTGCAAGCAGGGCCTGCGCGACCGCTGCAGCCTCATCGTCCAGGCCGGCGACATCCAGGAAGGTCACGACATCTGCTGCCTGGTCGCCTTCGGGGCCGACGCCGTCCACCCCTACCTGATGTTGCGGCTGGTCAAAGACGGCCTCGTCTTCAAAGACCCCGACTCGAAGAACGAGCTACGGCTCGAGCCGCGCGAGGCCCTGGAGAACCTCTTCACCGCCCTGGAAGACACCATCAAGAAGGTCATCTCCAAGATGGGGATCACGACCATCGAGGGCTACCGGGGGGCGATGCTCTTCGAGGCGGTCGGGTTCGGGCCGGAACTCATGGAGTTCCTCGGCGACTTCCCGAGCCGGCTCGGCGGCATCGGCCTGGCCGAACTCATCGAGGACGCCCAGTGGCGCGTGCAACAGGCGGAGAAGATGACGGTCCTGGGCCGCAACCGCGACTACATGGCCTTCAACGCCAAAGTCCGCATGGCCCTCCGCGACGCCGTTAAGGAGGCGCACCCCGAGCCGGAGCAGGGCGGCGGCGAGATGGCCTACACCGCCCCGCCGACCGAACACGACCCCGAGGCTGACAAGCGGGTCGGCGAGAAGTTCGTCAAGTTCACCGACCTGGTGTCCAACCGGGTGCCGACCGTCCTGCGCGACCTGTTCCACCTCCGTACCGCGGCAAAGCCCCTCGACCTCGACCAGGTCGAACCGGCCCGGGACATCATCAAGAACTGCTTCCGCGGGGCGGCCATGAGCCACGGCGCACTCACGGGGGCCTCCCACATGACGATCGCGGCCGCCGCCAACGAACTCGACACCCTCAGTAACAGCGGCGAGGGCGGCGAGGCCCGCTGGCGGAACGACATCCCCGAGCGGGCCTGGGGGCCGTTCTGGGAGAAGGTCCGCCAGCAGCGGATGGCCCACCCGGAGATCTACTGTCTCGACGGCAAGATCGAGAAGAGCCGCTTCCGCAGCCGCATCCGACAGATCGCCAGCGGGCGGTTCGGGGTCGATGCCGAGTACATCGTCAATGCCGACGAGATGTCGATCAAGATGGCCCAGGGGGCGAAGCCCGGCGAGGGCGGCCAACTGATGGGCAAGAAGGTGACCACCGAGATCGCCGAGATCCGTTACGCCAAGCCCGGCACCGACCTGATCTCCCCCCCGCCGCACCACGACATCTACAGCATCGAGGACCTGGCCCAGCTCATCTACGACCTGAAGGCCGTCAAACCCGGCATGCCCGTGTCGGTCAAACTCGTCGCCGTGGAGAACATCGGCACGATCGCCGTCGGGGTCGCCAAGGCCGGGGCCGACATCATCGAGATCGACGGCCTCGACGGCGGCACCGGGGCGGCCATGGTGTCCAGCAAGGAACACTGCGGGCTGCCCAGCGAGATGGGACTAGCCGAGGCCCATCAGGCCCTGGTCGTCAACGGGTTGCGGACGGCCGTGCGGCTGCGTGTCGGCGGCGGCATCAAGAACGGACTCGACGTCGTCAAGTACGCACTCCTGGGGGCCGACGAATTCAGCTTCGGACAGGCCCTGATGGTCTCGGTCGGTTGCATCGTCTGCAAGAGTTGCCACATTCCGAACTGCCCGACCGGGATCACCGGAAGCCCCGAGATCTTCAAGGGGCACCCGGAACACACCAAGGCCTACCTCAGGTCCGTGGCCGAGGAGGTCCGCAGCCTGCTCGCCCGCATGGGCTTCACCCACCTGTCGCAGATCACCGGTCGCTCCGACCTGCTGGTACGGCGGACCGACCTGGCCGCCAAACACCCCCGGGCGGCGATGCTCGACCTGTCGAAGTTCATCCACCCGGACATGGCCCTGTCGCGGCTCAGCGAACGTTACCCCCAGGAGAACCTCACCCCGGGCGTGTGCGGCGGTGATTCGTTCACCCTCAACAACAAGATCCTGGCCGCCGCCCACGACGCCATCGACACGGCCCAGAATGCCGACCTGGTGTTCCGTGTGAAGAACTCCGACCGGTCGGTCGGGGCGACGGTGGCCGGCATGATCGCCCGGCTCTACGGCCGCGAGGGGATGCCCAACCACCGCAAGATCCGGGTCCGGCTCGACGGCGAGGCCGGCCAGAGCTTCGGGGCCTGGTGCGTCAACGGCCTGGACCTGGAGTTGCACGGCTTCGCCCAGGACGGGGTCGCCAAGGGCATATCCGGTGGCACCGTCGTCGTCACGCTCGACTACGCCAACAACGACTACGGCGGCGAGATCCAGAGCGTGGCCGGCAACAACGTCGGCTACGGGGCCACGGGCGGCACCATCTTCATCGGCGGTCGGGCCGGCCACCGCCTCGGCATCCGCAACTCCGGGGCCACCATCGTGGCCGAGGCCGCCGGCAAGTACGCCTGCGAGTACATGACCCGCGGGCGGGTCATCATCCTCGGGCCGGTCGAGAACGAGATCGGTTCCGGCATGACCGGCGGGGAGCTGTTCATCTTCGACCCGCACACCGAGGTGCCCGCCAAGCTGCACGCCAAGAGTGTGACCGTGATCGACTGCCACCACGTCGATTACGAGTGGATGCACCCGCTCCTGCACCAGTACTTCGCCCGCACCAGGAGCCGACAGGCCGAGTACATCCTGACGAACTGGGCCGAGATCCGACGCGGCCGCCGCCTCCGCAAGGTCCTGCCGCTCGCCGTCGCCCGGGCCATGGAAGACCTGAAGACCCCGGGCACCAACGCCGGTTGAGGGCCGACACGCGGGTCCTGAGCCACGACGCGGTTGAGAGCCGACCTGCCCTCGCCGGGGGTCGGTCGCCGCCCTCCCATCTCCCCCCGGACCGCCCCTGCTGCCGATCAAGAACCGAGCTTCGCGAGTTCCTCGGCCGGACGCGGGTCGCTCCCCTTGATCCTCTGGGCGTTACCGAGATAGGTACGGGCTTCGGCCCGATTGCCGGTCGCGGCCAGCACCTGGCCGAGGGTCAGATTCAGCTCGAAGTGGTTCGGGTCGGCCACCAACCCCTTTCGCAGCGGCTCCACCGCCGAAGCCACCTCCCCGAGTTGCTTCAGTGCCAGACCCCAGAAGAGGTAAGCGTTGGCGAAATCGGGCTTGAGTTCGGCGGCCCTCCGGCAGTACTTCACCGTCTCCCGGAACGACTCCCGGGCCTGCGGGGAGTCGGGCTGGGATGACACCTCGATCTCGGCCCGTGAGTAGAGTACCAGGCCGAGGGTGTAATTCGCCTGGCTGTCGTTGGGGCCGACTTCGACCGCCTCGCGCAAGAGACGGAGGGCCGTGTCGTAATCTTTCAGTCGGGCGAGGTTGACGCCGGCCCCGGTGAGGAACTCGGGGGTGCGGGCGGTGCTCAACTGGTCGAGGTACAGTTGGGCCGCCTCGGCGAAGCGACCGTCCTGCTCGAGACGGGCGATCCGCCGTTCCAAGCCGCGTTTTCCCGCCTGGAGATCGAGGATGTTGTCCAGGATCGGGTCGGGCCACGGCGGGTCGTCGGCCGTCTCGTTGGCCCGCCGTTCGTGCTCGACCGCGGCCCCCGTATCGCCCCGGGCACGGGCCATCCGGGCCAGCTGGGCGTGGGCCTGCTTCGCACACTGGGCATACTTGCTCACGGCCGTGAGGTATTTTTGCGCGGTGGCGTCGTCCCCACGGGCCACGGCCACCATCCCCAGGCCGAACAGGATCCGGGGGTGGCCGGGGTCATGGGCCGCCTCACTGGCTAAAAGCTCGGCCGCAGCGTCGGGATCGCCACGCTCCAGGAGGGTTTCGGCGAGCGTGAGGTTGGCCACAGCCCGGATCTCGGCCGTGGCCCGCTCGGCGCGGGCGGCCTGCCGCAGCAGGTCCGGGGCGATCTCCGGCTGCCGCTTCAGGGCGATCAGGGCCAGTGCGTAAGGCCAGTAGCCGTTGCCCGGGTCGAGTCGCGCCGCCTGCTCCAGGCTGACCTTCGATTCCTGGTCGAACAAATTAGCCAACAGCACCAGGCCATAACGGCCCCAGGCGTCGGCCGACTTCGGGTCGGCGAGGACTTTATCCCGGGCGACCTCCACGACCCGCTTCACGTCGGGGTCGGTGATGCCGGGCGGGTACGGAGGGTCGGGAAGCTCGTCGCGGGTCCGAGTGGCGTACCAGATGCCGACCCCGACGGCGGCCAGCCCGGCCACCAGGAGCAGGAACTTGTAGGTGCGGCGTGCGGGCGGCACCGACCCGGGCGATGCCGGGGGCGGCGGGTCGGGCGTGGCGTCGGGGGACGAGCCGGGTCGTCTCGCCTTCATGGGGTCGTTCCCTCTCCTTTCCGCAGAAGGACTTCACGACCGGCCGGCCCGCCCGGGTAGCGCTCACGGGTGCCCTTCTCGCCGGCGAGCCACGTCACCTCGATACTGTCGACGGTGGACACGGAGCCTAGGCCGAAGTGGAGTACGGCCGGGCCGCTGCAGAGGTAGCTCTCAGCGGGGTTCACGACCCGGAGGAGTTCCATGCCACCGGCCTTGACCCGGACCTCGGCCCCGTAAGCGTCCCGGCCGGTCTTCGGGTCGACCGCACGGACCTTCAGCCAGTTACCGCGATTCGGGACGACGTTCCGGAACAGTCGGGCCTTCGAGCCGATGGGGGCGACGAGCAGGTCGATGCCGCCGTCGGCGTCGAAGTCGGCGGCGACCAGGCCGCGGGCCACGTTCCAGTAGCCGCAGAAAGCCGGGTTCTCCCCGGAGATGTCGCGGAACCTGCCGGCCCCGTCGTTGGCAAAGAGTTGGTTCTTCTCGGCATAAGTCTCCCAGAAGCCGAGGCCGGTGTCTCGGGCCGGGCCGCCGCGGAACACACGGCCGTTGGCCACGGCGATGTCGAGCCAGCCGTTGTTATCGAAATCGGCCATGAGGGTACCGAACCCGGTGCCTCGCCACTTGGGGTTGCTCAGCCCGGCCTCGACGGTCTTGTCGCGGAACTGGCCACGAGGCCCCTGCCGCCACAGGTTGTTCATCTCGCTACCGAGGTGCGTGACGTACAGGTCGAGCATGCCGCTGTTGCGGGTGTCGCCGACTGCCACGCCCATACCGGCATAGGCCTTGCCCATCGCCGTGTAAGCGACCCCGCGGGAAACGGCCTCCTCGGCGAAAGTCCCGTCACGCCGGTTGATCCACAGCCGGTTCGGTTGACCGTCGTTGGCGACGAAGATATCCGGCCAGCCGTCGCCGTCGAAGTCGGCCACGGCGACCCCCAGACCTGGCCCCGGAACGCGGCCCACCCCGGTCGCAAAGCTCCGGTCCTCGAACACCACCCGGCACGGGTCTTGTCCCTTGCCGACAACGGGTGTTTCCCCCATCCCGGCCGTCGCGCTTGCACCCTTGCCCGCGACAACCCCGAGGTTCCGGAAGACCTTGCTCGCCACCCCCCGAAAGGCGTTCGGACCGCAGAAGTCCTGCTTCCCCTCGGGCGACCGGCACGCGTGGTTCGGGTCGTAATCGAGGTAGTTCACCACGACGAGGTCGAGCCAGCCGTCGCGGTCGTAGTCGAGAAAGGCACACGACATGCCCCAGAGCGGGTTAGCCAGGCCCGAGCCGTCGGTGGCATCGACGAACCGACCGCCACCGGCGTTCAGAAACAGCCGCACCCCCCCGTACTGGCTCACGACCAGGTCCGCCTGACCGTCGTTGTTCACGTCGCCGACCGCAACGCCGTGGCAATGACCGGCGATTCCCAGACCCGAGCCGTCGGTCGCGTCCCGGAACCGGCCGGGGGCCGTCTGGAGATACAGACGGTTCACCGACCGGGAAGCAGGACCGCCGAACTGGAGCAGGTAGACGTCGAGCAGGCCGTTGCCGTCGGCGTCGAAGACGGCGGCACCGGAGCCCATCGATTGCGGCATGAAGTAGGTGCCGACCGGACCGGGGTCATGGGTGAAGTCGAGTCCCCAGGCTTCCGTCACGTCCTGGAACCACTCGGGGGAAGCCGACTCCGCCTGCGTCAAGCTGACCGATTTTGCGGTCGACGGATCGGCCCCCGGGCGCATACACGACAGCACGGCAAAGCCGAGTGCGGCGAAGACGGCTGTCGCCGTGCGGCGAGAGCAGACGCCGATGCCGGGGAGAGGCATAAGGCTCGACTCGTGACGATTCAGTTCTTGAAAGCCCGCCCTTGGGCCAATTCGACGGTGATGTTCTGCGGACCGGACGTGACCTCGTAGCTGATCGGGCTGCGCTCGCGGGAGTAGGCACCGTTGAATTCGTTGAGGGCATCGATGCGCTTTTGGGTCGTGGTCTTCTCCCCGGGATAACCGCTCACTTCCAGCCCCAACTTGTATTTCCCGGAGGGAACCTTGGTGCTGAACGTCAGATCCTTAGGGTTCACGTCCGCGAAGTAGGCCTGGGCTTTCGGATCGTTCGTATCAGGATAGAAGCGTAGGGAGATCGAATCGGTCTCATAGAATTTCATGTTCGGCGGCGGCACGATTTTGCCCGTGACATCCTGGGTTGAGGGGCCACAGCCCACCAACAGGACGCACGAACAGGCCAGAACCGCGGCGGTCGAAAGGCGGACGACGGAGAGCGGTCGCATCGAGAGCCTCAGCCTAGGAGTGAGGGGAGTAGGTTCCACCGGTCGGGGCGAGAGAACACAGGTCGTACCCGAATCGGTTGTCAAATTGTATCGGTGGAAATGGGACTGCCCGGAGGAGAGGCCCCCGGGCAGGACCGTCAACCGATTGTGATTCCCCGGTACACGGAACCGAGGATCGGTTCGGATCAGTTCAGGCTGATCGGGTTGACGCTGTTCCAGCGGAGGGCTTCAGAGAAGGCCGTGCTGCCGCTGAAGCTGTAGGCCACGAAGCGGACGCTGCCGTCAGTCATGACGAACGGACAGCCGCTCGCGAACGGCGAACCCCAGCGGTTGTCCTGACCGATGGCGATGTCGTCCTTGCGGATTTCGGTGCTGCCACGACCAGTGCCGCCGTAGCCGCCGGAATAGATCACTTCTTCCCAGGAGCCGCCGTAGGTCCGGCGGTACTCGTTCGGGTTGAGGTAGCCTTCGCCGACGTAGATCAGGTTGGAGGTGCCCTTGCCGTTGGTGATCACCGACATCGTCAGTCGGTTGGGGTCGGCATTCGAGCGGTTGTCGAAGGACACCCAGTTGATCTTGTAGTCGGTGAACGGGCCGTTGAAGCCAGGAGTATTGGCCCCGGTCGTGGAGAACTGTTGCCGCGAGCGACCCGGGCAGAGATAGGTCTTGATGCCGACACCCGTGGGCGGCGTCAGGGATAGGTTGTCGGCTTGCCGCTTCAGCGCGTCTTGTTCGATGTAAGGAAGGATGTGGTAAGCCCAGCACCAGTCGTCGCGAACGGCGTTGCAGCATCGGCCGTTGTGGGGGAGCCGGCCGAACGAGTCGTGGTAATTGTGGGCCGCAAGACCGATCTGCTTGAGGTTGTTCGTCGTTTGCGAGCGGGCGGCGGCCTCTCGAACCTTCTGAACGGCGGGGAGGAGCAGGCCGATCAGGATCGCGATGATGGCAATGACCACCAACAGTTCGATCAGCGTAAATGCAATACGATTTCGTGAACGACGCGACATCGGCAACACCAACCTTTCTCGGTGGGGAAGAGGACGCGGAAGCATCATGAAATCAAGTGCGAGCCGATAGGGTGCAAGATTACACCCGAGAATCATGTTAACTTCATGGACGGGCCGAGTCAATGGCCCTGTTGAATAGTTTTCAGTCTCGCAAATAATACCCCGGCCGGGTGACGGTGACGCATCAGCTCAAAAGCCTTGCGGGTCCAGCCGCTCGGACGACTCGCTCGGTCATCGAGTGTGTCGTTCAGCGACACGGCTTCACCTTCTCGTGAATCAGTCGCACGAGTTGTTCGAGCAAATCCAGGTACTCGGTCCCGGCGATCTCCTTGACCTGTGCGATGAGCCGCCGGCGACGCTCGATGAGTTCGACGCAATTCTCGACGCCGAGTTTTTGCAGCGGCCCGCCCGGAGACTGCATGTCCAAGAGTTCCTGAATCTCGTCGGGACGTAACTCGGCCGCGCGGTCGCGATTTCGCTCGATCCAGTTCACGAGGTCGGGTAGCGAGGCACGTTCGTAGAGGAGTTTGAGCGCCTCCTCGTCGGCCGGGGGCTTCCCGTGCATGCGCGGGAGCAAGCGCTCGAGCGGCTGGTTGCGGAGTTCGCTTACTGTCAGGCCGAGAGCCTCCGCACACTGGCTGATGGTGGTGTTCCTCAGCCGGCGCTTCGGCCCGCCGTGCAGGATCTGGCGAACCGTGTGTCGGTTCAGTTGCGAGATCCGGGCGAAGTCCTCTTGATTCCAACCCCGTTCCTCGACAAGCCGCGCGATCTTGTTGGCGAGTTCAACGCCCGCCGGACCGGCCGTTGCCACGTTCATCCCTGTAACTCTTGACCGGCACCCCCGCGAGGTGCCCTGCCGCCACCCGATACAGCCCCGATAGTAATCCTAACCTCGACCTAAGTGGAGGGAAGGGCCGACGACACCGGGTTCGCAAAAAACGCCCCCCGCCCTTCGGCTTTCCTGGCACGGGGGCGGGAGGAGTGTTCAACTGTGACCAGAATTGTGATCACACCCGATGCACCCGCGATCTCCACGATCAATACGGGCTGTTGGAGCCGGAAATCCGCGGCGTCTCGGGGTTGGCGGGCAGCGGCGGCAGTGTGACCGCTTCGGGAATGGCCGGCAACGTGCTGGCACCGGAGGCCTCGCTCTTTGCTCCTTCCGTCGCAGGCGGTGTGATCCCCGAAGGTGGCTTCGGCAAGTCCTTGGCCGGAGCCGGGGTCACGGCCGGGATCTTGGGAGCTTCCTTCGGCGTCTCCTTCGGCGTCACCTTCGGCATCTCCTTCGGCAGGTTAGCCGGGGGATTCTTGGAAGCGTCCTTCGGCATGTCCTTGGGTAAGTTAGCCGGAGGGGTTGGCGCGGGAGTCACAGGGGCAATCGCCGGGGAGTGAGACGTTCCGCACGGGCATGCAGCCGAACCGACGGTGACGGTGCAACTGTTCCTTGCCAGACGGGACCTCAGCTTGTCCAGCAAGCTCGGGGCGGGGGCCGAGCAGGGGTCGCAAGGCGGGGCCGGAGCGAAGCAGCCGAAACTCGGACCACCGGCAAAGCGGGCCTTCAGACGGTCAAGGAGCCTCGGTCTCTCGGCCGAGGCACACGGGTCGCAGCACGGGGCCGAAACGACCGGGGCCGCTGCCGGTGCATTGCAGTTGGCGCAGCCGCCGCCCGAGTGGATCGGGGCCTTCTCACCCCACCCCGCGGGGACCACGTCCCCACCGGCCCCCAAGGCCGCCGACAGCAACAACAAGGTAGCGTTCATGTTGGATACCTATCTTGGACCTGAAAACCGACCGGCTCGTGCCGGCAACCGACTGGCAGTTGGGATCGACTCGTCCGACGAGATGACCTAACACACTCCGCAGAAATCCGCGTCGTCGGTCCGACTCCCCCGGCGGGTCTCACCGCTTCCGTGCCTCTTAGCGGTTCCTCCGGTCCTAGCGGGCCCAGCGATGACTGCCGTTGATAACTGCCGGTGGGGTTATGGAGGGTGTAACGGACGAACCCCGGTAACCATATCGAGGCCGGTCGCGTCGAGAAACGCAGCGTCGTGTCAGATGACCGAGAGAGCGTATTGGGAATCCCAGAGGGAGAACGAGCGTGGCCCGAGCCGAGAAGGTCTGGCACTTACTTCCGAGTGACCCGCTCGCCACCGCGCGTCTCACGGCCGCGCTGCGGGTCTCACCGGTCATCGCCCAACTCCTCGTGAACCGCGAACTCATTGACCCGCCAGCCGCGCGTCGGTTCCTGGAATGCTCCCTGTCGGGACTGCACCCCCCGGAAAAGCTCGCGGGTATCCCCGAGGCGAGTCGGCGGCTCGCCCGTGCGATCGCCGAAAAGCGCAAGATCTGCGTCTATGGCGACTACGACGTGGACGGCGTGACCGGAACCGCGATCCTGCTCAGGCTCCTGGAGGCCCTCGGTGCCGACGTGCAGTTCCACACACCTTTGCGGCTGTCGGAAGGTTACGGCCTGAACAACGAGAGGATTCGTGAACTGGCCCGGGCGGGGGTGCGAACGATCGTCAGCGTCGATTGCGGCATCGCGAGCATCGAGGAGGCCGAGGAGGCCAAGAAGCTCGGCCTGGAACTGATCGTCACCGACCACCACGAAATGAAGTTCGGGCTGAGCGGCCCCGTGCTGCCCGATGCGGCGGTCGTCGTTCACCCGCGGCTGCCCGGTAGCGACTACCCGTTCGGCGAGCTGTGCGGGGCGGGGGTCGCCTTCAAGCTGGCCTGGGCCTTGGCCGCCGAGATCAGCGGCTCGGAAAAGGTCCGTGCCGACCTGCGGGAGGTCCTGCTCGACGGCGTCGGACTGGCGGCACTCGGACTCGTGGCCGATGTCGTACCCCTTCGTGACGAGAACCGCATCTTCGTTAAGCACGGGCTGGAACGGATCCGCACCAAGCCGACCCTGGGGCTGCGGGCACTGCTGGCGGAGGCCGGCCTGACCGCCGGAGATTCCCTGAACTCGGAGGACATCGGCTACCGCTTGGCCCCGCGGCTGAACGCGGCCGGTCGGCTCGGCTGTGCCCGCCTGGCCGTGGAACTGCTGACGACAAGGGCCCCAGGCCGGGCCGCCGAACTGGCCCGCTTCCTGGAAGCTCAGAATGCCCAGCGGCAAAGCCTGGAGCGGAAATTCACCCAACAGGCCAAGGAAGCGGTCGAGCGCGACCACAGCAACGACCCGGCGTTGGTTGTCGGTTCGGCCGACTGGCACCCGGGCGTCATCGGAATCGTGGCCAGCCGACTGGTCGAGCATTACGGCCGCCCCGCCCTGGTCATCGCCCTGCCCAGCGACCGGGACAAAGACGCCGTCGCCACCGGCAGCGGGCGGAGCATCCCGGGGTTCGCCCTGCATGCCGCCTTGCGGGCCTGCGACGAGTTGCTGGAGGGGCACGGCGGGCATGCGGCCGCGGCCGGCTTCAAGGTCCGGCCCGAGATGATCCCGGCTTTCCGCGAGCGGTTCAATGCCTACGTCGCCCGACACTACCCCGGCGGGATGCCGGCCCCGCGACTGGTACTCGACGCCGAGGTGCCCTTGTCGGCCCTCACGCCCGCCCTGCTACGCGACCTGGACAAGCTCGAGCCTTACGGGGCCGGTAACCCCCGGCCGCGGTTCCTGGCCTCGGGCCTGAGGGCCCTCAAGCCGCGCGTGATCGGACGGGGGGAAACGCCGCGACACCTCGACTTCCGCGTCCGCCAAGGTGACACAGTGCTCCGGTGCGTCGCCTGGAACATGGCCGAGCGGATCGACGAGTTGATGAGTGCCGGCGGGGACTGTTGCGTCGCGTTCACCCCGCGGTTCAACAACTGGAACGGTCAGCAGCGGGTCGAGATGCAAGTCATCGACTTCAAGCCCGGCAAGGTGGCCCCTTTGGGATGAAACCGGGGAGTCAAGCCACCTGATCAACCGGACCGGCGAGCCGACCCCGGCGAGACGGACTACGGCCGGCGGGGGTTTGCCGTCAACCCGGGCGACATGATGACGACTCAGGGCTTTTTGCCGGCCTTCATCCGCTCCTTCATGTCCCGGGCGTAGTTCTCCCAGGCGGTCAGGAAACTCTCCCAGCGTCGCGTCTCGGCCGTCTCCGGGTCGTCCTTGCCACGACGGATCGCCCGGAGAGCGACATCGGTCCGGTAAAGGATCGGGTTCTTCTCCAGCTCGGGGCTGCCGTAGAAACCGAGCAGGTTGCCGCGGGCCGCCTCCCGCACGGCGATCTGGGGGTGGTTGAGCAAGCTCACGAGTTCGTCGAGCTTGGCCCCGTCACCGGCGGCCGGCCCGGTCGTCGGGGCCGAGTAGCCACGGAGCAACCTGGCGACCAGGTCAGCATCCTCCTCGAGCCAACCTTTGCCGAGCATCCCCTTGACGAGCAATGCCGTGTTCCCCGGTGCCTGGGCGATCCAACTGCTCAGGGCGGTGACCGCTCCTTCTCGGGCGTAGGCACGGAGCCGGTCGGCCAGCAGGTCGATCATGTCCTTGAGCAGGTCCGCCGCCTCGGGACCGTCCATGATCGCGGCCTGGGAGTAGGCGGCCCACTTCACCGGGAAGATGACGGCGAGGGCCTCCGCGGCGGTGCGCGGGTTGAAGCCGGTCGGGGGCGGGGCGACGAGCCGTTCCTTGAGCACGACCCGCACCCCGTCGGGTTTGGTCAGGGCGGCGGCCGCCTCGCTCAAGGTCCGCTGCAGGGAGCGGCCGATGTCGTCCTCGATCACCGGAAGCCGGTCCGGCAACAGTCGGTCCTTGTCGGTCGGTTGCGGCCCGACGATCTGACCGGTCTTGCTGTCCCAGGCGATCTCCGTCCAACTGGTGAGACCGTCGAACCTCCTGAAGCGTGGCGGGGCATGTACGTCCGCGACCCCGGCGAGGACGACCAGTTGCGCATCGGTCCTCGGCCGCTCGCCGTCGTCACGGCTGTACGGGGTTCCCGGCACGAAGGCCGTGTTCGTCTGCACCAGCACCTCCGCTCCGCCGCGGAGGGCCACATCCCAGACCTCGGTGGCGATGCGGAGACGAACTTTCGCCCCGCCCGGCTTACGGGTCAGCAGGTAGATGCGACCGGCCTCGAGGGTCAGGTCGGCGTCGAAACCGCCGGCCGGTGGGTGGAACCGGACACGCGATTGCAGCAGCGGCATCTGGGCCCTGACCTGTTCCGGCGTGTTGCCCCACAGGTGGACCGTCACTTCCGAATCGAGCTTCACGTCGGCATGATAGCCCGGCAGTGCTACCACCGGATGATTGGTGCGGACCCGAGGGTTGTCGGGGGTCAGACGGGTCCAACCGGCCGCGGTCGGCGAACGACTCAACACGATCGCGCTCTCGGTCTCCAGTCTCCCGACGACTTCCTCACCGGGCAGGGGAGGCTGAACCGGATCGCTGAGCTTAAGGGCCGGCTCCTTCTTGACCTCCGCCGGCTCCTTCTTGACCTCCGCCGGCTCCTTCTTAGCTTCCGTGGGCTCTTTTTTGGCCTCCGCCGGCTCCTTCTTCATCGCCGCCGAGTCCTTCTTGAGTTCGGGCAACTTCGGCCCCGGAGTCGTACCCACCGCCGGATCGGTCACAGCAGGTGTCGGAGCGAGCGCGACGGCATAGAGCGGCCCGGCCGACGTTTCGGGGGCCTCAACTGCCCCCTGTGGCAGGGCCATGAGCACCGCCAGGGCCAGGAACACGGCGACCCCCCCGACGGCCGCCACCAGACCGAGCCGCCCGGCCCACGTGTCCGATGCCGAATACCGCTTCAAACCCAACAGCAACGCCGCGTCCGCTTCGTCGTGATCCGCCAGGACCGGATCAGTGGGGGCGATACCACCGACCGGGATCGTCTTGCCCGGCTTGCGACGCGGGTCCGAGGCGGGCGGATCGACGAGTGTGTACATCCGCTGGTGGGCCGATGGCGGCACCCGCACCGGCTCGGTGAGTACGAGCGTCAGGATCTGGTGACAGGCGGCTACCTCTGCCAGGTGAACGTCCGAGCGGAGGCAGGTCTCCTCCAACTCCCGGACCTGCGGCCTGGCGAGGTTATCACTGAGGTACTCGGCGACGGTGTTCGGGTCGGATACGTCATCCCCCTCACCGGTGTACTCCGGCACGGTCAGGCCGCGACGGCGGGTCACCTTTTTGATCCGTTCGACGAGTTTTTGCACCTCCGGGTTCTCGGCGACCCGGCGGCCGAGGTCACGCGCCTGCTGCGGTTCGAGCGTGTCATCGAGATAAGCGAGCAGCGTGCGGAGTGTCAGCCTGGCCATGATGAGTTCTCCCGCCCGGGTCTTCTACTTTAAATCGTGGCGGACCGGTCGCGAATTCTTGCACGAAAATTCCGAACCGGGTTGCGAGAGGAGGGTGATCAGGACGGCGGGTTCGGTTACACTCCCGGCAGTAATCGCCGCGAGCACCGTCTGGGGGAGCGAATGTCATGTTCCGTCTGTGCGTCGTGATTCTGCCTTCAGTCCTGGCAGCGGTAACGCCCGGGAGCGGCGTGGCTCAGGACAAGCCCCCGGCCGTCTTACGGGCCGGTGCGTACGCCCAGGACGTGACGCCGCAGCGCTTCCCGATCTCGGTGAACGGCGGCATGGCCGACCGCAAGGCGACATCGGCCCACGACCCGCTCCATGCCCGCTGCCTGGTCCTGGACGACGGCACGACGAAGCTGGCGCTGGTGGTCGTCGACAGCTGCATGATCCCCCAGGAGATCGTTGATGCCACCAAGGCCCGGGCCGAGAAGCAGACCGGCATCCCGGGGCAGAACATCCTCATCTCGGCGACGCACACCCACACCGCCCCGACGGTCGCCGGTGTCTTCCAGAGCGAGCCGGACGAGGACTACGTGAAATTCCTCACGGAGCGGATCGCCACGGGCATCGAAAAGGCACACGCCCGACTGGTGCCGGCCAAGCTGGCGGTCGGAGTGGGACAGGAACCGAACCAGGTCTTCAACCGCCGCTGGAGGATGAGGGACGGTGCGATCGGTCCCGACCCGTTCGGCGGCACGACCGACCGGGTGCGGATGAACCCGCCGCGGCTCAGCCCGGACTTGCTCGAGCCGGCCGGGCCGACCGACCCGAGTGTCACCGTCCTGTCACTCCGCACGGCCGAGGGTAAACCCCTGGCCCTGTTCGCCAACTACTCGCTGCACTACGTCGGAGACATGCCCCCCCTCTCGGCCGATTACTTCGGGGTCTTCGCCTGCATCATCGGTCAGAAGCTCGGGGCCGGGCCGGAGTTCGTCGGGGCCCTCTCGAACGGTACGAGCGGCGACGTGAACAACATCGACTTCAAGGCACCCGAACCGAAGGTGCAGCCCGGCGAGCGGTCACGGCTCGTGGCCGAGGCGGTGGCGGCCGCCGCCACCCGGGCGATCGACAAGGCCGAGTACCGATCCGATCACAAGCTCCGCGCGGCCACGACCTCGGTGGAGCTGCCCGTCCGCAAACCGACCGCGGACGAACTGAAGCGCGCCGAGGAAATACTCGCCCGGGCCAAGGGCCGTGAGCTTAAAGGGCTGGAGGAAATCTACGCCCGCGAGAGCCGCTTGTTGGCCGATTACCCCGACGCGGTGAAAGTCCCCCTGCAGGTACTCGGCATCGGTGACCTGGCGGTCGTTGCGATCCCCTGCGAAGTCTTCGCCGAGATCGGACTGTCGATCAAAAAGTCCAGCCCCTTCCGCACGACCTGTGTCGTGTCGCTGGCCAACGGCTATTACGGCTATCTCCCGACCCCGGAGCAACACGCGCTTGGCGGCTACGAGACCTGGCGTGCCCGCTCGAGCTTCCTGGGCCGCAAATCGTCGGTCGAGATCGAAACGGCGATCGCTAAGCTCCTTAAAATCATTGCGAAGTGAGGAAGCAAGCCCGGTCACGGAGGAACCAACCCGTTCACGGGACCGGGCAGGATTCCGGATTCCCGAAGGGTAGTTGCGGCGCTAACATTGCCTTCCCCCATTAGGAAACTTCCAGAAAAAAAGGAACGATCGTGAAAGGCCACCCGGAAGTGATCGACGCCCTGAATCGGGCTTTGACCATCGAACTGACGGCGATCAACCAGTACTTCGTGCAGGCGAAGATGTGCAAGAACTGGGGCTTCGAGGTGCTGGCCGCCAAGCACTACGAAGAATCGATCGGCGAGATGAAGCACGCCGAAAAACTCATCGAGCGGATTTTGTTCCTCGAAGGCGTGCCGGAGATCGCCCGCTACGACGTGATCCGTGTCGGCAGTGACGTCAAAGAACAGTTCGAGAACGACCTCAGACTCGAGACGAACGGGGTCCAGGTCTACAACAACCTCATCGACCTGTGCATCAAGCTCAAGGACAACGGCAGCCACAAGCTAGGCCTGGAGATCCTGGCCGACGCCGAGGAGCATGTGGACTGGTTGGAAACGCAGCTCGGACTGATCGAGAAGGTCGGTTTGCAGCGTTACCTGGCCGAGCAGATCTCGGCCGACGACGACGAGTAAACGACCAGGTAGTTGTGCAGTTGGCGGAGGCAACAGCGGCAGCCGGTTCCCGCCTCGGTCACTTCCTTCAGTTGCTGCAGTGTCCTAACCCCGAGCGTGGTGATCGCCGCGATCACCACCTCCTCCGTCACCCCGAGGCAACGACAGACCAGGCGGTCCGGGCAACTGCCCACGGTCCGGCAGCCGCGACATTCGCCGCCGCAACCCACCGTCCGGCAATCCGGGCTTGAGGTGTCGAGTTCCATGAAGAGAAGCCGCTGTCGGCGGGAAGGTTTTTGAGATTGAGTCTCAACGAATCATATCGGGCCGACCCGGCTTGTTCAAGCTTACTTACCTGACCTGACAACCTCGGGTACTTACCTGGCCTGACAACTCGCGTAGCCGTGGGCCGCGTCGAACCGGTTCGACTTGTTCAAAACACGGGCGACAGTATACCAGGAGTTCTGTTCGCCCCGGACCAGGTTAGGCATGCGGTTTTTCAGCCGGATACTCACGTTCCTCTGGGCCGTTGAGGCCCTGTTCGCGGGGGGGTGCGGAACGACCCGGATGACCGACACGCCCCGGTCCGCGACGGAAATGCTGCTGGTTTCACAAGCGGTCGATAACGCCGTTGCCCAGATCGACTTCTCTCCGCTGGCCGGCAAAACGGTTTATTTGGACAGCTCGGCCCTCTCGGAAAAGGACGTCGTGGACCGCGGTTACCTGATCAGCCTGGTGCGGCAACAACTGGTGGCGGCGGGGGCGTTGCTCCAGGACGAGAAGACCCGCTCCGAGTTCGTCGTGGAAGTCCGCTCGGGTGGCGTCGGGACCGACCGACACAGCATGCTCATCGGAACGCCGGCCGTGCAACTCCCGGCCCTGATGCCGGGGCTGCCGACGAACCTGCCGGAGATCGCCTTGGTCAAACGCAACGACCAGCGAGGCGTCGCCAAGTTGGCCGTATTCGCTTATAGCCGCATCACCGGCCGCGCGGTCTGGCAGTCCGGCACGGTCGAGGCCATGAGCATCGCCAAGGACGTCTGGATTTTCGGCACCGGGCCGTTCAGTCGGGGCAGCATCCGTAAGCGCACTGAATTGGCCGGGGAGCCGCTCCCGGACATACCCGTCGATCTGTTCGGCAACAATTCGCCGCCCTCAGCGACGGACAACCTGCACGGGGAGCGAGTCTTCCCCAATTACGCGGAACCTGCCCCCCCACCCCCCTTACCCGCCGCTCTGGTCGGGGTGATCGGTGCGGCGGCCGCCGGGACGAAACCGGTCGCACGCTGAAAAGCGCGTGTGCCGACACGGTACCGGCGCTACAGACACGATCAGGACGAATAGTCTCCACGCGCAGTGTTATCTCGACCGAAGCTTAAAGGGAGGGGATTTAACCTTCACCAAGCACCGCAGGACGGCCGGACCGGCCGACTCGGATGGCCTTCAGGTTTTTGTACATCGTGCCGTGTGTGACACGTCGGAGGTGATCATGCAGCCGACCCCGCCACCATCGCACCCGATTCCCGTAAGCACACCGAACGTCGAGCTTCTCTATCGCTTGGGCTGGTCGATCGAGACTTTCACCGGCTCCTATTGCCTGGCCTGGCGAGGGCGAGACGAAGTCGTCTTCGAGTGGACGGCTCACGGCTGGCAACGGCTCGGGGGCCGCGGCGGTATCGAGTACACCTGACGCATCGACGACGCAAAGGAACTACGCCCACTGCATTTCCCGGGGGGGCACGGAGGTATCGAGTCCCAGCGACTGGATATTCCGTGCCCCTTTACTTTTTTCGGCAAGAACTTCTTCAATATCGGTGTCCTTGGCCTGCCAACCACATGCACTCAGCCGGGCAAAGCCGGCGCGAGAGACTCACACACGGGCACCCGGTGAATGGCCGATCGCTTCTTCACCACCGAACCGCTCGGTCCAGGTGAGTTCGTCTTGCGCGGGGACGAGGCTCACCACCTGGCGGTGGTCCGTCGGTTCCGACCGGGTGATCGCGTCACACTGTTCAACGGCGACGGCAGCGAATACCCGGCCGTGGTGCTGTCCTGTGACAAGAAAGCGGTCGCGCTGAACATCCTGGGTGTGCAGTCCCCGGAGCGGGAGCTGCCCTTTCCGGTCGTGGTGGCGGCCGCCCTCCCCAAGGCCGATCGCAGCGACTTTCTGACCGAGAAGTTGACCGAACTCGGCGTGTCCCGGTTCGTTCCGCTCATCACGGCCCGCTCGGTCGTTCGGCCGAAGCCCGGGATCGTCGGCAAACTCAACCGGGCGGTCATCGAGGCGAGCAAGCAGTGCGGGCGGAACCGGCTCATGGCCGTGGACCCGCCCCGCCACTGGGAGGAGTTGATCACCGCCCCGGACCTGCCGGAGTGCCGCTGGGTCCTTCATACCACGGCCGCAAGGCCGGCTCGACCGCCGGCTGCCGCGGTCGTCGTGGCGGTCGGACCCGAGGGTGGCTTCACGGCCGCAGAGGTGACAGCGGCTGAGGAGCGCGGCTGGCAGAGCGTGACTCTGGGCCCACGGGTGCTACGGACGGAAACGGCGGCGGTGGCGGCGGCCGCGCTACTGTCCGTCCGTTCGGCCATCGGCTAGCACTTCCCCGACCCGGCCCGAGCCTTCCCCGGTGTGTCAGTAATCCTGGGGTTCGTTAGTAATCCTGTCGCTTCAGCCCTTGGAGGGCGGCCTTGAATTCCGTGGCCGAGGCGTAGCGGTCGCTGGCCTCTTTGGCGATCGACTTGAGCAACAGTTTGGCCAGGTCCGGCTCGATGCCGGGCTTGACATCCTTGGGGTCGCGGGGTGGGGTGTTGAGGCGACGACGGAACGTTTCCTCGCTCGAAGGGGACCGTTCCCAGGGCAGCGTCCCGAGAAAAACTTCCCAGGCCGTCACTCCCAGGGCGAACAGGTCGACGCGGTGGTCGATGGGCCGTCGCTTGATGATCTCGGGGGCCAGGATGTCGGCCGTCCCGGTGCGGTTTCCCCCCGAGCAGAACAGCGGCGTGTAGGGGATCGTCAGCCCGAAGTCGATCAGCTTGAGCGTGCCCTCCTTGTCGATCATGATGTTACGGGTACACAGGTCGCGGTGGAGCCACTTGTTGTCGTGCATGTATTGCAAGGCGTCGCACAACTGAGCGAGGTAGTTGATCCGGTTCCCGGTCAGTTGCGGGCTGCGCGTCTCCACCAGGTAGTTGAGGCCCAACCCCTCGACCCACTCCATGACGAGGTAAGGCTCTCCTTGCGTCGTGATCCCGTGCTCATAGGTACGGACGATGTTCTCGTGCCGCAACGCGAGGCAGATCTCGCCCTCGGTCGGTTTCTTCATCCCCTTGAACCGCTCCTCGAACCTCTGCGTCTTCTCCTTGTCGAGGATCTTGAGACAGACGGTTCGGCCCAGTTCCCGGTCGTAGGCCCGGTAGACCTTGGACATGCTGCCCTGGCCGGTACGGCCGCTGAGCTCGAACCGCTTCTCGATGCTGACCCGCTTTAGCCCTCTCCTCGGGGCACCCGCGGCAGGCTGCTTGCTCCCGAACAGGAAATCGAACAGACCCACGACCGACCCTCGGGCTGAGTAGGGATGCGAACGAGACGTGGCGGCCACGCCGGCGACCTTGACAGTGTAGCAAAGGCGCGGCCGGGGAGGTATGCGTCGCTCAGCCGATCCGGCAGAAGTCGATGAGACGGGCGACCTCGGTACGCAGATCCTTGCGGTGGACGATGCGGTCGATGAAGCCGTGTTTGAGTAGGAATTCGCTGGTCTGGAACTCGTCGGGTAGTTCGAGACGGATGGTGTTCTTGATCGTACGGCGGCCGGCGAAGCCGATCATCGCCCGCGGCTCGGCCAGGGTGATGTCACCTTGCAGCGCCCAACTGGCCGCGACCCCGCCCATGGTCGGGTTGGTCAGGATGCTGATGTACAAGCCGCCGGCCTGGTCGTACCGGGCGAGAGCGGCCGAGACCTTGGCCATCTGCATCAGGGACAGGATTCCTTCCTGCATGCGGGCACCGCCGCCGGACCCGCTCACGAAGATCAGGGGCATCCTCAGTTCGGTCGCCCGTTCCGCGGCGCGGGCCAACTTCTCGCCCACCACGCTGCCCATACTCCCGGCCATGAAGGCGAAGTCGGTGATGCCAAGGACGACCCCGCGACCGCGGATGAAGCCCCGGCCGGTGACGGCGGCGTCATTCATCCCCGTCTTCTGCTGCTCCTCGGCCAGTCGCTGGTGATACGGGATGCGGTCAACGAACCCGAGCGGGTCGCACGGCTTCAGGTCGGTGTCCCACTCCTCGAACGTATCGGGGTCAAGAAGTTGGGCGATGCGGTCGCGGGCGGGCATGGTGAAGTGGTGGTCGCACTCCGGACAGACGTGCTGCCGGGATTCCACTTCCTTACGATAAACCGTGGCCTTGCAGTGCGGACAGCGGAGCCAGAGCCCCTCCGGTACGCCACGCTTCGGCCTCTCGGTCGTCATGGGGTTCATCGCGGGTCGCGGGTCAGGGGTCGGATCGGGGGTCGCGGACCGATACATGTGCCTGCCGGAAACGTTACCCGATCGATGTCGCCGAGGGAACGGAGAATTGGCCGACAACGGGTTACTTATCGTCGATCTGGGCCAGGCTCTGGAATTTTTTCCCCTCGACGTAGGCCAGGAAGGCCCCGCCGCCGGTCGAGACGTGGGTCATCTTGTCGTCGAGGCCGAACTGCTCGACCGCCTCGGCGGTCTCGCCGCCGCCCACGACCGTGGTCGCCGGGCTGTCGGCCATCGCCTCGGCGATCCCGCGGGTACCCGCCGAGAAGGCCGGCTGTTCGAACCAGCCGAGCGGCCCGTTCCAGATCACCGTGCCGGCGGTCTTGATCCGCTCGCGATAAGCGGCCAAGGTCTTCGGGCCGATGTCAACACCTTCGAAGCCGGCCGGGATCGGCCCCTCGCAGAGCCGCGTGTGGGAGAGTTGGGCCGACTCGGCCACGAGGTAGTCAAACGGCAACGCGATCTTGCCCCCGACCTGCGGGAGCAGCGGCCGGGCCGCGACGACCTCGGCCTCGTCGATGGCGGTCGAACCGATCTCGACGCCCCGGGCCTTGAGGAAGGCGTAGGCCATCTTCCCGCCGACCAGCAGGTGATCGACCTTGGTCAACAGGGCGTTAATGAAGGCGAGCTTGTCAGAAACCTTGGCCCCCCCCATGACGGCGATCACGGGGGGTTTGGGGCTGGTCATCAGACCGTCGATGACCTCCAGTTCCCGGGCCACGAGCAGGCCGACGGCACGGGGTTTACCGGCCGCCTTGAACGCCGCCGGGACGGCCACCATGCTCGCGTCGTGATCATTGTGGCAGGTGCCGAAGGCGTCGTTCACATAGGCGTGCCCGAGGGCGGCGAGGGCGGCGGCGAATTGGGGGTCGTTCTTCTGCTCACGGGGGTCGAAGCGGAGGTTCTCGAGAACGATCACCTCACCGGGCCTGAGGGCGGCCACGGCCGCCTCGGTCGCCGGACCGACCACCTCATCGGCCGCCTTCCGCACCGGCTGACCGAGCAACTCCCCGAGCCGGGCCGCCACTCGATCCATCTTCAGCTTGGCACGCTCCTCGGGGCTTGCCTTCTCGGGCCGGCCGAGGTGACTCATGGCCACGACCGCCGCACCGGCCTCGACGAGTCTGCGGATCGTGGGTAACGCCCCGCGTATACGGCGATCGTTCTTGATCTCCCCGGTCTTCTTGTCGAGCGGGACGTTGAAATCGACCCGAACGAGGACGGTCTTACCCCTCAGGTCGCCAAGATCGTCCAGGGTCTTCTTTGGCATCGCTCAGCTTCCTCTTCGGACGGTCGGACGGGGAGTTGAGTTATCCGGTTGGGAGAAATACCTCGGGGAACCCGCCGACCATTCACAAGGTGACCGGCCGTCCCCGACTACTGCTCATGCTGCTCATGCTACTCATGCTGCTCATATTTCTTATCGGACTGCTCATCGGACTGCTCATCGGACATGGACCGGTGACAGCCAGTGCCAGGCGAGTTGAAACTGTGCAGCCTGACCGGGCAGGGACCGGCCGGCTGTAGCCGGACGGCACCCAAACGGCACCCAACACGCCGTGTCACCGACGAACAGCGGCGGACCACCGGATGGTGTTCCCGGGGCAGGCTCGGTGGTCTCACGCCCGACTGATCATGTACTTGAGCAGATCGACGCAGCGGTTCGAGTACCCCCACTCGTTGTCGTACCACGACACGAGCTTGAAGAAGTTGGCGTTCAGTTCGATGCCGCTACCGGCGTCGAAGATGCTGCTGGCCGGGTCGTGGATGAAATCGCTCGACACCACCTCGTCCTCGGTATAAGCGAGGATGCCCTTGAGGTAAGTCTCGCTCGCCTTCTTCATGGCGGCGCAGATCTCCCGATAGCTGGTGGCCTTGGTCGTCCTGACGGTCAGGTCGACGACCGAGACGGTGGGGGTGGGGACGCGGAAGGCCATGCCGGTGAGCTTCCCCTTGACCTCCGGGCAGACCAGGCCCACGGCCTTGGCGGCCCCGGTCGTGCTAGGAATGATGTTGACGGCCGCGGCCCGACCGCCCTTCCAGTCCTTGCGACTCGGGCCATCGACGGTCTTCTGGGTCGCGGTGTAGCTGTGGACCGTCGTCATCAGGCCCTCCTCGATCCCGAAGCCTTCCTTGAGCAGGACGTGGACCAGGGGGGCGAGGCAATTCGTCGTGCAACTGGCGTTGGAGACGATGTGGTGCTTGGCTGCCTCGTACTTCTCGTGGTTGACCCCCATGACGATCGTGATGTCTTCTTCCTTGGCCGGGGCGGTGATGATGACCTTCTTGGCCCCGGCACTGAGGTGCCCCTTCGCCTTGCTGGCCTCGGTGAACAGCCCGGTCGATTCGATGACGTAGTCGACGCCCAGGTCCTTCCACGGCAGGGCGGCCGGCCCCTCCTTCACGGCCAGGCACTTGATGTCGTGCCCGTTCACCGACAGGATGTCGTCCTCGGCCGCCCCCGGCGACCTCTTGCTGACGACCTCGCCCCGGAAGCGGGTCTGGATCGAGTCATACTTCAGCAGGTAGGCGAGGTTGTCGGCCGGCACGATGTCATTAACGGCGACCACGTCGAGTTGTTTACCGAGGAGGTCCTGCTCGACGAGGGCCCGGAAGACGAGTCGTCCGATCCGCCCGAAGCCGTTGATGCCGACCTTGACGCCAGCCATGTCGTGTCTCCCATCGCAAGAGGCCCGGCGGGGCGCGGCACACGACCGCGGCTACCGGGGCACATTTGAGGGTTACGGTATGACCGACAGGACCGGTCGCCATCCCCACGCCGCCGAGCCGACCGGGTTTTCGCCCCGTCAGAAGCTTGTCTTCGCGCCGTCAGAAGCTTAGCTTGGCCGGCCCGCAAGCCAGTCCCTACGTTATGCCTCAGAGCTTCGCACTCCCCCCAACACACAGGTCGTCCCATGTCGAAGGTCGTACGGGTAGCGGTGACCGGGGCCGCCGGCCGGGTGTCGAGCAGCCTCATCGTCCGCCTCGCCTCCGGAGAAGTCTTCGGGCCTGATACCAAGGTGGTCCTGCAGTTGCTCGAGCTGCCGGTCGCCCTCAAGAACCTGGAGGGGGCGATGTACGAACTGCAGGACTGCGGCTTCGCCACCCTGCAAGACGTGCTTATTACCGATGACCCGAACAAGGCCTTCGCCGGGTGCAACTGGGCCTTGCTCGTGGGGGCCGCCCCCCGCGGGCCGGGCGAACAGCGGTCCGACCTGATCCGCAAGAACGGGCCGATTTTCGTCGGCCAGGGCCGGGCGATCGCCAACAACGCCGCCGCCGACGTTCGCATCCTGGTGATCGGCAACCCGTGTAACACCAACTGCCTGATCGCCCAGCGCAACGGACAGGACGTGCCGGCCGACCGCTGGCACGCCATGACCCGCCTCGACCACAACCGGGCGATCTCGGCACTCGCCAGAAAGGCCGGGGTCGGCGTCGAGGCCGTCACCTGCATGACGATCTGGGGGAACCACTCGAACACCCAGTACCCCGACTTCACGAACGCCAAGATCGGCGGTCGCCCGGTGACCGAAGTGATCACCGACCGGCACTGGCTGGAGAACACCTTCGTGCCCGAAACCCAGGAGCGGGGCAAGTTCATCATCGACACCACCAAGGTCTCGTCGTCCTTCTCGGCGGCGAACGGGGCCATCGACCACATCAAGAGTTGCACCCGTGGCACCCCGCCCGGTGACTGGACCAGTGCCGCCATCGTCTCCTCGGGGGAGTACGGCGTGCCCGCCGGCTTGGTCTTTAGCTACCCGGTCACCTCCCGCGGTGACGGCAACTGGAAGGTCGTCGAGGGGCTGAAGCTCGACGCCTTCGGCCAGGCCAAGTTCAAGACCACGCTCGATGAACTGCTCAAGGAACGGGAAGTAGTTAAGGACCTGCTGCCCAGCTAGGACTCGAACCCGGAGTCTCACCCATGCCGACCGCCAAGAACGTCCTCGGTGGCCCCTTGCAGACCTGCTCCCTGAACCCGCTCACCGGGTTCTACCGTGACGGCTGCTGCAACACCGGCCCCGACGACGAGGGCTTGCACACGATCTGCTGCCAGGTCACCGCCGAGTTCTTGGCCCACCAGAAGGCCATCGGCAACGACCTGTCGACCCCCTTCCCGCTCTACGGCTTCCCCGGGCTGAAGCCGGGCGACCGTTGGTGCGTGTGCGTCACCCGCTGGAAGGCCTCACTCGAGGCCGGCGTCGCCTGTCCGGTGATCCTCGAAGCGACGCACATGCACGCCCTGGAATTTGTGGACCTGGAAGACCTCAAGAAGCACGCCATCGCCCTGAACCCGGACGCCTGACCGACTCGAACCCCTGCTCCCTCCCCCGCCGATGCGACGCCATGGATCTGAGTAACGCGCCGGAAAGCTCGTTCGTCGAGGACCGCCGCGGCCTGCAAACCGCGGGCATCGCCGCGGCCGGCGGCGGCAGCATCCTCATCATCATCCTCGCCCTGGTGTTCGGTATCGACATCAATAAGCTCGGCGGCGGGCTGGGCGTCGGCGGGCCACCCGAGGCACCGGTCAACGACCGCTACAAGGAGTTCGCCTCCCGGGTGCTGGGGACACTCGAAGCCGTCTGGCAGAAGGAATTCGCCAACCCCCGCAACGGCTATCCCGTGCGGACCTATGAGAAGCCACGCCTCGTCCTCTTCTCGAACGCCGTGAACACCGGCTGCGGGACCGCCGACTCCGGCGTCGGCCCGTTCTACTGCCCCGCCGACAAGACGATGTACCTCGACCCGACCTTCTTCCGTGACCTCGAACGAAGGCTCGGCGGGTCGGCCGCCGATTTCTCCCAGGCCTACGTCATCGCCCACGAAAACGGGCACCACGTCCAGAACCTGCTCGGCTTCAACCGGCGGGTCGGCCGCAACGACAACCCCGGCTCGATCCGGCTCGAACTACAGGCCGACTACCTCGCCGGGGTCTGGGCCCATCACGGGCAGAAGCAGTTCGACTTCATCCGCCCCGGGGACATCGAAGCGGCGATCCAGAGTGCCCGGGCCATCGGCGACGACCGCCTGCAGGAGCGGGCCCGCGGCCGCGTCAACCCGCGTGAGTTCACGCACGGGACGGCCCGGCAGCGCGTCGCGGCCTTCACCTCCGGCTACCGCAGCGGCGACGCCAGCATGAGGAAATTAAACCAGTTCTTCGAGGTGTCGATGAGCCGCAACGGCGAGATCGACGACATCGTCTTCCGCTGAATTCTCATACGGAGTTCGGGGGACCGGCCGGGTCGCGGGGCAACGCACCCGGTGGCCTCGGCCGAAAACTCCCGCCTGTCGGCCCCGGTCTGCCCACGCGACGGCCCCGTCTGCTCGCGGGCATCCCCTGTCGGGTCCTCGGTATCGATAGCTCAGCGAGGAAAGCAGGAAAGTAACCGGCCACCGGGGTTCGCTCCGGTGGCCGGCCGAGAGATCGTCAGGGGGGTGAGTGGGGTCACGAGGACTTGATCAGCTCCTTGATCCAGTAGCTGCCGGTCTTCTCGTTCGGCTTGTCGCCCGCGATGTAGTAGGGGCGACCGATGTTGTCGCGGACGCTGGCGTTGGTTTCGGGAGTCGGGTCGATGCCCAGGGCCTTGTAGACGGTGCCGAAGAGTTCCAGGACGCTCACTTCGTTATCGACCACGCTAGTACCGTCCTTGTCGGTAGCACCGTAGGCCACACCGCCCTTGATGTCACCGCCGCCGAGTACGACCGACCAGCAACGGCTCCAGTGGTCGCGGCCGGCGTTCTGGTTGATCCGCGGGGTGCGACCGAAGTCACCCATCCAGAGGATGACGGTATCGTTGAGCTTGCCCCGCTGTTCGAGGTCGCGGACCAGGGTGGCCATGGCCCGGTCGAGGACCGGGAGCCGCTGGTTCTGCAGCATGGCGTGGGTGTTGTTGTGCAGGTCCCAGCCGCCGAGGGTGATCTGCACGCAGGCGGTGCCGGCCTCGACGAGCTTGCGGGCGAGGAGGGCGGCCCGGCCGAACTGATCGTTGCCGTATTCTTCCCTCAGCTTCGGATCGATCGGCTTGCCGTCGATTTCCTTGTCGAGGCTGAAGACCTCCTTGCGGGTCGAGACGACGAGGTTCAAGGCCCGCTCGTAGACTTCCTTGTGGGCCTGAGCGGCGTCGAGGACCATCGGTTTGCCGGTCTTGGGATCGACGGGCATGTTGGTGCTGAAGTTCCCCTCGACCCGCTGGAAGAGGGCGGCCCGGCGGGCCATGCGGGCGTCATCGACCCCGTCGGGGGCCTTGATGTTCTCCGGCATCGTTCCGGGCTGGTTGACGTTGAACGGGGCGTACTTCATGCCGAGGAAGCCGGCCCCACCCCGCGGGCCGCCGACGGAGATGAAGGCGGGCAGGTCGGCGTTCTTCATCGCCTCCACGTCCATGGCCTGGTAATAGGCAAGGACGGAGCCGATCGACGGGTAATCGAGCAAGGGGTTGGGAGCGCGGCCGGTGTTCATCATCCGGGTGCCGCGGTCGTGGTCACCTTCCTTCGAGTTCAGGGAGCGGATGATCGACAGGTGCTTGAACTGCTTGGCGACGAGCGGCAGGTACTGGGAGATCTGAATGCCCGAGGCCGAGGTCGGGATCGGCTTGTGCGGACCGCCGTTGGGGCTGTCCGGCTTCATGTCCCACATGTCGATGGTCGGGGGACCACCGGCCATCCACATGATGATCAGGCTCTTCTGTTTCTTCTTCATCTCCGGGGCGGCGGCCCGGACCCGGGCCAGGAAGTTCAGGCCCGGCAACGTAACGGCCGAGGCGGCCACGGCGTGCTGCAGGAAGTGCCGGCGGTCGGTAATACCGAACATGACAGGCTCCGTGAGGTCACCGGCAGAGGCCGGCGGGCGGGGGATTCCCAAGGGATACCATCGTCCGAAGTCTAGCCCGAAGGTCCGGCGGCTTGCAACTGGTCAGGTGCGAGTCGCGGCATCTGTCGGGGTCAAACTCACCCTTTCTGACGCGGACGACCGCCCGGAGTTCCCAAACCGGGATAGAAAAAGTCCTGATTCCCGCCCGCGCGGCGGACATTTCAGTCAAAGCCGGTGATCAAACGGACAGGTTCGAGACAGAGGAGGCGGTACGCCCCCGAGGCGGACCGGTTCTCAGTCGTCCTCACCGTCTCGAGTACCCTGCGTTAGATGGCTGTCTCGGCGGAGTCGATCCAGCAGGTCGCGGAAGTCGTCCGGGGGTGAACTCTCCCATGTCATCTTCTCACCGCTCTCGGGGTGGATGAAGCCGAGGCGAGCGGCGTGAAGCAGGGGCCGGCACGCCCCGCTCTCGTCCGGGACAGGTTTGCCGTTCAGCGGCCGGTCATAGACACGCTCGCCACACAGCGGCGTGCCGGCTTCCCCCAGGTGGATGCGAACCTGATGGGTGCGACCCGTTTCGAGTCGGCACTCGACAAGGGCGTACCGGCCGAGCGGCTCGACGACCCGAACACGGGTCACGGCCCGTTGACCGCCCGGGTGTCCCGGCGAGGTTGTGCTTCCTCGTCGGCCGTCGCCCCGGTCACGCACCAGGACCGATTCGATCCGACTTGCCGTGGGGATTCCCCTCGTCAGGGCCAGATAGCGGCGATCGACGGTGTGCCGGCGGAACTGTTCGGTGAGGTGTTCGGCCGCGGCCCGCGTCCGGGCGAATACGACCAGGCCGCTCGTGTCGCGGTCGATGCGGTGGACCGGTATCAGCGGCCGGCCCGGTGTACCCAGCACGCGGGGGAGCAGGTCGGCCAACGTCGGCGGCAGGTACTTCGCGGCCCGCTCGCCGAACTCGGCGGCTTCTTCCTTGTTCCGCATCGTGGTCAGACCGGCCGGCTTGTCCACGACCACGACCACGTCGTCCGAGTACACGATCCGGGGAACCCAACCGGCATCGGGACCTCGGGGCGTCGGACGGGTCAGCGCGTCAAGGGCCGGACGCGGCGAACCTGCCGAAGGACGCTTGCGAGTCTGGACCGGGTGCGGCGAACCTGCCGAAGGACGCTTGCGAGTCTGGACCGGGTGCGGCGAACGTGCCGGGGGAGCCTCCCGGACCTGGCCCGGACGCGGCCCACCGGACTTACCCCCGTACCCGTCCGGTGGGGACGACGAGATGATGCCGGAGTCCAGCTCGACCGGTTTACCGGGCTTCAACCGCCGGGCCACATCGGTCTCGACCTGACCACAGACGCGGACGTGGCGTCGTTCGACCAGACGCTTCGCCTGCGACCAACTGAGGCCGAGACGGACCTTCAGCACCGCGGCCAGTGTCTTACCGGCTTCCCGGCGATCGACAACAAAGCGGATCGGGGGCATGGTTGGTCGCTCGGCACACCGGCATTTCGCAACACTTAGCCGCCCGGCTCACCGGCACTCGGGTCGGTACTCGGGTCGGTACTCGACTCGGGTCGAGGCTCGGCCTGGCCCGGGTGTGAACCACGGGAACACGGGGTTCGGGCAGGTCTGTGTGCCGAACCTTGCTTATCCTAGAGTGCATGGCTGCTAACGGGGAGACGAAACGATGAGGGCGTTCGAGGTGCGGACCGGGCGACGGACCGAGTTCGTCGAGATCACCCCGGGCGTGCGAAAAGCCGTAAAAGAATCCGGGCTGACGTCCGGGTTGTGTGTGGTCTATTGCCCCCACACGACCGCCGGGCTGACCGTACAGGAAAACGCCGATCACGACGTGGTCCGCGACATATTGCTCTGGCTCAACGACCACGTCCCCAAGGAGCTTCCGGGGTTCCGTCACGCCGAGGGCAACAGCGACGCCCACATCAAAAGCGCGCTGATCGGTCCTTCCGTCACGCTCCTGATCGAGAACGCCGACCTGGTGCTAGGCACTTGGCAAGGGGTCTACTTCTGCGAGTTCGACGGACCGCGTAGCCGGACCGTCATGGTGCAAACAATCGGAAGCAACTGAGTCGGGCAGGACAGAAAGCTGAGGGTTTCCGAATTGACGGCCCGGGCCGGCTTCCCGTATCGTCGGTCACGGGCTGAGGCTTCAGCCCCAGCCTCAGATTTCCCACCGGACACGATCCCCCTTTTAGCCGGTCCAACGATGCAGCTCCTGGCTCCCGACATCCTCACCGAGGCGCGCGGGTTGACCCCGGCGATGTCCGGCACGCTCTGCACGCTGGGGATCGCCCTATGGCTTTTCGGCTGGCGGTGGCACCGTTTCTGGATCGTTGCCGGGGTCTCCCTCGGGGCCGGGCTGCTCGGCCTGGAGGCGGGCCGGGGAGCGGGGGGATCGCAGGTCCTGGCGGTCGGTCTGCTCCTGGCCGTCTGTGCCGGAATGCTGTCCCTGGAGCTAGCACGGCTCTTCGCTTTCCTGGCGGGCGGCTGCGGGGCCTGGCTCGTTCTGCAATGGGTCCTGCCGCAGGCCCAAGAACTGTGGGCGATGTTCCTGTGCGGCGGCTTGCTCGGCCTGCTGCTGTACCGGCTCTGGACGATGCTCCTGACGAGCTTACTCGGGGTGGTGGTGGCGACCCACGCGGGACTGCTGCTGCTCGAACCGCTCGGGGGTTTTGATGCCGCGGCCTGGGCTGCCGAGAATCAGGCGCTCGGGAACGGGATCGTGGTAGCAGCGACGGTGCTGGGGATTTTCCTTCAGGCGGTCGCTAGCCCACAGGCTCACGACGAGCGAACGAGTCGAGAAAGGTCCGAACTGCAACGGGGCACCCGACCAGGTCAGGACCACGGCGACTCGGACGACCGCTGCGACCACCCCGCAGGGAGTGACACGGAGAAGCCGCTTTCGTGGTGGCGGAGGTTGTTCGGCCTCGGTCCGCGCTCGTTCCGCTCAATGCAAAAGTGCTAGCGGGGGCGTGTGTGCCACGCCCCGCGACGGGTGGCAGTTTACGGTTCCGGTCTGCACGGCCGCGAGTCCGTGCTGGCCCAAGAGGCGGCCCGGTGCCTGGCATCCGGCGGCGGCCGCAGCCGTGCCCTGAGGTCATGCTGAGCATGCTTGGGCATGCCGTGGCGGCGGCCCGCATCCGGTCAGCTCACGCCGGCCGGGCGGCGGCCTTCTAATCCTGTCGCTTGGCCTCGGCGATGCTCTTGATCTTCTCACCGAGCAAGGCGATGTCGAAGGGCTTCTTGAAGATGTCGTTGAAGCCGTACTTCGCCAGTTGCTCCGGGGCCGCCTCGTCCTCGCTGGCCAGGCCGATGATGAGCGTGCTGGCGTAGGCCTCGTCGCGCCGCAGGTTGGTGGTGATCTGGATCGACTCGGCCCGGCCGAGGCTCAGGTCGATGATGATGGTGTCCGGGTGGAAGCTGCCCGCGAGGATGCCGGCCTCGAAGCCGCTGTTGGCCGTCTCGAACTTGAAGTCCTCGGACTCGGGGAGTATCTCCTTGATCCGGTCGTTGAACAGCTTCTCGGTGCCGATTAGGAGGATCTTGTGCCACTCCTCCTCCTCGAGTTCTCCGAGCGGCATGCCGTGTTCCTTGAGGAAGCGGATGAGTTGCTCCCGCGGGATCCGACGGTCCTGGCTACCCGGGATGCGATAACCCTTCAGTCGCCCGGAGTCGAACCACTTCGAGACCGTCCGTGGGGCGACTTTGCAGATCTTGGCCACCTGCCCGGTGGTAAAAACCTTCTTCATCGCGAGGCACTCCGTTTGTTCTCGCTCGACCCCTGGCCCCGCCCGGCGATCAACCGGTCATCCGTGTCGGGCGGCGTGGCACCCTGGGGCAACGGCTGGGGAGGCGCTGACACCTCCTCCACGCCCACCGGGGGCGAGGGGCGAGTCGGGCGTCGCGGCGGGGGACACCGCACGCCGGCTCGTGGATTTAGGGAAACCTCAGCGGGATACCCGAAACCGATGACCGAGAACGGCGTTCCCGTGTGCCGAAGACTCACCGGCGACGGCTTGCCGGGCGGGTCTTAAAGGCCGGGAAGTTCACCCGGTTCCGCAGGCGCCGGTTCCGACGCCCTTTATTTCGACACAACCGTCCACCCGACTTTGGCAAGACCCGCAAAAGTGGGGGGCGGTTAAGGTCGCACAAACCGGTCCGGTTCGGTACTCTGGGCAGTCCCCGGGCCGAGAGGGGGTTGACCTCTCACTCGGGTTCTGCAGCGGCCGGCCGTCGGCTCGGGCGTCCCCGCTGTCAGTCCCAATGATCGTTCGGGCTGGAGGTGTAACTTCGGTGTGAACTCTTCGCCGAGACATGCCTTCCGTGGCAGGAGGGCCGGTCAGTCCGGTTAGTCCGGTTCTGCCGTCCCCGCACCACATTCTAGGGGCGCAGACCGGTCGTCAACAACCAGGAACCAGCAGGACCGGACCGTTGACATCACCGCTGACCTGCTACCACCGTCGCTGCCTTGTCGCTGCCGTCGCTACCGACCCGCCGCCACCGCCGGTCCTCGCTCTCTCGCTCTCCTCAGAGCCGCTTGGTGAACACGACGAGGTCATCGCCGTCGGCATAAAAGTCCGGCACGGTGGCGACCGGCGTGTAACCGTGTTTGCGGTAGAACTGGCGGGTGAGTTGGTAGGCAGGTGTGGACGACGTCTCGATGATGAGTAATCGGCCGCCGTGTTCCTTAACGTCGGCCTCGACGAACGCCAGCAGCCGCCCGCCCAAGCCACGGCCCTGTTCCGTGCGGTCCACGGCGATCCAGAACAGGTGCCAGGAGCGGTCGGTCATGGGCGTGGGGGCATAGTAGACGTAGCCCCGTATTCGCCCTTCTTCGACGCAGGCGAAGGCCCGGTGCCCGAGTTCCACATTCCCGGCATGGTACTCGTCCAGGACCTCCCGCAAGGCCACCAGTTCGTGCGGCTTGAAGACGCCGGTTCGTGCGGTCAGTGCGACCAGGCAGTCGGTATCGGTCGGCTCGACGGCACGGATCATGGCAGTTCGACACAGGGTAGGGCCGGGGCGGCACTGGGGCTTAGGCCCGGCGGAGAGTAACGCGGTGCCGACCTTGCTTCACGGCCGTTGCAGTTGGAACAGGTCAGAGGTATGGCACCAGAAGGCCCCGCCGAGACGGGCCACCGTTCGCAGCCGTCGCGGGTCGACCCCGCCGTGTTCGTCGAGTACGTCATCGGCGATGTGCATCAGGACCACCTCACCGATCACCAGGTTGGCGGCGATCGGGCCGGTCCCGCAGGGAATGATCTGCCGCACGACGCACTCCAGCGCGGTCGGGGCTTCCCGGATTCGTGGCGGTCGGACCCTCGTGCTGGGGACGGTACTCAGACCGGCGAGCGCGACCTCGCTTTCCTCGGGGGGAACTTCCCGCGAGGTCAGGTTCACCGCCGCGGCGAGCGGGGCCACGGCCGAGTGGACGACGAACTCCCCCAGGCGTTCGAGGTTCCGCAGCGTGTCCTTCTTCGACCCGTCCCGGCGCAGGGTGGGCGAGAACACGACGACCGGCGGGTTGGCCCCGAAGGCGTTGAAAAAGCTGAACGGGGCGAGGTTCACCGTCCCCTGCGCTGACAGTGTGGTGACCCAGGCGATGGGCCGCGGTGTCACGACCCCGACGAGTGCCTGGTAGACGGCGGCAACGGGGGTGGTAGTGGGGTCGATCGTCATGCCGTTCAGTCCAGCCAACTGAGGGGGTAGTTCGGGTCATCCAGTTCCAGGGCCGCCCGGGTCAGGGCCAAGGGCCGGAAGGTGTCGATCATGACGGCCAGTTCGTCGGTGCGGGTCATGTCCTTGCTGGCCGCGATGGTGCCCGGGTGGGGTCCGTGCGGGATGCCGTGCGGGTGAAGCGTGAGCGACGACTCGTCCACCCCGCGGCGGCTGCCGAACCTCCCCCGCACATAGTACAGCACCTCGTCGCTCTGCACGTTGCTGTGGGCGTAGGGCACCTTGATCGCGTCCGGGTGTGTGTCGAGCATGCGCGGGGCGAAGGTACAGACCACGAACCCCGGGGCCTCGAACGTCTGGTGGATCGGCGGCGGCTGGTGGACCGTCCCGGTGATCGGCTCGAAATCGTCGGCGTTGAAGGTGAACGGGTACACGCAACCGTCCCAACCGACCACGTCGAACGGGTGGTGGGCCAAGACATAGCGTGTGAGGCGGTTACCGTCCTTGACCAGGACGGTCACGTCGCCCTCCTGGTCGAGGACGACCGGTTCGGTCGGCCCGTGCAGGTCCCGCTCGCAGAACGGGGCCCCGAGCCGGAACTGACCGTCGGGGTTCAGATACCGCCGTGGGAACTCGAGCAAGCCCTGCGACTCGATCACGAGCAGGTCGGGGGGCGACGGGGCGGGGTCGAAGTCGAGTCGATAGGTCGTACAGCGGGGAATGACGACGTAATCATAGGGGCGGAAGGGCAGAACACCGAAGGGGGTCGAGAGCCGGCCGCGGCCCCGGTGGACGAAGACGACCTCGTCGGCCCGGGCGTTCCGGAAAAGCTCCTGCTGGGGCTGGGCCGGGCGGCACCGCGCCAGCGTCACATCGGGATTGGTCAGGAGCGGCACGCGGCCCGTGATCGGGTCGCCCCGAGGGGGCAGGCTCGCGGTCCTCAGGTGATGATGACGCAGCACCGGAAGTTCCGCCTCGTCGAGGGTCCAGGTCCCGGCCGGCTCGACCCTGCGGACACGGGTCGGGGGCCGGAGGTGATAGACGATGGAGTAAGCCCGGCCGAACCCGTGGGTGCTGACGACTTCCTCATAAAAAATGCCCTCGCCCTTGTGGCCCGGCGTCGTCCGGTGGGCGATGTGGCGCTTCGGCGGAATGCGGCCGAGGGAGAGGTACTGCGGCATGGCTTCTTCCTCCGGGGGCGTACCGCATCGTAACGGCCCCGGGCCGGAAGCTCTAGCCCCGAAACGCCCCGCGGCGAGATCATTTCCCCCTCATCCTGGCTGGCCCGAAAGTAACCGGCTGACCGGCGCACCGCGACACCGCGCCACCGTCGGCACGCCCGTAGTTATTGAGTCATTAGAGGCGTACCGCTCCCCGAGATACCCCACCGACCGCACCGGCTCGATCGCCCGGTGCCTTGTACCGGGCCACGGCTCGTGTCATGATGAGGCTCCGTTACCATCGCGACTACCCCGAGCCTACTCTACTGCCGTCACGTCTTCCCTGGAGCTGCTGATGCGACCGGTGATCCTCGTGGCCACGGCCCTCGTCGCGTCGCTCGCCTCGTCGCCTGAGACGCGGGGGGCCGAGCCGACCCGACCCAACGTGTTGATCTTCCTGGCCGACGACCTGGGGTTCTCGGACCTCGGTTGTTACGGCGGCGAGATCGCGACCCCCAACCTCGACGCCCTGGCCGCCCACGGCCTGCGCTTCACCCAGTTCTACAACGCCGCCCGTTGCTGGCCGACCCGCGCCTCGATCCTCACCGGTTACTACCCCCAGCAGGTCCGTCGGGACAGTGTTCCGGGCATCAGAAGCGGTAACCAGGGCCAGAGACCGCCCTGGGCGAAACTCCTCCCGGAGGTACTCCGCTCGGCCGGCTATCGCTCGTACCACTGCGGCAAATGGCACCTCGACGGTAAGCCCCGGGAGAACGGCTTCGACCACTCGTATAGCCTCAACGACCACGACCGCTTTTTCAGCCCGCGACAACACACGGAGGACGACAAACCCTTGCCGCCGGTCTCGGCCAAGGACGGTTACTACGCGACGACGGCGATCGCCGATTACGCGATCAAGTTCCTCAAGGGCCATGCCGCCGAGTACCCGGATCGACCGTTCTTTTGCTATGTGGCGTTCACGGCCCCACACTTCCCCGTCCAGGCCCCGGCCGAGGACATCGAGAAGTACCGCAAGACGTATCAGGCCGGTTGGGACGAGTTGCGGCAGGCCCGCGGGAAACGGCTCAAGGAACTCGGGATTGTTGCCGACGACCCGGCCCCGATCGAGCGGGACGTCGGGCCGCCCTACCCCTTCCCCGAGGCGCTCAAGAAACTCGGCCCCCACGAGATCGACCGCCCCCTCGTCTGGAGCGCACTGACTGCTGACCAGCGGCGGTTCCAGGCCGACAAGATGGCCGTGCATGCGGCCATGGTGGACCGCATGGACCGCGAGATCGGCCGTGTCCTCCACCAGGTCCGGGTGATGGGACAATTCGAAAACACCCTGGTATTCTTCCTGTCCGATAACGGTGCGAGTGCCGAGATCATGGTCCGCGGCGACGGCCATGACTCGACAGCACCCCCCGGCTCGGCCGCCACGTTCCTGAGTATCGGCCCCGGCTGGTCGAGCCTCTGTAACACCCCGTTCCGCCGGCACAAGACCTGGGTCCACGAGGGGGGCATCTGCACACCCCTGGTCGCGCACTGGCCCCGGGGGATCGCTGCGAGGGGCGAGCTTCGGCACACCCCGGGCCACTGCATCGACTTCTTCCCCACCATCCTCGAAGTCGCGGGCTTGAAAGCCCCCAGCGAGTTCGACGGCAAGCCCCGGCCCGCGGCCCCGGGCAAAAGTCTCACCCCGCTCTTCACCCGTGACGGCACGGTAACGCGGGAGTCGCTCTGGTGGCAACACGAGGGGAACCGGGCACTCCGTGTCGGCGACTGGAAGATCGTCGCGGCCGGGAAACAGGCCGAGTGGGAACTCTATGACCTGAGCCGTGACTGCACCGAGAAGCACGACCTCGCCAAGCAACACCCCGAGAAAGTCCGGCAACTGGTCGCCCGCTGGACGCAAGAATTCGAGGAGTACGCCGCGCTGGCCGCCCGGGACCTACCGCCCGATCAAAAGATCAACCCGAACGGCAGGCGTGGACCGTGACCACCTCGCGACAGCAGCCCTTTGCCTTCGCCTTCAAGGGCCGGCCGGGCCGCCGTGCCTCGACTGAAGGCGGAGCATCCCGGCTGCGGTGCCACGACTGTACGTTGACCGTCAGGCCCGCGCTGTCAACAAGCTCCGATAAATCCCGAGAAGTCTTTCGCGGACCGGCCGCGCCAGCTCCGCGACGCGACGTTGCGATTCGACGTACTCGGCACGACCCTCGGCCGTCTCGATCGCGATCGGGGTGAAGCCGTACCGCGACAGGTCGTATGGGCTGGCCCGCATGTCGATCACGCGGGCCGTCACGGCCACTTCAAACGCCTCAGCCACCAGATCAGACGGGCAGAACGGAGCGATCTTGTACGCGAACCGGTACAGGTCCATGTTCACATGCAGGCAACCGGGCTGGTCGTGAGCGGTCGTCGTGGCACGGGTCAGTTCCCAGCGGTTGCGGGGGGCGGCCGCGGGGCTGAAGAATCGGAAGGCGTCGTAATGCGAGCAGCGGAGCGGATGCGTCTCGACCACGGCATCGGTTTCCGTCCGCGACAGCCGTAACGGCACACCGGCATGTCGGACGTTCGGTTCACGATACACCATCGCCCACTCGTGCAGCCCCAGGCAGGCCCAGACCGGTTCACGACCGAGTACGGCCTCGAGGTACCCGACGGCCCAGCGCAGGTACCCGACCCGGTGCGGGGGAAACCGCTCGGCCTCGAGCCTTAAGCCGCACGGGGTCTCGGCGAACTCCGGCCAGGCGACATCGGCCCGCGTCGCCGCCGCCAGGGTCACCCCATAGCCGGGGGTCCACCGCAACAGGTGGGCGGGACGGAACGAATAGTACTCGAAGAGGAAGTCGTAGACCGGGTGCCTCTCGCCCCGGCTCATGCGGCGCGTGCGCTCCTCGGCCCACGGCCGCACCCGCTCGAGGTACGCGGCCCGAGCCGCTCGCCACACCTCCGGGGCGATGACGGACATGGCCCTTCCACCCGCTCTAATAACCAGGGGAACCCGGGCGGCGGCGACGATCGAGACGGTCGGTCGTGCTGAAGACGGCAATCAGCCGTGACGCGACCGGCAACGAAGCGGTCCGATTCCGCCCTGCACGGTATCCCCGGCCATCTTACTCACTTACTTACTCACTCATCCGCGTGATACGTCTATACGCCGTCTGGGGACAGGCACGGTGCAATTGCGACACTCAGCCGCCGCCGGTAGGATAAACGTGTATGCCGAAGTCGCCGCGGAGTGAACAACCGATGCGCGATCCGATGAGTTGGTCGGTGAAGATCTTCACGGCGTTCGGAATCCCCGTCCGGGTCCACATCTTTTTCTTCGTCATCAGCATCGGTTTGTTCTTGCGGCAGATCGGCACGAAGGACAGCCCCGTCGGCTGGGTCGATGTCCTGGGCTACACCGTCATCCTGCTATTCCTCATCGTTCTGCTGCACGAGTTCGGCCACTGCTTCGGGGCACGACACGTCGAGGGCCAGGCGAAGGAGGTGCTGCTGTGGCCCCTCGGTGGCCTGGCCTATGTGGACGTGCCCCACACGCCACGCGCGAACTTCATCGCCACCGCCGCCGGACCGCTCGTGAACGTGTTGATCTGCCTCGCCTGTGCGGCCGGCCTGGCCGTGGCCGGGTTCCTTCCCAACGCCAACCCCCTCGCCGCGGTCACCAGCCCCTACGTCTGTGAGATGTACAACTTCGTGGACGGCCGTGACTACACCTCCGTCTACGGACTGAGAGTCTACCGGGCGGGTACTGCCGAGCCGGTGGCAACCCCGGTCGAGAGCTACGAGAAGGCCCTGAAAGAACTCGGGGTGACCAGTCAGCGCGTGACCTGGCCGCCGGAGCAGACCGCCCAGTGGGCCGCCAGCCTCAGTGCCGCCGGGGCCGAACGGGCCCTCGCCCCGAACTGGGCCGTGTGGCTCAACCGTGCCTTCGGACTGAGTTGGTTGCTCTTCCTCTTCAACCTCATACCGGCCTACCCGCTCGACGGTGGTCGGCTCCTGCAATGCCTGATCTGGGCCCGGACCGACTACCGCCGCGGGGTCACGGTCGCGGCCTACAGCGGCTTCGTCGTCGCCGTCCTCTTCCTCCTCGCCTCCATCGCCGTGAACGAGGCCCTCTTCATGGGACTGGCCCTGTTCATGCTCTACGAGTCGTCGATGGCCCTGCACCGACTCGAGACCGATGACGGGCCGTTCGGGTATGACTTCTCCGGGGGCTACACGACCCTGGAAAGAGACGACGAGCCACGGCCCAAGCCGAGGAAACTCGGTTGGTTCGCCCGCTGGATGGCCGCCCGGCGCGCCCGCCGCCTGCAACGAGAGGCCGAGGAACTCGCCCGTGACGAGGAGAGGATGGACCAACTCCTCGAGAAGATCGCGCGGTTCGGCAAGGAATCCCTGACCGAGGACGAGAAACGATTCCTCGAACGTGTCAGCGCCCGCAAGCGGAACATGTCGTAGCCGTATGACACGCGCTTCGCGCTGCGGGCGTGTCGCGCTCCGGGCGGCTCACGCTCAAGGCCTATGCGTGATGGGTGCCGCGTGCCGGGTGCAGGGAACGGGTTGGCGGCTAACGGGTGCCGGATGGCGGCTAACGGGTGGCGTGAACCGGGTGCCAGACGAGACGGGGCCACGACGCAAAGCCGGGACAAGGCTAACTGAAACACGGAGTCAACGTGCCGCCAGTGATCACACCACGGACGCTGTCCGGGTTCCGCGATTACTTGCCCGAGGTGATGTTGGCCCGCGAGAAGGTCTTGCAGACCGCCCGCGAGGTCTACCGCTCCTACGGCTATACGCCGATCGACACCCCCGCCTGCGAGTCGCTCGAAGTCCTGCTCGGCAAGGGCGGCGACGAGTCGGACAAGCTGGTGTACCGCGTGCTGAGTGCCCGGGGCGACAAGGCCGAGATGGGCCTGCGGTTCGACCTCACGGTCCCCTTCGCCCGCTTCGCCGCGCAGTACATCAACGACCTGGGCACGCCGTTCAAGCGGTACGCGATGGGGCCGGTGTGGCGGGGCGAGCGGCCGGGCCACGGCCGCTACCGCGAGTTCTGGCAGTGTGACTTCGACATCATCGGCACGACCGCCAACGCCGCCGACATCGAAACGACCCTGGTCATCAACGACCTGCTCACCGCCCTCGGCCTCGAGCGGTTCGAGATCCGCATCAACAACCGGCTGCTGCTCAACGGGCTGCTCGAGCGGAACGGGCTCGCCGACCGGGCCGTGCCGCTGCTGCGGTCGATCGACAAGCTACCCAAAATCGGCCGCGACAAGGTCGCCGACGAGATGGTCCGGGAGGCGGGCGTCAGCCCCGAACAGGCTGACGCCGTCCTGCGACTGACGGAAATGACCGGCTCGAACGACCAGGTCCTCGACGCGGTCGAAGCGTTCTTCGGCTCAAGCCCTCACGAGAAAGCGACCGAAGGCATCCGTCGGTTACGGGAACTGCTCCGGGCGACGGCCCGCGCGGGTGTCCCGGACGGCCGGGTCAGGATCGACCTGAGTATCGCCCGGGGCCTGGACTACTACACCGGTACGATCTACGAGACGTTCCTCACGGGAACCTATACCGATGGTACCGAGGTACGACCGCTCGCCGGCTTCGGGAGCGTCTGCAGCGGTGGCCGATACGACAACCTGGCCGCCCTGTTCACGAGACAGACCCTGCCGGGCGTGGGGGCCTCGCTCGGAGTCGACCGACTCGTCGCCGCCCTGGAAGCGATGCGGCACCCCCTCCTTACCGGCCAGACGACCCCGGCAGAGGTACTGGTCGTGAACTTCGATACCGAACGCACTGGAGACTACCAGCGCGTCGCCCGTCGCCTGCGAGCCGCCGGAGTGAATGTCGAGGTCTACCCGGACAAACCGGGCAAGGTCGGCTTGCAACTCGGCTACGCGGAGAAGCGGGGCTTCAAGCTCGCCCTCATTGCCGGCCCGGCCGAATTCGAACAGGGCGTCTGGAAGGTGAAGCACCTGGCCCGCCGCGAGGAGACGGCCGTGGCCGAGGCGGAACTCGTGACCCACATCCGGACCTTGTTGTCCACCCACCCGGTCAACCCGGCTCCGGCGTAAGTCCCTGCGATCTCAAGCTCCCTTGCTTTTTTCCGGCGCGCGTGCCGTGCCGGGGCTGCAGCCCAGCCACGCTATCCAGCCACCCACGCGCGGTCATGGCAGGCCTGGACGCCCACCCGCGCCGATCGATGCCGTGGCGGTCCGCGGCGTTCCGCCGGCCTCACGCCGTCCGGGCGAGGGGATCGTCGCCGAGCATTCCCGCGATTTCCCGGCATACCGATTCGGTGAGCGTCTCAAGGCTGCCAGGGGCGACGGCGGCGATCACGTCCTGATAGATGCCGTAGCCGTAGCTCTCGGCGGCAGGAAGATAGCCGGGCTGCCAGTCGTTCGTCAGGGTGGCCACGACCACGGCGAAGGCCGGGAACCGCTTCCTGAGGGTGATCTGGAATTCCTGGTAAAGCTCGCCGGGGCAGAAGACCCACAGGGCGTCCCCGAGCCGGGACACCGAGACGGGGTACGGGTAGGCTCGTCCGGGCGGCAAGGCGGCGAGCCGGGCGAGTTGACGGGTCATCTGCTCGGCCCGTGCCCGGCACTCACTGAGCCGCTCCGCGTCATTGTCCTGTCGGGCTTGGGCCTCCGCGGCCTGCCACCGTGCCAGTTCCGCCCGTGTCTCGGCTTCGCTCGGCAATTCGAGCCGGTACGGCAGTTGGACCGTGAAGTCGTGGATCGTGGCGGTTCGGAAGTCGCGCTCGGACGGTCGGTAGGCCCAGGTCCCCAGGACGGCCCCCGAGACGACCGGGCCGGTATAGACGAAGCGCATGCCCGGCGGCGCGAGCGACTCCAGGCCGGACAGGGCCGCGAAGCCGAGTTGCCGTCCGTTCCGGTCGGCGACCGCCGGGTCACCGACGAAGCCTTCCTTGGGGCCTAATTGCCCCGAGGCCCCTTGCAAGAAGAGGCACGGTACGCCGGTGTGCCGCTCGACCACGTCCCGCATCGCCCCGACGTAGTCCGGGCTGATCAGGGTGTTCTGCCAGGCCAGTGTGGTCGGGTGACAGGCGTAATTGATCACGGTGCCGAGCATACGACCGTCATCGTCGGCGGTGACACGAGCCACCAGGACGGTGTCGTCGGAGGGGCCGACCGGGTTGAACCCGCAGACGAACTGACGGCGCTCGGCGTCCCAGAAGTCTCGGTGCCGGGCCAGGTCGCAGCGTGCCGTGCCGTAAACGATCGTCGCGGGGCGGGTCGCCTGGACCGCCTCGGTGGCGATGCGGGCGCAGGTCTCTGCCATGCCGTCGAGGTAGGGTCCGATCCGGTCGCCGCCGGGCAAGTGCGAGCGGGACCGCGACATCCATGCCGAGCCGTGCGTGTGTGACATGGTCACGAAGACCCGACCGGGTGAAAGCCCTGTTGCCTCCCCGACCCGGGCGCGGACCCGCCGGAATTCGTCGCCGTCGAGCAGGCAGTGGTCTAGCCCGAGGACGATGTGGCGGTCGGAACCGCTGGCCGCTTCGAGACAGAGGGCTGTCGCCAGGAGCGGGCGGTGTACCCCGGTCGCCTGGTCGTGCAGGGCGGCCCCCCACATGCGGTGGTAGATGCCGACCGGCGGCGTGATGTCGGCCCGGGAGAACCCCGCCCGACAGTAGCTCTGAGGCGATTCAACGGCAGTCATGTCGTTACCCGAAAGCAGGTGGTAAGGGACAGGCTGGTGAGGGTCAGGGTGGTAAGGGACAGGGTGGTGAGGGACACGGGCGCGACCGCCGGCCGGGCGACTCGGCAGACCACCGTGACGCCGACGAACCGTTGTCCCCGCGCACGAACGTCGACGACACAGAGACACAGTAATGCCGACGAGCCGCCCGGCTCAAGAGGGGCCTTGGGGGAGGACCTTAAGGGGCACCTAAACCTAAAGAGGAGAGGGGGGCCTTAAGAGGGGGTGCCTTAAGGGGGGTCGTAGCCGCTGCCGCCCCAGGGGTTGCACCGACAGATACGCCACACCCCCTTGGCGCAGCCATAGACCGGCCCGTGTTTCCGAACGGCCATGATGAAGTATTCGCTGCAACTGGGCTGGAAGCGGCACAGCGGCGGGAGCAACGGGCGGATGCACCACTGGTAGCCCCGCACGCAGAGGATAAGGATGGCCGTCAGGACGAGGGCCGGTCCTCTCCAGAGCCAGCGGAGTGCGGTCACGGCTTGTCCCCGTCCGGCCGGACGACAGATCCCGGTAGCCGGAGTTTCCGGGCCACCTGCCGGGCCAGTTTCAGCAGTGAATGACGCACGGCGTCGAGAGACGGCACGGTCCCCGAACGGGGGAGCAAGATCAGGTCGATGCCCGCGGGCAGGTCGTGCTGCGTCAGCCGGAAGGCCTCACGGAACAGCCGCTTGATGCGGTTGCGGACGACCGCGTTTCCGACCTTGCGGGACACCGAGCAGCCGAGCCTCGGCCACTCCCGACCGTTCTCGCAGGCGTAAACGATCAGCACGTCGTCGGCGACCGACCGCTTGCGCCGGTAGCAACGCTCGAAGTCGGTCCGGGTCTTGATGCGGCGCGACGGCGGGAGTGTGAGGGGCTGCGGGGCGTCGCTCATGACGGCGGAACGATCAGGCCCAGGGGACGTTGGCCCGGGGATTCTGCGGGTGCTTGCGGGCGAACTCCTCGATCAGCCGACGGCTCGCCTCATCGACCTCACCCGCAGGGACGAGTACCTTGAAGACGAGATACTGGTCGCCGCCGTTGATCCCTTTGCCGCGCAGGCGAAGTTTCGTCCCGCTCGAGGTGCCCGGCCGCACCTTCACTTCGAGCCGTTCCCCGGCGATCGTGGGGACCTCGACCTTGCCGCCGAGAACGGCCTCGGGCAGGCTGATGGGCACGTCGAGGAGGATGTCGTTGCCCTCGCGGCGGAAAAACGGGTGCGGTGCGATCTTGACCTTGAGGATCACGTCGCGTGGCCGGGACTCGTCGGCCTTGACACGGAGCTTCTTGCCGTCCTCGATCCCGGCCGGGACCTTGACATCGATGCGGTCGCCCCCCACCTGGAGGCTGATCGTGCCACCGAGGGCGGCCACCGAGAACGGGACGCTGACCTCGGTTTCGATCGGCTCGGCGACCGGCCTGCGGACCCGTGGGCGGGCCCGGCGGGGACCAGACCCGAACAGGTCGCCGAGGTCGGGGCCGCCGCCACCGAAGAAGCGCTTAAACAACTCCTCGGCCACGGACGGATCGACGTTCACACCGCCGCCGCCCGGAAAGCCGCCACCCCCTGGAAAGCCCCCCCCCGGAAAGCCGCCGACGTCCGAGAAGCCCCCGCCCGGAAAGCCGCCGCCCGGAAAGCCCGACTGAGGCCCTGCGAAGCCGTACTGGTCGTAGTTCGCCCGTTTCGTCGCGTCGCCGAGTATGTCGTAGGCTTCCTGAACTTCCTTGTAAGCGGCCTCGGCCTGCGTGTCACCGGGGTTCCGGTCGGGATGGTACTTCTTGGATAGTCTACGGTACGCCTTCTGAATCTCGTCCGCCGTGGCAGACCGGGATACACCGAGGACTTCGTAGGGGTCGCGGGGCATGATCGTGCCGTATCGGTGCGGTGTACGGGAGCCGACTGTATTCTATTCAGGCCCGAGCGAGGCGGTGAAAGACGGGTACCGATCGAACAAGAAACCCCCGCCCTTACCGGGGCGGGGGTTGGCGGTCGGCGACGGCCCGTGTGGGGTCAGTTCTTCTTCTGCAACTCGATCGTCAGGTCATTGTCGCCGCTGGCGATCGTGACCGGTTGCTGGGCGGGGACCGGCTCCCCGACCGGCCCGGCCGTCTGGTCGCCCAGCGGCGGGGAGTAACTGACGCGATACTTTCCGGCCGGGGCACCCGGCTTCCGCTCGCCCTTCTTGTCGGTCGTGCGCACCGTCGAAAGGCTGAAGCTGCCGTCGTCGCCGACCTCGGAGTTCACCAGAAACTCGGGGCGCTCCGGCTCCGGCGAGAACAGAACGACCCCGCCTTTGACCGGTTTACCCCCGAGCTTCACGACACCCTTGACCGGATGTAACTCCGGGAAGTCGGGCTGCTTGCTTCCGGCATCACAGCCCCCAACGACAATGAGCAGGGCGGTGAGTACCGCAGATAAGGCGGCTGGACGCATAGGTGTCACCAGTTCCCTCCAAGAGGTAGGCCGTCGCGGGGGTCGCAGGCCCGGGCCCAGGTCACCGGATCGATCGACTGAGACAGGAACCGCACGCTACCGTCACCCAGACAGACGTTCATGCCCCCGGTGTGCGGACTCTGGGGGACCATCGGGTTGCAGTTGTTGATGTAGTGCGGCTGGACCTGGAACATCGGCGAGGGCGGATAGGCAGCCAGCCCGCTGCCGCTCTTGCCGGCACCGAGGTTAAACCCCGGCCGCCAGATGCTGTTGGCATCGGCCCACAGGCTCCCCCAGGTGCCCGACCCGTGCAAATTACCGGTGTTCCCGCAGGTCCCGTACAGTTCGGCGTAGAACACGGTGTTCGACAGGCCGTCACTCACGCTGGCGTTCATGTCCTTGCGACCGAGCGGGAAGGTGCGGTTGCCCGGCGGGTCGCCGAAGACGTAATTGTTACCGCCGTAACTGCTGGCCGCCCAGTAGATCGCCCCGCCGTGTTGCGTCATGCACATCCCGTTCGAGATCGACGGGTCCGAGGGACACAAGAAGGTCTTCACCACGCGGTTGTACTGCCCCCCGGCATAACCGCTCAGGCTGAGCAGCCGGAAGATGTTGTCCTGCTCGATGTGCGGCAGCAGGAAGTGGAACATCGTGTAGTGGTGACGACCGAACGGCGTCGTCGGCGGGGTGAAGCATCCGGCCCAACTGGGGTCGGCACAGGGGGCCGACATCGGCGGGAGGGTCTGCACCGCGTCGTGCAACGAGTGGGTCGCGATACCCAGTTGCTTCAGGTTGTTGCTGCAAGTCATGCGGGCGGCGGCCTCGCGGACCTTTTGCACCGCCGGTAGGAGCAAGCCGATCAAAATGGCGATGATGGCGATCACCACCAGCAACTCGATGAGCGTGAACCCGTAGCGGTTCCTGAATGGCCTTGCGTACATGCTTGAGACCCCGAAAAAGCGGAGAGGAAAGTGTAAAAAACGGACTAAGTAGTTAAGAGAGACTTCACAATAGCCTAACCATGCCCTTCGGATTTGCAAGCGGAAATCGCAACATGAGCGTGGTCGATCGTTGGCGTGGTCGATCGTAGCCGATACGATAACTCGCACGAGTAACCGTGCGTTGCGGCTGAAATCGCACGACGCCATGACCGTAACGTTGATGACACCGTGCTGCAATCGTCGCCGACGGGGATCGACACCGTGCTGTGACCAGCAAACCATTGAGGTTGTGCCGTGCTGACGGTAAGCACACCGTAGTTTCTTGAATCCTCAGGCGGCGGGGTGATGGTCGGAGGTGGGGGCATGCCCCGGGAGATCGTCCATGTCGGCCGGAAAATCCGGGTCGCCGTCGACACCACTCTGACCGCCGACGGCCAGACGATCCGCCGTGACGTGATCCTTCACCCCGGTGCGGTCGTGATCCTTCCCGTGCTGGACCGCGATCACGTCGTGCTGCTGCGTAACCACCGCTTCGTGCTGGGAGAAACGCTCTGGGAAGTGCCCGCCGGGACGGTCGAACCGGGCGAACCGTTGCAACGCTGTGCCGAGCGGGAGTTGGCCGAGGAAACCGGCTACGCGGCGGCCCGTTGGCACTCTCTGGGCTACCTGTACGCCTCCCCGGGCGTGATGGACGAGAAGCTGCACCTGTTCGTCGCCGAGGAACTCACACCCGGCCCGGCCCGTCCGGAACCCGGGGAGCAACTGCAGCCCGTCGTGTGCCGCTTCGATGACGCCATCCGGATGTGCCTGAGCGGGAACATCCGGGACGCGAAAACGATCACGTCGCTGCTACTGTGGGAACGCCTCCGGGACAGGGAACCGTGCGGGCGTTCGACCATCACTCGGTCGTGAGAATGACGTGAACCCCCTGGTCGGGATCGGTGAACTACTCTGGGACATCTATCCCGACGGTCGCAAGGCCGCCGGGGGGGCACCGTTCAACTTCGCCTTCCACTGCCACCAACTCGGCCACCCCGGCGTCATCGTCTCGCGGGTCGGCCGCGACGACCTGGGGCGGGAACTTCGTGAACGGGTGCGGGAGCTCGGGCTGACCGACGAGTTCATCCAGACCGACCCCGAACGGCCGACCGGCACCGTGCGGGTCGTCTGGGGGGAGAACGCGGCCCCGTCATTCACCATCACCGAGGACGTGGCCTGGGATCGGCTCGACTGGACCGATCCGCTTGCCGAACTGAGCCGACGATCGCGGGGGGTCGCTTTCGGAACGCTCGCCCAGCGGAGTGAACAGGCTGCAGGAACAGTCAACCGCTTCGTCCAGGACGCCGGGCTTGATCGCGGCGGGGCCGAACGCATCCTCGACGTGAACCTGCGGCAGCATTACTTCTCGGCCGCGGTGCTGCACGAGAGTCTGCGGCGGGCCGACGTGGTGAAATTCGCCGAGGACGAGTTGCGGACGGTGTGCGAAGTCCTTGACTGGCCGGGGACGACGACGACGGAGCGGGTGCGCTCGGTGTTCCGCTTTGCGGCCGGCCGGCCCCGGCTCATATTCGTCACCCGGGGCCCAGACGGAGCGGTAGCCTACGCCTACCCGGGGTCAGAGCCGATCGAGATGCCGGGCTGTCCCGTGAAAGTCGTCGATACGCTCGGAGCCGGCGACGCCTTCACCGCCGCCGTGCTGTGCCTGAGCATCGAGGGTCGCCCGCTGGTAGAGCAACTCCGCTTCGCCGTCCACTATTCCGCGCGGGTTTGCGAGCAGGTCGGCGGCACTCCCCTCGTCGATCGCCGGGAGGTCGAGTCGGCCGCGTTCAGCCGACCCCGGACACACCCATGAAACCGCCCGACTGGCGTCCCCCCACACTCAGGACCGAACGCCTCACGCTGCGGGCGTTCGAGGAGACGGACGCTGCCCACCTGTTCGCCTTCGCCAGCAACCCGAACGTGACCCGGTTCACCCTCTGGGACACGCACAAGACCCCGGCCGACACCCTGACGTTCGTCCGTGACTACGCCCGACTCCGTTACCGAGAGGGTGCCTACGAGCCATATGCCATCACCCTGCACGGCGAGGGAATGCCGATCGGCGCGTGCGGGTGTTTCTGGGCGGCCGAATCACACCGCACCATGGAACTCGGCTACTGGGTCGCGGAACCGTTCTGGGGCCGGGGGATCGCCGGCGAAGCCAGTCGGGCCGTGATCGACCGCGTGTTTCAGGACCAGCGACCGGAGCGCTTGCAGGCGCGGGTGATCGTCGGCAACGTCGCCAGCACCCGGGTACTCGAAAAACTAGGCTTCCGTTACGAGGGAACGCTCCGATCGGCCCTGCTCCGGTGCGGGAAGTTCGAGGACGTGATGTTCTACTCGATCTTGCACTCGGAGTGGGTTGGAGCAAGGGGTGATGTGACAGGCGACCCGGCCGCGGGGGGCCGGATCACCTCGGTCGTGGGTCGGGAGACGACTTAGACTTAGCGGCTGTTCGGACAGCGCCCGTTGGGACAACTGCTCGTCGGCATGGCGAACGGGTAGGACAGGGCCGGCACGCGATACCCACTGCTAGTTCCATAGCTCGAAGCGACGGCAGGCGGAGCTACGGCGGAGGCGGTCGGAACGGCGGGAACAGTGCGATAGGCCGTGGACAGGGGGACCGCGTAAGCGGTCGCCGCACCGTTCGGGCAGTAACCGTTCGGGCAATTCGTGACCGCCACAACCGCGTAGCTCGGGGTCGCCGGTCGTGAGACGGAAGCAGGAGTCGCCGGGCTGGCCGTGGGCGTGGCCGACGGCGCGGAGCTGTACCGTAGCAGTTCGGCCGTCAGTCCCTGACCCGCCACCGCCCCGCCGACTCGCACGGCCAGAACGCTGCCCCTGGCGTCATTGATGACCAACCCCTCGGACATCGCGTAGCGGCTGGCCAACTCCTGGCCAGCACCCGTGGTGGCTTCCAGGCAGATGACGACATAATTTTCCCGCAGTACTTTAATGGCCTCGTCGGGAATCGTCCCGTCTTCCATCATCCGGGCGAGTCGCTCCGCTCCTTGCCCGACGAACACAGCCATCGGCTTGCGTTCGACCGAGGCCGAGTCCAGGGCGTGTTGATAGTCCGTATGCCAGGCGACCGCCGGCTTCTTGGCAGAAGCGCCGGACCCGACCAAGGCGACAACGGCCAGAATCGTGGTGACCATCCTGTTGTACCTCCTGAAGCGCACCACTGGGTATAGCTGTTCAACAAACGAACAGCGAACGCTATTTATAGACGAAGCTCAACGGAGTCCAAACAAAAATGCCGACAATTAAGGTAAATTTCAGAAATTCCGGCTTCCTGAGAAAACAATCCTGGACATTTTTAGCCTTTGTCGTTCAGACCACTCATGTGGTCGGTTAATCTTGTATCCAGGCAAGATTTGAAGTAACTGGGAAATTTACGCATTCTGAGCAGATTTTCTCCTGAATTTTTCGACCCGTCCTGCGCGACACAGCTGACACACGAACCCGTTCCCCTCACGTGGTGCGAGTCGGTTGTCTGGGGCGCTGATTGCGACACGTCCCCGGTCGGGCGCGGACCTGACCTTCTGGAACGGACTGAACTTTTTGAAGCGGACCTCACCTTCCGACCGCCGGTAGCCCGAATTGACAGAGTCTGACGTTGCGGATAAGTCACCGGCCATGTTTTCCCGAACCCGGGTTCGATCCGCCGCCGCCCTGCTGCTGGGGGCTGCCCTGATCATCGGTTGCCAGCCGATGAGACTTCAGCCTCCCGTGCTGGTTCGGATCAAAGAACCGACGCCCGTGCCCGACGGAGTGATCCTCTGTGAGCCGGGCCTCTTGGCCGGGCTACGCCCGCCTCGACACGTCTTGGCCCTTTCCAGTGGCGGGCTGAACGGGGCTTATACCAGCGGCTTCCTTGCCGGCTGGACCCGCAGCGGGACGCGACCCGAGTTCGACTGCGTGACGGGGGTCAGTGTCGGCTCGCTGATCGCCCCGTTCGCTTTCCTCGGCCCCGATTACGACGGCATCGTGGCCGGCCTGGCCAGCGAGGTCCGGGCCAAGGACCTCTTCAGAATCCAGGTCTGGGCGACCATTCCGTTCCGCGACTCGATCGTCTCACCGGGACCCCTACGCAGGCTGATTTCGTCACAGATCAACCCCGACATATTCGCCCGGATCGCGGCGGAGCACGCCAAAGGCCGAAGGCTCTACGTCGCCTCGACGAACCTGGAGACACGTCGCCTGGTCATCTGGGACCTGGGTGCGGTGGCCGGCCTGCCGTATCCCCAGGCCGCGGAACTCACCCGGGAGATCCTGCTCGCCTCGTGTTCCGTTCCGGGGATGCTCCCGCCTGTACGCTTCGCAGTGAGGGGACCGGACGGACAGACCCGCACGGAACTGCACGTCGACGGGGGTGTCACCTCGCAAATTTTCATCCCGCCGCTCGTCTTCCGCGCGGCCGAGGCCAACGCCGCGGGATCGCCTCTGGTACCCGGCTCGAACGGCAACGTCTACACGATCGTCGCGGGCAAGCTCTACCCCGAGGCGGCCACGGTGCGTCGCCGGATCCTTCCGATCCTCAGTGCCACGACCGAGTCGCTCATCTACGCCCATTGTCGGGCCGAACTCGGCAGCATCTACGGTCGGGCCGCCAAGGCCGGCATGCGCTTCCACCTCGCGGCACTCCCCCAGGACTTCCCCGTCGACTCCGATTCGGCCTTCAGCCTCGCGCCGGAAGAGATGGCCCGGTTGTTTCGCGAGGGGGTCCGGCAAGGCTCCGAGGGACCACGTTGGGACTACGAACCGCCGGAACTCTGCCCGTCGACCGTGGTCGTAAAACCCCGGCACAAGTGGTTCCGCTGACGGCCTGCCCGAGGTCGAACCGCGACCCCGACTTCACGGCAGCGGTATCCGGGACCGACGCCCGGTCGGAACGCAACCGTGCCTCAGGGCCGAGCGCTCGGCCTCCGCGGCCAAGCGGTTATTGGTCCGCTCGTAGACCTCGGCTAATGCTTCGTTCAGTCGGGGATCACGTGAGCCGAGCCGACGCGCCTCCCGCAAAGCCTTCAGCGCCTGGCAGAGAATCTCTTCCTGAAACGCGGCATCACGATCGGGCTGGTCTTCCGACTCGGCCAGAAGCTCCAAGAGGCCGCAGCCACGATGGCCCAGCTCCGCGACCCGATCACCCGTCCGCTGGGCGATCTCCATCAGTCGTGTGTGTGCATGCACGCGATAGCCCCGCACCGGACCCGTCGCCTGACGGGCTTCCTCAAGGAACCGCTCGAAATGGGCTTGGGCAGCCGCCTCCTCACCCAGGTTCAGCAACAACTCCGCCAGGTGGACCCGAAACAGGAACTGCCGGGGGTGACGCTCCACATACGCCTCCAGACTCCGGGCGGCCTGACGGCGGTCGCCCCGCTCCCAGAACTCGGCCACACGCGCTAGCGGATCGTCATCCGGGTCGGCATCGCGTTCGGGGGTCACACCCGCAGGGCGCGTCCCCGGCGGGTTGACCGAGCAGAAGGAGAACTGGGACGAATACGCCGCCTGAAACGGAGCAGGCACAGGAGATTCACCGACCGGAGACGTCGCCATCAAGACCGGAGCCGGAGCCTTCGTGACCGGGGCGGCAGACGGGACCGGGGGCGGCGAGGGTATCGTCTTCAGGGTCGAACAGCCGACGAGGCCCACGGCGACGACCGCCCAGCGCTGAACCATCCCGCGTCCTCCATTTCGGCCACGCGGGAGGGATCGGTCGTGTCGGTCACGGCGAATGACGCGAACGGGCGAAGCGGCTCAACCCGAGCGTCAAAACCGGCAAGCCCTAGCGACCATTCGGGCTGTAGCGGCAATCCGGTCCTCCAAACAACACGGCACAGGAGTCAGTTCATAGCCCGTACCGTCTGATTTCCTCATTTCTCATCTGCGGTGTCATGTCGTGCAGGTCTGACGGCAGGATGGACGGCAGGAGGCGCGGCGGTGAAGTGAGGAGATCATCGCCGTCGGTCACAACCGCATCACCGTCCAGCGCCTCGGCCGAGGCCGCGGTTTTGCGGGTGGCGGTCCTCCGCCCGCCGCCCGCCTACAATTCCCTGCATGATCGACCTGCGTAGCGACACCGTCACCCGTCCGACCCCGGGGATGTTGGCCGCCATGCTCGCCGCCACCGTGGGCGACGACGTGTTCGGCGAAGACCCCACGGTCATCGAACTCGAGCGCCGCGTCGCCGCCTTGTTCGGGCATGAGGCCGGACTGTTCGTTCCCAGCGGGACGATGTCGAACCAGATCGCGGTGCGGATTCATTGCCGGCCCCAGGACGAAGTGCTGCTGGAAGCGACCAGCCACATCTACCTGTGGGAGGCGGGCGGCCCCGCGGCCCTGAGCGGGGTGACGTGCCGGACCCTCAACGGCCGATACGGACGGCTCGACCTGACCGACTTCGAGGGCCAGGTCCGCCCGAACGACCTGCACTGCGTCCGTACCCGCCTGGTGTGCCTGGAGAACACGCACAACCGCGGCGGCGGGACGATCTATCCCCTCGAAAGCACCCGCCGGATCACCGACTGGGCGAGGCGTAACGGACTGGCCACCCACCTCGACGGGGCACGCATCTGGAACGCCATCGCCGCGACCGGGGTCGCGGCCGAGCAATGGGGCCGCCTGTTCGACACCGTGAGCGTCTGCTTCAGCAAGGGTCTGGGTGCCCCCGTCGGCTCGGCACTACTCGGGCCGAAAGACTTGATCGCAGAGGCCCGACGGGTTCGTAAGCTCTTCGGTGGTGCCATGCGGCAGGTCGGGATTCTGGCGGCGGCCTGTCTGTACGCCCTGGACCACCACCTCGATCGCCTCGCCGAGGACCACGAGAACGCCCGCCTGATCGCCGATGCCGTTCGGGAGGTGCCGGGGCTTACCCTGGTGCCGCCGGAGGTGGAAACGAACCTGGTGTGGTTCGAGGTGTCGCCACGTTGGGGTTCGGCGCGTGACCTGGCCGAGCGGTTGAAAGCCGAAGGAATCCTGGTCGCGGCCCTCGGGGCGAATGTGGTCCGGGTCGTGACCCACCTCGACGTGAGCCGCGAGCAGTGCCGCCGGGCCGCGAGCATCATCCGCGGCCTCCGCTAGGCCAGGCGTCATACGGCGGCGTTACCTGTCGTCCTTTTTTTCGGGCTTCACCCGCACGAAATCTTCCTGAATCCCGTCCGGGTCCACGACGTGCAGTTCCGTCTCGGTGAGCTTCTTGATCGTCAGCGTTTCCTTCTTCTCGCCCCCGCCGGGGTACTTGACGGAGTAGGGCATTTCGTTCTTCATCACCTTGTATTCGCCCTCGAAGACGGCCACGCCGCCCCCGGGTGATGACTGCCGGATCACGAGCTTGCCATTGGGATAGAGTTCCAGGATCAGCTCGACGTTCAATCCGTCGGGGTAATTACTGCTGCGGACCAGTCGCCAGACGCCGACGACCTTCTCGGCCTCCGCGCGTTCTTTGGGAACCGGCGCGAGTATCGAAAGCGAGGCCAACGCGCAAGCGGTCGCGGCGAGCATGGGGCACCCTCGGGATGACGTGACGTTCCACACCCCCGATCATATCCGAGCGACGCGCGTTCGGGCAATCGGTTGACCGCGGGTGTGGAACCTCGCTGAGCGAGCCGGCCTCGTTCACTCACTTGATGTCGCAGACCAAGGTGGCGTAGTTACGGATTTCCTCGTATTTCTTGCCGGCAAATTCGCCCGATTTGACTTCGGTCAGCCGGGCGTAGACGCCGAGGCGGCCCGACGACTCGATGACCGGCGTGTAGCCGTCCTTATCGGTGGTCACAGCCTTTTTGGTGCCATCGGGCAGAAGGACCGTCACCTCGGAGTCGGGGACCGGCTTGCCGAAGCTCAGGACGCGGAACTTAGCCCTGCCCGGTTCTCCCACGAAAACGATCTCGAGCGGGCACTTCTCGCCGATCACACATTCCGGGGCGTTCGGGTTGCCGACCACGGCCTTGGGGAAATAGACGAGCTTGAACGGCTTGCTGTCACCTTTTTGCAGCACACCGTACTCGGTCACGCCGTAGACCAGACGGTTGCCACTACCGGGCACGTTTAGCGCGTAGAAACCTTCACCCTTCTTCCAGTCCAGGGCCGATTCCTTGCCGTCGACCCGCACGGTGAGCTTGGTGGCGGACAGCTTCTCGATATTCACCTTCGTGTCCGGTTCGAGCGTATCACTGAAGACGACCTTGGCCGTATCCCCCGTCGCGTCGGGGACGATGAAGGGGAAGTGCGCCCGGGCGAGGGACGCGGCCAGTAGGGAGAACACAACGGCACCAAAGAGGCTTCGCATGTCGGCATCTCCACCGTCAATCGGTTTCCCGGATGAGCACGTCCGGGATGTCGTGGTACGGCCCGTTGCGAACCGCGACACGTTTCACCGGCCAGTCTTCGGGCGGGGTGAGTACGTCCGGCTCGTCGGCCGTCACGATTAATGTATCGACGACGGCCGCGGCTCCCACCCGCGGCTGCCAGACGACCGCGTAGCCCTCGGCCAAAGGTTCCTCGACCCCGGCGCGACGGAGTTCCTCGGCCGGGAAGCGGCCACAGCCGTACCCGGGGGCCGAAGCCCGCCAGTCGAACTCGAACGGCGTCTGACCGAGTACCGACCGCCCGGCAATACCGATCTGCTCGATCGTCGCCCCCGGTCGCGAGAGCGATCGAAACAAGGCGGCCTGCTTGACGGCCAGGTCGTGAGCGGTGCGGAAGTCCGGCGGCACGGGACCGAAGGAGACAGCGCGGGAACAGGTCACATGCAGGCCGTAGCGCTGACCGGTCGCCTGGATCACCACCGTGCCGGTGACCGGCCGGGGACCGAAGCCGGCCCGCCGATACTTCGCCCCGCGATCACCGGCGGTCACGCTCACGGCCACCGGCTCGACGCCGTGATGCAACAGGCGGTGCCCGAGTTGGCCCGCGACCTCCTCCTCGGTCTGACGGTACTCGAAGGTACGGGCCGTGGCCTCGACGGCATGAGCCACCGCCCGACCAAGTTCGCGGCACTGGGCCCGCTCGTAGGGCGAAAGGTAGCGGACCAGGGGCCGAAGGTGGTCGTTCACCAGGGGGATGTTGGGGAACGGCCGGTCGGCCGCGACCCGCTTACCCTGGGTCAGGTGGGGGAGCATGTCGGAACGGCCGGACTGCCAGAACCACTCCTTGAGCTGGAAGCCGAGTCCGTCGAGTTCCTCGTCAAAGAGCCGCTGCGCGTCGACATTCGAGCAGACCAGCCAGCGCTGCCGGCCGTTGGTATACACACCCGGTCGTTCCGTGTCGGCGAGCAAACCCCGGACGTTCATGCCCGAGGTGAACCAGGCGACGTGGGCCGGCATGAGCAGCAGAACTCCCTCGACCTCCATCGCCTCCAGGATGGCGGCCACGGCGGCTTGCTTGGCATCGATATCAGCCCGGCGGTCGGCACTCATGCGGAATCCACACCCACACAAGACAAAAAACACGCGACACGGACAGCAACTCGAAACCCGTGCCGAACGAGAAGACCCCGGTGGAACGAACAGTCATGCGCGACTACCGTCAGTGCACCACAGCCGGACCGACACGCTAAGGATACCCGCGCGGGCGAATTCGTAGGCTACCGGCAACCCCGCGGCCACGGGATTCGTTCTATCGCGCCAAGGACCACGCCAACCCGGAACACTCATGCGGACAACGGCGATCTGCTTCCCGTTCGACCTGTTCGGCGGGGCCGGCACCGGGGCAGGTGCCGTGATGCTGGCTGACGTCGTCCGCGAGATCCTCGACGACACCGCGGCCGAAACCCGCCCCTGCCGGGCCGATTGTCTGCGCGGCCACGTCACGGTCCGGGAGTTCACCTTCGACACCCCCGCCCGCATCCAGGGCTGGAAGGCGACCGGTCGCCGTGCCGCCCGCGAGGCCCTGGAGCCGGACCACTTTCTCCTCTGGCTCGGGGGCAACCACTTGAGCGTGCTACCGGTCCTTGAGGAACTCGGCCCCGAAACACTGGTCGTTCAATTCGACGCCCACCTCGATGTCTACTCGTTCCATGACAACACGCCGTCACTCTCGCACGGCAACTTCCTCAAGCACCTGCGAGCGCCTCGACCTCGGCTGTTCAACGTCGGGCACCGCGACCTGTTCCTCACCCCCGGCGAGATCACGGCGACGTTCGAGGCGGCCTACCCGGCCTGGGACGTGGCGAAGGACCCCGACCGGGCCGTCGCCGCGCTGCAAGCCCGGGCCGCGACGGCAACCCGCGTCTGGCTCGATCTCGACGCCGACGTCTTCGACCCCGCCGTCATGCCCGCCGTGCAACAGCCCCTGCCCTTCGGCCTGTCCTCACAGACCTTCGCGAGGCTCTTCGACGCCGCCTGGAGCGGTCCGGTCGTCGGGCTTTCCGTGTCCGAGTTCGACCCCGGCCGCGACCGGCATGATACCGGTTTGAACTTGCTCGGCTGGCTGCTCGAATTCGTCCTGCTCCGCGTACACGGCGCGGCGACCCGATGAACGATCGGCCGGCCCTTCCGCCGGTCGGCTTCATCCCCCGCAGGCGGGTCGGCCCTTCGATCACCGGCATCCCCCCACAGCGCACGCCCGTATCGCGCCGCGGTTCATGAGTTCATGCCCGCATCGCCCCGCGGTTCCTGGGGGCGGTCGAAACACAGCTTCTCGCTTGTCTGCGGTGTCTCGCTTGTCTGCAGTGACGCGACTGACTATTAATTCCCGGACGGATGCGTCCGTTAATTATTTCGCTGCCGAATACCATGACCCGGGCCTCACTGCCGTCCCGACCTGCCGACCCGCCGGCCCCGCGCGTCGGTCCCGGCCGCCCCCGCGACCCGGACCTCGAAGTCCGCCGCAAGGCCCAGATCCTCGGCGTGGCGGCCCGGGTGTTCGCCGACTGTGGCTTCGCCAACACCCAGGTCCAGACGATCGCCCAGGCCGTCGGCGTCGGCAACGGCACCATCTATCGCTACTTCCCCACGAAAGAGCAGTTGTTCCTGGCGACGGTCGAGTGGGGCCTGCGGGAACTGAATGACGAGATGGACCGCGTCCTGTCCTCGCCCGGTGACCCGGTCGCCGTCATGGCCGAGGCGATCCATGCCTACCTGTCGTTCTTCCACCGCCGTCCCGAGATGGCCGAGTTATTCATCCAGGAGCGGGCCGCCTTCCCCCACCACCACCGGCCGCTGTACTTCGCCAGCAAAGACAACGACGAACAGACCCGCAAGCACGCGGCCTTCTTCGCCCGCCTGATGGCCAGCGGACGACTGCGGCCGATGCCGATGGAGCGGCTCATCTTCGTGGTCGGCGACCTGCTCTACGGGACGATCCTGACGAACTTGCTGTCCGGTCGCCGGTCCGACCCCGACGCGCAAACCCGGGACGTGATCGACATCCTGCTGCACGGGTTGTTGAAGGACACGTCCGCCGCCCCGCCCACCGAGCCACGCCAGCCCACGCCGCAGAGCACTCCGCGAGGAAGCAAACGGGAGAAAAGACGATGACGGCGACGCCGAACGATCGGCCACGGTTCAACCTGGTCGATGCCGCGCGTGTCTGGGCTTTCCGGTTCGGGCGGCTCCTACCGCTGGTCCTGGTCCTGGTGTCACCGGGCTGTGGCGCGCCGGGCGGCGCGGGTGGCACCGCTCGGTCTGCGTCACAGCCGGTCGCGGTCACCGTCACGGACGTGAAGTCGCGATCACTCCGCCGGACCGTTCCGGTGTTCGGCACATTGCACGCCTACGACGACGTGATGCTCGCCCCCAAGGTCGATGGCCGGGTGCTGCGAATCTACAAGAGCGAGGGCGAGGTAGTTTACCCGGGTGAGGTCCTTCTCGAACTGGACCCGACCGACTACCGGCTCGCGGTCGAGCAGGCTCGCGCCTCGTTGGAGGCCGAGTTGCGGAAGCTGAAGCTCAGGAGCCTACCCGGGTCCGACGAGGCCTTCGCGGCCCACGTCCCGATGATCGATTCGGTCGCCCAGGCGCGTGCGAACCTGGAGTTGGCCGAAAAGGAAGCGGCCCGTGCCGAGCTGGAGGCGAGCAAGGGGGTCGGCTCGTCCCAGGCGCTTGACACCGCGCGGACCCGTGTCAAGGTCGCCCGGACGGGACTGGAGTTGGCCGAGACGGAAGCCCGGGTGACGCTCGCACACGCCCGCCGGTTGCAGGCCGCCCTCTCCGACGCCGAGGAGAAACTGCGGGAGACTCTGCTCTCGGCCCCCGTTCCGGAGTCCTGGGCGGTGTGGTCGGCCGTAACCGGCGTGGCGGCCAACCCCGTCCGCTACTCGGTCGCCTCCCGGCTCGCGACCCAAGGGGCCATGATCAGCCCCATGCGTGTGAACCATGCCTTCCGCCTGGTACTCGATCACGTCCTGAAACTGCGCGTTCCGGTCCCGGAAAAGTATCGTCCCGAGATCCTCGTCGGTCAGGCGGTCGAGGTCCGGGTCGAGGCGTACCCCGGTGTGCTATTCCGCGGCACCGTCGCCCGCATCTTCCCGGTCGTCGATGCCACCAACCGCACCTTCCTGACCGAGATCGAAGTGCCGAACGTCGACCGCAAGCTGACCGCCGGCGGATTCGCCCGGGCCGACATCGTCAGGCGGACCGACGACTCGGTCCTCAGCGTGCCGCCGGAAGCGGTCGTGTCCTTCGCCGGGACGACGAAGGTGTTCCGGGTCGAAGGCGGTGTCGCCCGCGCGGTAGAGGTGGAAGTCGGCACACGGGAGAAGGACTGGGTCGAGGTCCGTGGCGAGTTGCAACCGGGGGCGAAGGTGGCCGTCAGCGGGCAGTCGCAATTAGTGGACGGCAGCCCGGTCCGCGTGCGGTGAGCGTGGGCGGCGAGCCGGCCGTGCCGACGGGCGGTTCTGAACCGCCTGACGTGGGGCGGTCGTGCTGACGGGGGTTCTGAACCGCCTGACGTGGGGCGGTTAATTGGTTCGGGACACGATCTCAACCCGGCCGTCCGGCTCATGCCGGATGCCACTGGGCAAGCTCGATGACGATGGCGATCTGGGACATCTGCATCCGTCGGCCGGTCTTCACCACCATGCTGGTACTCGGGCCGGTCGTGCTCGGACTCACGTCCTACGGGAGGCTCGGCGTCGAACTTTTCCCCAACGTCGATGTGCCGGTCGTGACCGTCACGACGACTTTGAAAGGGGCCAGCGTCGAGGAAATGGAGTCGGCGGTCACCCGGCCGATCGAGGAGGCGGTGAACACCGTCGCGGGGATCGACGAGCTCCGCTCCACCACCCGCGAGGGCATCTCGACGGTGGTCATCGGCTTCAAGCTGGAGAGGAACGGCGACATCGCCGCGCAAGACGTGCGTGACAAGGTGTCGATGCTGATGCCGAGCCTACCGGTCGGTACCGACCAGCCCAAGGTCGAGAAGTTCAACCTCGACGCGACGCCGGTCATCACCATCGCGGTGTCCGGCGGCCCCGGTCGCAAGCTCAAGGAACTCACCGAGATCGCCAGAAAGCAGATCAAAGAAGACCTCGAGGCGGTGAATGGGGTTGGCTCCGTCGTGCTGGTCGGGGGCGAGACGCGGGCGGTGAACGTGACCGTGGACCCGGTCGCACTCAACGGCCGCAAGCTGACCGTCGAACACGTCCGCCGGGCACTCCTGACTCAGAACCTGGAACTCCCCGGCGGCAAGGTCGAGGCCGGGAAAACCGAGTACGGCCTGCGGGTGGTCGGCCGGGTACCCCGCCCGCAAGAGTTCGAGGAGATCATCATCGGCACCCGGACGGCCGAGGACGGAAGTAAGCACGCCGTGCGGTTGAAAGAGGTGGCGACCGTCACCGACGGCATCGAGGAACCGCGGGGCAAGTCCCGCCTGGACGGCAACGTCGCCGTCAGTCTGATCGTGCAGAAGCAGAGTGGTGGGAACACCGTGGCCGTGGCCGACGCCGTCAAGGCCCGTCTCGAGCAGATCAAGCCGTCGCTGCCCGCTGACATCCGCATCGAAGTCATCCGTGACCAGTCGCGGTTCATCAAAGGCTCGATCGAGGAAGTGAAGTTCCACCTGCTTTTGGCCGCCTTCCTCGTCACCGGCACGATCCTGCTCTTCATCCGGGACTGGCGGACCACCGTGATCGCGGCCACGGCCGTGCCGACGAGCATCATTGGTACGTTCGCCTTCATGGACTTCCGGGGACTGACCCTGAACAACATGACGCTGCTCGGCCTGATCCTGGCCGTGGGCATCGTGATCGACGACGCCGTCGTCGTCCTGGAGAACGTCTTCCGTCACATCGAGGAGTACGGCAAGACCGCCTGGGAGGCGGCCAGCTCGGCGACCCGCGAGATCGCCTTGGCCGTGCTGGCCACCACCCTTTCCTTGGCCGTCATCTTCGCGCCGATCGCCTTCATGGGCGGTCAGGTCGGTCGTTTCTTCAACAGCTTCGGCATCGTCGTCGGGTTCGCCATCCTGCTCTCGCTGGTCGTCAGCTTCACCCTCACGCCGATGCTCTGCGCCCGCCTGCTGAGGCCGACCCGATCAGCCGGTCACGGCGAGGCGGCGAGGCGCGGCCTGCTGACCCGTGCCTACGTCGCCATACTCGGTTGGTCGTTGCGTCACCGCTGGGTGATCGTCGCGGCGACGGCCGCCAGCTTTCTCAGCACGCCCTTCCTGTTCTACCTGGTCGGCAGCGATTTCGTGCCGAAAGACGATCAAAGCGAGTTCGAGGTGGCCCTGACCCTGAAAGAAGGCACGACCCTCAACCAGGCCGAGGCCGTCTGCGCCGAGATCGAGGGGCGGCTGAGGCAAGTCCGGGGCGTGGTCAACGTCTTCACGACCATCGGGCCGACCGACGGCCGTTCCCCGAAGGGCCAGGGCGACGTGACGATCGTTAACATCTACTGCCGGATGATCGACCTGCGGCTACGGGACTTCAGCCAGCGGGACGCGATGAACGAGGCCCGCACGATCCTGGCCGACTACCCCGACATCCGCTCGGCCGTGCAAGACGTTCGCCTCTTCAGTTCGTCGGCGTTCAAGAACGCCCAACTCGACATCAGCCTGACCGGTCCGGACCCGCAGAAGTTGCAGGAGTATGCCGACCGGGTCGTCAAGTGGTTGAAGTCACAACCGGACAAGTTCACCGACGTCGATACCAACGCTGCGGCCCGCAGCCCCGAGCTCCAGGTGATCGTGGATCGCGACCGGGCGGCCGACCTGGGAGTTGATGTCCGCGGCATCGCCACGGCCCTGGGGCTTCTCGTCGGCGGTGAACCGGTCACCAAGTACAAGGAAGGCAGCGAGCAGTACGACGTCTGGCTGCGGGCCGACCTGGAGAGCCGAGACCGCCCCGCCGCCCTCGACATCCTCACCGTACCGGACGAGTTCGGCCGACCGGTCGAATTGCGGACCTTGGCACGGGTCAATGACGAACGCGGCCCGGCCACCATCGAGCGCTACGGGCGACAGCGCCAGATCGGTATCCAGTGTAACTTCACCCCCGGACAGGTGCTGGGCAACGTCCTGCCGGAGGTGTCGGCGTTCATCGACTCGCTCGGCATGCCCCCGGAGTACCGCTACGAGTTTCTCGGAGAGGCCAAGCTCTTGGCCGACTCGAACGCCAACTTCCTGCTCGCGTTCCTTCTGGCCTTCGTGTTCATGTACATGATCCTGGCCGCCCAGTTCGAGAGCCTCGTCCACCCGATCACGATCCTGCTGGCGGTCCCGCTCACCCTGCCGTTCGCCCTGGTGTCGTTGCTGCTGTTCAGGACCCCGCTCGACGTTTACGCCATGATCGGCCTGTTCATGCTCTTCGGCATCGTCAAGAAGAACGGTATCTTACAGGTCGATTACACGAACGTGCTGCGAGCCAGGGGGCTGCCCCGCGACGAGGCGATCCTCAGGGCGAACGAGGCACGGCTCCGACCGATCCTGATGACGACGATGATGCTCGTGGCCGCCATGATCCCGATCGCCACCGGCCGTGGCCCGGGTGCCGCCGCCCGGGCGAGCATGGCAAAGGTGATTCTGGGCGGGCAATTTCTTTCCCTGTTGCTGTCACTCCTCGTCACCCCGGTCGCCTACTCGCTGTGGGACGACCTGACCGAGCGATTCGCCCGGCTCACCGCGTGGTTCCGCTGCCGCGGGGGAACGACCCGAGAGCCTTCGCCCCGAGTGGTCGCCACCGACCCGGCGGGTGCTCCTGCCACGCCGCCAGCCGATCCGCACCCCGATCCGCATGGCGTGGCCGTGGAAATCGAAAAGGACCTGACACTGGAAGCCGAACGGCCGGACGCGGCCCCGCCCAAGACGCACGCGCTGGAACCCGACAGGGTCAGTACCGCCCGGACCAACGGGCACGCCTCGACGCTCGGTCAATCCCGACACGCGGACTAGTTCCTGCCCCCAAGTCGAGGGAGCGATGCTTCGCCGGATACTGTGCCTGAGCGGTCTTTTGCTCGCCCTGGGCAGCACCGGCCTGTTCGTCGCGGCGGGGGTGAAGGTCTGGTCGGTGAGAAACGAGGTGAAGCGTCAGACGGAATACCTCGCCTCACGAGCCAACGTGGTCGGGACCGCGGCCGAGAATGCGATATCTTTCGTGCGTCAGGCCCTGGACCGGGCCGAGGCCGACCTGGCCAGGACCCGGTTAGAGGTGCAGCGCCAACCGCCTCAGCCGGTCAACCCGATCCTGCGACTCACCGCCCGGCAGGCGTCGCAACAACTCGTGGGGTCGGTACAGCGGGCCCAAGGGGCGGTCGAGGCCGCTTCGGAAGCCATCGTCATCGCCGACGCGGTCCTGGACGTGGTGAACGACTTCCCCGAACTGAAGAAGCTGTTCGGAGTCGACCAGACCCACGTCGAGCGGACCCGCTACGCCTTGTCGAGCGTGGCCGAGGAGTTGCGTCAGGCCCGCAGCCTTTTGGGGGTCCCGATCGAAGGCGAGGTCTTATCGCTCGAGCAACTCGGGAACATCGACGCGGCCCTGCACCAGGCCCGCTGGTACACCGACGAGATGGATAAAGTGCTTGAGACGGCCCGGAATCGCATTAACGAATTGCGTGCCCGGATCGACCGGCTCGCGGACCGCGTGGCCGTCGCGGTCACGGCCGCCTGTGCCCTCGCCCTCGTCGGCCACGTCTTCCTCGCCCGGTTCTGCCTGAGACGTCTGTACGGCCTGCCGGCCTGAAACGACCGAGCGGGCGGGCCTGCGACAACTCCCGGCCGGGTCCCATCCCTCACTTGCGACGCAGTCGCTCGGCCGCGGCCTGCTGTCGGACGAGTATCTCGAACAGGTCGGCGACGATCTCGTCGCGGTCGAGGCCCCGGTAGCGGTCGGGGTCGATCGGCCGGCCGACGGAGACCGCCAGCGTGCTGGGTGCGGGCGGGAGCACGAGCGGCGCGGGCCGGGGGACTTTCTGGAACCGGTTCCACGCCGCGAAGGCACCGGCGATCCCGACCGGCACGATCGGACAGCGGACCCGCTTGATGAGCAGGGACACGCCGGGCTTGAGCGGTTGCACCCGACCGGTATGGGTCCGTTCTCCTTCCGGGAACATCAAGACGGCCTGGGACCGGCCGAGGGCCTCGAGCACGGCCTGGATTCCGTCCTTACCCAGAGAACGGTCGATGGGGATGGCATTGAGGCTGCGGATGAGCGGTGCCAGCCCCGCTTGCTCGAACAGTGACTTGCGGGCGAGGAACGTCAGGTAGCGGCGCGAGGCCAGGCCGACCAGCACCGGGTCGAACATCGACTGGTGATTGGCCAGCAATAGGACCGGACCGGTGGCGGGGACGTGGCCCCAGCCCGCGCGGCGGTAGCTGAACCCGAAGGTGAAGACGGCGAACGACGCCCAGTAGACGCAATCGTACCAGAGGCGGCCGATCAGGTTCGGGCGGTCGCGCATCGGCGGATGATCCCTTCCATCTCGTCGAGGACCTCGTCCAGTGTACGATCCGACGAATCGACCACCACCGCGTCGGGGGGTTGCCTCAAGGGACCGTCCGCTCGTTCCTGGTCACGCCGGTCGCGGTCGATGATCTCGAGCACGACGCTGTCGTGCGTGGTCACCACGCCCCGGCCGAGGAGTTCCCGGTAGCGTCGCTCGGCCCGCACGCAGATCCGGGCCGTGAGGTAGAACTTCACCGGGGCGTCCGGGAAGACGACCGTACCCTGGTCCCGCCCCTCGCAGATGATGCGGCGACCGGCCGCGAGCCGCCGCTGCTGGGGCACGAGAAATCGACGGACCTCGGGGATGGCGGCGACCCGGCTGGCGGCCGGGGACACCTCCGGTTCGCGTATCTCGGCCGTCACGTCCTCGCCGTTGAGCAGCACGCGGTCGGCCCGCATGTCGATGTCGATCCCGGACAGGAGCGGGGCCAAGGCCGAGCCGTCATCGCACGAGATGCCCCGGCGGAGGGCGAATAACGCCACCGTGCGGTACATCGCACCGGTGTCGAGGTAGTCGTAGCCCAACCGGGCCGCCAGCCCGCGGGCCACCGTCCCTTTCCCCGACGCCGCCGGTCCGTCTATCGTCACGATCATCAGCGCAGACTCACTTCCGCTCACTTCCGGTTGGTCAACTTCAACTCGACACGACCGCCCCTCGGCCCGCCACGGACCACCAGTGTTGTCGCGGTGTTCCCCGGCACCTCGACCGTGAAGCTGTCCCTAAGGCCCTTGCGGAAACCCAACGCCTTGTCGGTCGCCGCGTAGGTCGCCGCGTCGGGGTCGGGCACGTCTGCCTTGCGGAACAGGAGAACGGACACCTCCGTATCGGCCGAGAACTCGACGGTGAACTTCTGCGGCCTCTCTTGGGCCGACATCTCCAGGATTTCGACCGAGTTGGCCGCCAGATCGAAGGTCCTCAACACATCCAGTCGGGCCGGTCCGCAGCCGGTCAACGTGGTGAACGCGAGCGTGAACGAGCCGATCGTCTGGGTCCGGATGAACATGGCTGCTCTTCCGTTCGGGTGAGGTTACACACGTGGTCACTCGACCTTCTTGAACAGGTTCTCGAGCACCTCGCGGCCCGCCGCGATCGTCCGTGCCGGTAGATACCCGGTGAGCGTGATCGTGTCGACCTTGAAGGTTATGGCGAAGCCGAGGAAGTGTGCCTCGGGTCCGTTCAGCTTCTTAAGCGGGCCGATGACCGGGAAGCCCGGGATCGTGTCGCCGAACATCTTCAAGTTGCTCACGACACTCGAGAGCAATGTTTCGATCTCGGCAACGAGCAGGTAATTGGCCTCGCGGGGCAGTTGCTCGCGAACCAGCTTGTAGCCCGCGACCGCACCCAGGTTGAGTTTGCCGTCGAGGTACCTGTCCAGAAGCGAGCGGGCCGCTTCCCAGTCCTTGGCCTGGATCTGCACGACGACACGCTTGTCGGTACCGACCCACAGGACGGCCTTCTCGGGGGTAGAACCCCTGAGTTGCTCAAGGATGGCGTCGCGGATTTCCTCGGGCATCCCGGCGACGGTGGCGGCGAAGTCGTAATTCAGGTTCACTGACGAGAACGTGAAGCCGCGATGGGATTCGGCCTCGTCACCGACCCGCGGCGTGGTCTTCACCACGATGCCGTTGACGCGACCGCCGGGGGCCACGGCCTTGAGCGTCTTCGTGAGCGCCCGTTGGGCCTTCTCGGGCTCCTTGTAAGCCGTGACACTGAAACTGACCTCGGGCGGCCGGGCGGCGGTGAACACGGCCCCCGGACCGGCGGCGGCCAAGTCCTTCTGATGCTGCTCGATGAGCTGAGCACCCCGGACGTCGTCCTCGGTCGTCGTGACCTCCCGGTCCAGGTCGCGTACCAACCGACCGAGCCTGCCGCTCCACTTCTGGGCCTGGTAGTTGCCCAGGCCGGCCGGGAGCTTGCCGAGTTCGGCCAAGGGGTCAGCACTTTCGGATGCCACGAGCCTGGCCGTGGCCGAGTCACCGGCGAAGCGGAGCTGGGCTTTGACGTACAACCCACCGGGCTGGAACTCGGCGGCGGCCACGATACCACGGCAGTCCTCGACCCCCTGCAAGATGACCTTCAACACCTCCTTGAGGACTTCGACCTGCTTCGGGGTCAGGACGGTCAGTGCCCCCTGTTGATCGGCCTGTTGAACGGCAAACTCGATCAGACCCCGGAAGGCTCGGATCTGGTCCCCGTACCGGTCGTTGATCGCGTCCATGTTCACATACACCGCCAGGTCGGCCTTAAGGAACGTCTCGGCCAGTTCACTGCCGAGGTCCTCGGAGCCGGCCGCGGCGTAATTGCCCGCGTAGCCCTCTGCCGTTGTCTTGTCGGTCGTGATCGCGACGTAATCTTTCAGGTCGACCAGGTACGCGACCGTCTCGTCTCCCAGGGCCGTGGTGCGGATTCCGTCCACCCCGTTCTTGCCCTGCTCGAGCGATTTCTTTTCCTCGGCGGTCAGGAAAGAGTCGCGGAAGTCCTTGTAATTGGTGACCGGCACCAGGACCGAAACGGCCGGTTCGTCCTCGAACAACTCCTCCAGGTCGTTGACGACGAGAAAGAGGCGGGCATCACGGCGAACGGCCGTGAGCATGCGGCCCTCGAAGACCCGGCCGAGTTCGTCACGGATCCGATCAATGATCTTGTCCGCGTCCTTCGGCAGGGCCGCCGTGAGCATCCGGGTGAGGCGCTCGCGAGCCTTGTCATACCCGTTCAGGCACACCACGACCGGTGCCTTGGCGGGAAACGGGAAGCTCACTCCTTTGCCACCCTCCGGGAGGACCGGGGCGGCTGTGGCGTGAGACCATTTTGCCCCAGACGCAGTGGGCAAGAGGAACCGGGCCGTCACGACGGAGAACGACAGGGCCAGGACGAGAACCGCCGGCAGGGGCTGTGACATGAGTGGCCTCGGGTTCAGGCACGGGAACGGACCGATTGCATGATACCCGCTAGGCCAGACCGCTGGCAAACTTTCAAACCGAGGGTTGGCTCTCCGACCGGCCGGTCACGGCTGGGTCAGAGTAACGGTAAGCCATGAGTGCGTCGACACGCCGGGGACCGAAAAGGTCCGACGGGGTTGACACTTCAGGACCGGGCTTCGTAAGCTACCGGCATACTAGCAGGTCTGGTGGCCGTAGCTCAGCTGGTTAGAGCGCCAGATTGTGGATCTGGATGTCGCGGGTTCGAGTCCCGTCGGTCACCCCTCAACCCTTTGCCGATCGACCGACTCCAATGATCCGCCACTAAGTAAGCAAGTGGCCTTGACTTTCCGAGCCACCTCCCC
>Ga0308417_1000078_pt1 | contig 77315 bp, 62 predicted proteins | sample HotsprSampleOS65_FD_203528 | JGI IMG/M metagenome (GOLD analysis project Ga0308417, IMG submission 203528) | Hot spring phototrophic mat microbial communities from Octopus Spring, Yellowstone National Park, Wyoming, United States - 20090730_OS65 ... | reverse complement strand
TGGGAAAGTGTTCGCGAGGGACCCCCTCCCAGTTCAGCCCACGCCGTTTGTCGGTTTCATCCCCGTAGCGAAACGGTTGTCGATCGAATACCACGTGAAAGAAGCTTGCTGCTAGGGCGTAGAGATCATCCGACGGCAAGGCACCGCCTCCCTGCTCGCGCTCTGGAGAGCAGTACCAGAGTGTGCCAGGCGACGCTGGGCGCTCGCCCACCCTGCCCACGAAGTCATAATCGGTAAGCACGATGTCAGCCCCGGAAACAATCAGGTTGCGAGGGCTCACATCGCCGTGAATGAGTCCATTGCGGTGCAGGACGTCGAGAGCTTCGCACAGCACCCCTAACCAGCGGATCGCCAGCTCTTCGCTGGAGGCTTCCTGTTGCTCCTCCGCGAGCAAGGGAAATACTCCGATGAACTCGTTAAGCGGGGTGCCAGACACCCACGTCATGAGGGCAATAAACTGATTCTCCTGCCACTCCTTCGCCACCTCGAAGATGGTGGAGAGGGCAGTGTGGCGAAGGTGTGACCGCGCCAAGCTATACGCACGGAGCACCCGCTTGCCAGTCTCCCCATCCTTGGCGACTTTCGCCACGTACGTCCCCAATTCCTCGCCGGTGCTGCGATTGATGTGGAGAACCTTGAAAGTCATACCCACGCCACCAGACCCGAGTCGCGTTACGACACGGTAATCGTTGTCGCGAAATCTGATCACCTGATCCTCGGTCCAGAAGCGGGCCGGTGGCGGAGGCGGGGGAGGAAGCGACTCACCCAGAAGTGCGCCAAGTTGGGAATCCAGCGCATCAAGGGTGGCACGATCCTCGGGTTCCGTCGCCAACCCGCGAGCAAAGATATTAGCTGCTTCCAGACTGTTAGCGTCGCAACCGTCTTCGAACAAACGAGCCATACAAGCACAGAGGGAGTAGACGTCGGACCGATGGTCCGCCGCGCCAAACCCACAAAGTCGCACCTCCGGGGCGACGGTGGTGTCGTGGGGGGGCGGGAGCTCTCGCGATGCAACACTGGTCTCTTCCGGGATTCGCGCTCGTTCGAAACCAGTGAAAACGGCCGTGTTGTCGTACTTGACGAGGATCGTGCGTGACGTAATGTTGCGGTGCAACATCCCCTCCCTGATCCCCTCCCTGTGGAGGTCGCGCAAGGCGCGAACGGCGTTGCGCGCGAACTCGACGCGGCTCAGTGTGTCCCAAGTGTCATCACTGGAGCGATCTTGGAGAGTGGGGGCGGCGGGATCAGCGACGGTGAAAAAAAACATTTCCCCCGCGTAACCCGGCACCGGCTGAAATGAATCAAGAATCCGCGGTGCCCATGCGTATAGCTGGAGGCGTTGCAGCGACTCAAACTCCCGCCTAGCGCGAGCTTGCGCGTTCCTGTCGTCGCTGGCGGAAAGATCAAAGAGGTGCAAGACAACACGGTCGCGCCGCGCTGGATGGGCGCCCCGGTACACTCGATGGAACCGTTCCGTCTTGGGAGTCAACAGCTCCAAATTCACGTAACCCGCTAGCCTTCGCAGCGAGCCGTCGATCGCTATGCCACTCTGCGGTCTGAGAAAATGTGCTAGGCGCGATACTTCGTTTGGGGAAAGTGCGCAGGAGCCCTCGACGTCGAGCGCACGCTTCCAGTCGTTCAGTGTGAAGAACTTCACACCAGCGACGATCTGGCCCGCAAGGCCCTCGACCTTCGAGGCCTCCTCGGTCAGGAGGATGACTCCGTCCACGCGGGGAAGCGCCCGCCACCTTTTGCGCAAGGTTGTGCCGAGTTTTCTCGCCTTATACGTAACTCTTTCCGCCTCTTGCTCGACCTCTCGTGACTCTGCCTGTGCCCACTTCGCAGTCCAGTGTTTCACCTCGACAAGGCGCACGCCAGGCGGTCCGATCACCACAAGGTCGATCTCATCCGATTGCCGCTGGGGGGTAACCGAGAAGGTGAGATTCCTGAGAAGAACCCACTGACGATCGCCGGGCTCCGCCTGAAGACGGTTCTTCAAGTGAACGAAGGCTCTCTCAAGAAACTCCGCCCGCTCAATTGGACTGGTGACGGCGATCAGGCCGCCTTCTGCTGGATGTGCACTGTCACAGGCTCGCCCGCACCAGGAACACTCCGACCTGCGTGCCGACAGCGCGTCGCCGAGTCTACGTCGGTTTCATCTATCCGGGTGCGCCCGCGCATGGGAACTCTCTTCGCTCTGGTTGGCTGGCTCGCCACAGGGGATGTCAATAACCCTCACTTCGTCATCTCCGCTCAGAAAGGCAACAAGCCTTGAAAGTTTAGAAGTGTTGGGCGTCCTGCCGTAGAAGTAGCAAATTCTGCCAGCGAGCGCAAGGTATTTCGACCCCCAGCCGACCTAACATCGGCCACAAGGTCAAATGGGTGCGAGTAACCTTCGGCAGGTGGCTGGCAAGAATCGCTTGGACTTCAGCCGCCGGATTCACCATGGTGGCCACAACCCTCTGTCTGTGTTGGCTCACGACGCAAGTGTATCGTCCCGCCACAGCGCGGGCAAATCAGGGGATCGGTCTCCGAGATGCGGCGGATCACCTGCGCCCGGCGCCGGCGCGCCGCCCTCTGCTCCCCCTTCGTGGCCTCGTGCTCAGCGGGTGGCAGCGTCGCCGTGGGTCCAGCGCCGACGGCTGCGGCCACCTGCCGTGCGCGGCGTGCACTCATGACAGTCGAGGACGCGCCGTCGTACTGGATGACGTGGCGGCGCGGCTCCGGGTGTGCATCGGCACTCCAGCCAGGAAGTCATGGGGGTCGAGCGGCGTCGACGTCATATGCGGCTCGTGGCCCGCACGCCTGCGGCCCACCGCCGCGACCGCCTTCCCGTCTTCGTCCATGGGCAGGCGATGGAGGATGACCGTTGCGCGCAATAGGTCGCGAGCGAGGCGCTCCAACCCGTCCCGGTCACCGCGGGGCACCGCGACCAAGGCGTGGACGGAAGCCCCCGCGTGCCGCCATCACAGCAGCAGCCCTGCCGGCTCCTCCGACAGCAGCCCCTCCGTCTGCAGGAAGTGAGACACCCCGTGCCTGAGCAGCAGCGCCGCACCCTCGCCGTCGACGAAGGGGACCAGCGCCCACTCGCCGCCGCAGTTCCACCCGCCTCGCGTCAGGAGCGCATGAACCTGCGGGCTCCAGTGGTCATGCAACAAAGTCCACCGAAAACCTGCTCTTTACGAACCCCAGCGCGTGGTTCTTCGGCGGGCTTCGCCGCGCTACCATGGAACGGGGCGGGCCGGCGGGGCCGAGCGGCTCGTGGCGCGCCGGGAGGTCCACCGATGAGAACCGCGTGGGTCGCCGCGTTCCTGATGCTCTGCGGGGGGCTCGGGCTCGCTGGCGGGGAGAAGCCGTTGCAGACGGTCCCGTTCGTGGATCTGCAGCGCTACCTAGGCAGGTGGTACGAGATCGCCACCATTCCCTCCCGCTTCCAGAAGGGGTGCGTTGGCGTGACCGCCACCTACACGGCGCGGCCGGACGGTACAATCGGCGTGCTGAACCGCTGCCGCCAGCACACACTCGACGGCGAGGAGAGGAGCATCAGCGGCAAGGCCTGGGTGGTCGACCGGACCACCAACGCGAAGCTGAAGGTGCAGTTCTTCTGGCCGTTTGTCGGCTCGTACTGGATCATCGAGCTCGACCCGGAGTACCGGTATGCGGTAGTCGGGCACCCCCGCCGTACGTACCTCTGGATCCTCTCCCGCACCCCGCAGATGGAAGAGACGCTGTACGCCGCGCTCATCGACAGGATCGCCGCCCACGGCTACGACGTGAGGCGCATAGTCCGGACCCTGCAGCCGGCCGGCGAACCGGGGAGCTGAAAGGCGGCGAGTCGGAGCGCCGGCGCGGCGCCCCGCGACCCGCACCTCCTGCGCGCGGTGGTCGACGGTGACATGTGTGACGGGGTCACAGCCGGTGGGTAGCATGGCGTGCTCCCAAGCGGGGGTGCGGCGGCAAAGGCAGGATAGCGCGACCCCTGCCTCGCCTTGTTCGGGAGCCCTCCTGCGACCCCGGGAGCCTTCCCTCCGGCCGTGGCCGGCGTCGTGCGCCAACTCCTTGCCCGGTGCAACGATCGCCAACGCTGATTGTCGACGTCGAGAAGGAGAGCACTGAGGATGGTTTCTGCTGCAGCAGCAGCACTGCTCTTCCGGGACTGGCCGCCAGGTTGCCACCGTCAGCACGGCCGCCGACCAGGTTGTGATCCGCCAATCGGCCACGGCGTGGGCGGCGCCGCACAACGCGGGCGATCCGGACAGGCTGGCCGCCAGGCACTGCGACGAGGCCGTGCTGCAGCCGCCGGCGGCCCCAGCCGTGACGGGGCGTGCTGTGGTTCGCGCGTCTCTGGCCGCCGAGGCAGCCGCCACCCGCGGCGCCGGGCTGGCGAGGAACGTACCAGCGGCGGGCGCTGGGGGAGGCCTACGGCCGCCGCGGGGCGATCAGGGACGACACTCAGATGACGCTGTTTACCGCGGAGGGATTGATCCGGGCGTTCAATGGCGGTGCGGCCGGAGGCGCCGTCGACGTGCCGGGGGTGGTCCACCGTGCGTACCTTCGTTGGTTGGTGGCGCAGGGAATAAGCGCGGTCGGAAAGCTGCCGGAGGGCCTGTGCGACGGCTGGCTAGTCGGCGTGCGGGGGCTGTGGGCGCGCCGGGCCGCCGGGGGCACCTGTCTGTCGGCGCTGGCCAGCGGCCGCATGGGCACACTCGCGGCACCGATCAACCACAGCAAGGGGTGCGGCGGCGTGATGGGGGCGGCGCCCGCGGGGTTCATCACCTGGGGCGATGCGTTCACGGCAGGGTGCGAGGTGGCCGCGATCACCCACGGCCACCCGAGCGGCCACCTGGCCGGCGGTGTGCCGGCGGAGGTGATCCCCGGTCTTGCCGCTGGCGCGCCACTCCCAGAGGCGGTGGGCGGCGCGCGGGAGCGGCCGCGGCGCTGGAAGGGTCACGAGGAATGCCTGGTGGCCCTGGAGGCCGCGGTGGCGCTTGCCGCCACAGGGCGCGCGACGGCCCTGGAGGATGTGGAAAAGCATGCCTGTATGGCATTTCCTTCTGGCCGGCTGGCCGGCGCGGGCGCCAGGCGTCGTCCTGGCCGGTTTGGCGGGGCCGGACGTCTTCCTGCCGACCGTGGGGCGGCAGGCGGGCGTCGGCATCTCGCACTGGTACACCACCGTGTGGATTCACTACCCTCAGCGGCGGCACCTTATGGCTGCGGGAGCGGAGTGCGTCCAACCCGACGCCGCCGCCGGGGGAGGTCCTGGTGGTGCCGGGCGACAGCGCGATGCCCAAGTACATGGTCGACGCCTTCTTCCACCGCCAGGTGTTCGGCGCCCGGCGGATCACCTGCCCGACCTCGAAGCTGGTGGTCATCACCGGCGTCTACTCGCGGGCGACGGGCCGGCCGCGGAGGACTCAATGGGGCAGGACTTGGGCGCCGTGCCCACCCCTTTCGCGATCGGCCTCGGCAGACACGAATCCTCGGCGTGTACAAGACGCTCCCGGCGGCCGAGTCGGAGTTCCGCTACAACTTCGGCTTCGTCGAAACCACGGGCACCATCGCCAGCGGGCGTGGGCGGGCGTTCGACGAGAACGGCGCCGACCAGGGGTTCAAGGACTTCCAAGCGCTCCGCTTCTCGCAGCGCCAGGTGGCGCTTTAAAGGACCACTTCCCAAGTCTCTCCACGCGCCGCTCCCGCCTCCAGGTCGAGCTGATCTCTCGCGCCGGCGGGGTGATCCCGTATGGCTCCTCCATCGCCAACGCCTCGCAGGGCAATTTGTGCGCGGCGATGCGCTGCGCGAGCTTCTGGAACGAGGCGCTGGAATCGCGCGGCGCGCGCCGACGGTCGTCCGCCGAGGGCCGGTGAGGTTGCGCCACGACGCCGAGCACCACCCTCGCCCCAGGCGGCCCGAACACCGCCACCCCGGCCCCAACTCCCAGCGGGTTTGACGCCACCGGTGCCTTCGCTCCGGCTAGGCGGCGACGCTCGCCCCGACCCGGCGACATCCACCCGCCCTGGTGTCGCCGCCCCCCACCCGCCTGACAACACGAGGTCTTGCCTTGGTACGCCTCACCTGCCCTGGATCGAACAAACGTTAGGGGCTCACGGCGTCGCGAGGGCTATCGTCGTGGGCAAGCGCCCGAATCCCCAAAGCTGGAGCGCTGTGGTGATGGCGCGCCCGGCCGCTGCGATACCCGCCTTGACCGGCCGCGGGTCCCCATTCACGGCGCTTTCCGGCGCTGGCGGCTTGCCGGGGCATTCGCCACCTGCACGGCGGCGCCGAGGGGTGCGGCCAGGGTCCACAGCGGCACCCCGCGGCGGGCGAACTAGTCGGGAAGGAAGGGCAGATAGCGCTGCAGAAAGGTCCCCGAGAGGAGCTCCGTTTCTGCGGCCCGGAGCAACAACTCCCGCTGCCAGTGGGTGAGCATGCACCCGCCGGTGAGGGCTAGGGAGAGCAGCTGGCCGAGAAAGCGCGGGAAGTAGGCCCAGGGGAAGAGCTCGCCGCGGCGGAAATGGCGGAACCTGCCGGTAGCCACGGCGACGGTCCCGGCGACAGTCACCCCCACGATGAGGGGATGCAGGAAGGCGAGAGCGCGTGCCGCAAAGAGGGCGCCGCCGCAGCCCGCCGGGCTCGTCACCGATCACCCCAGGAAGCGACGTAGGTACGAGTGCGATGGCAGCAGAGGCCGAACGCTAGGTTTGCAGGGGTGAATCGCACCGTCCACCCCCTGCTAGAGAGTTCCGCGTGCTAGCGCAAGGAGCCTTTCCAGCGCGAAGCGAGTCTCGTGCGGAGCTTCATGGGGACTGATGTGCCCTCCCGGTACCACGATGGCATCCACGCCTGGTGGCGTTCCTACGTAGTCCTCCTCGCCCACCACAGCGAGCGCCGGCACCGTGAGCTCCCTCAAAAGACGCGTGACGTCCCCGGGCTGCAGCAAGACCGCGTCGATAACCCGCGAGATCTCTCTCGGCGGCCGCGCCGACAGCCACTCTTGCATCGCCAGGGAAAACTCGGGGTGCTCTTCGAGAGCTCGCTTTGAGTATAGGGCACGGGCCGCCTGCCGGGCGTAAAATCTCGGGAATACGGTGACCAGCTTCTGCAGCTGGAATCCCAGCCGGCGCAGGCCCGCGTTGCGCCGGAACGGCATGTTGAAGAGCGCCAGGGCAGCAAAGCGCTCAGGCGCCCTGCTGGCCGCCCGCAACGCCGTCATGCCGCCCCAGGAGTGGCCGACGGCGAGGCATCGTTGGATCTTGAGCTCGTCGAGAACGCGCAGCAACATCTCCACGCACTCGTCCAGGTTCCAGTCGCGGCCGACGTTGCTGCTGGCTCCATGGGCCGGCATGTCCAGGTACACGTGGGTTCTGCCGGTCACCGCGCCGACGCACGTGGTCCACAGCGTCCGGTCGAGGAAGACGCCGTGCATGAAAACCATGGGCACGCCGTCAGGGGGGCCATCAACGAGCACGGAGACCCGCCCCAATGCAGTCTCCACGTGGTGTTCTCTCATCCCCTCTGCCATTGGATTCTGCCCCCCGAGCGCTGGGTTGATCCTATCCTTGCCACGCAACGCAGCGAAGCCTTGGCGTATTCATCGGAACGGTGAGCTGCGAGCTGACTCTCTTGGATGATCGTCGTGACCGGCAGGGGCGTTGTCGGAAAAACGGCGACCGCCACCATTCACCCGCGCCCCCCGGAGCCGAGCGGCCGCTGCGTCCGCTGGCGCGACGGGCACGCGGCGTTCCCCCTCCGCGGCCCGGCGCGGGCCGGTCACCCCACCAGGACTTTTCGCAGGCGTGCGCCGCTGCCTCCCGCGTTCAGCCCCCGGCACCGAACTCCGCCCGCGCCCCCACAGCAATGCGACCCGGCGTCGGCCGGGTCGCAGGGCGTTGTGCGGCGGGGCTGGGTTACTGCACCACGGCCAGAACCGGCACCTCGATGCGCGGGCGGGCAGGGTCGTTGGTGGCGATGCGCACCGTGGTGCGGTGGGTGCCCTTGGGCGCCCCCGCCCCCAGGGTCACCGCCACTTGGTAGCGCTGCCCGGCGGTGAGGGGGATCACCTCGGCGGTGAACGCCTTGTTGTCCACCTCCACGGACGTGAGCTCCAGCTTGGCGTCCTGGCGGTTGGAGATGAGCACCACGTTGCGCCCCACCGGGGCGGTCGCCTGGATGGTGCCGAAGTTGATCTCGCCCGGAACCACCTGGATGATCGGGCGGACGATGCCGCTCACCGACACGGAGACCTCGGGGGCTTTGGGGTTGGAGGTCTTGAGGGTGATCTTTTGGTTCAGCATCCCCTGGGGCGCGTCGGCGGGCACCGTGACGCTCACCTCCCACTGTTGCCCTTTGAGGCTGGGGATGCGCTCTTTCTCGGGCAGCTCGCGGTAGGCGACCTTGAACGGACCGCCGCCGGTGTCGGCGCCGGTGATGCGCAAAGGAGACCCGTCGGCGGTGGCCACCACCACCTTGTCGGTGGCCGGCTCGCCCTGCAAGACGTTGAACGACAGCAGCGGCCTGGGGTACACCTCCACGAAGGCGCGCGCGTCGAACTTGACCACCAGGTTCACCTGGGGGTTGTCGGGGTCGTTGGAGAACACCAGGACCGCCTTGGAGTTAGGCCCCGAAAAGGAGGCGGTCTCCACCTCGGCATGGATCGTGCCGGTGGCGCCAGGGGCGATGACGCGGTCGTGTTTGGCTACGGTGCACCCGCAGGTGGGGCGCACCTGGGTGATCTCCAGCGGCGCAGTGCCGGTGTTGCGGATGACGAAATCGGCCTTGATGACCTCGCCCTTGGTGACGACCCCGAAGTCGAGGATCTTCTCGGCCACCTCCATGGTGGGTTTACCCGTTCCCTGCCCCAACGAAAGCGCCGGCGCCAACGCCAGCGCCAGGAGTGCCATAACGCTCTTCTTCATACCTGGTCACCTCCCACGTCAGATCCGCCCCTCGCGGAGCGGAGTGCTAGAGTACACCCCGCGCCGGGCGGCGAGCTACTAGTATGCACGAATCTTGCCACCTTTACCTGCTTCCCATTGGCGGCACCGCGACCACCGCGCTGGCCGGGTTAGCCCACGAGGCCGGGTTCCGCGTCTCGGGGGTGGACACGGCGCTCTACCCCCCGACTTCGGAAATCTTGGCCTCCCTCGGCATTGCCGTGCGCCAAGGGTTCGACCCGGCGGCGATCCCGCCCGACGTGGACCGCGTGGTCATCGGCAACGCCCTCCCCCGTACCAACCCCGAGGTGCAGGAGGTGTTGCGGCGGGGCCTGCCCTACACCTCCCAGGCGGCTGCGCTGGGCGAGTATTTCTGCCGCGACGCCCGCACCGTGGTGCTTGCCGGCACCCACGGCAAGACCACCACCACGGCCCTGACCGCGCACATCTTCGAGCGCTGCGGGCTGGATCCCACAGTGATGATCGGCGGCGTACCGTGCGGCGGCCGGCCGTGGCGGCTGGGCGCGGGCGGCTGGACGGTGGTGGAAGGGGACGAGTACAACACCGCTTTCTTCGACCGCGGCCCCAAGTTTTTGCACTACTTCCCGCACCTCTTTGTGGTCGGCAATCTGGAGTTCGACCACAGCGACATCTACCCGGATCTCGATGCCATCGTGGCAGCGTTTCGTGCCGGGGTGGCACGCACCGTGGAGCTGGGCGGCACCGTGGTCGCCAACGCCGGCGATGCGGGGGCGCGGCGGGCGGTGGAAGGGACCGCCGACGTGGTCTGGTACGGCGAGGGGGAAGGCGTGGACCTGCGCGCCACCTCCTTCACTCACCGCGACGGGCAGCTCGTGGCGCAGTTGGTCTGGCGCGGCCGGCCGTGGGAGGTGACGGTGCCGCTGGTGGGCCGGCACAACCTGGACAACCTGTTGGCGGCTTGTACCTGCGCGCTGCTGGCGGGGGCCGAGCCCGCAGCTGTCGCGGCGGCGGCTGCCACCTTCCCCGGGGTACGGCGGCGACTGGAGCTGGTCGGCACGGTGGCCGGGGTGAGCGTGGTGGACGACTTCGCTCATCACCCCACGGCGGCGCGCCTGACCCTGAAAGGGGCGCGGCAGCGCTTCCCAGGCCGCCGGCTGGTGGCGGCGCTGGAGCCGCGCTCCCTCACCGCCGGCCGCGCCCTATTCGCCCAGGCATGGGAGGAGGCGCTGGCGGTGGCCGACAGCGTGGTGATCGCCCAAGTTTTCCACCGACAACGTTTGCCCAGCAGCGACCTGCTCGACCGCGACGCCTTGGTGGCGGCGCTGCGCCGGCGCGGCGTGAAGGCGGAGGCGGTACCTGAAGGGGTAGATCCGTTGCCGGTGCTGCGAGGGATGGTGCGGGCTGGCGACGTGGTGGTGTGCATGTCGTCGGGGTCGTTCGACGGCCTGCCCACGCGGCTCCTGGCGGCCCTCTCTCAGGGGGCGACGTGAAGGCGGCCTATGTGCTGGCGACGCTGGGAGGGCTGGGGGATCGGCTGCCGGCGCCGGGGACCACGGTGGGATCCCTGGCCGGCGTCGCTGCCTACGCGGCGCTCTGGCACTGGGCTCCCATCCCGCCGGCGCTGGTGGCGGCAGGGGCGGTGCTCCTAGGGTTGGTGGCGGTGCCGGCCTGCGGGCGGGAGGCAGCGCGGCGGGGGGTTGCGGATCCCGGTGCCGTGGTGCTGGACGAGACCGCCGGCCAGTGGGCGGCTTTGGCGGCTTGGACCCTTGTCCACCCTGAGAGCCTCACCGCCGGCACGCTGCTGGCATCCTTCCTACTCTTCCGCCTGTTCGACGTCGTCAAGCCGTGGCCGATCCGCGCCCTGGAGCGCCTGCCGGGCGGCTGGGGGATCGTCGCCGACGACGTCGCGGCCGGGCTGGCCGCCGGCCTGCTGCACCTACTGTTGGGGTCTGTGCAGCCATGAGCGCGAGGGCGACGCCGCGGCCGCCGCTGTGGACAGCGTCGTTTTCCCTGGTGGTGGCCGCCACGGCGCTGCTGTTCGTGGGGTTTTACGCGGCCCTGCCGGCGCTGCCGCGGCTGGGCCGCGCACTGGGCGCCGCCACCGGCGAGGTGGGGTGGGTGATCACCACGTTCTCCCTCGCCGCCATGACCACTCGCCTGCTGGTCGCCCGCCACCTGGACGGACACTGCCGCCCAAAGTTCATACTGGCTGGCTTGGCGCTGTACAGCGCCGGGGCGGCGGCGCACCCGTGGTGCGCGCACTGGGAGGTGCTATTGGCGGTGCGGGTGCTGCACGGCGTCGGCTGGGGGCTGGCCACCACCGCCATCGGCGCCGTGGTCGCCGATCTCACACCGGCGGCGCGCCGGGGTGAGGGTTTGGGCAGCTGGGGGTTGGCGCCCACCGCCGCCATGGCCAGCGGCCCTCTGCTCGGGGAGGCCATCCTGGCATGGCGAGGGTTTGCCGCAGTTTTCGCAACCACGGCCCTCGGCGGCGTGCTCGCGGCGGCCGCCATCGCCCCGGTGGGCGGCGGCGCGAAGCCCGCCGGTCCGCCCGTCGCCAGCGCCTCCCCCGCCGGCCCGCCGGTGCTCCCTCCTGGGGCGGTGCTGCCGGCGCTGGCCCTGTTCCTCTCCAGTCTGTCCTACGGCGCCTTGGTGGCGTTCCTGCCCCTGGAGATGGCCGCCGCGCCGGGGCGAGCCGGGGGGTTTTTTACCGCCTACGCCCTGGCGGTGCTGGCGGCGCGCCCAGTGGCTGGGCGGCTGTCGGACTTGGTGGGGCGCCGTCCGGTCATCGTCCCAGGCCTCCTTCTCGGGGCGGCCGGCACCGTGCTGCTGGGCCTCGCCCCCGCCGGCGGTCCCTTGATCGGCGCCGCCGTGCTCATCGGGGTGGGCATCGGCGGCGCCTCCTACCCCGGATTGATGGCCTTGGCGGTGGACCGCACACCAGTGGCGCGGCGCGGCGCCACCATGGGCGCCTATTTCACCGCCTACGACTTGGCCATTGCCCTCGGCGCAGCCCTGCTGGGGCCGGTGTATGCGGCGGGCGGCTTTGCGGCGTTGAACCTGGTTGCGGCAATCGGCATTGTGGCGGCCGTGCCAGTGGTCTTGGGGTGTCGAACCGGTCGATTCTAGGCGTGGAATACGCCGGCCGGCGCGGCGGTCTATACTGCCAGGGTCGCCCCCGCGGCGGCCTGACGCACTAAGGAGATCGAGCCATGATCAGCACGTCGATGGAGAAAGCCCTCAACGACCACCTGAACGAGGAGATGTTCTCGTTCTACCTCTACCTGTCCATGTCCGCCTACCTGGAGCAACAGAACATGAAGGGGATGGCGGCGTGGATGCGCCTGCAGGCGGAAGAAGAGTACGGCCATGCAATGAGGTTCTTCACTCACCTCGTCGACCGCGGCGGGGTAGTGAGCTTGGAAGCCATCGCCAAACCTGAACAAACGTGGGCCAGCCCGCTAGCCGCCTTCGAGGCCGCTCTCGCCCACGAGCGCCACATCACCCAGCGCATCGGCGCCCTCCTCGACCAGGCGCGCGCCGAGAACGACCACGCCACCGAGGTCTTCCTGCACTGGTTCGTCAACGAGCAGGTGGAGGAGGAGGCCACCCTGGAGCCGATCATCGCGCAGATGCGCGACACCCAGACCAGCAAGGGCGCCTTGTATTACTTGGACCGCCAGCTCGGCAAGCGCGGCAAGGAGTAACCACCAGCAACACCGGCAGCCGGCGGGCTGGGGAGACCCCGCCCGCCGGTTTCTCCCCGCGGAGAGAAGCAACGCCTACCGGGCGCGCCCGTACACCCAGGCCAAGTGTTTGAGGCGCTGGGCCTGGGCCGCCGTCGCCATGCCGGGGGCGAGGCGAAACCCCCAGTTCCCTGCCGCTACCCCAGGGGTGTTCATGCGCGCCTCCTCCCCGGCCCCGGCCACATCCTGCTGGGGGACGATGGCCAAGTCGGCCACCGAAGCGAACGCCAGGCGGATCATCGCCCAGTGCACCTCCCCACCCTCCGAGCCCACGTAGTCCAGGAAGAAACGCCGAATTTCCGGGGAGGCTTCGCGCTCGTACCACCCCATCACGGTGTTGTTGTCGTGGGTGCCGGTGTACACGACCAGGTTGCGGCGGTGCTGGTAGGGCAGGAAGGCGGAGCGCTCCCGCGGGTCGAAGGCGAACTGGAGGATGGCCATGCCTGGCAGCTCCAGTTCGTCGCGCAAGGCACGCACGTCCTCGGTGATGAACCCCAGGTCTTCGGCCACCAGGGGAAGGGGACCCAAGGCGGCGGCCAGGGCGTCGAACAGCGCCCGGCCGGGGCCGGCCACCCAGCGCCCCTCTCGCGCCGTGGTTGCACCGGCGGGGATTTCCCAACACGCCGCGAACCCGCGAAAATGATCCAGCCGCAGGGCATCCACCAGCTGCAGGTTGGCGGCGATGCGGTCAATCCACCAGCGGTACCCCTCCGACGCCAGCCGCTCCCAGTCGTACAGCGGGTTACCCCACAGTTGCCCCTCGGCGGAGAAGTAGTCCGGGGGCACTCCCGCCACGACCAGCGGTCGGCCGGCAGCATCCAAGCGAAATAGCCGCCGGTTGGCCCAAACGTCGGCGCTGTCCAGCGCTACGAAAATGGGCGCATCGCCCAGCAGTCGCACCCCGCGCGCCGCCGCCTGCCCGCGCAGTCGCTGCCACTGGCGGTGGAACAACCACTGCCGGAAGACGATGCGGCGCACCTGGCGCTCGTGGTGCGACCGCCAGGCGGCTACGGCCTCCCGCTGACAGAGGGCCAGCGGCGCGGGCCACTGCCACCACGGCCTCTCGCCGTGCGCCCGCCGCAGCGCGGCGTAAACGGCGTAATCCTCTAGCCATGAGGCGTGGGCGGCGGCGAAGGCCTCCAGTTCAGCTAGCGGCTGGGCAGCGGCAGCCCGCCAAGCGCTCTCCAAGAACTCTTCCTTCAGCGCTACGGCGCCGTGCCAGTCGACCCGGGTGGCGGCGAGAGGGGTGGCGCGCACCACCTGGCGGCTGTCCAGCAACCCCTCCTCCACAAGCAGCTCGGGACTGACCAGCAGCGGGTTGCCGGCGAACGCTGAGGTGGAGGAATACGGCGAGCAACCAGGTCCCACCGGGTTGAGGGGGAGTACCTGCCACCACCCGGCGCCCGCCTCCTGCAGCCAGTCCAGGTACTCCGTGGCGGCGGGACCCAAATCGCCGATGCCGAACGGGCCGGGCAGCGACGTGGGATGGAGGAGAACGCCGAAGGAGCGCGCGAATCGCATCGCGTCATGGTACTTCGATCACTCCCGCCCTCGGCGGGGGCTGCCCCAGGGCCACACTCTCTCCGTCAGTGGTCCAGCCCTGGGCCCCAGGGCGGGCACCGAGCGCGCCCGCCTAAGCGGCAGCAGCAACTCAAGAAGGCCCCTGGGTGGTACCCCTCTCCTTGGTCGACTGGCGTATAATCCCCGCCCATGAGACCTCTCGCCTCGCCCGCCCCCCGGGTCATCGGGTCGCGGAAGCGCAGACAGTGAACGCCCCCCCCGCCTTTCCCGTCGCCCCCGAAAGTGTCCGCGCCACCTTCCTGCACTACCTCCGTTTTCAGCGGGGTGTGGAATTCGAGCGGTCGTCACGCCTCGATCGCTTGGCGGCGCTATGCCTGGCGGTGCGGGAGACGCTGGTCAACCGCCGCCTCGCCACCCAGCGGGCCTGGCGGCGCAGCTCGCCTAAGATCGTCAACTACATCTCCATGGAGTACATGATCGGGCGGTTGCTGCGCAACAATTTGATCGCCACGGATCTGCTGGAGCCAGCGCAGGAAGCGCTGGCCCGGCTGGGGGTATCCCTGGATGAGCTGCTGGACGCCGAGGACGACGCCGGGCTGGGCAACGGCGGCCTCGGCCGGCTGGCGGCGTGCTTTCTCGACTCCATGGCGACGTTGGACCTGCCGGCTTACGGCTACGGCTTGCGGTACGACTACGGCATTTTTCGGCAAAAGATCCGCGACGGCTGGCAGGAGGAAGTCCCCGATACCTGGTTAAAGAACGGCTACCCCTGGGAAATCCACCGCCCCGACTTGACGGTCCAGGTATGGATGGGTGGACACGTGGAGTGGGGTAGCTCGGCCAGCGGCGAACACCAGCCCCGCTGGGTGCCGGGGCGGCACGTCTTTGGCGTGCCCTACGACATCCTCATCCCCGGCTACGGCACCGATACGGTGGTGGTGCTGCGGCTGTGGCGCGCCGAAGCGGCGGAAGAGTTCGACTTCCAGATTTTCTCACGCGGCGACTACCTGCGCGCCGTGGAGCAGCGCGAGCGCGCAGCTGCCATCACCCGCGTGCTGTACCCCCCCGACGACACCGAGGCGGGGCGGGAGCTGCGCCTGCAGCAGGAGTACTTTCTGGTGGCGTGCACAGTGCGCGACGTCATCAACCGTTTCGAGCGCCACCGCGACGGCGACTGGCACCTCTTCCCCACCAAGGTGGCCTTTCAGCTCAACGACACCCACCCGGCCCTGACCGTCGCCGAGCTCATGCGTTTCTTTGTAGACGAGGCCTCCTTGCCCTGGGCGAAGGCCTGGGAAATCACCACTCAAACGTGCAACTACACCAACCACACGCTGTTGCCCGAGGCGCTGGAGACCTGGCCGGCCGAGCAGATGCAGCGGCTACTGCCGCGCCACGTGCAGGTGATGCACGAGATCAATCGCCGTTTCCTAGACGAGGTGCGCCTGCGCGCCCCCGGCGATGCGGAGCGCATCGGGCGCATGTCCATCTTCCAGGATAACGGCGACCACCGCTTTCGCATGGCCAACCTGGCCATGGCCGGCAGCCGCCGGGTCAACGGCGTGGCGCGGCTGCACACCGACCTGCTGCGTCGTCACCTGGCGCGAGACTTCGCGGAGCTGTGGCCGGAGAAGTTCGTTTCCATCACCAACGGCATCACGCCGCGGCGCTGGCTTTTGGCTTGCAACCCGGCGCTGGCCGAAGCGATCACCCGGCGCATCGGCGACGGCTGGGCGCGGGATTTGGAGCGGCTCGGCCAGTTGCGCGCCTTCGCCGACGACCCCACCTTCCAGGATGAGGTGATGGCCATCAAGCGCGCCAACAAGGTGGCCCTGGCCGCCAAGATCCGCGAGCTATGCGCAGTGGAGGTTGACCCCGACTCGCTGTTCGACGTCCAAATCAAGCGCCTGCACGAGTATAAGCGACAACTTCTCAACGCGTTGCACATCATCGCCCGGTACAACCGCCTCAAGTCCGACCCCGCCGCCGAGGTTACCCCACGGACCTTCATCCTTGCCGCCAAGGCCGCCCCTGCCTACCACATGGCCAAGCGGGTGATCCGCCTGATCAACGCCATCGCCGACACGGTCAATCACGACCCCGACGTCGCCGACCGCCTCAAGGTAGTTTTCCTACCCGACTACCGCGTCACCCTCGCCGAGCAGATCATCCCCGCCGCCGACCTCTCCGAGCAGATCTCCACCGCCGGCATGGAGGCGTCGGGCACTGGCAACATGAAGCTGGCGCTCAACGGTGCCCTCACCATCGGCACCCTCGACGGCGCCAACATCGAGATGCTGGAGGCCATCGGCGAGCAGGACATGTTCATCTTCGGCCTCACCGCGGAGGAGGTGGCGGCGCTGCGCGCCTCCGGCCGCTACGATCCCTGGGCCGTGGCCGAAGGGGATGCCGAGCTCAAAGCGGCGTTGGAGGTGTTGCACCGCGGTGCCCTGCTGGGTGGTGACCCCAGCGTGCTTCACGACCTGTGGGCTTCGTTGCTGCACCACGGCGACCGCTACTTCGTGCTCGCCGATTTTCGCCCGTACCTCCAGGCGCAGGAGCGGGCGGCAGCGCTGTACCGCGACCGCCGCGCCTGGGCCGCCGCCGCCATCCGCAACATCGCGGCCATGGGTCGCTTCTCCTCCGACCGGTCGATCCGCGAGTACGCCTCCCTGGTCTGGGAGGTCCAGCCGGTTCCTGTCAACGGCTGGCGCTAGCAGGCTTGCGCTAGCCCCTGTAGCACGTTCTAATAGACGGGTGACTCCGCTTTCCGAGCGCCAGTGGCGTTTTCTTCTCTCCCTCGGCCAACGTCTCGTCCCGCCCCTGAAGGATCTCGACGAGGAGGGGCTTGCGCGCTTTCGCACCATCATCGCCGCTGCCCTGGCCGAGCGACCCGCCGCGGTGCAACGACAGATCCGCCTCTTCCTGGCACTGCTGCGGCTAGCCCCGCTGCTGCGTTGGGCAGCGACCTTCGATCGGCTTTCCGCCCCCTGTCAGGATCGCTTCTTGCGCTGGCTGCAGGATGACGCGCCGGGCCGCCTCCGGCAGGGGTTATGGGGGGTGAAGACCATGGTGTTCATGGGGTACTACGGCCAGGCGGAGCTGGCCCCGCAGCTAGGGTACACGCCCTGCCGCACGGGCAACGAGATGCTACATGGGTGAGCGAAGCTTTGACATCGTCATCATCGGCTCCGGCGCCGGTGGCGGCGCCGTCGCCAAGGAGCTGGCGCCGTTGTGCCGTGACGGGGTGCGGATCGCCGTCCTGGAGTGGGGACCCAAGCTGGCCGAGCACGAGTACACCGGTCGGGAATTGGAGATGGCCGGCAAGCTCTACGTCGACTCTGGCGGTGTCTTCACCCGCCAGCGCACCATGACGCTGGCGTTCGGCCGCGCCTACGGCGGCTCCACCGTGGTGTACACCGGCACATCGCTGATGATCCCGGAACGGCCGGTGCGGCGCTGGGGAGTGCCGGGTCTGGAGTGGTCCGACCTGCGCCGGCGTTCGCTGAAGTACCTGCGCGAGAACAACGTGCATCTGCTGGAGGAGGAGCGTCTTAACGACAACAACCGGCTGTTCTTCCAGGCGTGCACCAAGCTCGGCTTGCGGGTGGAGCAGTTCCCCGTCAACTTGAAAGGGTGCCAAGGCTCGGGGATGTGCAACCTGGGCTGCCCCAACGCCGCCAAGCAGGGCACCCACCGGGTGCAGCTGCCGGCGGCCGAGGCGGCAGGCGTGGAGGTGATCACCAACTGCAAGGTGCAGCGCATCGAAGGGCGGGGCCTGTTGCGCGCGGTGGTAGAAAAGCGGCCGTACGGTTTGCCCTCCCTTTGGGAACCCGGCGAGTACCTCATCCGCGCTCGGGTGGTGGTGGTGGCGGGAGGCGCGGTGCAGTCGCCGGCCCTGCTGCTGCGCTCCGGGTTCGGGCGGCATCTGCCCGCCTTGGGACGCTACTTCACCGCCCATCCGGCGCTCATCCTGGTGGGCGAGCACCCCCGTCCCATCACCAACTTCTACGGCCACCCCAAGAGCTTCTACTGCGACCACTTCGCCGATCGCGGTTTCCTGCTCGAAACGTGCATGTACTTCCCCTTCGTCACCGCCAAGAACCTCATCGGCTTCGGTGAGGAGCACGCCCAGCTCATGCACCGTATGGATCGGCTGCAGATGATCCTGGTGCTGGCCCTGGACCCGGCGCTGCCGGAAAACCGGGTCGTCCTCGACCGCGACGGCGAACCGGTGGTGGAGTACACCTTCAGCGAGCCGGTGCTGGACGCATTGCTGGAGTCGATGAAAGTCTCGGCGCGCATCTTCTTCGCGGCGGGCTGCGAGCGCGTACACGCGCCGGCGGGGGAGAAGTTCTTCATCGAGCGCACCGAGCAAGACCGCCTGGACCAACTGATCACCCGGCGCCGCCTGCAGCCCGGGCGGATCTCGGTGGCCAGCGCCCACCTCATGGGCGGTTGCCGCATGGGTGCCGGACCTACCGATTCGGTCACCGACTGCTGGGGACAGGTGCACGGGGTGCCGTGGTTGTTCGTGGCCGACTCCAGCCTCTTCCCCAACTGCGCCGAGATCAACCCCTACGTGACCATCATGGCCTTCGCCGACCGCGTCGCCGAGGCGGTACGGTCGCGCTGGCGGGAGGTGTAGCCCATGCGTCGCTCGGCCGCCGATGTCGTGGTGCAGGCGCTGGTAGAAGAGGGGGTCACCCACACCTTCGGCATCCCGGGGACCCACAACATCGAGCTCTACGACGCCCTCGACCGCTGCGACCAGATCACCCCGGTGCTGGTCACCGACGAACAGGCGGCGTCGTTCGCCGCTGACGGGCTGGCCCGCGCCAGTGGCGGCGTGGGGGTGGTCAACCTGGTGCCCGGTGCCGGCGTCACCCACGCCCTGTCGGGAATCGCCGAGGCGTACATGGACGGCATCCCCCTGGTGGTGCTCACCTGCGGCATCCGCACTGACACCGGCGCCGCCTTCCAGCTGCACGACATCGACCAGCTGGCGCTGCTCGCCCCGGTGACCAAATCGGCCCGACGGGCCGAGCGCGCCGACCAGATCTACCCTTTGCTGCGAGAAGCCTTCGCCCTCGCCCGCGCGGGCACCCCCGGCCCGGTGGCGGTGGAGATCCCCGCCAACTTCTACCTCATTCAGCAAGAGATGGGCGAGCTGCGCGCCCCCGCTGCGGCTCCTCCTCCGCCGGTGGACGGGGTGTCAGTGGAGGCGGCCGCCCGACTCCTCAACGCCGCTCGCCGCCCCGCCGTGTACGCCGGTTACGGCGCCCGCCACGCCCGGGAGGCACTGCTCGCCGTGGTGGAAACCCTGGACGCTCCGGTGGCCACCACCATCCAGGGAAAAGGGGTGTTCCCGGAGGAGCACCCCTTGTTTCTGTGGAACGGCTTTGGAGCCGCAGCGCCGCCCTTCGTGCGCAAGGTGATGGCGCGCTGCGACGCCCTGTTGGCGGTGGGCTGCCGCTTCTCCGAGGTGGGCACCGGCAGCTACGGGATCACCCCGCCGCGCACCGTGGTGCACGTGGATATCAACCCCCAGGTGTTGAACCGCAACGTCCCCGCCACCCTGGGCATCGCCGCCGACGCCGGCGCCTTCCTGGCGGCGCTGCACCCGCTGCTGGCGGCGCGGCGCCGCGACCAAGCGCTGCGGGCCAGCATCGCCGCGGGCCACGCCAGCGTCCGCGAGCAGTGGGCTCGCCACCCCAGCAAGGGGCGGGTGACTCCCTATCGCCTGTTTTCGGCCATGGCCGAGCTTGCCCCCCAAGCGGTGATCACCACCGACAGCGGCAACGGTACCTTCCTGGCCATGGAGCATCTGCGCCTCGCCGAGCCGGGGCACTTCCTCGCCCCCGTGGATTACTCGTGCATGGGCTACGCCGTCCCCGCCGCACTGGGCGCCAAGCTGGCCCGGCCCCAACAGGACGTCATCGCCTTGGCCGGCGATGGGGCGTTCCTCATGACCGGTTTGGAGCTGGCCACCGCCAGCGCCTACGGCGCCGGCATCGTCGCCTGCCTGCTGCGGGACGGAGAGTTGGCGCAGATCGCCCAGTTCCAGCGCACCACCCTTAATCGGGCGGCGTGCTCGGTGCTCTCCCCCTACCGCGCCGACGCCCTGGCCGAGGCCACGGGTGCCGCCTATCTTGCTGCTGGTCGCGACGAGGAAGTGCCGGCGGCGGTGGCCGAGGCGCTGCGGGTGGCGCGGGGCGGCCGACCGGTGTTGTTGGAGGTGGCCATCGACTACTCCCGCAAGTCGTACTTCACCAAGGGGGTGGTTTTGACCAACCTGTGGCGCTTGCCGTGGCGAGAACGGGTGCGCATGATCACCCGCGCCGTCGGGCGGCGGCTCGGCCCTTCTTGGAAATGATGACTCTCTCGATTTTTAAGGGATTGACTCCACCGACTCCTGCAACAGCACGCCCCGCGACGCCAACTCGCGCATGACGAAGGCGTAGCAGCCCGGCTCGGCGCCGATCAGCTCCAGGGGCGCCATCCCGGCTCGGGAGAACAGGCCGCGGGCCAACAGCCTCACCACGGCGGTGCAGGTGAAGCCGGTGGTGCGGGCCATCGACGTGGTGGCGCTGGCACGGTCGTAGCGGTCTAGGAGCTCGAAGGTGTGGCGCTCGCGCCCCACCTGCCCGCGCCCTTCGACGATCACCCGCATCACCGTCACGTCCTCCTCTCCTTCCCGTAACTCCCACATGGGAAACAAGAGGCGAGAGGTGAGGTCGATAGGGCGCACGGTGACATCGCCGGCGTGCACCGGCTCGCTGGAAAACAGCCCCATCTGGCGCAACATGCGCATCTTCTCGAAGTGCCCGGGGTAGCGCAGCGTCTTCTCACGCATCTCCCCCACCCGCGAGCAGGTGACCAGCAGCGTGCGCAAGCCGTCGGTGACGCACGCTTCCAAGGTGCCAATGCCTGGGAAATCCACCAGTTCTGGCTCCGACAGGGCCGGCACGGTGACCACCCTCCCCCCGGTCATCAGCCGCGCCGGACGGGTGTACTCCTCCAGCACGTCGCTGGGCGAAAACGGTGCCTTGTACTCCCACGGCCATCGCCGCTCCACGGGCAACCCACCCACGTAGCAGACGAAACGCTCGGTTTTTTCGAGCAGCGTCATGACCCGGCCCAGGATGAGGTTACTGCAGCCGGGAGCAACGCCCGCGTCCACCACCGCCACCACCCCCTGGGCGCGGGCAAGCTCGTCCAGCAGGAAGGGGTCCTCCGGAAAGAACGAGATGTCCACGATGGGGCGGCCCGCCTCCAGTACGGCCTTGACCGTCGCGAACCCCATGTGCCCGGGTACGGCACCCACCACCAGGTCGTGGGCGGCCGCCAGCTGCGCCACCGCGGCCGCCTCGCTCAGATCCGTCTGCGTCACCGCTACCGGCGCTGACGCCGCGACTCGCTCAAGGGCGCGCGCCGATGAGTCGGCCACCGTCACCTGAAACTCGGCGTCCCGGGCCAGGTCGAGGGCGATGGCACCACCCACCCGCCCGCCGCCTAGCACCGCTACCCGCATCGCCCTACCCTCCCAGTTGGCGCCGCAGCCACTGGCTGCGCTCGTCCTCGCTGTCGAACTCCAGCACCCGCACCGCCTTGGCCAGGATCTCCCGCTCGTACTCGTCGACCCCCTGCAGTCCCCGGGCGTGGTGGCGCTCGTCGATCAGTACCACCCAGCGACCCCCGTCCTCCGACAACCACACGTCGGTCCCCTCGAAGTGCGGCAGCTCGTAGCGGTTGGGAAACTGCCCTTCGACGTCGAAGTCGATGCCGAACCGTTGCTCGCGCATACCGTACTCCCCCTGCCTCCAGTGTGTGCCGTGCGCCCCGTCGATGCAAGCCCCCAGCACCCGCCCGCGGGGAGTGCGCTCCTCGCCGAGCACCGTGCGGGTGTGCTACAACTGCGCCGCCTGGGCGCCGGTAGCTCAATGGATAGAGCACCTGACTTCGGATCAGGCGGTTGGGGGTTCGAGTCCCTCCCGGCGCGCCACGCCAAAAGCTGAAGAAGTCGTGCCTGTGGCGAGGGGACATTCCCGCCCCCCAACACGGGGCACCACCGACGCCACCAGGGCACCGGCACGGTAGCTTTGGGGCTGGCTTTTCCGCTGTGTCTCCGTGGTTTACGGGGAATCAACGGGTAGCCAGACAGAGGCTGCGAGCGGCAGCAGTAGTCAAGGCTTCAGTGGCAGCGGCTGGCGCACGTCACCGACCACGGCGTAGGACCTACCGGGCCACACCAGGTGGCCCTCGGGCGCGTGGATCTGGATCCCGGTGAGGACGGCGTAGTCGGCGGAGCCAGGCGTCACGGTAAGCGAGATGGCCCGCTCGAGATCCTCGACGATGGCGTCATGGGCCAGGCGCGTGAGCTCTTCCAGCGACGGCGCAGGGCGATTCACCAGCTGAGGGTACAGGCGCCGGCGCAGCAGGCTCTGCTCCACATCGTCCGGATCCAGTTCCAGGTTCACCCGGCCCTGCAGGAGCTCACTACGGAACGCCATGAGCGCGCCGCACGCCCCTGACACTTTGCTCTGGCGAGGTCGGCGGCACACCCCCAGCTGTCCCAGCTCGTCGATGCCGATGTGGGTCATGCAGAAAAAGACGTAGCGGCGCAGAAGGAAGCCGTCGGGAGCGTGACCGAGGGCCGCGGCCATCCCCGTCTTTCCCACCAACAGCAACCCGCCCAACGACGAGAAATTGAAAGCTTCACCCCAACTGCGCTGCACACCCTCCACGAACGACCGGGTCATCTCGTCCCGGCACACGCCGACGCAGGCAATGGTGTTGGCTGCGTCAAAGCCGAGGGGGGTCAGCCGGGCAGCGACGGCGCGCAGGTAACTCTCCTGCGGGCGTGCGTGAGGGAAGTGTTCCGCCAAAGCCTCGTGAAGACTCACCAAAGGTACCCTCCGGCAGCGCCGGATGGGGGGAAGTCCGGCGCGCACCACCAATGTACCTGCGCTGAGGGCGAGTGCGCCACCGCCCACGGCGGTGCGTGCCTTGGCTGCGTCAACCCTGCCGTGCGCTGGGCGCGGAAGCGGCTCGGCTGTGACGCCCCGTTCCGTCGCGTCGACTACCCTGGCGGGGATGGCTCACCTCGCGATGAATCGACGGGAGGGTGTGGCCCTTGCCGCCTGCCTGGCTGTGGGCTTCGCCGCCGCGGCGCTGGGGTCGGTGGCGACGGCGTCGTCGGTGGGAGGTTGGTACCGCAGCCTCGTCAAGCCGCCGTGGACCCCACCCGACTGGGTGTTCGGGCCGGTCTGGACGCTACTGAACGCGGCGATGGGGGTAGCCGCGTGGTTGGTCTGGCGCTCGACGGCGACGGTGCGGAGACGGGCTCTGGCCCTGTTCGCCGTGCAGCTGGGGCTCAACGTCGCCTGGTCTCGGCTGTTTTTCGCCCTGTGGCGCATCGACCTCGCGCTTGTGGAGATGGCCGCGCTCTGGGTGGCCATTGCCCTGATTCTCATGGCCTTCGCCGGGGCCAGCAGTGCCGCCGCTTGGCTGCTCGCTCCTTACCTGGCCTGGGTGAGCTTCGCGGCCGTTCTCAACGCCGTCCTGCTGCGGCTGAACCCCTAGCCGCCCAGGTGCTGCGCCAGCTCCTGCGCCTGCTGCAGCAATGCGGACGCCTCCTCGGGCCGGACCAACTGACCCCGGTGCACCAGGAGGAGGTCCCCGCGACCTTCCACCACCACCCGAGTACCGACGGTGTGGAGGAAGAAGTGTCGCACCGCCGCGGAAAACAGCCGACGCACCGCAGCTTCGTCGTCGCCCAGTAGGCGAAAGGCGCGCGAAAAGTCGGGATCCTCCGGGAAGTCGATGTCCACGCCACCCAACAGTTCGGCGATGCGGTCCACGAGCACGGGCTCACGGCGCAGCGAGAAGTGGGGTAAAGCCAGGCGGGGGTTTTGTACCACGCACACCGTGTGGTGGTGTTGGGAGCTGTGCCGGCCTGACCCGGTGGTATAGACGTGATCCCCCACAAACACCCTCCCACGCCAGCCGTCCCCTTCCAGGAGTACCCGCGTGCGTCTCGCCCTCCCCTGCCGAAAGTAGTCCAGGGCGGCAAAGCGCTCGTGCAACGCCGGCCCCTCGCTCACGGTCAGGCCAAGCCTTCCCGCGGCCTGCTCCCACTGCTGCCGCCGTCGCGGCCAGAAGAGGACGGTCCAATAGACCGCGGCCACCAGCGCCGCTGCCGCGACTGCTCCAAGCACCCACAGGAATTGGGTCATCGCTCACCTCCGTCGCCGGCACCGCCGCCGGGCTTGCCTTCCGGCGCATCGGCCGAGGGTGGGTGGGGGTGTACGCCAGCGAGTAGCCCCTTCTCCACCGGCGGCAGCCCAGACCAGCGATGTGCCAACCAGCTAACCCCGGCCAGAAAAGCGTTGGCCCGGTCGATGGCGGGACAGACCTGGTGCAGCAGGGTTCGAAAGGGGGCACCGTGGTGGGGGTGGAAGCCATGGGCCAGCTCATGGGCGACCACCGCCTCCAAAACCCAGCGGGGCATGAGCAGGAGCGCCGCGTTGAGGCGAACGGTGCCGGTGCGAGCGCTATAGCTTCCCCACCGGCGCGTCTGCGTGGTCACAAACGCCACGCTTCGCACCGGGGGCGGGGAGGGGAACGTCGCCGCCACCCGCCGAACGACCTGGGCAGCGGCAGCCTCGCCGTTAACCTCGCAAGCCCGCCGCCGGCGCAACAGTCGCCGGGCCAGCGCCGCAACCAGGGGGTACAGCTCCTCATCGGCCAGGTGGGGCGGCGCGCTGACCAGCAGACACTGCCCCACCAGGCGAGCGTTGACGTTCTTCACCGCCTTTCGTACCAGCACAAGCTGAAGGGATACACCGTCCACCGCGATGACCCTTGAAGTCGCCATGATCGACACAGGATAGCGGGGTACGACGGGAGTACAATGCCCGGGGATCCGAAGAGTGACAGCGCTCACCCCTCCTGACACTCCCAAACCCGCCCGCGGCCCGGCGACAGCGGCGGCGCTGGCGGTCTTGCTGACCTGCCCTGCCCACGCTTGGCCGGGCGCCGCCTTCGACCTGGTGGAGCACGGCCGGCCCGCGCTCAAAGTGCTGAGCGACCGCGACGGCTTACCCCAGAACACGGTACACGCCATCACCTTCGACCGCCAAGGGAGGCTCTGGGTGGGCACTCAGGATGGCGCGGCGGTCAGCGACGGCCGGGGGTGGCAGGTGGTGAACATGCCCAGTCGCATGGAATCCAACTTCGTGCGGGCAATCCTGCCGGCCACCGACGGTTCCCTGTGGTTCGGCACCCAGGCGGGGGGACTGCATCGTCTCGTCGACGACCGCTGGGATGATATGACTCCACCGTGTCCCGAGTCGGCCAAACCCAGGGTGAACGCGCTCCTGGAAACCTTCGACCCACCGGCGATTTGGGTGGCAACCCACGACTGCGGCGTGGCCAAGCACACCGGCGGTGCCTGGGAGTTTTTCGGACGCGACCGCGGCCTCCCCTCAGAGAGGGTTTGGGGGTTGTACGCCGACTCGGGCGGGGGTGCCGCCTCCGGGTCGGTGTGGGCCGGCACCGAGGCAGGAGTGGCGGTGTTGGCCCCGGGAAGTACCCGTTTCGCTTTTGAGCCTGGGCTGCCGCCCGTCTCGGCCAACGCTTTTCTCCAGCGGCGGACGCCGGAGGGAACCGAACTCTGGGTTGGCACCTACGGCGCCGGTGTGTTTCGCCGCCGCGCTGGCACTTGGACGGTACTCTCCGAGAAAGACGGACTGCCCAGCCCCTTCGTGACCAATCTGGCCAGTTACGGGGCGGATGGACCGGTGTGGGTGGGGACGGACGGCGGCGGCCTGGCGGCGGTGACCGAGCGCGGCGTTAAGATCATTAACAGTTCCAGTGGTTTGCCTTCCGATGCGGTGTATGCCCTGCACGCCAGCGGGGCGGAGAGGGGCGTCAGGACGCTATGGATCGGCACGCGCTCGGGTGGGCTGGTGCGCCTGATGCACGGCCGTTGGCGGTCGTTCCTGCCGGCTGGCCATGGCGCACCCCTGCCGATCACCGCCCTGCTGCTGGAGCCGGGCCGGGGCGACTCCCCCGTCGCCTGGTTCGGCACCGACGGAGGCGGGCTGGCACGCCTGGATCGGCACGGTTGGACCCGCTACGTGGAGAGGTCAGGCGAGCTGCCCAGCAACACGGTGCAGTGCCTGCTCGCCACCCGCGACGAGAGGGGCCGGAGGACGCTGTGGGTGGGCACCCGGCACGGCGGCCTGGCGCGCTTCGTTGGCGATCGCTGGGAGGTCGACAATTCTCGATCCGGAGCTTTTCCCAACGACATGGTCCAGGCACTGGCCGAGACGACGAGCGATGACGGAGCGAGGGAAGTGTGGGTGGGCACGCGGGGGGGCCTGGCCGTCTTCAGGTACGGGAGGTGGCACGGGCCACCGGCCGGACTTCAGCTGCCCCACCCCTCGGTGCAAGTGCTGCTGGCCTTCCGGGACGCCTGGGGAACACCGGGGATGTGGATCGGTACGGCCAACGGTCTCGTTCGATGCTCGGCGGGGGTCTGTGCGGCGGTCGAGGTGCCGCTGGGCAACCGCTCGGTCCAGGCCCTGCAGGTGGTTGAAGCCCCTGCCAACCGCCGGGAGCTGTGGATTGGCACCGACGGCGGCGGCGTGTCGCGCCTGGACCTGTCGCCGCAGCCCCGAAAGCTGCCCACCCTCACCGACGAGAGCGACCCGCCGCTGCCCAATAACGTGGTTTACCAGATTCTCCAAGACCACCAGGCCCGCGTTTACTTGCTCACCAACCGCGGCGTCGCCCGCCTCTCCTGGCGGCGGGACGGACCAAAGGAATTCGACATCCAGGGGTTCACGGTGGATGACGGGCTGATGTCCAACCAAGGGAACCGGGGCGCTGGTACCGTGGATTGGCGGGGGCGGATCTGGGTCGGCACCGTCGGCGCCGCCTCCATGTTCGACCCGGACGCCGAGGAGGCGGATCGTATCAGGAAGCCGCTGCTTTTGAGAACCCTGTCGCCCGATGGTGGGGAACTGGCGATGGCCGAGGTGCAACGCCTGCCCTGGTGGCGAGCCCACCTGGTGTTCGACTACGCCCTGCTGTCCCATTTTCGCGAGAACGACACCCGCTATCGAACCCAGCTCCACCCCATCGACGGCGAGCCGTCCCGCTGGAGCGCCGATTTCCGGCGGGAGGTCGGGCCACTTGCTCCCGGTGACTACTCCTTCCGCGTCTGGGGGCGAGACTGGGCCGGCAACGTCACCGGCCCTGGGGAGTTGGCCTTCCAGGTCGGGCCAGCGCCTTGGCATTCCTGGTGGGCCATGGTGGGCTATGTGCTCCTGGCGGCGGGGACAGTCGCCCTGGTGGTTTCCGCCCGCGCCCGCGCTCACCGCCGACGCGAGCAGGCGCTGCAAGGGCTCATCGCCGCTCGTACCCGCGAGCTGACTGACGCCAACGCCTTGCTCAGCGAGCTCTCCTACCTGGATGCGGTGACCAACATCGGCAACCGGCGCCGCTTCGAGGAGCGTTTGGACCACGAGTGGCGCCGCGCCATCCGCGTCGGCAGTGCACTGTCGCTGATCATGATTGATATCGATTGCTTCAAAGAGTTCAACGACGCCTTCGGTCACCAGGGGGGGGGACGAGTGTTTGCGGGTCATCGCCGCCACCCTGGCCGATGGCCTACCGCGCGCCGGCGACTCGGTGGCGCGTTACGGCGTTGAGGAGTTCGCGGTGATCCTGCCACTCACCCAGCGGGCTGGGGCCGTGCAGCTGGCCGAAGCGCTGCGCCGCCGGGTGGAGGAGCTGGGCATCGCCCACCCCGGCTCCACTGCCGCCCCCGTGGTGACCATTAGCTGCGGGGTGGCGACGGTGTGGCCGACCCCCGATCTGGAACCCTCGGAGCTGATCCGGCTGGCCGACGAATCCCTCTACGTCGCCAAACACAGCGGCCGCAACCGGACAGCCGCCGAGCATAGCGCCCCCCGCAGTTCCACCTCCCTGACCGCCGTAGGGACCCCTCCGCCGGCGTGAACCAGTGGGGCGAGGAGGCGTACACTCGCCAAGGGAGTGACCATGCCGACGCCGAACCAACCACCAAGGGTGCACTCGTACTACCGGCAGCTGCAGATGCGGGTGGAGACCTGGCTGTCCTCCGAAGAGGCCCAACACCACCCTTGCGCTGGGTTATACCCGTACCTCCCCGAGTTGTTCCTCCTCCTCACCGGGCTGGGTCTCGACGCCCGTGTGGAGGAGCGCGAGCGCGTCGCCATCCTGTCCGCCCTCAAGTACATCGTCGCCCCCTTCGACCTCATCCCCGAAGGGATCCTCGGACCCGCCGGCTACTGTGACGACCTGGTCTTGGCGGCGCTGGTGGTGGACCGCCTGGCCAGCAAGCTGGACCACGCACTCCTCGCCCAGCACTGGCACGGCGAGGTGGACGTGGTGACGGTGGCGCGCACGATCCTCGCGTCCGCTACCACCATGGTCGGCGACGAGACTTGCACGCGCCTGCGAGGCTGGCTGCCGGTCTCGTGACGCCGGCATCCACTTGGTTGGTCGTCTACTTGGGAAAGTGCTCCACTTTTACCTGGAGATGCCCGGCGATGGCCCCCGCCTCCTTGGTGAGGGCGCGGCCGATGACCACCCGCTGAATCTGGTTGGTACCCTCGTAGATTTGGGTGATCTTGGCGTCTCGCATGTACTTCTCGATGGGGTAATCGCGACAGTACCCGTAACCGCCGAAAAGCTGCACGGCGTCGGTGGTGACGCGCATGGCGGTGTCGGTGGCAAACACCTTGCTCATGGCGGCCAGCTTTGAGGGGTTGGGTAGGCCGGCGTCGATGGCCCGTGCGGCGGTGTAGACCAGCTGGCGGGCCGCTTCGATCTGGGTGGCCATGTCCGCGAGGGTGAACTGGTTCGCCTGAAACGACATGACCGACTGGCCGAACTGTTGCCGCTCGGAGGTGTAGCGCACCGCCCATTCGAAGGCGCCCTGGGCGAGCCCCACCGCCTGGGCTGCCACCCCCGGCCGCGCCCGATCGAGAGTCATCATGGCGTTGGCGAAGCCCGTCCCCTCCTTGCCCCCGAGCAGCTGCGTCGCCGGCACGCGGCAGTCGCGGAAGTGCAGCTCGTGCACGGGCACGCAGCGGATACCCATGGTGTCCTCGCGCTTGCCGATCTCGAAGCCCGGCGTGCCCTTCTCGACGATGAACGCCGAGACGCCACGGGTGCCCCGCTCCGGATTGGTGGAGGCGTACACCGTGTAGATCGACGCGGCGTTGCCGTTGGTGTTCCACTTCTTTTCACCGTTGATGACGTAGTCATCGCCGTCGGCCACGGCGCGGGCGATGAGCGATCCGGCGTCGGACCCCGACCACTTCTCGGACAACCCAAAGGCGATCAGTCGCGCGCCGGTGGCGATGTCGGGCAAGTAGCGTCGTTTCTGCTCCTCGGTGCCACCCAGGATAATCGGGAAACTGCCCAGGGCGTTGACCGCATAGGCGACCCCCACGCCGCCGCAGGCGCGGGACAGCTCCTCGACGACCACACACATATCCAACACCCCGGCCCCCTGCCCGCCGTACTCTTTAGGCACCCAGATGCCCATCAGGTTGTACTCTTGCAAGGCGCGGATCACCGACCAAGGGTAATCACCGGAACGGTCCAGCTCGGCGGCAATGGGACGGACGTACTTCTCGGCCACCTCACGGGCCCGTGCCTGATACTCTTGCGTGCTTTTGGGCAGTAGCTCTTTCATCAGTCCCTCCCGGACGAGTGCGAGATTCTAGCAGGGTATACGTGGGAGAATCTCGACGTGAGCCGGCTCTCCTTCTCCAGGCGCGTGCCAGGGCGGCTGCGCGCCAACCGCATCGCCGAGGCACGGCGCCGCCTCGCCGGTGAGTTCGTCGACCTCACGGTGAGCAATCCAACCGCCTGTGGGTTTGCTTGTCCCCCCGAGGTGCTGGTCGCCCTCGCCGACCCGGCCGGAGCGAGCTATAACCCCGACCCTCGAGGTCTGCCAGCGGCGCGGGCCGCCATCAGCGCCTTCGCCGGCTCCCCCGATCCCGCCGTGGACCCCTCGCAGATCGTACTCACGGCCTCCACTTCGGAGGCCTACGCCTTCCTCTTCAAGCTCCTGTGTAACCCCGGCGAAGCGGTCCTGGTACCCGCTCCCTCCTACCCGCTGCTCGAGCACCTTGCCCGCTTAGAGGGTGTCCGCGCCGTGACCTACCACCTGCGCGAGGAGAGCGGCTGGAGTCTAGACCTTCACGAGCTGTCCTCGGCCCCGGCGGCGGTGAGGGCGATCGTCGTGGTGCACCCCAACAACCCCACCGGCTCGCTGGTCTGCCCCGGCGATGCGCAGGCCTTGGAAGAGCTCTGCGCGTTGAGGGGATGGGCGCTCATCGCCGACGAGGTGTTCTTCCCCTTCCCCCTGGAGGCGCAGGGGCGACCGGTGTCGTTCAGCGGCCGCAGGCGCGTGCTCACCTTCACCCTCGGCGGCCTCTCCAAGTTCGCCGCTCTACCGCAGTTCAAGGCGGCGTGGATTCTCGTCTGCGGACCCCCGCGGCAGCGTCACGCGGCGCTGGCCAGGCTGGAGTTCATCGCCGACGCGTACCTCTCCGTCGCCACCCCGGTGCAGCACGCGCTTCCCCAACTGCTGCGCTATGGCCGCCAGCTGAGCGAGCAGATCGGCGCGCGCTGCCGCCACCACCTCACCGTCCTGCGCGCCGGACTGAGCAATCTACCAGCTCTCAGCGTACCCCCGGTGGAGGGGGGATGGAGTGCACTGGTGCGCATCCCCGACCTGGGCAGCGAAGAGGAGTGCGTGCTCCGCCTGCTGGAGGATTTCAGGGTCGCCGTACATCCCGGGTATTTCTTCGACTTCCCGCGGGACGGCTACCTGGTGGTGTCGCTGCTCCCCCCACCCGACACCTTCGAGGCCGGCGTCGCGCGCCTCGCCGACGGACTGGCGGCGTGGCTGCGCGAAACCTAGGAAGCGGCGCCCGCCGGGCCGCCGCCATCCCCTGCTGGGGTTGCGAACCCCGAGGCCATCACGTTGCCACGACCCGGTTACGGCCACTGCGCTTGGCCGCCAGCAGGCGAGCATCCGCCAGAGCGATAAGGCCCGAGGAGGTTGGCGGCTCCCCGGCGGCCTCCTCACCGACGCTGGCAACCCCGATGGAAATGCTGGCGCGGAGGAGGCGGCCATCCTCGGTCCGCAGCTCCACACCTTCCACCGCCCGCCGAAGCTTTTCCGCCACCACCGGCGCACCGGCCGCATCGGTTTCTGGGAAGAGCAGTAAGAATTCCTCGCCACCGTAGCGGCCGACCGCATCGGTGGAGCGCAGGGCGGAGCTCAAGGTGCGCGCCACCAGGCTGAGCAGACTGTCGCCGATAAGGTGTCCGTGGGTGTCGTTGATCCTCTTGAAGTGATCGACGTCCGCCATGCCCACCGAAAGGGGCCGGCCGTAGCGGAGCGCGCGGGCCAGTTCGCGCTCCAGCTGCTCGAGGATGCGTTCCCGGCGCAGCAGCCCGGTCAGTCCGTCGAAGGTGGCTGACTCGTACAGAAGCGCGTTTTCGAAAACCGCGCCGACGTTCAAGGAGACCAGCTCCAAGAGTTCCAGCTCCTCGGCGCGAAACTTCTCCCCCGAAAGTTTCTCGCCCAACAGCAGTAGCCCCACCAAGCGGCGGGAAACCAGAACCGGTACCGCCAGCGCCGCATCGAAAAACTCCAGACGCTGGGCTAGGGCGGCGCTCCTTGCGGCGAGGGCGTCGCTGGGCAAGGGCCGGCTGCCCCGTGCCAGCATTTGCACCCCAGGGTCGTCGGGGGAGAGCAGGAAAGACGCTTCGAACGTGTGTTTCGTGTCGATCCTGCTGGAGGCCAGGGTCAGCAGCAGACGCGAAGACGGCTCCGACAGCAGCAGTGTCACAGAGCGAACCACGAGGATATCCCGGAGTTGCTCCACCAGATGCTGTCCCATCAGCGGCAGCTTCCCCATGGTCGCCAGCTGAGCGGTAAGGGCCGTGAGCCGTTGCCGGAGTACGTGCCGCTCGGGGAAAAACTGGCGTTCGATGAGCTCCTGCACGCCGCGGTGGAGTGGCGCGAACAACAACCCCAGCAGCAGGGTGGCCCCCGCGATCACCCAGATCGACGCTTGCCCTTCGACGAATCGCGCCACCAGCGCACCCCCCGCCCCGACCCCGGCGTAAAACAAGAGCACCAAGAGCCCCGTAAGGGTGGCGTACACCATGGAGCGCCGCACCACCAGCTCCAGGTCGAACAGCTGGAAGCGAAAGATGGCCACAAACACCGCTGCCGGGTAGGCAATGAGGGCGAAAGGTTCCAAGTTGCTGACCCAGGAGGGCACACTCACACCCCCCAGGTCGAGGACGGCGGTCACCACCACGTAAATCATCCATGGAACCACACCCAGCAATACCAGCCCGGCCTGGTGGCGACCGGTCCGGGTGGGGTGGTGGAGCGCCTGCGAGCCCACGAGCCAAGCGACGCCGAGGGCCCAAATCGGCAACGCCCCCTGCAGCAGCTTGGAGTCGGCGCCGGCCCCCACCATCGGAGGCGCGGTAATGGCTGCGCGGCCGGCCAAGAAGCTCCACACGGCGAGTACGGCCAGCAGTCCTCCTGCCACGTAGAAGCCGGGCACCACCCAACGCCGCCGGTCGATCCACGCCTGGCGATCCGGTATCACCGCCGCAAGGTGAAGCTCCAGAGCCATCTCCACGCCGCTGATCAGGTAGAACGCACAGACCTTGACGGTGGTGAGTGTGGCGTCGCCCACCACCACACTGGGCAGCGCCACCTCCACCGCCACCGCGTAGGCGAACCAGAACAGGAGCCGCGCCCGAAGGTCTCCCGGCCGCTGCGCGGCGGCCACCAGCGCCAACGCCAGGTAGGCCAAGGACACGGCAAGTTGCAGCAGAAAGGCAAGCAGTGGAAACCGCACCCCGGAGACGACGGTGAGGGAGATTTCCTCGCCGCCCCGTAGCACCCGGAACTCCACCCCTTGCCCGCGACGAAAGGAGGCAGCCACACGATCGTAGTCCACTTCGGAGGCCACTGGCACGCCGTCAAGGGCGACGATCTTGTCGCCCTGGCGCAGTCCGGCCCGTTCAGCCGGCGCACCCGCGGCCACCGCTACGACGGTAAGCTGGGCGCCGTGCCGCTCCAGTCCGAGGCCGACCATGCGATCCGTGGACAGCCTAAGCTGAAACGCGTGGAAGTAGAGCAGAGCAAAGACGACCAGGGCCAGGGTGGAAAGCAGCACGCGGCGACGCCACCTCTGCGAGCGCCCCGACCAGGTGTGCACCGCGGCGGCGTCATTCATGGGAAGTCACACCTGCCGTGCCGGCAGACCAACCACGAAAAAATTCTATCCCCCAAGTAAACTCCGCTCTCTACCTCGATCACCCTGCTGGTGATCTGGAGCACACAGTATCATGCCAAGACCGCAAGCTGGTATGATCATGAAACAAATTGCTGCCACCACCGAGGGATTCCTGGCCTTGTGCGGAGAGAACTGTAGAATAGGGGTCCTTGCGAGGGAGGGCGCGATGATGTGGAGCATCGATACTGTCGGAGCAACTGCCGGTGAGGTCTGGAACTTCCTCTCAAACCACGGTCCGGCCAGTGTGACCACCATCGAACAAGAAGTGGACGCACCCAAGCTCTTGGTACATCTGGCGCTCGGATGGCTGGCCCGGGAAGGCAAGCTGAAGATCGAGGAGCGCAAGGGCCGAGCCTTCCTGTCGGTCTGCGGCTAGCCCAGCTACCACCGTCGCCGTGCCGGCCGCTGCCGAGCCCACCTCAATCACCAGCGGTCTCTTGACCCCTGCGGGCGCCGTACAGGAGCAGGCCGACAAGGGTCTTGGCATCGCGGATTGCGCCGCCAGCGATGAGCCGGTGGGCCTCCTCCAATGTCACGGCCAACACCTCCAGCTCCTCGTCGGCGTCCTTCACCACCGCCTCCGCCGCCCGCTGCAACCCCGACGCCACGAAGCAATGGATAAACTCGTCGGTGAACCCAGGGGCGGTGAAGAAACCCGCCAGGTACGTCAAACTCGCGGCGGCAAACCCGGTCTCCTCGGCCAGTTCGCGCATGGCGCAGGCGGCCGGCTCCTCGTTACTGTCGCGCTTGCCGGCCGGCAGTTCCAGCAGAGTCTCTCCGGCAGCGTAACGGAACTGCCGCACCAGCAGGATGCGGCCGTCGTCCAGCACTGGCACGACCACGGCCGCGCCGGGGTGGCGCACCACCTCTCGCACCGCCTGCCTCCCACCGGCGAGCCTCACGCGGTCCACCTCGAGGTTGAGGACCCGCCCCTCGTACACCCGCTTACCTGAGATCTTTGTCTCTGGGGGGCGAGTCCTCCTGCTGCCGGTTTGGGTCCCGCCAGGGGTTGCGGTGTGCATGGGCACCACGATACCTCGCCCAACCCCCGGGCGCACCAGCCGCGGGGCTCACCGCAGGGCGAAAGTTACGGTAACGGTCATCAGCGCTTCCACTGGGCGGCCGTTGAGCAGCGCCGGTTCAAACCTCCACTGGCGTAGTGCCGCCACCGCCGATTCAATCATTCCGAGGCTTTCCGTCCGCAGCACTGTCACCTCCCGCACGCCGCCGTCTTTGCCACGCAGAACCTGGAGAATGACCAACCCAGCCAGCGCGGCGCTGGGGCCATGTCGCCGCGCACGGACATGGGGCCCTCCGGGGGCGGCCAAGCTCGGCGCTGGGCTCCCCTGAAAGCTGTGAAGTAACCTCACCCCACGGGGTGCGGCTCGACGGTTGCGGGAGCGTCCCCTCCTCCCTGCCCGTGCAGCCCCTGGAGTAGGTGCACCCCGGGGAAGGGGAGGTGGATCTGGGGCTGGGGCGCTGCTATGGCGTTGGCAGGAGGCGGCGCGGAGAGCTGGGGCAGAGGGACCAGGTGCACGCCTGGCGTGGTTTCTGCGTGCGCCACCGCGACGCTCCGGGTGGGGCTGGGAACCAGGAGGAGGGCCCAGTGGAACCGCAGCGCCACGGCCACGGCGAGGCGCAACAAGCGCGGGTGCCGCGCCTCCTCCTCATCCAAAGTCGATGAGCCGGCCGTCGGTACCGAAAAGCTCGGTGAGGGGTTGCGTGCATCGCGGCCTCCTCCGCCCGCGCCCTGCCAGGGCCCGTTGGCTGATGCTGTAGCGAGCAACACGCGTGGCAAATGTGAGCACTGCCAAAGGGGGCAGCGCGGACAACGCCGTCCGCTGGCGGGCACACTACTGAACAGGGCCGCTGGAGACGTCCATGGCGGCGTGGCGGGCACGCCAGCGGGCGCTCACTGCGGGGCGCCGCAAGAAGGCCCGGCACTCCTCCAGGGTGAGGGCGGGGCTGACCAGGTGACCCTGCATGAAGTCGCACCCGTGATCGGCGAGCCAGCGCGCCTGCTCCTCGCGCTCCACCCCCTCGGCGGTCACCCCCAGGCGCAGCGTGCGCGCCAGGGAGATGATCGACTCCACCACTGCCGAGTCCCCCGATCCGTAGCGCAGCCGCTTGACGAACGACTGGTCGATCTTGAGCACGTCCACCGGGAAGAAACGCAGGTACGAGAGGGACGAATAGCCGGTCCCAAAGTCATCCAGGGCGATGCGCACCCCCAGCCGTTTGAGTTCGCGGAAGGCTGCCAGCGCCGCGTCCGCGTCGTGCATGGCGGCGGTTTCGGTGATCTCCAGATGGAGCATCGCGGGATCAAAGCCATTCTCGGCCAACACTGCGGCAGCCAGGGTGGCGAACGCCGGGTGCTGAAACACCCGCGGCGACAGGTTCACCGCCAGTTCCAGGTGGTCGAAGCCGTCGCGATGCAGCCAGGCAAATTCGGTGACCGCCGTGCGCAGCACCCACTCGGTGACCTCCAGGTCGAGGCCTGACGCCTCCACTGCCGGCAAGAACGAGCCCGGCAGCAGCTCCCCAGCTTCGGGGTGGGACCAGCGCACCAGCGCCTCGAAGGCGGCAACCTCGCCCGAAACCACCCGCACGATGGGCTGGTAGCGCAGGATCAATTCGCCCGCCGCCAGGGCCCGGGGCAGGGCCGCCTCGATTCGTACCCGCTCCGATCGTTCTGCGTCCCGCACCGGGTCGAAGACGACGATGGACGACCGCCGCTCGGCTTTGGCGGCAGCGAGGGCTCGGGAGGCCTTGGAGAGCAGTGCCGCGGCGGTGGCGCCGTGCGCCGGGTAGAGCGCCACGCCCACCGAAGCGTGGGCCTCCAACTCCAGCTCGAACACCGCCAGGGGGCGGGCCAGGCCCGCCATCAGCCGTTCCACCGCCGCCACCACCTGCTCCTGACGCAGGCCCGTGAGCACCGCGCAGAACTCGTCTCCGCCCAGGTGGGCCAAAGTGTCCCCAGGCCGAATCCGGGCCACCAGCCGGAGGGCTACCTTGCGCAGCAACTCGTCGCCGTACCGCGAACCGTGGGTGTTGTTGACCTCGCGAAAGCCGTCCAGATCGATGACCGCCACCGCCGTCACATCCTCGCTGCGCGTCGCCGCCCCCAGCGCCTGGGTGAGGCGATCCTGCAACAGCGTGCGGTTAGGCAGATCGGTCAGCGGATCGTGTAGTGCGAGATGCTCCAAGGCCCGCGTGGCCCTGAGGACGCGGTCGTGTTCCTCCTCCAGCAGCCAGATCACCATCCCCATGCCGATGAGCAGCGGAATCACCAGATCCACAAAGGTCAGCGAGGCGGCCCACCGGCGCGCCATCTCCAGCTCCGCCGCGGTCACCCCGATGGCCACGTACTGCAGCTGCTGCAGGCCAAAGGCCACAAACCCCCACCCCACCATGCGGCGCCCCAGCGCCGGGCCACCACCTTTGCTTCTCAGCACCCACACCCCAGCGGCAAAAAAGGCGCTTCCCACCGCTAACGCCTTCAACGCCACCCGCAGCAGGTAGCGGGCCCTCACCGCCGCGGGGTCGAAGGCGAAGAGTAGCGTCGAAACCACCCCCACACCCGCCAACACCAGCAGTGCCCGCCGCTGCCCAGACCCACTCACCGGATCTCGGCCCAACACCTCCCAGGTGCCGAGCAGCAGCCACAGCGCGTGCCAGTAGGCGGCCACCAGGCCTACCCCAGTGAGCACCAGACGGACGGCCCCCGAGGCGGGAACCCTCCCCAGCAGGAGGAGCGACGCTGCGGCGGCTAGGTACCCCACCGCCAGGGCCCGCCAGCTCCACGACCACAGCCGCAGGTAGTCGTGGCGGTAGGTCCGATGGCATGCGACCAACACGGCAGCTAGTACGGCCGCCTCGCCCGCCAGGGCGAGCGTGCCACCCAGCACTACCGATAGACCTTCCACCCGAATCCCCCCACCAGTGTACGACGGGGTGCAAGGCCCCGGGTGGGGCGGGCGCCGGGCTGGGCGGGGGCGCGGTGGTGAAGAAACCCGCCCCCGCCCGCCACGCTACTTCGTCTTGACCGGATCCGGTGGACGGGACGGTAGCTTGCGCGGCTCTCGTTCCATCGCCGCCAGCACTTCGGCCAGGGCCCGCTCCAGCTGCGGATCGCGGCCGTCGATCACCGATTGGGGATCGTTGGTGACGTCGATGTCTGGGTCCACCCCGTACCCCTCGATGATCCAACTGCCGTCAGTGTCGTTGGTCCCTTGGATGGGGACGAAAGCGACGCCCCCGTCCAGTAGTCCGCCAAGGTTCGTGATGCCCACCACGCCGCCCCACGTGCGCTTGCCGATGAGCGGCCCTAACCCAGCCTTGCGGAAACGGGCCGGAAAGATGTCACCGTCCGAGGCCGAGGTGGCGTTGATGAGACACGCCATGTGCCCGTGGAACACTTGATTGGGGTACGTGTTGGGCAGATCGTTGAAGTGCCCGAAACGGGTACCCAAGAGCTTGGAGTCCAGCCGCTCGATGATCCACTGGGAGATGTTGCCGCCGCCGTTGGAGCGCACATCGACGATCAGCCCTTCCTTGCGGATCTGCGGGTAGTACCACTTGATGAACTCGTAGGCCCCCGCCGCGCCCATATCGGGAATGTGGAGGTACCCCACGCGCCCGCCGCTGGCCTTGGCGACCATCTCGCGATTGCCCTGGGTCCAGTCCAAATAGAGCAGCGCCGATTCGTCGGCGATGGGTTTGTAGGTGACCTTCCGCGCCCCTTCCCAGCTGGGCTTGTCGTTGAGGGTGAGGGTCACCGGATCCTTTTTGTGCCGCAACAGACGGTAAGGATTGTCGCTGCCCAAAAGCTCGACGCCGTCGATGGCCAGCACGTAATCACCCACCCGCGCATCCACGCCCACTTCGGTGAGCGGCGAGCGGTACTTGGGCTCTTCGTTGTGGCCTGGGAAGATCTTGACGATGCGGTAGCGGCCGGACTTCTCGTCCAGGGTAAAGCGGGCGGCGGGTAGGCCGACCACAGGGCGCTCGGGCAACTCGAAGTCACCGCCTTGGATGTAGGCGTGGCCCACATTGAGTTCGGCCACCATCTCGCCCAGCACGTAGTTCAGATCAGAGCGATGGGCGACGTAGGGGAGGAGCGAGCGGTACTGCTCGCCAATGGCCTTCCAGTCGTAGCCGTGCATGTTTTTCACGTAGAAGAAGTCACGGTACTTGCGCCAGACTTGGTCAAAAATGGTAGCCCACTCCTGGGCGGGCACGCGGTCCACGTACATAGCGTCGGTGGATACGGTTTTGGGATCCTTGGCCTTGGGCTTGACGTCGTACAGCTTGTACGAACGGCCCTGGCGCACCAGCACCTTGCTGCCGTCCCCCGACACCGCCCAGCCCTGGATATCGTCCACCAGCTCAGAGGCTTGGCGTTCCTTCAGGTCGAAGATGTGCAACTTGGTCTTCTCGTAAGACTCCCGGCCGTAAAACGGTGCGCCGGTGGTGGAGTAGAGCAGGTACCCTTTCACCGCTGCCAGCCCGCGAATGTTGGCCGCCTCCACGGGTACAGCCACTACCCGTGCGGCCAACCCTTCCAAGTCGATGCGCACCGGCTTGACCTCCGGTTTGCTATCGACGGTCGCAGCTTTGTCCTTGCCTTTGTCGGTTTTATCGCGCCTGCCCTTGCCATCATCCGCCTTGGTTTCGTCCTTTTTCTCCTCGACAGTGACTTCGTCCGATTCGGGGGCGAAGGGGTTCTTGACGTCCCGCCGCAGCGCCAGGGCGAAGATTCCGGTGCTGCGATTGCCGGCGAAGTTCCACTCCACAGACGAGATCTGAGGGGCAAACTCACGGTCTGAAAGGTAGAACAGATACTCGCCGGCAGGATCGAACTCGGGGGAAAAGGAGTTGAAGGTGCCATCGGTCACCCGGTGGAGGGAGGCGTCGGCGGCCCGCCACAGGTAGAGCGAGCGCTGGCCGTTGTGCCCCGCCAGGGAAAACGCCAGCCACCCACCATCCGGCGACCAGGCGTAGTCCAACACCCGCCCAAAGGGGTCGTCGGCCACCTCGATGAGTTTTCGCTCGGCCACGGAAACCACCAGCACTTTGCCCTCGTGGTCACTCACCGCCAGCCGCGCCCCGTCGGGCGACCAGCGCAAGACGTCCAGCTGGCCGACGTTGTCGGTGGTCAGCGCCACTGGCTTGCCCGAACCGTCCTGGGGTACCAGATAGACTTGGTCCTCGCCGCTCATGTCGGAGATGAAGGCGATGAATTTGCCGTCCGGTGACCAAACGCCGTCGCGATCGTAGGCGGTGGAGGAGTTGGTGAGATTGCGGGTCGGCCCCTTCTCGATGGGTACCGAGAACACATCCCCCCGGGCTGAGAAGATCGCGCGTTCGCCCTTGGGAGAAAGAGCAAAGCCCTCGATGAATTTGGACGCGGCATAACGCCCGGGCCGGCGGTTTAAGCCGTCGTCGGGCACGGTGATAGCCAGCCTGGTCTCCTTCCCCGCCACCACGTCGTACACCGCCAGCTCCCCCCCCAGCTCGTAGACGATCCTGCTGGTGTTATCCGAGGACGCCCAGCGCACGTCCCAAGTGGTGGAGTGGGTCAGTTGCGTCGTCGTCTCCGTGGCAATGTCCCAGCGGTACAGATTGAGGGTGCCGTCCCGGTCGGAAACGAAGTAGATGGCTTCCCCTATCCACATGGGGTCGCGCTCGGTGCGCTTGGAGTGGGCCACGGGCTTCACTTGGTTGGAGGCCAAATCGTAGATGTACAGGTTTTGTGCCCAGCCCCCCTCGTAGCGCTTCCACGTGCGAAAATCGCGGAACAGCGGCGAGTAGATCATCTTGCGGCCGTCCGGGGAGAAGTCTCCGGCCCCCGAGGTAGGCATGGGCAACTTGACGGGCAGCCCCCCGTTCACCGACACGGTGTACAGTGCCGTTTCCACCCGCCCACCGTCGGCATCCCGCAGCGAGCGGAACAGCACCTTGGTGCCGTCGGGCGTCCACCCGTAGACCTGGTTGTCGTACCCCCAACGCGGCGGCAACGGCCCGCGCGCCGGGTAGTAGGTCAGCTGCCTGGGCTCACCGCCCCCGGCGGGCATCACGTACACCTGCTCGTCGCCGTCGTACTGGCCGGTGAAGGCGATGAGGCGCCCATCGGGGGAGAACTTGGCGAACAGCTCCTGCCCTGGGTGAGCGGTAAGCCGCACCGCCGTGCCGCCCGCGGCGGGTGCCGTCCACAGATCGCCGCCGTACGTAAAGACCACTTTGTCGCCGTGGATGTCCGGAAAGCGCAACAGCTTGGTCTGCGCTTGTGGAGCCCTGGGCATCGCCAGCTCGGCGACCAACACGAAACAGGCCGCGGCCAACGACACCGCGGCGGTGAACCTACCTTTTGTCTTTTCGGGCATGGACACTCCTTTCACCTTTGGGTTTACGCATGGTTGTGACTTCGGTTTCACCTCACTCCAACGTCGTGCAAAGGCTGCCAGGCGCCGTGGATTCCTAGGCCTCGCCGCGATCCTCGCTGCGCACTCGCTGGATGCTTCTCGCCTGGCCAGTGGCCTCGTCCACGTCAACCACCACCCCGCACAGAGCCCCCCCGCTGCGGGCGGGCTCCAGCGCCCGGGGCGTGGCGTAGAGAAAGCGCTCCAGTACCGGCCCCGGCGCGAAGCCGATCACCCCGCCGTAGGGTCCGGTCATACCGCAGTCGGTGATGGCAGCACTGCCTTTGGGGAGGATGCGTTCGTCGGCGGTGGGCACGTGGGTGTGGGTCCCCACCACCAAGCTTACCCGGCCGTCCAGATACCAGGCGATGGCCTGCTTCTCCGAAGTTGCCTCGCCGTGCATATCGACGATAATCACCCGCGTCTGCCCGCCGATCTCCTCCAGGATCCTATCCGCCACTTTGAAGGGGCTGTCGATGGGGGTCATGAACACCAGACCCTGCAGATTGATCACCGCCACCGGTAAGCCGTTGGCCGTGGGTACCAGGCACCACCCCCGCCCCGGGTTACCGGACGGATAGTTGGCTGGGCGCAGGAGACGAGGCTCTGCGTCCAGCAGCGCCAAGGTTTCTTTTTTGTCCCAGATGTGGTTGCCGGAGGTAAATACGTCCACCGGCAAGCGGCGCAGCTCGTCCCACACCGCCTCGGTGAGGCCAAAGCCGCCGGCGGCGTTCTCCACGTTGACGACGGTGAACTCCGCCCCCACCTCACCTTGCACCCGGCGGAGCTGATCCTTCAAGATTCGGCGGCCCACTTTGCCGACCACGTCTCCCACGAAGAGGACTCTCATCCCCGCCAGGATACACGTGCCCAGAGGCTCCCCGATGGCGCCCGCGGCAGCGCTACGCCCGCTCGCCGCGGGCCAGCCGCAGCAGGGCGGCGGCATCCAGGATTGTCACCGCCGCCCCCTCCACCCGCAGCAGGTTCTGGGTCGCCAACTTGCGAAAGGTGCGCGACAGCACCTCGGGAGCGGTCCCACAGGCGGCCGCAATGAGGCGCTTGGTGTCCTCCAGGCGCAGTTGCACGCCCGACTGCAGCGGCACGCCTCGCCGCGCGGCGACCGACACGAAATACCCGGCCACTCGCTCCTCCACGGTGCGCAGCGACAGCCCCTCCACCAGGTCGACGAGCCGCCGCAGCCACACCGACATGGAGGCCAGCATCGCCAGCGTCACCTCTGGGCGGCGGTGCAGAAGGGCCAGCAGTCCTGGGCGGCCGATTTCCGCCAGCTCGCCCCCTTTGATCACCTCGGCCGTGGCGGGGAACACGCCCGGCCCGAACACCGCCGCCTCGGCGAAGGAGGCCGGCGCGCGCACCACGTGCAGTACTTGCTCCCGCCCGTCGGCGGCCAGGCGCGCCAATTTAACCTGGCCCGACAACAGCAAGGGAAGCGCTCGCGCCGGCTCGCCCTCGCTGAACAGCAGCGTGCCGGGGGCAATTTTCCGCACGTGCACCAGCGGCACCAGCTCCTCCTCCAACACCGCCACCGGCACGGTGGCAAACAGCGGTAGGCGCTGCAGCGCCGCGACCAGCTCGCTTCGCTCCACGATCCCATTGTACCACTGTCACAGGCACGGGCGCCTCCACCGCGCCGCCAGGTCGACCCACAAAGTTTTGGGGACAGCCGCCGCCCCGCGTTGGTTGCCCGTGGGAAGGACGGGGTCAAAGGGAATCGCTGGCGCGGTGTGCAGACACCGGCGCGACGGCGGGCACCTCCAGCTCGCTGGCGGCCATCCCGCCGGTGTGGGTGTACAAAGGCGAATCGATCTCGGCGAGGCGAGCGGCAAACTCCGCCTCGCTGACGCTGCCTCGCCAATGGCCGGCGAAGCGAAAGGCGCCAATGACCACGACGAACATCCCCACTGCCAAGGCCACCGCGTGGCCGGGAGAAAGGCGAGCCGAGGGGGCCACGAAGCGGGGAGGCCGCACCGCCAAACACCCCCGAGAAGGGCAGACGGCGACGCAGTCCTGGCACGAGCTGCACTCCACCGACGCCACCCGCTGCAGGCGATGCACCGGCAAGCGAGCGGGGCAAACCCCCGTGCAGGCCCGACAGTGGGTACACCGGCTGGGGTCCCGGGTCACTTTGAAGGGTGCCAGTCGGCCCAGCAAACCCAGCAGCGCCCCGTAGGGGCACAAATAGCGGCACCAGAGATCGCGCACCAGCACCGAACCCACCACCAGGACACCCAGCACCGCAACGGTGAGCCGTGAGGGAGAGGCGAAAAAGAGTAGCATCTTGACGTCGGCCACCTTGTTGTACGGGCTGTCCAGAAACGCCCGCACCGCGGTCAGCTCCATGGACACCAGCACCGCCCCCAGAAAAAACGCCAGCAGCAGATATTTCAAAGAGCGCAGCGGGATATCCAGCCAGCGGGGCAGCCGCCAGGTGGCGCCTAACAACCCCTTGCCCGCCCTGCCCAGCCCTTCGGAGACGGCACCCACGGGACACACGTGGGAGCAGAACGACTTGGCAAGCAAAGCACTCATCGCCAGTACGGCGAGGAGAATTGCCAGGCCGGCGGGGTGCACCGGGTGGATGCCGCCGCCGGCCACCCACAGGCGCAGTGACATCAGCGCCGAGATGGGCAAGAAACCCTCCACCCCGGGGGGCCGGGGCAGGGCGGGGGGGCGTCCCGCCAGGTGAGCAAAGGCCCACGCTGCAAACTGCGCACCCATAAGGAGCACAAGGATTAAAAACACCCCCTGCGTCCAGCGTCTCTGCCTGAGGTATCCTTGAGTAGTACTCCTCATTGTTTCTCCGCCGCCACCGTACGAGGGCTGTGGGACGGGCGCCTTGACGAGGGTCAAGTCGCCCCCACGAACCGATGGCCAGCGATATGGAGGAAACAGGTATGATTCTGCCCGCGCGGAGGCGCCATGGAGAGAATCACCGCGGTACCCGGATCCACCTATTTTTACTACCCTCGCCTGGTTTGCATCGTCGGGGTCCTCGACGAAGACAAAGAGTCGTGCAACTTCGCTCCGGTGGCGTGGGCCACGCCGTTATCTTCGGCGCCGCCGCTGTACGGGGTTTGCCTTTCCCCACGCACCTACACCCACAAGTTGGTCCTAAAAGCCGGCGAATTTACCATCAACTTTATGGCCCACGGCGACGCCGACCTGGTGGCCGCCATGGGCAAGCTATCTGGTCGGACCACCGACAAAGTCAAGGCGTTGGGTCTCCAGCTGGATCCGCCGGATGCCCTACGCACGCCCACCCTCACGCGCGCTTACGCCTCGGCTGAATGCCTGCTGGTGGCCCGTCACCAACTGGGAGACCAGACCCTGTTCGCCGGCGAAGTCCACTCCATCCGCCATCGACCGGACGCCTTCGACGAGGCGGGGGTGCTGCGCCCGGAGCGCGTCGCGCCGTTGTTGTACCTGGGTGCCGGGCGCTACCTCTCCGGCGACCCCGCCACCGTCGTCACCCCCGCCAAGGAGGGGTGAGCGCAGCGGAGAAGCAGGCGCTCTCTGCCTGGGGGATTGCTATCATCCCGGCGATGATCACGGGGGCTCCACAGGCCCGTGGCGGCGGGACGGGCCGCGGCACAAATGAGGGGTTTCCATCACGGCTGGATACGCCGGGTGAGAGGACGTGAGATGCGGCCGAGGGTGTGCATCGGCGTTGCGGGGGGAACCGGGTCGGGGAAGACGACGGTGGCGGAAGTCATCGTCCAACGCATCGGCGCCCATCGCATCGCGCACCTGCAGCACGATGCGTACTACCGCGACCTCTCCTCCTGCGATCCCGCCGAGGTGCTGGCCCACAATTTCGACCACCCCGACGCCCTGGAGAGCGACCTCTTGGCAGCCCACCTTGCGCGGCTCAAGGCCGGGCAGGCGGTGGAAGTGCCGCTGTACGACTTCACGCGCCACGTCCGCCGGCCGGAAACTCGACGGGTGGAGCCCCGGGGAGTCATCCTCCTGGAGGGTATCCTCATCCTCGCCGAACCGAAGCTGCGAGAACTGCTGGACATTAAGATCTTCGTGGACACCGACGCCGACCTGCGGTTCATCCGCCGCCTGCGCCGCGATATTGCCGAGCGTGGCCGTACCGTGGACAGCGTCATTGGGCAGTACCTCTCCACGGTGCGGCCGATGCACATGGAGTTCGTGGAGCCTTCCAAGCGCTGGGCTGATCTCATCATCCCCGAGGGAGGCTTCAACTTGGTCGCCCTGGACGTGGTGTGCGCCCGGGTGGAAGCGTTGTTGGCCGAGGCATCCCCATGACGGTCCGGCGCGTTCTTCCGGTCGCCTCGGGCAAAGGAGGCGTGGGCAAGAGTACCTTTGCCACCAACTTCGCCCTGGCCCTTTCCCGTGCGGCGCCCACGGTTTTGGTGGATCTCGATCCTGGCACCTCCTCCATCCGCAACACCATTGACGCCCCCGTAGAGCGCGACCTGTACCACTTTTTCCGCCGCGGCGAGCCGCTTTCCCGCTGCCTCACCACCCTCCCGAGCCGGCTCGACCCCCACGGGCTGTTCAAGGGGTTCGCCTTCGTCGCCGCGCCCCGCCACGCCATGGAAGAGTTCATCAACCTGGACGACGCCCACCGCCTTCGCCTCATTCGCGCCATCAACGAGCTACCGGCTACCTACGTCGTTTTAGACCTTCGCGCCGGCCTCGACGCCAACGTCCTGGACTTCATGCCCCACTCCAACTCGGGCATCCTGGTCTTCACCCCTAACCCCCCATCCGCCACCCTGGCCGCTGCCGACATCGTCAAGGCTTTGCTGTTTCGCAAGTTGCGGTTAGTGTTTGCGCCCCATGGGCCGCTCGGCCGCGGCGGCGCCGCCGGCCCGCAGCTGGCAACCATCAACGCTCTGCTCGATCGCGTGGAGGATGCCTACGACGAGTCGATCACCAATTTGGACGCGTTTCTCTTGGACCTCGCCCACGCCTTCGGGGATACGCCGCTGCTACGTACCCTCGCCGAGATCATCGACTCTTTCACCGTCTACTTCGTCCTCAACCTCTTCGACGGAGTCAAGGAGTCTTTCGAGGGCGCCATTGCCCCCTTTTTGACCTGTCTCCAGCGCGACATCTCAGCACATATCAAGACCCACAACCTGGGCTGGGTGGTGGCCTCGCCGGAGGTGCACCGCGCCAACTGCCAACGCATCCCCTTAGTGCTGCAAGCCGGCCGAGAGACGCCGGGGGAAGGGCAGCGCCACCGCGTCGCTGCCCAGCTCGACGAACTCGAGATCTCTCTGGGTTTGGCCCCCAAGCTGAAAACCCAGGCGGCAACGCCGCCGCTGCGGGACTTCCTGCTGTCGGTGGACCCACAGCGGGCCCTCGCCGAGCAGCTGGAGATCCTCACGGCGATGCACCGCTCCACCGCCGCCATGCACGCGCGGGACAACTTCGCCTACATCGTGCGCCGCGCGCTGCACCTTCTCTCCACCGCCGCGCCTGACCAGTTCGGGCAGCGTCGCCTGCTGACCCCGCACGAGCTGTGCGAAACGCTCCTGGCCTCGCAGCGCAGCGTCACTCTCGCGGGCGACGGCGGCGCTGGCGCAGCTCCTCTTCTTTAAACATGTACCGGATGCAGTGTTTGTAGATGAGTAGGTTGGGCCCGTCGGTGCGGTTCAGCTTGATGCAGTCCTTATCGTACCACTCGATCCAACCGTGCAGCTCCGCGCCATCGTCGAGCACCACCACCATCGCCGTCTTGTTCTGCATCTGCTTGATGAAGTAGTAGTTTTCGGCGTTGGTTTGCTCGGGTGGAGCCTGCTTGCGGTGCACCCCGGAGCGAAACGGTACCCTCTCCGCCACTTCCGCAATGGAGGGACGGATGAGGCGCCGGCTCGTGAGGCTGTCGCCCTTGCCAGTTTCCGAGTCGTTCATCAGCGCACCATCGGTTGGCACCATGAGTCTACCACCTTTTCCCTACATCTGGTACGCGGGGGACAGGGGAAATGTTTATCATCCCCGCACCCTCCCCCGTCCGGCGGTGGCCGGGGCCTCGTGGGCGAGGCAGCACATGAGCCGGCCGCACATCCCCGAGATGCGGGAGGGGTTGAGCGACAGGTTCTGCGCCTTGGCCATGCGAATGGTGACCGAGTTGAAACGCTCCATGAACGTAGAACAGCACAAGGTGCGGCCACACGGTCCCCAGCCCCCACTGGCCTTGGCCTGATCGCGCACGCCGATTTGGCGCAACTCCACCCGCCGTCGACTGCGGCGGCCCAAATCCCGTAGCAAAGCGCGGAAATCAATGCGCTGCTCCGCGGAGAAACTGATGAGTAAAGTATTGCGATCCAGGGGAGCGAACGCCGATACTGGGCGAAGATCCACCTTTTCCCGTCGGGCCCACTGGCGGCAGTAGCGAAGGGCGTCCGCGGCCACCGCCTCGAGCTCGTGGCTGCGCTCCTCCTCGGCCGGCGTGGCGCATCGCACCACTGTTCCCGCGACGGGGCCGGCGGGACTCTTGACCACCGGCAGGCGAAACTGGCGCACTCGCCCCAGTCGCTCACCATCGGCAGTCTCGACTAGGTAGCTGCGGCCAGGAACCAGTTCCACCCCGGCGGCCAGGCGACACACCACGTCGGGCAGGTCGTCGTTGAACGACAGCCGCACTAGGTCCGGCACCGGCGTCAGATGAGGGCAGGCCGCGCAGCTCATACCCCCCCCAAGGGCCGGGCCAGCGGCACCTCCCCCACCCCAACCGCGGCGCCGGCATCTTCCTTGATCCGCAGGGCATCCCGCAGCGTCTCGCTTGGGTGAGCCGAGATCTGCGCTGCCATATCCGCACCACGTACCAACACCGCCACAACGCCAGTCCCAGCAGCGGTCGCCAACTGGCAAACTCGCTTTGGCGTGGGGTCGGCGGAGGCCAAGGGAACCTTGCTGGGCACCTGCGGGCCATGGGGCCGGGCGGATTCACTGCGCGTCGCTTCCCGGTCACTGGCCGACCCCATCGGGATCATGACTTTAAGGTTCACTCGATCCCCCTGCCGATATCGCTACGGAAGTGCATCCCCGCAAAGTGAATCCGCTCCACCGCCGCGTAGGCCTGGGCGCGCGCCGCGGATACCGTAGCTCCCCGCCCCACCACCGACAAAACCCGCCCACCACCGGTCACCAACCGCCCCTCCTCCAGCACCGTACCGGCCTGGAACACTACCACCCCGGGAACCGCCAAGGCTTCGGCGATGCCGGTGATGGCGTCGCCGGTGCGCACCGCCTCGGGATACCCCGCTGCCGCACACACCACGCACACCGCCGCCTCGTGCCGCCACTGCACCCGCAGCCCGGCCAGCTCCCCAGTGGCGGCCCCGTACAACAGCGGCAGCAGATCGTCCTCCAGCCGAGGCATGACCACTTGCGTCTCGGGGTCTCCCAGCCGGCAGTTGAACTCCAGAAGCTTCGGCCCATCGCTGGTGACCATCACGCCGGCGTAGAGCACGCCGCGGTACTCCCGTCCCTCCTTGGCCAGGCCAGCCAGAGCCGGGCGCAGGATGTCTTGGAGGATCGCCCCGCCCAGCGCCGGCGCAATGGGCGAGGGGGACACCGACCCCATACCGCCGGTGTTGGGACCCTGGTCGCCGTCGGCCAGGCGCTTGTAGTCGCGGGCCGAGGCCAGCGGCAGGATGGTCGTACCGTCGGTGAGCACCATGAAGGAGATTTCCTCTCCCTCCAAGTAGCGTTCCACCAGCACCCGCTCGGCTGCGGCGCCGAATACCCTCTCCTCGAAGAAGCGCACCAGCGCCTCCTCCGCCTCGGCCCAGGTGCGGCAGGGTATGACGCCTTTTCCGGCAGCCAAGCCGTCGGCTTTGAGGACAACGGGCAGACCCATCTGCTTGATGGCTGCGGCGGCGCCTTCCCGGTCGTGTACGACCCGCGCCTCAGCCGTAGGGATGCCGTAGCGTTGGCACAGCTCCTTGGTGAAAACCTTGCTCCCCTCCACTTCGGCGGCGACCCGGGAGGGCCCGCAAACCACAAGGCCGCGGCGGGCAAACTCGTCGACCAGACCCAGCACCAGGGGCAGTTCGGGACCCACCACGGTGAGATCGATCTTCAGCGACTGGGCGAACTCCGCCAGTTCCACCACCGCGTCCGGGCGAATCGGCACACAGGAGGCGAGCGCCGCAATGCCTGGGTTGCCCGGCGCTGCGTACATCTCCTCCGCCAAAGGTGAGCGAGACAGCTTCCACGCCAAGGCGTGTTCTCGCGCTCCCCCGCCGACGATCAGCACCCTCACGTTCTGCGGTCCTTCGCCAGCGCCGCTTGCAGCAGCGATAGGCACGAGGTTTCCACCACATCACGGGCCGAGCACCCCCGGGACAGGTCGTTGGCTGGTTTGGCGAGACCTTGCAGCAGCGGGCCCAGCGCCCGCGCTCCCCCTAACCGCTCGGTGAGCTTGTAGCCGATGTTGCCGGCATCGAGATCGGGAAACACCAAGACGTTGGCTTTCCCCGCCACCGGCGAGCCGGGCGCCTTGCGCGCCCCGATGGACTCCACCAGTGCGGCATCCAGCTGCAACTCGAAATCGAACTCGAAATCAACGCCGCGCTGCGCGAGGTGAGCACCCGCCTGCCGCACCTTGTCCACGTCGGGGTGCTCGGCAGAACCCTTGGTGGAGAAGGAGAGCAGCGCCACCCGCGGGGGGGCGCCCACCACCGCCTGGAAGGTGGCGGCGGCACCCATGGCGATATCGGCCAGCTGCTCGGCATCGGGGTTGGGCAGCACCGCGCAGTCGGCGAAGCCGAGCAGCCCGTTGTGCCCCCAGGAGGGCTCCGGGTGGACCATGATGAACGAGGAGGACACGGTTTTGATCCCGGGCGCCGCGCCAATGGCATGGAGCGCCGCCCGTACCGTATCGGCGGTGGTGCGCACCGCCCCTCCCACCGAGCAATCGCACTCCCCCAGCGCCACCAACAGCGACCCGAAATAGAGCGGATCGTCCACCGCCCCTTCAGCTTGCTCCCGCGTCCACCCCTTGGGGCCGCGACGGGCAAACAGCAGGTCTACGGCTTGGCTGCGGCGCGGGTCGCAAGCCGGATCGGTCACGTGCACGCCCAGTGCGGCCAAGCGAGCGTGGGCCTCGGTGCGCCGGCTGTCGGGGCAAAGTACGGTCACCTGGCAAATGTCGTCCCGTCGCAGGCTCTCCGCCGCTGCGATGACTCTGGGGTCGTCTCCTTCCACCAAGACGACATGCCCCCCCACCGCCCGCGCGCGCTTCGGCAGCTCGTCGAGAAAGGCCATGAGGGCTCCTCCCACCCCTATTGTACCTTCGCTTCACGAGCTGGTGCTACGGCCCGGCGGCGTAGAACGTCGTACAATTCTTCGCCTGAGGGTTCGGTGCCGAGCTTTGACGTGGTCATCGTGGGTGGCGGGCCGGCCGGCGAGCGCGCCGCCATTCAGGCCGCCCGCGCCGGCAAGCGGGTGGCGCTGGTGGAGCGCCAACACGTGGTGGGCGGCACGCGCATCAACTGGGGCACGATCCCCTCTAAAACGCTGCGGGAAAGCGCCCTGTTCGTGGCCTCCCTGACCCGCCACAAGCTGCACGGCATTCGCTGCTCCATCGCCGACGAGGTCACCGTGCCAGAGCTCATGTACCGCGAGCAGCAGGTGGTGCAGCGCGAATTGGAGCTGGTCAACGCTTCACTGGCCCGCTACGCCGTGGAGGTGTTTCACGGCCACGGCCGCTTCCAGGACCCCCATACGGTGGTGGTGCACGGCCAGGATGGCCTGGCGCGGCTGTGCCTGCGGGGCGACGTGATAGTCATCGCCACCGGTACCCGGCCCAACCGCCCCCCCGATGTCCCCTTCGACGGCGAGAGGGTGTTCGACTCCGACACCATCCTCGCCTTGCCCCGCATGCCCCGCTCCATGATTGTCCTCGGCGCCGGCGTCATCGGCGTTGAATACGCGTCTATCTTCGCGGCGCTGGGGCTGGAGGTGACGCTTATCGACACGCGGCGTGAACTGCTGCCCTACCTGGATCGGGAGATGGCCGCACTGCTCGAGCGGGAGCTGCGCCGCGCCGGGATCATCCTGATCCACGACGACCACTACGCCACCATCGAGCGGTTGGACGGACCACCGGCGGGAGTTCGTCTCACCACTCGCCGCGGCGAGCGGTTAGAAGCCGATGTGCTCCTGTACTGCGTGGGCCGCGACGGCAACACCGGCGACTTGGGTCTGGAGCGCCTCGGCATCACGCCTAACCCCTACGGTTTGCTGGAGGTCAACGAGAACTTCCAAACCGCCATCCCCCACGTGTACGCGGTGGGCGACGTCATCGGTTATCCGGCCCTCGCCTCCACCGCCATGGAGCAGGGCCGGCAAGCCATCCGCCACGCCTTTGACATCCCCGGTCCGCGCGGCCGCACCGAGGAGCTCCCGTTCGCCATCTACGCCATCCCCGAGGTCAGCTACATCGGCCAGAGCGAGGACGCTCTCCGTGCCGAGGGGTGTGACTACGTGGTGGGTTACGGCCGGTACGACCTCAACCCCCGCGGCCAGATCATCGGCGCCGAAGGCGGCAAACTCAAGCTTCTCTTTGCCACTCCTGATCTCACCCTGCGGGGCGTGCACATCGTCGGTCCCAATGCCTCCGAGCTCATCCATATCGGCCAGGCGTTTCTCAAGGGCCGGGCCACCGCCCAGGAGATCGCTGAAACCCTCTACAATTACCCGACCCTCTCCGATCTCTACCGCCACGCCGCCATGGAGGCGCTGGGGGCCCATCTGCGCCGCACACGTCCGGCTGGGGAGGTGGCAACGCCCTGACCCAGCTTTTTGGCGGGTGGAGGGCGTCGAAGACGGCGGGGTCAGGGCCGCCAGGGGACGATCTGCAGCTCCCCAAGCTGCCCCCCCAATAACTCCAACAAGCGGGCTTGACGGTAGGCGAAGATGCGGAGAACGTCCCGTCCCACGAAGAGCCAGTGCGTGAGCGCCCCCCCGCGCGGCCGGTAGCGCACCCGGTCGCGCACCTGAGTGCCGCCAGACACCTCGAGGAACAGATGCTCATGATACCAATGGTGATAGGGACCGGCGAGCTGGCGGTCCACGAAGCGCAGGGGTGGCTCCCAGGCGGCGATCTCGGTGCGCCAAGAGAAGGGCACGCCGTGCAGGCGCAAGCGGTAGTCGATGAGCGTTCCCACCCCCATGACTATGGGCCGCGGCGTGATGATCGTGAAGTGCAACCACGGCGGCGTAATCTCTTCAAGGTTGCTGGCATCGGCGAAGAACGCAAACGTCTCAGCAACAGAGGCCGCGCACACCATCGACGAAGATAGGAGGTAGCTGGCCACGGTGACACCAACCGGGCCGCCGCCGCGGTTTCTTTCCGTGGACGCTAACCTCGGCCGCCATCGGACCCCCGCGCCCCGGACCCAAGAAATGAGCCGGGCAGTTGCAGCGTTGCCAGGCAATGCAACGCTTGGCTGCGGGGGGTTGAGTATGGAGCACGGGATCGTGGGCATGGGGGCAGAAACCGCTGGCGTCATTGGCAGGCTACCGAGTCATCTGCGACAGTTCGTGGTGGACCAAGGGTGGCATCGCTACACCCCCATCGATCACGCCGTGTGGCGCTACATCATGCGGCAGAACGTCCGCTACTTGCGCCACCACGCCCACCCCTCCTACCTGGAGGGGTTGGAGAAAACCGGGATCTTTATCGAGAGAATCCCTAGCCTTGAGGAGATGAACCAGGCGCTGGGGCGCATCGGGTGGGGTGCGGTAACCGTGGACGGTTTCATCCCCCCCGCCGCTTTCATGGAGTTCCAGGCGCACCGGGTGCTGGTCATCGCCGCCGACATCCGCCAGCTGGAGCACATCGAGTACACCCCCGCCCCCGACATCGTCCATGAGGCGGCGGGCCACGCCCCTATCATTGCCGACCCCACTTACGCCGAATACCTGCGCCGCTTCGGCGAGGTGGGGGCCAAGGCCATCTCCTCCCGCGCCGATTACGAGCTGTATGAGGCCATTCGGCATCTATCGATCCTCAAGGAAGCGCCGGGGGTGCCCCAGGCGGAGGTCGACGCGGCCCAACGCCTGGTAGAGGAACGGCAGGCCAACCTGGGCGAACCCTCGGAGATGGCGCGCCTGTCGCGCCTGCACTGGTGGACGGTGGAGTACGGCCTCATCGGCACCTTGGACAACCCCAAGATCTACGGTGCCGGCCTACTCTCCTCCATCGGCGAAGCGCGGCACTGCCTGACGCCGGCGGTGGCCAAGCTGCCGTACTCCCTGGCGGCGGCAGACGTGGCCTTCGACATCACCACCATGCAGCCGCAGCTGTTCGTCACTCCCGACTTCCAGCACCTCTTGGACGTGCTGGAGGAGTTCGCCAGTACCATGGCGTTTCGCCGGGGCGGCCTGGAGGGGCTTGCCCGCGCCCAGGACTCGGGCGCTGTAGCCACTGCCCAGCTTAGCTCCGGCCTCGAGATCTCCGGTGTGGTGGGCGAAATCCTGGAGGAGGATGGCCAACCCTGCTACCTGCGCTTCACCGGGCCCACCGTGCTGGCCCACCGGGGGCAGCAACTGCCCGGCCACGGTAAGGAGTACCACCGGGATGGCTTCGGCACCCCGGTGGGGCGCCTGGAGGGTGAAGCCGTTCCGCTGGAGAGCATGGGGACGGACGACCTGCACCGCCTTGGACTGGAGGCGGGCCGTCACACCACCCTCCAGTTTGCCTCCGGGGTAACCGTCACCGGCGTGGTGGAGACTCTCCACCGCCAGGACGGCCAGTTACTCTTGGTCACCTTCCGGGGGTGCACGGTGAGGCGGGGCGATCGGCAGCTCTTCTCCCCGGACTGGGGCGTTTTCGACATGGCGGTGGGGGAGCGAGTGGTGTCCGTCTACTCCGGCGCCGCCGACAAGGACGCCTACGAGCAGCCGTCGCTAGTACCCCGGGAGCGCACCATCAAGGTGGCCCTGGACGAACCCCGTCGGCGGTTGGCGCAGCTGTACGGGCAGGTGCGCGCGGTGCGCGAGGGGGCCCAACCCCAGACGACGTTGGCCGAGCTCCTCCACCAGGTGCAACGGCACTTCCCCCACGACTGGCTGGTGCCCCTGGAGATTCTCGAAGTCGCCTCGGGGACGGTCGGCTTGGAGGAGGTCGCGGCCCAGGCACGGGCGCACCTCCATGACCTGGCCCGGACGCACCCCCCTGTCCAGCGCCTGATCCAGCAGGGTCTGGAGGCCCTGGCCGGGCCGGCGTCGGCCTAAAGCGTGCCAGTCACGTGCCCGATGAAAATCTCGGGCACCAGCACCTCGCCCGGGCGCTCCACAGCGAAGGCCACCGCCTCCGCCACTTGCTCAGGCGCCAGCATCCGTTCCCGGGGCCAGTGGCCCGCCACCCCGTCCCACAGCTCGGTGGCCGTGGCCGAGGGGTACACGTTCACCACTCGCACCCCCGCCGCCCGCAACTCCTGGCGCAGGCACTGGGAAAAGCCCTCCAGGGCGAACTTGCTGGCGCAGTAGGCGGCCCACCCGGAGAACCCCTGCCGGGCGGCCACGGAGAGCACATGCACGATGGTGGCGCCGGCCGGCATGGACGGCGCCAAGCGACGGGACAGCAGAAACGGGGCGGTGACGTTGACCGCCAGGCTGCGCTGCCATTCCTCCAGGGTCAGCTCCGGGGTAGGCTTGACCACCGCAACGCCGGCGTTGTGAACGAGGGCGGCGAGAGGCTCGCCACCCGCCACAGCGGCCAGCGCCTCCACCTCCGGCGCCTGGGCCAGGTCGGCCACGACGGTGCGCGCTTGTCCCCCGCGCTCCCGCACCTGGCGAGCACTGGCCTCCAGGGAGCGGGGGTCGCGGCCGTGGAGCAGCAGCTCGCGCCCCGCCTTGGCCAAGCGCAACGCCACGGCGCGGCCGATGCCGCGGCTTGCCCCGGTGATCAGGATCCTCTCCACCCATCACCTCTCCGCGCCGCCATTGCGGCGCAAGGTAAAGCGGTTGTTTTCGGTTTCCCACAGGCGCAGGCGGAAGAGCCTTCCCCGCAAGCGCTCATCCAGGCGGGGCCACAGGATAGCCACGATGTTCTCGCTGGTGGAGGGACGATCCCTAAAGTCCGGCGTCTCCTCGTCCAGATGGCGCATCTGCCAGGGGGCCAGGGCCGCCTCCAGCGCTTGGCGCACCTCGCCGAGCTCGGCCACGGTGCCGCTGGACGCGTCCAACATCCCCTCGCAGGCCGCCTCCACCAGGTAGCGGTGGCCGTGGCCGGCGGGGTTGTTGCACTTGCCGTACAGCGCCCGGTTGGCGTCGTCGTCGAGGGCCGGAGCGTGCAACCGATGGGCGGCGCGCAGGGCGCTTTCCACCACCAGGGCGGCCCGCTCGCCACCCAGGTACTCCGCCGACAGCCAGGAGAGCTCCCATAGCCGGGTGCGCACCACCGGTAGCGTCGCGCCAAGCCTCTGGAAGGCATACCGCGCCAACCACTCGGTGGTGATGGGCTGCCCCTGCAGGGCGGGCACGTCCTCGTTCAAGTGGCGGTGATCCAACTCTTGGTGGAGGGCGGAAAGTGCCGCCTCCACCTCGGCTTCGGGGGCGATGACGCCGGTGGTGGCGTCTACCTCCCCGCCCAGAACGACGCGCAGGAGGTACGAATGGCCGTGCAATCCCGTCGCCATGCCGAAGCGCCGCTGGTTCTCCGCCGCCGACAGCTGAGGAGAGCCGGTGTGCCGGGCGGCGCAGAACTCCAGCGCTGCCCAGCGCTCCACGCGCCCGTCGGCGTACGCCGTAGCGCCGGAGGAGGGCGTCTCGGCCACATGGCACACTACCGGCCGCGCCGCCAGGTCATCAAAGAGCGGCTGGCACTCTGCCAGCAGCCGGCGGGCTAGGTTTTCGGGGGTGGGGACCGCGCTGGCAAAATGGGGATGATCCAGGTTCAAGAAGTGGTGATCCCACGCCCGGGCCAGGAGCTCGAGAACCCGCTCCTTAATCACCGCCACGTTGACCACCATCCCGGTCACCTCGTCGATGGCGCCGGTAAAGCCAAGGGTCGCAACGAAGTTGGCGCCGGTACTGTGACCGGCGCGCGCCGTCTCGCCGTACAAGCGCAGACACTCCTGCCACGGGAGGCCAGCGGGGCGCCGGCGCAGCGACGCGGCGAAGGGAAAGCGGCGGGAGACGGTCAGGGAGATGGGAGGGGCCAGGGCAGCCGTGCGCATCCTACGCAAGTGTACTCACTCTCACGCCCGAAACCCTGCTCAGTGGGGAGACGACTGACCGCGAGCGCGGAGGCGGGCCGGGGGTGGTGGAAAAAGGCCCCACCGCCCCCGGCCCGAGGAATCAACGCTGCAGCGCCGAGCTACACTCGCCCCCGCAGCACCAGTTGCAGGTTACGGCCGGGAGCCAAAACGGCTGCCTCGTCGGCGGAACCCGGGTAGGTGCGGTCGGTGAGGTTGCGGCCCAAAAGCTGAACCTCCAACGCCGGCGAGAAGCGGTAGCCTACCGCGGCGTCCACCACGGCGTAGCCGGGAAGGACCTTCTCGGTGGGACCCGGGCGCTGGTCGCGGGCGTTGGCCGCGGCCCGCAGCATCCACGCCCAACCGGCCAGAGGTTCGTGCCGGTAGACGAGGAAAACACCGCGGGGGGGGATCCCGTCGGTGGGGGTGCCATCCCCGCGCACCTCCCCGCGCAGGAGCTGCGCCCCGGCCGCCAGTTCGTGCCGGCCGCCGAGAGCGGCGGCCATTTCCAGCTCCGCCCCCCGGATCTCCGCCTCCCCGCGGTTGCGGAAGAAAAAGTTTTGACCCGCGCGGTACCGCTCGATGAGGTTGCTGATGCGGTACAGGTACCCGTAGGCTGCGACGGTGAGGGGACCGGCGCCCCAGCGCAGCGCCAGGTCGTACTGGGTGCTACTTTCCGGTTTCAGGTCGGGGTTGCCGGTGATGAAGCCGCGGCCCGAGATACCCCGGTAAAAGCGATCGGACAGCAGCGGCGAGCGAAACCCCCGCGCCGCCTGCAGCGTCACCGCCGCCTCACCCAGCGGTACGGTGGCCGCCACAAAACCCGAACCTTTGGAGTCGGTGACCTTCCTCGCTCCGAAGTACCCCCCAGAGTTCTCGGCGGTCACAGAATCCCCGCGCACCCCCACGGCCAGTTCAAGGGGACCGACGCGGCTGCTGACGCCGGCAAAGATCGCCAGGTCGTCCCGCCGCGCATCCGCGATGGAGACCTCCTGGGAGGCCGGAAGGGGTGCGCATATTGCGCAGGAGTCAAAGCGATAGGTAGCGTTGGTCGCCTTGAGATTGAACCTCCCGGTGGCGTCGAGACCCACCACCATCCGCCCCCAGCCGGCCAGGGAGCGCTCCGCCTCCACCCGCAGCGCGTAGTCGTTGGCGGTGACGTCGGCGCGAGAGAGAGTTCGGGGCGCCGTCTGCGTGGCAAAAACATCGCGGTCCAGAATCAGCTGGTAGCGGTCCCAGGCCAGGGAGACCCCTAGCCGCGACCACCCCGCCCACCCCGGATGCTCGAAGCTCACGTTGGCACGGTGGGAGTTCTCCTCGGGGTAGTAGCTGCGGCGCAGAGCAAACTGGGCCTCGGGCTTGGCGATGTCCCGGCCCAGGTCGGTGCGCCACCCCACCCCCAACACCCCTCCCGCCACCGGCACCTGGTAGGCCAGGCGGAACCCCCGATGCTCGGCCCCGGAGTTGGGCACACGCCCGCGGGGACTGTGGTAATCCCCGAAGTCGCGGACGTGCGCCCCGGCCAGAATGGCCCCGGCTCCCAGTGACCCCGACACCTCGAGGGATGCACCCTTGCCGTCCAAACCGTGGGCACCGAAGATCGAGTAGCGAGTGGTCAACGGCTGTCCCGGTACGGGCATACGGGAACGGGCGCGGATCACCCCGCCAAAGGCGTCCGAGCCGTAGGCCACCGAGCCTGGCCCCCGCACCACCTCGATCTCCTCCACCGTGCTGGGGTCCAGGTAGGTGGCCGAGGGGCCGGCGCGCCGCTCCGCCGTGACGCGGCCGTCGTCCACCAAAATCAAGGTGCGGTGCTGGGGCAAACCCCGCAGGCCAGGTACGGCGGCATAGCCACTATCCTCACCGCGGCTGGCGGCGGGGATGTTCTCCATGGCCTGCTGGAGGTTCACCGGCATGCGCCGCGCCAAGTCTTGTTTACCCATCACGGTGCCGGCGGCGGCCGGAGGAAGATGCAGATCGGGCACCCCCCCGGAGACCACCGTCACGCTTTCGGCAAGGGTCTCCAGCCGCACCACCAGCACCTCGCCCTTGGCCGGCAACGCCTCGACGTAGGAGGGGCGAAAGGCAACCCCATCGGGTCGCGTCACCATCAACCAGAAGGGCGGGCGCGGGTCGGGCTCTAGCCGGAACCGCCCCTGTCGATCGGTAACCACCGTCCCCGAGCTGCCGAGCACGGACACCCGCGCCCCCGCCACCGGCTCCCCATCGGGTCCTAGCACCTGCCCCTCGAAGGCGCCGGCGGCCATAGCAAAGGTGATAGCACAGAGAAACAAACCAAAAACACGCATGGGTCTTCTCCCCTTTCTTACCGTTTCCTCCCCGACCCGGGGCGGGAAGAGGAAAACCTGCTCAAACGCCTCATGGCAGCCCGGCGCACCACCCCCGGGCCGGCGGACCTGCCCGCCACCGCCGGTGCACCGGGCATGGGCCCGCCCGCGGGGGCCAGGTCCACGTCCCGTCGCAACTGCTATCGAGAAAAGGGGAGTTCTATCTCCGCAGAGGGAGGGGGGCGGTCTCGCCCGGCCTGGTGGGAGGAAGGCGACCCCAGCGGTTGGAGGTGACGTCGCGCCCCAATTCCAGCCCCCGCCAATGAGCGGTCAGCGTGAGCCTGGGGCCTCTCGGCGCCTCGCCGACAGGGGAAAAATGATGCAAGGCTGAGACTTCCTCACCTGCATCGGCCAACGACGAGGGGGTGAGGGGTGCGGCGTCACCGCCGCGGCCGAGCCACAGCTCGCCGCTGCGCAGCACCACCGGCTCGGCACTTACGGGGCCCGGCGCGACGATGCGAAACATCGGGGAGGGGGCGGCGTCCACCTCGCCCCGGCCGGGGATTCCCACCCGCAGGCGCAGCCGCGCCGCCGGGGTGGGGAGGTTGGGTACGCGCCAGAGCAACGTGGCCAGCCCCGGGGGAAGCTGCGGCGTCAGTCGCAGGGGGTAGCTGCGCCCCCCATCGAGGGAGAGGTACAACTCCATCTCTTTGGCCTCTGGGGGCAAGGGGGTCCAGGACACCTCCACCACCGAGCCCACTACCACCGCGGCACCGGCCGTCGGGGTCCGGACCCGAGCCGGAGTGGCCTCCGCCGGGCGGAGGGCGGCCAGCATCGCCGCCAAGCCCCATCCCAGCCTGGGTAGGAGGGTTCCCGCTGCCCTGCGCGGCCGCGACACGCCCACCATTCTACACCTCGGTCCCCACCCCCCCCTCTGGCCCGGAGTCCCTGGCCACGGCGCGCCCAAGCACGTGGTCATCCCGCGCCGCCTCCACCTCCACCCACCCCCACGTGTTGGCCTCGGCGCGAGGGGCTGGAGCGCGCACCAAAACGTAGGTATCGGTGTGTCCCTCCCACCACCCCTGGCGCTGGCGCTCCCACAGCACCTCCACCCGTTCTCCCACCATCCCGGCCAGAAAGGCGCGGCGGGAGGCCGCGGCCACCCCCCGCATCGCCTGCGCCCGTGCCGCCAGCACCGAGGCCGACACCTGGCCGGGCAGCTCCGCGGCGGGTGTACCGGGGCGGGGCGAAAAGGGGAACACGTGCACGTTCGCGAAACCCATCGTTGCTACGAACGCCAGGCTCTCGGCAAACTCGTCGTCGTCCTCCCCGGGGAAGCCGACGATGATGTCGGTGGTCACCGCCAGGCCGGGCACGGCGGCGCGCAGGGGGGCCACGGCGTCGGCAAACCCCGCGGGGGTGATGGGGCGGCCCATGCGCGCCAGGGTGGCGGCGCTGCCGCTCTGGAGCGACAGGTGCACGTGGCGACACAGGCGCTGGTCGCGCCACAGGGCCAGGGTACGCTGGTCCACTCGCCAAGGCGCCAGGGACGACAGCCGCAAACGTCGCAGCCCCGGCAAACCTAAGACCCTTTCCACCAAGTCCGGCAGCTGCAGTCCAGCCGCTGCGTAGGACGAAATCTGCGGCCCGGTGAGAATGATCTCTTGGGCGCCCGTTTGCAACAACCGACCCACCTCCGCGAGGACCTCGGCGGGGGGGCGGGCACGTTGTACGCCGCGAGCCAGCGGCACGATACAGAAGGCGCAGCCCACCGAGCAGCCGTCCTGGATCTTCACCGCGGCGCGGATGCGTCGTCGCCCCACCGGAGGCGTCGGTGGCTGGCTCGTCTCTCCGCGGCCGAACCTCCCTTCCACCAGCTGGACCAAGCGATGCTTGTCCGGGTTGCCCACCACTAGGTGCACGCCCGGAATGGTTCGGAAATCCTCCGGCTGAGTGGTGGCGTGGCAACCGGTGACCACAGTGTGGAGAGGGAGGCGACGGTCATCCCCCCGCCGCGCCAGGCGGCGGGAGTCCCGCGCCGCTTCCGCGGTGACCGAACAGGTGTTGACCACGTGGACGTCGGCCTCCTCGGGCGTGGCCACGAGGCTGTGGCCAGCCGCCTCGAACTCCCTGGCCAAAGCCTCCAGCTCCGCCTGATTGAGCTTGCACCCCACGTGGGACAGTGCCACCCGCACCGCGGGACCCCTCCCCACCGGCGATGCTACCCGAAGTCGGGGGCGGAGACCAGCCAACGAGAGGGAGTACACTCGGACAGCACACGCGCGGAGGTCACCATGTACACCCGACGCCAGCTGCTGACCCTCGCCGCCCCCACGGCGGCGCTGGCCGCCGCTACGGCGAGCTTGCGCCCGCGGCAGGCCTTGGCGTGCCTGCGCGAGCTCGCCGGGGTACGGGGCGGAGCAGAGGAATTGGCCTGCGAGGAGAGTTTGTGGGCCGGCGTGCAGCGCGCTTTCGCCGTCGACCGTTCCCTCATCAACCTCAACAACGGTGGCGTCAGCCCGTCGCCCGCCCCCGTGCAGGACGCCATGCGCCGCTACCTGGAGTTCTCCAACCTGGCGCCGGTACACACCATGTGGCGGGTGCTGGAGCCGCAGCGGGAAAGCGTGCGCCGGGAGCTGGCCCGCACTGCCGGCTGCGAGCCCGAAGAGGTGGCCATCACCCGCAACACCTCCGAAGGGTTGGAGGCCTGCCAGCTGGGCATCCAGCTGGCGCCCGGCGACGAGGTGCTGGCATGCGACCAGGAATACCCGCGCATGATCACCACCTTCCGCCAGCGCAGCCGGCGGGATGGTATCGTGCTGCGTCAGTTTCCCCTCCCTCCCCCGGAGGCCGACGCCCAAACCATCGTGGACGCCTTTGCCGCCCAGCTCACCCAGCGCACCCGGGTGATTCTGGTCTCCCACATGGTGTACCTGAGCGGGCGCGTTCTGCCGGTGCGGGAAATTGCTGCCGTCGGCCGCCGACACGGGATCTGGGTGCTGGTGGACGGTGCCCACGCCTTCGCCCATCTTCCCTTTTCGGTCGCCCAGCTGCAGTGCGACGTCTACGCCTCCAGCCTCCACAAGTGGCTCTGTGCGCCCCACGGCACCGGCCTGCTGGTGGTGCGCCGCGAGCGCATCGGCAGCATCTGGCCGCTCATGGCGGCACCCGAAGAGCTGGATGAGAACATTCGCAAGTTCGAAGAGATCGGCACCCACCCCGCGGCCAACGCCCTCGCCATCGGCGAAGCGCTGGCCTTCCATCACGGGCTGGGAGCGGAGCGCAAACTTGCTCGCCTGTGCTACCTGCGGGATCGCTGGGCGAAACGCCTGGCTGCCCACCCCCGGGTGCGTCTCCACACCTCCCTGCTCCCCGGCCGCCCTGGCGCCATGGCCACCGTGGAGATCACCGGCATCGAGCCGGCGGCCCTGGCCGAACACTTGTGGTCCTGCCACCGCATTATCGTGGCCGCCATCACCCACCCCCATGTGCAGGGGATTCGCGTCGCGCCGTCGGTGTACACCACGGTGGACGAGATCGATCGGGTTGCCGGCATCTTGGAGGAGATCGCCGAGAAAGGACTGCCCTCATGAGACATGCTTTCGCCACGCTGCTTGCGGTGACGTTTCTGGGCTGCAACGCCAGTCCCCACCGGCGGGTCATCACCACCACCGCCGCACCCAAGGCCATCGGCCCCTACTCCCAGGCGGTGCAGGCAGGCAGCGCCGTGTACCTGTCGGGACAGCTGGGCATCGATCCGGCCACCGGGGAGTTGGTCCTCGGCGGCATCGAACGGGAAACCCGCAAAGCGCTGGAGAACTGCCGCAGCATTTTGCAAGCGGCCGGTCTGGGCCTGGATGACGTGGTCCAGGTGCAGGTTTTCCTCGAAGATATGGACGACTACGAGGCGATGAATCGGGTTTACGCCGAGTTCTTCCCCCACCACCCACCTGCCCGCGCCGCCTTTGAGGTGGGTGACTTACCCCGCAACGCCCGTGTCGAGATCCTCATGACCGCCGTGGCGCGCTGAGGTCGCCCAGCAGCAGGTAGCGGTTGAGGTCACCGCTGGCGCCGTCGGCCAGGTAATCGTCGATCACCGGCGGTAGTTGGCCGAGCCACTCCGCCAGCTCGCCGTCACTCACGCCGTGACAGTAGCGCACCGCGTTTTTATGTCCTCCAAAAGAAAGCAAGACATCGCCCGGCTCCAGCTGCCGCAGATCCAGGGGGCGGCGCAGGGAGCGATTGAACTCCTCCCAGGCAACCACCCGCTCCGCCAAGCGCGGCATGGAGAAAAGGCGCCACAGGGTGAAGGCCAGCACGCCCCCGGGGGCCAGGCGCGCGGCGGCGGCACGGAGCACCTGGCGGCGCGCCGCCGCCCCGGGCAGGTGGTGCAGCACCCCGAGCAGCACCACGAGGTGAAAAGGTCCCCCGGGGAGCCGTTGGTCGGCGTCGGCTCCCAGGGTGCACCGCAGCCAGCGGGCGCGGGCCAGACCTCCCCCGCGCTCGCGGGCCAGCGCAAGCATGGCAGAACTGCCGTCCACCCCGATATAGTCCACCGGGAAGGGGAAGGTGGCGGCGCAAAAGGCGGCGAAGCGGCCGTTGCCGCACCCCACATCGAGCACCCGCAGCGCCCCCCCCTCGGCGGGTGGGCGTACGCGGGCCACGAGACGCCGCCACCCCGGCCACGGCGCTCCCCGGGTGGCGGCGAACGGCGCCGCGAAGCGCCGGTAGAAACACCGGTTGAGGGCGGTGAGACGGCGAGCAGTGGCGCGATCCATGAGGTACCCTTACCCCGTGGGACGAGCAGCGTACCACCTCGACCTGGGCCGGCACGCCGCGCGCCTGCTGCCGCTGCTGGAGGCCTTAGCCGCTCTGGAGGAGCCAACCCGGCAGCAGGTGGCGCAGCTGCGCCGCCGCCACCCGCGCGCCGACGGCGGCTTTTTCTCCTCGAGTCAGCTCATTGCCGCGTACCGGGCGCTGGCACCCCGCCAAGGGTGGCGGCGCCCCGCCGAGGAGATTGCCCGCCTGCTGCGCCGGCGCCCGGTGCGCACCGCCAGCGGCGTGGCGGTGGTGGCCGTGCTCACCCGGCCGCACCCGTGCCCCGGCACCTGCCGTTTCTGCCCGGAGCCGGCGGGCATGCCCCGCAGCTACCTGCCCGAGGAGCCGGGGGCGCAGCGGGCGGTGCAGCAGGGGTTCGACCCGTACCGGCAGGTGGCGATCCGCCTCCAGGCCCTGGCGGCCAACGGTCATGGGGTGGACAAAGTGGAGCTGTCCATTCTGGGCGGCAGCTGGCACGCCTACCCGGAGGCCTACCGGCGCTGGTTCGTCAGCCGCTGCCTGACCGCCCTCAACCACTGGCCGCAGCTTTGCTCCGCCGACCACCCCACCGCCGACGGGCGGGCCGGCTGGGGCGAAGTGGAGGAGGCGCTGGCCAGCAACGACCGGGCCGCCAGCCGCTGCGTCGGGCTCACGGTGGAGACCCGCCCCGATTTGGTGACGGCGGCCGGCCTGGCCTCCCTGCGCCGACTGGGGGTGACGCGGGTGCAGCTGGGCTATCAGAGTCTCGACGACGGCATTCTCCAGCTGGCTAGCCGCGGCCACACGGTGGTTGAGAGTCGCCGGGCCACCGATCTTCTGCGCCGCGCCGGCTTCAAGATTCTCGCCCACTGGATGCCCAACCTCCCCGGCGCCACCCCCGACAGCGACCGCGCCGACTTCGCCCGCCTGTTCGACGATCCCTGGCTGCGTCCGGACGAGCTCAAGATTTACCCCTGCACGCTGCTGCCGGGCGCGGCGCTGGTGGAGGACTGGCGGCGGGGCGCGTGGCGCCCGTACCCCCACGACGTTCTGGTGGAGCTCTTAGCCGACTGCCTGGCCGCCGTGCCCCCCTGGTGCCGGGTGGCTCGGGTGGTGCGCGACGTGCCCGCTCCCTTGGTGCTCGCCGGCAATCGTCGGGGCAACCTACGCCAAGACGTGGAGCGGCAGTTGAAGGAGCGCGGCACTCCCCCCCGGGAGATCCGTGCCCGCGAACTGCGCCACGCTCCCCTGGCGGGGGCGGATGTGGTCCTTTCCTCCCGCACCTACGAAACCTCGGCAGGGCGCGAGGAGTTCTTGGAAGCTACCACGCCTTCCGGTTGGTTGGTGGGGTTTGCGCGCCTCACCTTGCCGAGCCGCCCGGCCCCCCTGGAGCAGCTCCAGGGCGCGGCCCTGCTGCGGGAGGTACACGTGTACGGCGACGTGGCGACGCTGGGTCGGCGGGATGGCAACGCCCAGCACCGGGGGGTGGGGCGGCAGTTGGTCGTCGGGGCAGCGACCCTGGCCCGCGTCGCCGGCTATCCCCGCCTGGCGGTTATCTCGGCACCCGGAACGCGCACGTACTATCGTAGACTAGGCTTTGGCGACGGTGCCCTGTATCAGTATTTGCACCTGGCGCCGACCGACGGGCTGGACAGAGGAGCTGGTCATGATCGCCAAGATCAACCTCACGGAGAAGTTTGCGCGCATCCACCAGTACTGGCGGCCGGGGATCGTGGCGGCCCTCAACGGCCAGGAGGTCAAACTGGTCAAATTGGCCGGGCAGTTCGTTTGGCATAAGCACCCCACCGAAGACGAACTCTTCCTGTGTCTCAAAGGCCGCATGCGGATCGAGTTGCGCGACGGGGTGGTGGAGCTCGCGGCCGGGGAGTTGGCGGTGGTGCCGCGGGGCGTGGAGCACCGCACCGCCGCCGACGAAGAGGCGGAGGTGCTGGTGTTCGAGCCCGCCGGCACTCGCAACACCGGCAACGTCATGCATCCGGCGTTTACTGCCGCTCCCGAGTGGCTATAAGGGCGCCGGCGCGACCCCGTGCCCCAGCCCCTATCCTCCCTGGAGGCCTTGCCGACCCCCAGCGCCCTGGTGGAAGTGTCGCGGCTGGAGGCGAACTGCCGGCGGATGGCGGAGCGCGTGCGGCAGCTGGGCGTGAGCCTGCGACCCCACGTGAAGACCCACAAGACGGTGCCAGCGGCGCGCTTGCAGCTTGCCGGCCTGCCACCGCGGATAACCGTGTCCACCCTGGCCGAGGCCAACGCCTTCGCCGACGCTGGCTTTGACGACATCACCTACGCGGTGCCCATCGCCCCCCAACGCTTGGCCGCAGCTATTCACCTCGCCCAGCGGATCCGTCGCTTCACCATCCTGGTGGACCACCCACACACCGCCCGCCAGGTGGCCGCCGCCGCGGCGGCGGCGGGGGTGCGCCTGTCGGTGCTCTTGGAGGTGGACTGCGGTGCCCACCGCTGCGGGGTCGATCCCTCCCACCCCGACAGCGTGGCGCTGGCGGCGCACCTGGCGCGCTCGCCCCACCTCGACTTTCGCGGCGTCCTCACCCACGCCGGGCACGCCTACGCCTGCCGCACCGCCGCGGAGCTGGCCCGCGTGGCTGCCCACGAGCGGGACGTCATCTGCGGCTTCGCGCAGCGGCTGCGGCAGGCCGACATCGCCGTGCCCGAGGTCAGCGTCGGCTCCACGCCGACCCTCAGCGCGGTGGATCATCTCGCCGGGGTCACCGAGGTGCGGCCAGGCAATTACGCCTTCTTTGACGCCCACCAGGCGGTTATCGGTTCCTGCTCGCTCAGCCAGTGCGCCTTCACCGTGCTGGCCACGGTGATCGGCTGCTACCCGGAGCGGCAGATGCTGGTGCTGGACGCCGGGGCGTTGGCCCTCTCCCGGGACCCCGGCCCCACCCACCTGCGACCTGACTGCGGCTTCGGGGTGGTGTGCACGGTGCACGGATGCCAACCCATCGCCGGCTTGACTCTGGTGGCGCTGACCCAGGAGCACGGCACGGTGCTGGCGGCCGCCGGGGCGCTGGCCGCCGCTCACCCCCCCGGCACCCGCCTGCGCATCATTCCCAACCATGCCTGTTTGGCGGCCGCCTGTTTCGACACCTACCACGTGGTGGACGGTGAGCACGTGGTCGACCTGTGGCACCCCTGCCGGGGATGGTGAGAACCTGGGCGGAGCCGCCCACGTAGAATCTTCGACTTTGCCGAGGTGGCCACCTGGGAGGGTGGCCAACCGGGAGGAGGATGACGATGAAGATGCGCACAGGCGTGATGGTGATGGGGGTGTGGGCGGCGCTATTCTCCGCGGCCGCCCCTGCCCAGACCTTGGACGAGGTGTTGGCCAAGAACTACGAGGCGCGCGGGGGGCTCCCGCGCATCACGGCGGTATCGTCCGCCCGCATCACCGGCACCATGAGCATGGGCGGCGGCATGGAGGCGCCCTTCGTCTGGCAGTGGAAGCGCCCCAACAAGCTGCGCCTGGAGTTCACCGTGCAGGGGATGACCGGCGTGCAGGCCTACGACGGCCAGACCGGTTGGATGATCATGCCGTTTATGGGCAGCTCGGAGCCGGAGAAGATGCCCGAAGACCAGCTCGCCGACATCAGGGAGCAGGCGGACTTTGAGGGTGAGTTGGTGAACTGGAAGGCGAAGGGCCACCAGGTGCAACTGGTGGGCAAAGAAAAAGTGGAGGGCACCGACGCCTTCAAGCTCAAGGTGGTCAAGAGCAACGGTGACGTGGCCTTCGTCTACCTGGACGCCGAGTACTTCCTGGAGATCAAAGGGGAAGGCAAGCGGACGGTGCGCGGCCAGGAGCTGGAGTTCGAAACCTCCATCGGCGACTACAAGGAGGTGGGTGGCCTCATGATCCCTCACTCCATGTCGTCGCGGGCCAAAGGTGCGCCGGCCGGCCAGACCATCACTTTCACCAAGGTGGAGCTGGACGTGCCCCTGGATGACTCGCTCTTCACCATGCCCACGGCGGCCAAGAAGGACGCGCCGTCGTCGCGATGAGCACCACCCGCCCAGGGGAGACGACACCATGAAAATCCGCCCCGGCCTCCTGCTTGGCTGCGCGTGGATGTGCACCGCCGCCCTCGCGGCGGCGGACGATGTGACCATCACCAGTGACACCTTTGGGGGGCTCGCGGCCCGTGCCATTGGCCCCGCCGTCATGAGCGGCCGCATCACCGCCATCGACGCGGTGCCCACCCACCCGCTCACCGTGTACGTGGGCTCCGCCAGCGGCGGGGTGTGGAAGTCCACCGACGCCGGTACTACCTTCAAGCCTATCTTCGACGAGCACACCCAGTCCATCGGCGCCCTGCGGGTGGACCCTTCCGATCCCAAGACCATCTGGGTGGGCACCGGTGAGAGCTGCGTGCGCAACTCCGTATCCATCGGCGACGGGGTCTACCGTTCCCGGGACGGCGGGGAGACCTGGCAGCATATGGGGCTTAAGGCCAGCGAACGTATCGCCGCCATCGCCGTCCACCCCAAGGACGGCAAGACGGTCTGGGTTTGCGCTACCGGGCCGTTGTGGAGCGCCGGGGAAGAGCGGGGCGTGTTCAAGACCTCCGACGGCGGCGCCACGTGGCGCAAGGTGCTGTACGTCAATGACTCCACCGGATGTTCCGACCTCGCCATCGACCCCCAGGAGCCGCACATCCTCTACGCCGGCATGTGGCAGTTCCGCCGCTGGCCTGACTTCTTCGCCTCCGGCGGGCCCGGGTCGGGCCTGTACAAGTCGGTGGACGGCGGCGAAACCTGGCGGGAACTCACCAAGGGTCTGCCCAGCGGCGAAAAGGGCCGCATCGCCGTGGCGGTAGCACCCTCCCGCCCCAGCGTGGTGTACGCCCTGGTGGAGGCGGCCAAGACGGCGCTGTACCGCTCGGAGGATTTGGGCGAGAGCTTCACCCTGGTGAACTCCTCGGCGAGCGTCACCGTGCGCCCTTTCTACTTCGCCCACCTGGTTGTCGATCCCACTGACCACCGTACGGTGTACAAGCCGGGGCTGACCCTAGCCGTGTCCAGCGACGGCGGCGCGTCGTTCACGTCGCCAATCATCGGTGGCGGCAGCATTCACCCGGATCTCCACGCCTTGTGGATCAACCCTAACAACCGCAATGAGATGTTCGTTGGTACGGACGGCGGCGTGTACGCCTCCGCCGATCGCGGACGCCACTGGCGCTTCGTCCGTTCCCTGCCGGTCTCCCAGTTCTACCACGTGGCCGTGGACCTGGAGCGGCCCTACAACGTGTACGGCGGTCTCCAGGACAACGGCACGTGGAAGGGCCCCTCCCGGGCACCGGGGGGTATTCAGAATAAGCACTGGGACAACGTGGGGTACGGCGACGGGTTTTGGGCCTTCCCCGACCCCGAGGATTCTCGCTTTCTCTACGTGGAGTACCAGGGCGGCAACATCCTGCGCGTGGACACGGTGCTGCGCGAGGTGAGGGACATCAAACCCTACGCCGGCGAGGGCGAGCCCGAACTGCGCTTCAACTGGAACACCCCCATCCACCTCTCCCCCAACGAACCGGGTACGGTGTACGTGGGCGCCCAGTACCTGTTCCGCTCCACCGACCGGGGCGAGTCGTGGACGCGCATCTCCCCCGATCTCACCACCAACGACCCTCGCCGCCAGCGCCAAAAGCAATCGGGGGGGTTGACGATCGACAACTCCACGGCCGAGAACAACACCACCATTTACTGCATCAGCGAGGCTCCCGGTGAGCCGGGAGTGATCTGGGTGGGGACCGACGACGGCTACCTGCAGCTCACCCGGGACGGGGGGCGCACCTGGACCAACCTCATCGCCAACGTTCCCGGCGTGCCGCCGGGGACCTGGGTGTCCAGCGTCACCGCCAGCACGCACGCCCGCGGCCGCGCGTGGGTCACCTTCGACGGCCACCGCAGCGGCGACTTCACCACCTATGTGTTCCGCACCGACGACTACGGCGCCAGTTGGACCCGCCTGGCCACCGAGGGGGTGGAGGGGTACGCCTGGGTCATCAAAGAAGACACCGTTTCCCCCAACCTGCTGTTCTTAGGCACCGAACTTGGCTTGTACCTCAGCCTCGACGGCGGCCGCCGCTGGGCGCGTTTTACCGGCGGCATACCCAAGGTAGCGGTGCACGACCTGGTGGTCCACCCCCGCGAGGGGGACCTGGTCATCGCCACCCACGGCCGCGGCATTTTTATCCTCGACGACCTCACCCCGCTGCGCGCCCTGTCCGCTGAACTGCTGACCCAGGAGGTGGCCCTGCTGCCTGGGCGGGCAGCGGAGATGACCATCCCCGCGAGCCGGCAGGAATTCAACGGCGACGACGAGTTCGTCGGCCCTACCCTCCCCGAAGCGGCGATGATCACGTACTGGCTCAAAAAGCGCCACATTTTTGGGGACCTCAAGATCGAGGTTTGGGATGCCGAGGGGAACTTGGTGTCCACCGTGCCGGGCAGCAAGCGCGCCGGCCTCAACCGGGTGCCCTGGCCCATGCGCCTGCCACCCCCCAAGCTCCCCCCCGCCTCGGCGCTGGCGCCGGCCTTCCTGGGCCCACGGGTGAGGGAAGGCACGTACACCCTCAAGCTGGTGAAGGGGTCCGGCACGGTGGAGGGGGCCGTCACCTTGGTGGCCGACCCGCGCACCCCTCACCCTGCGGAGGATCGTGCCTTGCAGCAGCGCACGGCCATGCGCCTGTATAAGGAGCTTGAGGAGCTGACGTACCTGGTAGACTCCCTGACCGACCTGCGCGACCAGGCGCGAGAGCGGGCAGCGCGTTTGTCCGCCCGCAATTCTCTGGGCCGCCGGCTGCAACGCTTCGCCGACGAACTAGAGGCCATGCGCCCCACGCTGGTGTCCACCAGCGAAGCCGGCTGGCTTTCCGGTGACGAGCAGCTGCGCGAGAAGCTGGCGAGCCTGTACAGCGCCGTCACCGGGTACGAAGGGCGACCCACCGCCTCGCAGCTGGCACGCCTGGAGGTGCTCACGGGGCAGCTGGCCGCCGCCCGGCAGCGATTCCACAGCGTGCAAAGCCGCGAAGTTGGGGCGCTCAACCGGGCGCTCCAGCAAGAGAAACTGGAACCGTTGGCGCCCCTCAGCCGGGAGGCGTGGCGGCAGCGCCAGATAGCGGCAGCCCCGGGGGGCGGCGCCTACCACCCCGCCTCGGCGAAGGTCCTGGCGCGGATGTTTGCCGCTTTTTGGGCAACGCTAGCGAGGTAGCGGGGGCACAGGCACGAAGCAGTCGTCCACGGCGCGGGCCAGGCGGGCGGACCAGGCGACCAGCTGGCCGTCCCGGAACCCCCGTCGGAAGGAGCGGTCGGCGGCGGTTTCGCCCTGCCGGTCGCGGGGCGGGCGTTGCTCGTCGCCCTCGAAGCGGGCCGTGGCCAGCATCCCACAGGATGGCGCCGCGCGCCGGCGCTGCGCCTCCACCCCGGCGGCAAATCCCGCCAGGTAGTCGGCGTCCTCGACGATGCGGGCGACAGCGGCGGTCAGTTGCTCCAAACTATCTTGGCGGGCTCTCGCCAGCGCCCGGTTGGTCTCTTCGGCTCTCCACACCGCGTGTCGCGCCAGCGTCTCCTGGTAGTTCTCGGGCAGTGGGTCCCCCTCCCGCCGGTTCCACCCCCCTGACTGGCGGGCGAGGGCGGCGCTCTCGTGCCGTTCCAACACCTCTAGCAGCGCGGCATCCACCTTGCGCCAGTCCTTCTCCTTGAGGAGGGAGCGAGGCATCTCCACCATGAGCTGGACGCGGCAGGAGCGCTCGTCGTAGAGGGTGAAGGGACCGTCCTGGCGAGGCACGAGGACGGGGGCGGCCAGCGACAGGTAGAGGTCCACGCGGTCGGAGCGGAGGTTGAGTTTGTCGACGCGGGCAAGCTCACCTTCGGACAAGCGCCGGTTGCCCTTGCTGGACGTCAGGCGACCTCGCACCTCGTTGTTGGTGTAAAACCCCGAGCAGTCGGAGGCTACCTCCACCCGGACCACCGACCAGGCACCGACCCAGGCGCGCTCCAGGTCCTCTTCCAGGTCAGCCCAAGCCACGCCCACCGACGTGGCGAAAGCAACTGCCACTCCAAGGCTCGACCACCGGCTTCTCTCCCGTGCCGCCATGGCAACCTCCTTTTTTTGGTGGCCGCATGGTAGCAGCTGTGGTGAAATGGCCGCGGAGGAATGCACCATGCGCGCCGACGATGTGCGCCGCATCATTACCTGGCTGGAAAGCCGCGTTACCCTCGGCCCCGCCGGGTCCCGCCACATCGCCTTCCCCGTCCCCAGCGCCGCCGACATGGCGGCGGCTGGCCTGCACCCGGAAGGGATCGCCCAGGTGCGCGGCGCCCCCTGGTGGGACGATATGGTGGCCGATATCCTGGAGACCCCCAACCTCTGCCACCAGGACGATCCCCCCGAGCAGGTGCTGGCCTTCGCCCGCGACGTCATTGGCGAGTACGTACGCAAACGCGTGCGGCTAGGTTAAGCGGCGCCGTCCAGGGGACGCGCGCCCCAGGGCCGGAGCCTCAGAAGCGGTTGTCGCCGTCCAGCAGCCCCCCCAGGGGGCCGAGGACCGATCCCTCTTCCCGCCCCTTGCGCAGCGCCCCAGCCAGCATGCGGCCGGCGAGCCGGGAAAACGGCAGCGACTGCAGCCACACTTTGCCGGGCCCGCGCAGCACCGCGAAAAACACGCCCTCGCCGCCGAACAGCATGGACTTGATGCCGCCTACCTGCTGGATGTCGAAGTCCACCCCATCCTGGAAGGCCACCACACACCCGGTGTCCACGTGCAGTGTCTCGCCCGCCGCCAGCTGACGTTCCACCACGGTACCCCCGGCGTGCACGAACACCATCCCGTCCCCCTCCAGCTTTTGCATGATGAACCCCTCGCCCCCAAATAGCCCGGTCAAGATTTTGCGCTGGAAGTGGATGCCGATGGAGACCCCCTTGGCGGCGCAGAGGAAGGAGTCCTTCTGGCAGATCAGACGCCCCCCCAGTTGGGCCAGGTTCATGGGCAGGATGTTGCCTGGAAACGGAGCGGCGAAGGCCACATGCCCCTTGCCCGAGCCTTGGTGGGTAAACACGGTGGTGAAGAGGCTTTCGCCGGTGAGTAGCCGCTTGCCGGCGCCCACCAGCTTGTCCAGGAACGAGCCCTGCTGGGTTCCGTCACCGAACACCGTGTTCATAATGACCGCGGGGTCCTTGTACATCATGGCACCGGCTTCGGCCACCGCGCTCTCGCCCGGGTCCAGCTCGATCTCCACGAACTGCATCTCGGCGCCCACGATCTTGTAGTCGATCTCGTCGGCAGCACCCCGCCTGGGTGGTGGCGGGGCGGTTATCGCCGGCGCGCCTGGGCGCAGCAGCTCCGGCACCTGGCGGATCGGCATCCAGTTGGCAAACCCTTCGCGCCACGCCCAACCGTTGGGGTTGGCGGCGGCGCGACTGCGGGCCTCGGCGTCGTCGAAGGGGCCGAGGCGCTGATTGTCGTAGGACAAGTACCACTGAGCCAAGGTCCACCTCCCTTACCTGGGGACCGAAGTATACGCGACGCCGCCAGCGGCGCTGTACCTCCTACGCCGGAGGCGGCGCTCCCAGCAGGCGGTGGAGGCGGGCCACGGTCTCGCGGTCGAGGCCCAGCAGCGCCGCCAGACGGGCCAGATACCCATGCTCCGCCGGGGCATCGACGCGGATGGCGAGCAGTGAGGCGGCGTACACCTCTTCGGCGAGCCGTCGAGAGGTGACCTGGGCGGCCAGTTGCTCCCCGGTCCAGGGCGCCTGCAGCTCCCGCGCCACGGCGTCCCGATCTTCGGCGTTGAGATTCTCACCAGCGACACGATCCAGGATGGCGCGGCGCTCTTCCTGGTCGAGGACGCCGTCGGCGTGGGCGGCGGCAATCATCGCCCGCACCAGCAGCATGGCTTCCCCGGCGCGAGGCTCTTGGGGTGGGCAGGGGGGCGGGGGCGGCCCGGGGGGAGGCGGGGGGACAGCACCGGGAGTGGTCCCTCGCGACGCTTTCTTCTCGGTGACGTGCTCGATGGCCGCCAGGGCAATCCCCAGGGCGCCTACGCCGAGGGCGACCTTGCTGGCCGCCGGCATGCGACGACCTAAGAGGGTGGACTTGACCAACGACGCCAGCAAACGTTCGGGGTCCATAGGCCCTCCCTGGCGCCTGCCGGGGGGAGGTAGCGCCAGCCGAGCTCCAGCAGCTGTAGCATAGCTCGACTTGCCCTTGCCGCGAGCGGGAATGGCCGCCGCCCGCCGGCGTTGTCATCTCACGGAGGCCCGCCGCAGCAGCGAGTGGGCACGTTAGAATTGGGCGACAGTGTGCCGGCCGATAGGGTGGCCGGGGGAGGTAGTTATGGCGGTGGCCAAGAGGGTGCTGTTGTTCGTCATCGTGAACATCCTCATCCTGGTGACCATCTCCATCACCTTGAGCGTCCTGGGGGTGCGTCCGTACCTCTCGGCGCGGGGGATTGACTACCGCGCCCTGATGGTCTTTTGTCTGATCTGGGGGATGGGCGGCGCGTTTATCTCGTTGGGCCTGTCCCGGGTGATTGCCCGTTGGTCCATGGGTGTCCAGATCATCCCCCCCGACGTGCGCGATCCCCGCTTGGCGCAGCTGGTTCAGACCGTGCACGGCCTGGCCAAGGCCGCCGGCCTGCCCAAGATGCCCCAGGTGGGCATCTACAACAGCCCGGAGGTGAACGCCTTCGCCACCGGGCCGACGCGAAGCCGGGCCCTGGTAGCGGTGTCCACCGGTTTGCTGCAGTCCATGGACCGAGAGCAAGTGGAAGGGGTGCTGGCGCACGAGGTCGCCCACATCGCCAACGGCGACATGGTCACCATGACGCTCCTGCAAGGGGTGATCAACGCCTTCGTCATGTTCTTCGCCCGGGTGATCGCCTTCGCAGTGGCGCAGCTGCTGCGCCGGGGCGACGACGAAGGCCCGTCGTACATGATCCAGTTCCTGGTCACCATCGTCATGGAGATCATCCTGTCGATCCTGGGAGCGTTGGTGGTGGCAGCGTTTTCGCGCTGGCGGGAGTTTCGCGCCGACGCCGGTGGCGCCCGCCTGGCCGGCCGCAGCGCCATGATCTCGGCGCTGGAGGCGCTGCGCCGCACCGCCGGGCGCATCGACCCGCGGGGTGAGGCTTTGGCCACCCTGAAGATCTCCAACCCCCGGCGGGGTGGACTGCGCATGCTGTTCGCCACCCACCCCCCGCTGGAGGTGCGTATCGCCCGTCTGCGCCAGGCGGCGTGAGGGCCGCGCCTCTGGGTGAGGGCGAGTACCCGCCCTCACCCTTCGGGGTTTCGTAACCGCTGTAGTAGAGTGCCCTTGTGCGGCAGGGTAGCGAGCAAGACCCCCTCCCTGGCGGTGGGCCCCATGCCCTGGAAGGGTTTCACACCGCCATGGTGCACCTCTACCGCGGCGAGATGAACCGCCTCACGGTATGGCGCCAGCGTCTCGACGTGACCTCCAATTGGGCGATCCTGCTCTCTGTGGGTCTTACCACCTTCACGCTGGGCTCGCCCCAGGTGCCCCACTACACGTTGCTCCTCGGCCTGGCCCTGGTGGGCATCTCCATCGTCCTGGAGGGACGCCGCTACCGGCACCTCCACCACTCCAAGTGGCGCGCCTACGTAATGGAGTGCGGGTACTTCGCCGAGCTGCTGCGGGGGCAGGCGCCCGAGCACCTCGCGGGGTGGCGGGAGGCCCTTGCCGAGGACTTACGACGTCCCCGCTATCGGCTTCCGGCGTTCACCTGCATGCGCGCCCGGTTACGACGCAATTATTTGTTGCTCTTTTACTTCATCACGGCGGTATGGGTCACGAAGCTGTACATCCACCCGGCGGGGCCATCGTCCCTGGAAGAGTTTCTGAGTCGCCTGGCGGTGGGTTCCCTGGTGCCCTGGTGGTTTGTCGCCGTCACTGCGGTGGGCTTCGTGGTCACCGCCACGGCGCTGGCGGTGACGTGCCCCACCAACGAGGAGCTGGAGGATTGGAGCGCTGACAGCTGCCGCCAAACATCCCCTTCACGCTAGCTCGAGCCACCGGAACCAGATGGGGTGGTTGGCCTTGTACCAAGCCAGCACCTCGGCGATGAACGCCTTCTTGGCGGGGGGTAGCACAGCGTCGTCCACCCTCTCGAAGTGCACCCGGATGCGATCGTCCGGCAGATACTCCAGCCCCTCCGAACACCACGTCTGCAGCTCGTTGCGAATCCTCCCCGAATCGGAGATCTTCACCGGCCGGGTGCGGTAGTCCTGGCCGGCGTAGAAGCGGTCCAGCAAGGGCGAAAACACCAGGCGGCTCTCCTCCAGCGTTTCCATCAGGCGAAGCGTGAAGGCCACTCGCCGCAACCCTTTGCGGGATCCCGCCAAGGTGGTGACGCGGTAGACGCCGTCCTCCAGCTGTTCCACCCCATCGGAACCGGTATACGGGTCGGGAAGCATGCACCCAACCAAGGCCAGGGGGTCCCACTCCTTCTTGGGGAAGAAATCCTCCACCGTCACCGACCGCTTAGGGAACCACATACAGGCGGCGCGGGCGTGCCGCAAGATGTCCGCATACTCCTGCGCCGTGATTTCGCTCACCTCGCCCCCCAGCACCGCCCCCAGGCGCGCTGCAAAGGCCGGGTCAGCGGGATCCAGGCGCATGATCTCCCGTTCCCTCTCCCACGAGACATCGAATTTGGGGGTGAACAGCGCCATGGAAGTGACGGTGTCCAGCACCGGGTCCAGGGAGGCCGCCTGGATCGCTTCGGCGGAGGCGGCGTAGCCGTCCACCAGGAACAGGTGTTGGGCGCCATTGGCGTCGGTGAAGGGGCCCACCATAAACGCCGGCGCGTAAGTGCCCGACTCGGTAAACGCCTCGTGCCCCGTGGGCATGACCCACCCATCCTCCACCACGTGCACGCCCAGCTGCCGCCACTCTTGCCACAGCGACCCGATGCGCGGTTCCCGCGCCTTGCCCCCCAGCGTCCACACGTGCACGCGCTCAGGGGCGACCCCGGGGTAGGTGAAGCGGATGGCCTCTAAAACCTTGTCGCGGGGGGTAAAGAAATCCACCAGCAGCGAGCGCTCCGCCGCCGCCGTCACCACCGCCCGGGGCAGCACCAGCGTGCCCATGTACCCCTCGTAGGGCAACGATACCTTCAGTGGCTGATCGAAGACGTGCAGCACCGCCATGGGACCGGTGGGGCTACCCTTGGCGAACCGGGAGGTGTTCTCCAGCGTGTCGATGGCGGCGCCCCACACAACGATGCCGGCGTTCTGCAGATCCGCCCAGAAGCCGTCCCACCCGTAGCTGGGGTCGTTGATGAGTCGGTGCACGCGCCGGTCCAAAAAACGCGCCACCTGCGGGCGGGCGTACACGCGGCCGAACCCCAGCAGCGGGTTGGAGCCCATCTCCGGAGTCTCCCCCACTTTGGGCATCAGCCCCTCACCCAGGCTCACCATGAGGGCGTGGTTTTCCGGCAGGGCGCGGGTGAGATACCACAGCGCCTCGGACATGGCGTAGGCGGACACGGCATCGGCGTCCTTCTTGACGCGGTTGAAGCCCGCCTTGTCCAAGCCCTTGCCCTCGCCGAACCGTCCGAATAGGCGGGTCCCCAGGGCCGTCACCGCCGCGGTCATGACAAACGACGCCTCCAGCGACGTGCCAGCGAAGGACATGGGCTCACCGGGACGCACCCCGCCGCGGAGCCACTCCTCCTCCACGTCCTCCAGCCACAGGTGGAAGCGCCCAAGGATGGCGCGCGTGTCAAAGGCCCACTGCGCGATGCGGTTACGGCGATCCATGTCCATGCCCTGGCTCCTCTCGTACCCTTCCTCGACGGCGGCGCCGGCCGCTCGCCAATACGTTCTCGCCTGGCTCAGCCATTGTATGCCGCACCGGCCGCTGGGTGTGTGCTACAACCGCCCTGGCACCTGCAAAGGAGGTCCTATGGGACGACGACTCTTTGGGGCTGCGGGGGCGCTCGTGGCGCTCCTGATCGTGACCGC
>Ga0308417_1000070_pt1 | contig 83419 bp, 69 predicted proteins | sample HotsprSampleOS65_FD_203528 | JGI IMG/M metagenome (GOLD analysis project Ga0308417, IMG submission 203528) | Hot spring phototrophic mat microbial communities from Octopus Spring, Yellowstone National Park, Wyoming, United States - 20090730_OS65 ... | reverse complement strand
GTGGGATGCGGCGGGGTGCGGCCGCCCAGCGACCCCAAGGAGGGCCCTCCAGACCAGTTGGCCGCGCACTTGGAAGCCCTCAGGGAGGAGGACACGCCACCGGTTAGCCGCACGGTCCGCCGCATCCCAGGCGCCGAGGCGGGGCACACCCACGGCGCGGTGGGGTCGGGTAGCCATGGCGATCCCGGCGCCGCGCCCGGCACCAACGCGGGTGGGTAGGCCGCGCTGGCCTTGGATTTGCCACCACGTTCGGGACCAGTGCGGTACCACGTCCACCATTGTTGACAAGGGCTGCTCGGAGGGTCGTGGCCAGAGCCAGCTATGGCCCGCCGAGCACGCCTTTTTCTCGAGGGTGCGGTTTACCACGTGGAGTGCCGAATGGCACACCGCGAGCGGGTCTTGGCGAGGGACCGGGAGGCCGAGCATCTTCTTACCGTCCAGCGAGACGTCCAACAACGGGACGGTTTTGCCGTCCTCCCCTGGTGCCACATGCCGACCCGCTGCCGCCTGATGCTGCGTACAGGCGAGATGCCTCTTTGGCGCAGTAGGGGGCTCATCCAGGGACGTTTCGCCCAGGACTACAACCGCCACGGCAGCCTCGGCGGTCTGTGGCAGGAGCGCAACGAGGCGAAAATCACCGCTAGCCAGACGTTCTTTGGCCAGGTGTTAGCTACGTCCACCTCAACCCGGTGGCCGCCTAGGTGGTCGCAACCCGTGGGGCGTGGCGGTGGAGCGGCCACCGAACGCTGATCTCTGCCACTGGGGCTCCACTGGTCGATAGCGAGGGGCGGGTCGTAGGTGCCACGACCACGGCTGTCGACAGAGCCACGGGATTGCCTCTGCCCTTGCACGGGAAAGACCCCGGGAGCGGGCGGACGGGACCTCCGGGCGGGAGAGGGGGGAGCCGAAAGTAGGCAGCGTCGGCGGCCAGTGGGCTCAGCGCGCGTATACGCCTCCGAGTGGTGGTGGGCGCCAGGGAGCGACGGAGCTCCCGGTCGGACACACTGAGAGGAATATGTACCCCACAAAATAAGGAATTGAATTGCAAGCACGGTGCCTAACCGGCTCGTGGCCGTCTCCAGGCGTCGGGCCGGCGTCCCGCGTCGGCTCCGGCGGTGGCGCGGCGTGGGTGGCCGGGTCGTTGGGGCGCTTTGGGGCCGCAGGCCGGCCCTGGGATCAGGCACAATGAAACGAGGAGGGCGTCATGGCGGCGAGTGGGAGCTGGCGGAGCACCAGCAGTGGGGGGTTGGACGCGCAGTCACCGGCGTGGAAGCTGTGGGAAAAGGCCAAAGAGTTGGGGGTGTGGAACCCGGCGGCGGTGGATCTCGCCCGCGACCGGGAGGACTGGCAGCGGCTTGACGAGGGTGAGCGCGACGTGCTTCTGCGCCTCACCTCCCTGTTCGTGGGGGGTGAGGAGGCGGTGACGGTGCACTTGCTGCCGCTGGTGCAGGTCATCGCCGCCGAGGGGCGGCTGGAGGAGGAGATGTTCCTCACCGCCTTCCTGTTCGAGGAGGCCAAGCACGTGGACGCCTTCCATCGCTTCCTCGTGGAGGTGGCCCAGGAGCGCAGCGACCTGTCGCGCTACCACTCGCCATCCTGGCGGGTGATCTTCCACGAGGAGCTGCCCCGGGCCATGGGGCGCTTGCGCCACGACCCGTCGCCGCTGGCTCAGGCCGAGGCCTCCGCCACCTACAACATGATCGTCGAGGGGGTGCTGGCCGAGACCGGCTACCACGGCTACCACGCCACCCTGGGGCGGAACGGCATTCTGCCCGGGATGCAGGAGCTGGTGTCGCTGATCAAGCGGGATGAGTCGCGGCACATCGCCTACGGTGTGCACCTGCTGTCGCGGCTGGCCGCCGAGGGGGGGGAGGAGGTGTGGGCGGCGATTCAGCGGCGCCTAAGCGAGCTGCTGCCGGCCGCCATCGGGGTCATCGGCGAGCTGTTTGCGGCCTACGACACGATGCCCTTCGGCCTCGATCTCGCGGAGTTCACCGACTACGCCCAGCGCCAGTTCGCCTCCCGCGTCAACCGCATCGAGCGCGCCCGCGCTAACGGCTGATCCGCCCGCCGGCGGAACTTTTGCAGCCGCGGCGGGTCTAGAACGGTGAGGAGTGCAGACCTACGGCGCACCGCTGGTGGGGTATCGTGGTGGGGTGTGGGGGTGGCCACGACGGCTCAGCACGGGCGGCGGCGACGAGGAGGAGGCGCTGGTGTGGCGCGCCCAGGGCGGGGACGAGGCGGCGCTGGAGGAGCTGGTGCGCCGCCACCAGGGCGAGGTGTTCCGCCTGTGCCGGCGCATGCTGGGGAGTCGGGAGGACGCCATGGACGCGGCGCAGGACACCTTCGTGCGGGTGGTGCGCGGCCTGCCGCGGTTTCGCGGCGAGGCCGCCTTCCGCACCTGGGTGTACGGCATCGCCCTGAACGTCTGCCGCAACGTGCTGGCCAGCGCCCCGCGCCGCGCCGCGGCCCGTGCGGTGCCGGTGGACGGGGAGGCGGGCGACGGTGGGGCGCCCCTCTCCCTGGCCGACGGGCGCGCCGACCCCGAGGCGGTGGCCTACGGCCGCCAGTTGGGGCGAGCGCTGGAGCAGGCGCTGGCCGCACTGTCGCCGGAGCACCGCGAGGTGTTGGTGCTGCGCGAGGTGGAGGGGCTGGAGTATGAGGAGATGGCAGCGGTGCTGGGGTGTCGCCTCGGGACGGTGAAGTCGCGTCTGGCCCGGGCGCGGGCGGCGCTGTTGGGACGCCTGGAGGGGGTGTGGCCATGACCTGCGAGGAGGTGCGGGCGCTGCTGGCGGAAGGGTCGCAGTTGCCGCCGGAAGCCGCGGCGCATCTGGCGGCGTGCCAAAAGTGCCGGGCGGCGGCGCAGCGCTGGGCGGCGCTGCGGCGGGAGTTTGCGGCGTTCGCGGCAGAGCCCGAGCCGCCATTCCTGCACCAACGCATCATGGCGGCGGTGCGCCAGGCGGCGGCGCAGCCGCTGCCGTGGTGGCGCCGCGTCCCTCGCGCCGCCTGGGCGTCGGCCGGGGTGGCGGTGGCCCTGGTGGTGGGGGTGCTGGCCACCCAGGGGGTGCTGCGCCCGGGCGGCGTCCAGCGCTGGGCGCGGGAGGAACTCACACCCCAAGTGGCGCCACCGGCGCACGTGGTAGCGGAGCCCAGGGAGCAGCCATGGCTGGAACCGGTGGCGAAGACGGTGGCCCGACCAGGGGAGGACTCGGCTGGGGCGGAGGCCACCGCCTCTGCGCCGGTGGCGCCGGCCCCTGAGGTTTCCGGACCGGCGGTGAAGCTCCCAGCGACGACGCAGGGCGGGAGTGGTGGGAGGGAACAGCTCGCCCAGGTGGTGCTGGTGCCCACGCCCCCCAGCCAGGGGGTGGTGGGGGTGGACACCCAGCCAGTGGCCGAGGTGGCTGCAGTGGCCGCGGCGGCCCCGGTGGGGCGGGAGGGAGCGCGCCCCGCCGGCGTCCGGGAGGGGAAGGCGGCGGCGCCACCGTGGCGCCTGCAGGAGATGGCGGCTGCCCCCCCGCCCCCCACCAAGATTCGCGTGGTGCTGCTGGCGGCGTCGGGGGAGGAGGCGTTGGCCCTCTGGCTGGCGGAGGCGATGGCGCCGCCGCCGGCGCAGCTCTGGTCCGTGGTGGTGGGGGAGGACGGGCGAGTGGCCCTGGAGGGACCACCCCCCAACGCGCTGGGCGAGTTGCAACCGGTCTGGGAGCGCGCCCTGGCCGACGCCCACCTCCCCCCTGGCCGCTACCGCGTCGTGCGCCCGCGGCCCTAGGGAACCTGGTGGGCGGTCTCCGGTCACAAGAGGTCGAGGACAGGGAGGCTGCCATGGGGACCAAAACCACTCTTCGAACCACCTGGACGAGGGCGGCGGCAGCGGCGGCGGTGCTGCTGGCGGCGGCGGGGGCGCCAGCCCAGGAGTCGGCGCTGCGCCCGCCGGTGCGCCGGTTTGCCGTGGACGTGCTGGTGGACGGGGTGCCGCGGCCCCAGTACCCGGCGCGGGGGACGGTCTACCTGGAGGCGCTGCGCGGGCGGGAGTACACCATCCGCCTCGCCAACCCGCTCCCGGTGCGCGTCGCCGTGGCCCTGTCGGTGGACGGGCTCAACACCATCGACGCGGAGGTGACCACGCCCTGGAAGGCTTCCAAGTGGGTGCTGGACCCCTACGAGGTGGTGGAGATCCCCGGCTGGCAGGTGAGCGGCGAGGCGGCGCGGCGCTTCGTCTTCACCGGCGAGCGCTCTTCCTACGGGGCGTGGCTGGGACAGACCGAGAATTTGGGGGTGATCGAGGCGGTGTTCTTCCGGGAGCAAAGGGGCTGGGGTGGGATCGATCCGCTCATGGAGCGACGGCCAACACCCGGGGCGGCCCAGAAAGCGCCGGCACCCCAGGCTGCGGCCGGCGCCGAGGCGCTGGACGACGCCTACGCCGCCACCGGGATGGGAAGTCGCCAAGAGCACCGGGTACGGCGGGTGCACCTGCGCCTAGAGCGCGACCCTGCGGCGGTGGTGCGGCTGCGCTACGAGTTCCGCCCCGAGCTGGAGCGCTTAGGGGTACTGCTGCCGCTTCGCTCGCCGCTGGAGCGCCGCGAAAACGCCCGGGGCTTCCCCGGCTACTGCCCCGAGTCGCCGCGCTGGTAGCCCCTGTGGGCGGCCGCTCACACCTCTGCAGGGAGGCATGAGACCCGACAACCGCGTCACCGCCTCCGGGGCCGGCCGCAGGGCCGGCCCCGGCGATGATGGCGGGCTGGTGCGTGCTACAATCACCCAGTGGTGAGGATTGCGGGGTTGCGTCACGGTGAGGTCGCGCAATGAGCATCACCTACCTGGCGGTGTGGGCGTTGATGCTGGTGTTTGCCGCCAGCGCCATCTACGGCCTGGTGTGGGCGATCCAGCACGGGCAGCTTGGACAGTTCCGGGCGGGGGCGCGGAGCATCTTCGACGACGAGGAGCCGGTGGGGGTGCCCACCGACGCTCTGGTGCGGCAGGTGCCCCCCGGTGAGGCGCTCCCGCCGGCGGCGCCCAGCCCGGGCCGGAGCGCCGGCCGCGCCGGTGGCGGGGGGGTCGCTGGGGACGGACGGCGGCAGGGGAGGTGAGCATGGACGAGACGACGCAGGCGGCGGCGGTGGATCGACAGGAGGTGCTGCGGCGGGCCGAGATCGACGCGTCGTGCCGCCTGCCGGCGATGGCGTTTTTCGCCAGTTCGGTGGTGTGGCTGCTGGTGGGCTCGGCGCTGGCCCTGCTGGCTTCGTGGAAGCTGCACTCGCCGCAGTTCCTGGCCGACTGGTCGTGGCTCACCTTCGGGCGGGTGCGGCCGGCGCACCTGACGGTGGTGGCCTACGGCTGGGCGTCCATGGCGGGGATCGGGGCGCTGCTGTGGCTGGAGGCGCGCCTGTGCCGGGTGACGCTGCCGCTCAAGGGGCTGCTGTTGGGCGGCTGCGCCCTGTGGAACGTGGCGGTGGCGGGGGGCACCATGGACATCCTGGCCGGGCGCGGTACCAGCGTGGAGTGGCTGGAGATCCCGCCCTTTTGGGCGGGGCTTTTGGTGGTGGTGTTCCTGCTCATCACCGTGGTGTCGATGATGATGTTCGCAGCTCGGCGGGTGTCCCACATTTACGTGTCCCAGTGGTACTTGTTCGGCGCCGTACTGTGGTTCCCGTTCCTGTACGTGATGGCCAACTGGCTGATCCACATGAACGTGGTGCGGGGGGTGACGCAGGCGGCCACCAACTGGTGGTTCGCCCACAATGTACTGGGGCTGTGGCTGACCCCCATCGGCTTGGCGGTGGTGTACTACCTGCTGCCCAAGATCTTGGGCGTGCCCATCTACTCGTATCATTTGTCGCTGCTGGGGTTTTGGACGTTGGCGCTGTTCTACAACTGGGCCGGCACCCACCACCTCATCGGCGGGCCGCTGCCCGCCTGGTTGGTCACCGTGGGGGTGGTGGGCAGCGTGATGATGCTCATCCCGGTGGCCACCGTGGCCTTGAACCACCACATGACCACCCGCGGCCACTTCGCCCGCCTCCGGGAAAGCCCGACGCTGCGCTTCACGGTGTTCGGGGCGATGAGCTACACCGCCGTGTCGGTGCAGGGGTCGCTCACCGCCCTGCGCAGCGTCAACGAGGTCACCCACTTCACCCACTACACGGTGGCCCACGCCCACCTGGGGGTGTACGCGTTTTACTCCATGGTGATGTGGGCGGTGATGTACTACGCCATCCCGCGCCTCGCCGGCCGGGAATGGCCGTCGGCGCGCCTGATTGCCGTGCACTTCTGGTGCGCCGCGGTGGGCATGGCGATCTACTGGGTGGGGCTGACCTGGGCCGGGGTGCGACAGGGGATGCTGATGAACGACGCCGACGTGGCGTTTCTGGACGTGGTGCGGTACACGGTTCCGTACCTGTGGTCGCGCTCCCTGGCGGGGGTGCTGATGACCGTTGGGCACCTGGTTTTTGCCTGGCAGGTGCTGCAGGTGCTGCTGCCAGGGCGGCGGCGGGTGCGCGGACCGGCGCTATTCGGGCGGCAACGCCCCGTGGAGGTGGCGCCATGAGCCGCGCACCGCTGCTCTACGTGGGTATTCTCTTTACCGTCATTGCCTCCTCCCTGGGGTTGATCACCCTGCCCGAGAAGCAGCTGGTGGGGCTCGAGCCGGTGGTGGACGACAACGGCGTGGCGAGGCCGGTGGAGCCGGGTGGGGCGGTGGCCGAGGGGCGGGAGCTGTACCGGGCGTTGGGGTGCCTGTACTGCCACTCCCAGCAGGTGCGACCGCAAGGGTTCGGCGCCGACCTGGAGCGCGGCTGGGGGGAGCGCCGCACCGTGGCGCGGGATCACATCTTCGACCGCCCGCCGCTGCTGGGCACCATGCGCACCGGGCCGGATCTCGCCAACATCGGCGCCCGCCAGCCCTCCGAAAGCTGGCACTACCTCCACCTCTATGAGCCCACCTTGACCTCGCCGGGGTCCACCATGCCGCCGTTCCGCTTCCTTTTCCAGGAGCGGGAGCAGGTGCTGGGGCGCCCGGCGGATGCCCTGGAGCTGCCGGCCCGCGGGGAAGGGGCAGCGCGGATCATCGTGCCGCGCCCGGAGGCCAAGGCGCTGGTGGCGTATCTCAAGAGCCTCGACCACGGCTACGCCGTGCCGGAGGTGCCATGACCACCCTCGAGCAGGATCCCCCCATGGGGGAACGCGAGTCCGACGTGGACCCGGTGCCGCTGCACGAGCCCATCTGGCGCGAGATGACCGAACCCCGCGACGGCTACGAGCCGACGCCCATGTGGCTGGTGTTCGCCTGCATGCTGCTGTTGGGGTGGGGCGGCTATTACCTGGGCACGTTGAGCTTCGACTTCCGCGCCGACGTCTTGGACATGGGCGGCCTGCCGGCTGCGGCGCCAGCCGCGACGACGCCCGCGGCGCTGGACCCCGTGGCGTTGGGCAAGCGCGTGTACAACCACTGCGCCCCCTGCCACCAGCGGGACGGCGCCGGCGTGGCCGGGGTTTACCCGCCACTGGCCGGCTCGGCGGTGTTGCTGGGGCCGCCGCAGGTGCCCGCGGCCATCGTGCTGCACGGGCTGGAGGGGCCGTGGCAGGCGGGCGGGCGCAGCTACAACAACGCCATGCCGGGCTGGGAGGCCAAGCTTTCCGACGAGCAGGTGGCGGCGGTGCTCACCTTCGCCCGCGCCGCGTGGGGGAACGTCGCCCCGCCGGTGGACGCGGCGTTGGTGGCGCAGGTGCGCCAGCGCAGCGCCGGCCAGCGGCAGCCGTGGCGGGCGGCGAGTCTGGCCACCTTCGCCGCCGCCTGGGCCGCCTCGGCCCCGACGGAGGCGGCGACAGCGCGATGAGTTCCTGCCCGGCCGTCGGGGTGAGCTGCTGCGCTCCCTCCCGCAACCCCGCCAACCGTGGCGCCTGGGTGCGCCTGGCGGTGGGGGCGTTCATCGCCGCCAACACCATGACCGCGTCGCTGGCCTTCAACCTGTCGGAGGTGACCCCGCGGGCGCGCCTGGCTGGCCACCTGCTGATCCTGGCGGCTACGCTGGTGACCGTGGTCCTGCTGGGGTGGCCCTTGCTGCGCGCCGCCGGGCGGGAGCTGCGCGCCGGCCGGCTGACCCTAGAGGCGATGTTCCTGCTGGGCATCGGCGGCGCCTTGGGAGCCTCGCTGCTGGCCACCCTGCGGGGGGAAGGGGCGGTGTACTACGAGATCGTGTCGATCTTGCTGGTGGTGTACTCCCTGGGTCAGATGGTGGCCGGGGTGGCGCAGCAGCGGGCGCTGGCCGCCGCCGCGGCGTGGGCGCCGGCGGCGGTCACCTGCCAGGTAGAGACCGCCGGCGGAACATACCGCACCGTGGCGGTGGCCGAGGTCCAGCCGGGGGACGTGGTGCTGGTTCCCCCCGGGGCGGCAATTCCGGTGGACGGCGAAGTGGTGGCTGGCGAGGCGTTCGTGCGGGAGGCGGAGCTGACCGGCGAGCCGCTGGCCGTGGTGCGCCGCGTGGGCGATCGGGTGTTTGCCGGCACCCACTGCCTAGACGCCACCCTGAAGGTACGCGCCACCGCCCCCGGCACCGCCCGCCGTCTGGACGCCATCGTCGGCGCGGTGGAGCAGGCACGGGCCCTCCCCACCCGCCTGGAGCGGGCCGCCGACCGGGCTATCCGCTGGCTGTTGCCGGCGGTGGTGGTGGTCGCGGTGGGCACCTTGGTGGCCTGGAGCCACCTGGCCTCCTGGGACGTGGGGCTGTTCAACGCCATGGCGGTGCTGCTGGTGGCGTGCCCCTGCGCCCTGGGCCTGGCCACGCCCCTGGCCGTGTGGGTGGCGCTGGGGCGCATGGCGGCCCGCGGGGTGGTGGTGCGCGCGGGGGAGGTGGTGGAGCGCCTGGCGGGGGTGGACACCGCTGTGCTGGACAAGACCGGCACCCTCACCGAGGCCACCGCCACCCTGGTGGACCTGGTGGTGGAGGGCGACACCGGGGCGGCCCGGGGGCGGGCGCTGGCGCTGCTGGCGGCGGTGGAGCGGGCCAGCGGCCACCCCCTGGCGTCGGCGTTTGGGGGCGGGGAGGCGGGATCGTCGACCGGCATGGTGGTGATCTCGGCGCGCCTCCTGCCGGCGGTGGGGGTGGAGGCGCGGGTGCGCGTCGCCGCGGCGGCCCAGGAGCTGCTGGTGCGCGTGGGGCGGCCCGAGGTGCTGGTGGACCAAGGGCAGGGGGGGGTGCTGGCTAACCTGCGGGGGCGCCTGCGCGGCGAGGGGCGGGAGGTGGCGTTGCTGGTGGATGGGCACCTGGTGGCACTGGCGCGCCTGGCCGAGCGTCTGCGCGCCTCTTGGCCCGCCGCCCTTGCCCAGTTCGCGCGCCTCGGCGTGCGCACCGTGGTGATGACCGGGGATGGGGCGGCGCGGGCCCGGCTGGTGGCCGCCGACGAGGTGCTGGCAGCGCTGTCCCCCGAAGAGAAGTTACAGCGAGTGCGTGCGTTGCAGTCTGCCGGCCGGCGCGTGCTGTTCGTCGGGGACGGGGTAAACGACGCCGCCGCCATGGCGGCGGCCCACGTGTCCATCGCCGTGGCCGGCGGAGCTGAGCTGGCCGTGGAGGTGGGAGCGGCCAGCTGGTCCGGCGGCGATCTCACCGCCCTGCCGGCGGCGCTGGAGCAGGCCCGAGCGACGGTCCAGCTCATCCGTTCCAACCTGGCCTTTGCCGCCGCGTACAACCTCGCCGGGGTGGGGCTGGCGGCGGCGGGGTTGCTGCACCCGGTGACGGCGGCACTGCTCATGACCTGCTCGTCGCTGATGGTGACGTGGCGCGCCGCCGGCCGCGAGTGGGAGGACTCGCCGCAGGGCGAAGAGCGGTCCGCCCCGGGGCTGACTCCAGCCGGGGAGGTGGCGTGATGCGACGGGGCGAGGATCGGGTGGTGGGGTGGCTGGTGGGTGGGACGGTGTTCGCGCAAGGGGTGGTGCTGGCCCTCATGACCAAGCCGGGGGCGCGGGGGGTGGTACAGCTGCTGGCCGTGGCCGCGGCGTTGGGCGGTGCAGCCATGTGGGCCTGGCGGGTGCGGGGGCAGCTGGACCACCGGGTGGATATGGCGTTGATCATGGCGTCCTTTGGGGGTTTGGGCATGCAGCTGGGGTGGTGGCTGGATCACCTACGCCGCATGCCGGCGCCGGGTGAGCGACTCTACCCGAGCGTGTGGCACGCCGTCTTTTCGCTCATGACTCTGCTCATGCTCGCTGCCGCGGTGCCGGCCAGCGTGCGCTGGACGCGCTGCGCGCGGCTGGCCCGGCAGAGCCGCCGGCGCTGGGTGACCACGCACCTGGTGGGCAACGCCGCCATGATTGCCGGCATGATCGCCGGCGGCCGGCTGTGGGGGGCGGCGCTGGGGGCGCTGGCCGCCTCGCCCAAGGTGGGGCACCACGTGGCCATGGTGATCGGCATGGTGGTGGGGATGCACCTGGGCATGTGGGTGGGGGAGGCGGTGGCTGGGCTCCAGCCGTGGCGCCGGGAGGTCGTGCCCCTGGAGTGACGCTGGGCTTGTCGGTGGTCAGCGGGTGGCGCGGCGGCGGCTCAGCTCGGTGTGAACCGGGGCCGGTACGAAGCTGGAGACGTCACCGCCGAACGCCCAGATCTCCCGGATCACCCGAGAGGAAAGGTAGACGAACTCCTCGTTGGGGGTTAAGAACACCGTTTCCGCCTCGGCCCACAGGCGGCGGTTGAAGAGGGACAGTTGGAACTCGAACTCGAAGTCGGAGACGGCGCGCATACCCCGCAACACCACCCGCGCGCCGGTGGCTTGGAGAAAGTCCACCAGCAGGCCGGAGAAGGACGCCACCTCCACACCTGGAACGCCCGCCAAACACTCCTTGATCAGCCGCACGCGCACCGGCATGTCCAGCAACGCCTTCTTCTCGGGGTTCTCCAGCACCGCCACGATGACCCGGGGAAAGATGGTCAAGGCGCGGTGGATGATGTCCAGGTGTCCGAGGTGGAGGGGATCGAAGCTCCCTGGGTAGACGGCAGCGGTGCGCTGGTCGCTCATGGGTGTTCGTCGACCGCCACGGTAGCACGGTTGTGATGGGTGTCGATGGCGCGCACCGCCAGCACGTGGGGACCCTTGGCGGCGGGGAGGCGGAAGGTTTCCCGGCGCCCATCCAGCAACCCATCCTCGGGCAGCAGGGCGACCCAGCGCTCGGCGTCCCGGTTCCACTCCACGATGGCCAGGGGCGAACCGGCGTCCTCCACGGTGATTTCCCAGACGTCGCCCTGGCGGGCCAGCTGGATGCGGGGCGGGGTGTTGTCCACCACGAACCAACGGGACAGCGCCGAGGCGGTGGCCGGCGCTTCGGGGTTGGCGCCGGCGTCGCTGGCGGTAATGCGGACCCGGTAACTGCCGTCGGCCAGGGCGTGGGTATCCAGCGACACCGAGGGCGATTCCAGCCGGCTGGCCACTGGCCAGAAACGGGTTTGCCCGGCCCGCTGCAGCTCCACGTCGAACAGCAAGGGGTCGTTGTTGGGGTCGGAGGCCTTCCACGACACCGTCTGATACCCCACCAGGTAGTACTTCTTGCCCAGGCGGGCGGAGGTGTCGTTGGCCTCGCTGTCTAAGGTGGTGAAGATCCCCGCCTTGGTGGGGTGGGACACCGACACGGCGCGGTCCGAAGGGGGAGGCCCCTTGAGGAACACCTCGGCTGGGGCGTGGACGGTGATCTCGTCGATTTGCGGCGGCAAGTTGAACTGCCGGTAGGCCACCGTCGCGGTCTCCAGCACGGCGTCGCCCTCTAGGGCCACTTGCCACTGCAGGTAGCGCCCCGGCGGGGCACTGGCGCGGGCGGCAAGGCACGGCTGCGCGGCGCTCCACGGCGACCAGGTGTCGTCCACCGTGGCGCCGTTGCCGGAGCGAAAGCGGATGCTGCAGGTACCGCGGCCCCGCGCCCGCACCTCGCCCCAGGTGGCGGGTTGCCCGGCGTCTTGGACCGGGGAGGTGAAGGTACCGCGGGGCGGACCCGAGCGGGTGAGGAGCGCCACCGGCCCCTGGGTGAGCACGGCGTCGCCACCCGCTGCCAGGCGCACCACCTGCGCCGCGTCGACACTGTCCAGGCGCACCGGCGCCCCCTCCACCAGGTGCCACAGCTCCCCTTCGAGACCAGTGCCCACCATGAGTCCGTCCCGTCCCCAGACGACGGCGCCGGCCAGCTGCTTGGCGAAGCGGTGGACCGGGGTGGCGGCACCCGAGGGGTGAATGCGCACCAGCTCCGAGGTGGCGGTAGCGCCGCTGTCGGTCTTGGGCGGCGGGGTGTCGCCGCCGCTGGCGATGGTCACCTCCCCCCCCTGGGCCGAGGGCGGCGCGCCCAGGGTTGGGTCGCCGGTGAGGCCGGCGGCGTACACGGTGCCGTCGGGGGCGGCGGCGAGGGCGGCAATCTCGGTGAACGCTGAGTCGTACACCATCCCCACGGGCCCTTGGCCGTTCCAACGCAGCACCAACCCTTTGCCTGAGGTGCCGATCCACAGCGTCGAGCCGGTGGTGGCAAGACACCGCGCGTGGCGGTCAGGGATGGTCGCCGCCAGCTCGAGGCCGCCACGGCCCAGCCGCAGCAGCCGTCCCGGGTTGCCGGCGGCCGCCACCAAGGTGCCGTCGAACCACGCCAGGTCCCACAGGTTGCCTTCGGCGAGGCGCGACACCACCTGGGGAGCTCCGCCCGCCGCCGCCAGGCGCACCAGCAGTGCCGGCACCGCAGTGGCGGCGTACACATCGCCACCGGGTGCGAGCACCAGCGCCGTGACTTGGTCCGCTTCCAACTCGGCGAGGAGCGTGGCGTTGCTCCCCCGAACCCGGTACACCCGGGCTGGGCGCCCCGTCCCGAGGTACGCCGAACCGTCGCCGGCCACCGCCAGCGCCAGGCCCAGCGGTTCGTCCAGCTCCACCACCTTTGCAAGGGGTGGCAAGGGGCGCAGCACCCCGTCGGGGGAGATCGCCACGCCGCTGGAGAGGCTGCCGGCCATGGCCTTGGGGGTGTCTAGGACGAAGTGGCGAGTCTGGGCGCTGGCCCCGCTGGCCAGCGCTGCCGCTACCAGCAGGCACGCGGTTCGGGTCATGGTCGCTCCCGGAACTCTTCGACGGTGAGTGGAATACGGACCGCTCCCGCCAGTGGGTAGGGCGCCTGCCAGCGCGTCACCGCCCGCGCCGTGGTGCGCAGGCGGGTGGCCTGGGCGGGTGACAACCCCGCCGCCAGCGTTGCCGCCCACGACGGCGGCAGACCGGGCAGGGACGCCCCCGGCGCAGCGATCCCCGGCTCGAACGCCTCCAACGCCACCACTAGTGTGGAGGCGGTGTCCAAGAGCGCCACTTGGGCCAGCTGCTGGGCGAACGAGGTGGGGGCTATGGCGTTGGCTCGCAAAGCGTAGGCGCTCCACGCGGCGCCGTCCGCCACCACCAGGTCCAGCCGCCCCGGCGGGGTGTCGGCGGGTACCCTCACCCGCAGCGGTAGGCGCGTGGGCGCTCCTCCTTCGGGGTGCAGCTCGACAGTGACGGTCAGCTGGTCGCCCGGCCGCACCCTTTGGCGCCGCGGGTAGGCCTGGGAGATGGCCGCCCGGCGAGGCGCCTCGATGTGTTCGGCCCGCACCTCCAGCCGGGTCACAGGCGGGTGGGGGAAGGGGGAGTTGCTGAGGAACCCCAAGAACGCGCCGGTAAAGGCGGCGGTGCGGGCGAGGGCGTCGGTGCCGGTGAAGTCTTGGGTGACGGCGGAGGTGGTGCCATCGCCGAGGGTGGCGGTCAGCGCCAGTCGCACCGTGGCGTCACCCAGGGCGGCGCCGCGGGCGGTGAACGCCCCGTTGACCAGGAAAGCGGCGAGCAACGGTTCCAGCAGCGGCAGGCGGGCGACCTGGAAATTCCAGCGCATCTCCTCGTCGCCTCGCCGGATCGTCACGGACACCGGCAAACCGGAGGGGACCCCACCGACCCGGGCCACCATGCCGGCGGGCCGGTCGGCCACGAAGGCCCCGAAGCGCTCGCCCACCGCGAAAAGCTTGAAGGGGTTTTGGAAACTGTTCTGTACCGCCAGCACGCGGGCGCGGGCAGCGGGCAGTTGCACGGCGCCCAGGCCCAGCAGGGGGTGCCCGAAGGCGTACAGGGTGTCGCCATCGCGAGCGGTGACAGTGCCGCCAGCCGCCAAGGTGGCGTCCCCCCAGACCAGCAGCGCGGCGGCCATCTCCCCCGCCGCCGGCACGCCACCCCCCCCACCGGTGGCAGCGCCAGGCATGGCCACCAGTCCCGCCCGGTCCAGCAGCTCGCTGGCAAAGCCGCCGGCGGCGGGCAGTCCGGCCACCGCCACCGGCTGGGGCACCCAGCCGGGTGGGCGGGGTAGGGTGGGCAGGGCCGACAGCGGCGCGCCTTCCCCCCGTGCCAGGGCCGCCAGTTGCTGGAGGGTGGGGGGTGGCGGCGAGCCGGCGGGGGCCAGCGCGGCGTCGATGCGGCGCATTGCCGTGAAGGGCGTCACGCCGGCCAGCGGTTCGCGAGCGAACGCCCAGCCAAAGGCGACGGCTCCCAGCAGCCTTCCCTCCACGTACACCGGCGAGCCGCTCATACCGGCGGGCACCCCTGACCCGGCGAAGCGGGGGTCGTCGAAGCGCACCAGCACCGCGGTGCGCTCCGGCCCGGCGCCCTCCAGGACCCCCATGACTTCCACGGGGATCTCCCAGCGCTCCCCGTCGGTCCATTCGGTGACGCAGACGCCGCGCAGCCCGGCCTTCACCTCGGCCACCTCCAACGGCAAGGTGGCAGCGGGAGCGGCCAGAAGCAGGGAGAGCAGTAGCATGGCGAGGGGGCTAGGCCGACACCGCCAGCGGCTGCGCCAGGGCGCGGCCGGTGAGCGGCAGGATGATCGGCAGCTGCCGCATCAATTGCCCCAACTCATCGGGCAAAATCGCTTGGCTACCGTCGGAGAGGGCGCGCGCCGGGTGGTGGTGAACCTCCACCATCACCCCGTCGGCGCCTACGGCGGCGGCGGCGCGCGCGAGGGGCACGACCTTGTGACGGCGGCCGGTGGCGTGGGAGGGGTCGACGATGATGGGCAGATGGGAGAGGCGCTGCACAGCCACCACCGCCGCCAAATCCAGGGTATTGCGGGTGTGGTCGGTGAAGGTGCGGATGCCACGCTCGCACAACACCACTTGATAGTTGCCCTCGGACAGCACGTATTCGGCAGCCATGAGGAACTCCTCCACGGTGGCCGCCATGCCGCGCTTGATGAGCACCGGCTTGCGCGCCTCGCCGCAGCGGCGCAGCAACGAGTAGTTCTGCATGTTGCGAGTGCCGATCTGGATCATGTCGGCGTACTCCACCACCAGCTCCAGCGAACGCTCGTCCAACGCCTCCGTGACGATGGGCAACCCCACCTCGCGGGACACCTGGCGCAGGATCTCCAGCCCCCGCTTGCCCAGCCCCTGGAACGAGTAGGGCGAGGTGCGCGGTTTGAAAGCGCCGCCGCGCAGGATCTGGGCGCCGGCGGCGCGCACGGCGCGGGCGATGGTCAGGGTCTGCTCTTCGGTTTCTACGGAGCACGGGCCGGCCATCACCGCGAAGTGACCGCCGCCCACCGGCACGCCACCGACGCGCACCACCGTGTCTTCGGCCTTGGCCTCGCGGCTGACCAGCTTGTAGGGGTGGGAGACGGTGATGACCTCCAACACCCCGGGGAGGTTCTCAAAGAGCGCCGGGTTGAGCACGTCCCGATTGCCGGTGATGCCAATGGCGACGCGCTGGGCGCCGGGTATGGGGTGAGCCTTGAGCCCCTGGCCCTCGATGGTGGCCACGACCCGCGCGATGTCATCGTGGGTCGCGCCAGTGGTCATCACGACAAGCATGGCTCACCCCCCTCCAGACGGCGCTATACTAGCTGAGGCAGGGAGGTTGTCAACGTGAAGAGATTCATTCTTCTCGCCATCCTGGTTGCGGCCGCCGCCGCGGCTGGCCAAAGCGCCTATGTGGTGATCCTGCGCGACGGTTCGCGGGTGGTGGGGCGGGAGAAGTACACCGTCAAGGGGAGCAACGCCCTGCTAACTTTGAAAAACGGCACCCTGGTAGCGATCCCCCTGGATCATATTGACATCGCCGCCACTGACAAGCTCAACGCGCGCAACTTAGGGGACGCCGTGCCGCTGGATTGGGCCGACGTACAAGAAGAGGATCGCCCTATAGCGACGCCGACACCGACGCCTAGCCTCACCTCCCTGGGGCGGATTCGCGGCGGGGTCGGGAGACCCATCAACGAGGCGGCGCGACCCACGCCGACCCCCGGCATCGGCTTCACCGGCAAGGAGTACAGCGATGCCCGCGTGGTCCGGGCGTTCGAAGAGGGGCTGGAGCGCTCGCGCCTGTACCTGTACCGGATCGGCCGGGGCACGCTCCCGTCGTACCTGGTGGTGGAGTTGCAGGTCAACGGCAAGCCCGAGGTGAACAAGGGGCTTGAAGCCATCTGCGAGGTCTATCACATCCTCGCCACCACCGCCCCCGAGCGCGCGCCGGAGCGCGTCGAGGTGCGCATGCTCAACGAGTCTGGCCGGGAGGCGGGGCTGTTCCGCCTGGCGCCGGAGGAGGCGGCCGAGTTGGCCACCGGTAAAGTCACCGCCGTCGAGTTCTTCCAGAGGCATGTCATCTTTTAAACGTCCGCCCCTGCCGGCTGGGTGGAGCGCCGGGTTGGCCGTACTTTGCCTGGGCGTGCTTGGGCTCTACGCCTGCCGGCCGCCGCTGCCCGCCACCGAGGTGCGCTGGCGGTCCGAACGTACGGAGGCGGTGCGCCAGGCGCTGCCCGAGGGGCGTCGCGCCGCCTTCGCCGGGCTGGCATTCTTCCCCTACGATCCGGCCTACCGGTTCCGCGCCATGCTGGAGCCGGTGGTTCCGCCCCAACCGCTGCACCTCGCGGCCAGTGACGGCAGCACCCGTCCGGCGATGCGGGTGGGGCGGCTGCGCCTGGGCTTTCCAGCCGGTGAGGCGGTGCTGACGGTCTTCCAGCTTCAAGACATCCGCGACGCCTCCCCCGATCACTACTTCTTGCCGTTCCGCGACGCCTTGGCCGGTGGCGAGACCTACGGCGCCGGCCGCTACGTGGAGGTGGTGGCGCTGGGCGCCGGGGTGGTGCAGGTGGACTTTAACCGCGCCTACAACCCCGACTGCGCCTACGGTATCACTGCCCGCTGTCCCCTCACGCCGGAGGAGAACACCCTGCCCTTTGCGGTTCCGGTGGGGGAGCGCCTCCCGCCGGCACACTGACCGCCAACAGGAGAGAGGGAACTGCTTTCTTGGCAACGCTCTGGACAATCATGGTGGCGTTGGTGGCCGGCCTGCCGGTGGTTATTGAGGACCCGAGGCAGGGACCATCGCCGTGGGTGGTGGTGGAGGGCTCGCCGGCAAAGCAAGAGTGCGGGCCCACCGGTTTCTTGCTGCCGCTGCCAGCGGAGGTGAGCCAGGAGTGGCTGCAAGAGGTGGTAGCGCTGTCCGCCTGCGGCGCCCCGCTGCTGGCCCTGGGTGGAGAGGTACCGGCCGTCGTGCGGCCCTACCTGGATGGCCTCGTGGTCGAAAATCTGGATACGGAGGTGCCGCTGGAGCTGCGGCAGGGGGCGCTGGGACTCCCCCTGGTGATGGCGGCGCGGGACGGAGCCGGCGCCGTTGCCGCCCTGGCGGCCGGTGCCGCTGCCGTCTTGGCGGCTCGCCCCGAGCCCTCCTGGACCGCTGAACTGGTCGACCTGCTGCCAGCGCCGCAAGCGGCCTTCCACGACGCGATGCCGCTGCCCACGGCCTTGCGGGGCGGCGACCTGGCGCTGGTGGTGGGTCTGCCGGCGGGGTTTGCGGGCGGCACCCTCCAGCTGGGCGACCACTGGGTAGACAGCGCCGTGCTCCTGGGGGGTGAAGGGGGCCAGCTGGGGCTGGCGCGGCAGCCGGGCGGCGCCACCGTCCAGGTCCCCCAGCTGGCCGCCGGCGGCATCGTGGTGGTGCACCGCCCGCCGGGCCAGGTGGGGCAGCTGGAGTCGCTCACGGTGACCGGACAGCGGCTGCCCGAGGTGGCCGAGGTGCTGGCCCGGCACCAACGCGCCGCGGCGCGTCAGCAGCGCCTGCTACCCCGTTGGACCGCCACCCAGCGCTTGCTGCTGCGGGTGCGGGTGGGGGAGCTGGGGCGCTCTTTGGAGCTGGCGCTGGAGGGGCCGGTGTATGTGGAGGGCGGCGTGGGGGCTGACTGGGAGATCGCCCGCGCCTGGCTGGGGGGGGTGGAGTGGCCGCCGGAGCGACTGCCGGATCTGCCGCTGCTGGAGGCCCAGCGGCCCCAGGTGCCGCCGCTGGCGGTGCGGCTGGAACCCAGTTGGCGGTACGCCCTGACCGGGCTCGCTGACCGGCAGGGCCAGGAGTGTTACCTGCTGAGCTTCCACCGGACGGCGGGGAGCGAAACGCGGGTGGGGGAAGCGTGCATCCACCGCCACACCTTCGGTCTGGTGGAGCTGAGGGAGCGGGCCAGTGGTCTGCCCGGGGAAGTGCGCGCCACCACCCAGGTGACCGTCAATACTCCCCTGGCCATTGGGGACGAGGTGGTATGGCTGCCGGAGCGGGTGGTCGCCGATGACTTGGTGACCGCCTTCGGGACGGGCACCAGCGTGCACCGCGAGCTCACCGTCACCGGCCATCGCCTCGACCCGCCGGGGTTCGCCGCCGAGCGGGTGGCGGCCTACGGCGGCAAACGCCGCATGGTGCGCGACGCTCCGGCGGGGGTGGTGCGCCTGGTACCCGACGGCGCCGGTGGTCGCGTGCCAGAGGGCGGTCTGGCGGCGCCGGTGCGGCTGCTGTTGGCCGGCGTGGCCGTGGACCCGGGGCTCGACACGCCCCTGCCCTTCGGCGGCGTGCAGTTGGCCGACTTCAACTTTCGCGGGCGCGGGGAGCAGGTGCGCGTGTTCGCCGCCGGCGTGGTCAACGACCTGGCGTGGTCTCGCCCGCGCGGCGCCACGGAGGTGAGCGCCGGGGCCTTCACCCAGCTGCTGCCCTTCGCTACGCCGGCCTATCGCAGGGGCGACGAGGTTGCGGAGGAAGAGCTCAAGGTGCAGCGCCAACGCCTCAACGTGGGGGCGGCGCGGGCGCTGGGCCGCACCCGTTTCGCGCTGGATTTGGAGCTGCACCGCTGGGACTTCGGGCGCACCCACCGCACCGCCCCGCACTTCGACGTCCCCCCTGACACCTGGGAAGGGGTGGTGCGCGGCGGCGTCCACGGGACGCTGGCGGGCACGTCGCTGTCCGCGTTGTGGGAAGTTGGCCAGCGCGCCCGCTGGGCTGAGTGGGGAGCGCGCCGCTGGCAGCGCTACCACGCCTCCATCGTGCACGAGGCGACGCTAGGGGTGCTGGCCCGCGCCACCCTCGCTGCGGAGTTGTGGGGAGGGCGCCACCTGGATCGCTTCTCGGCCCCAGCGCCGGGTCGCTTCGGGCCGCTGCGGCTGCGGGGTGTGCCTTCCCATCGGGTGACGCCGGACCGCCTGGGAGTCGTGCGGGGGGCGTTGGCGCTGCCCGTGCACTCCAGGCTGCGCGCCGAGGTGGGCTTCGACGCCGCCTGGGTGCGGGAGGAGCGCTCCGGCTACCGGGCGCAGCCGCTGGCGGGGGTGGGGGTGTCGGCAAGCTTGCCCGGTCCTTGGTCCACGTTCGTGGAGCTGTCGCTGGGTTACCCGCTGGCCGTGCCCGGGCGCAGGGGTTTCGCCGCCGAGGTGCTGGTGTTGCGCCCGCTGGGGCGGTGAGTCGGGAGTACGGACCCGGACACCAACCACCGATACGGTCGCGGAGAGTGGAGGCCCGCCGGTCCGCCCCCCTTTCCCAGGTTGGGTGGGGGACGTCGTGGGGCTCACGTTTTCCCCTTCACTGCTCCGCGACCCACGGGTAGCGCTGGGTGTAGCCGTCGGCCGCCAGGCGCTCCAGCAGCCGCCGGCGCAGCTCGCCCGGGGCGATCTCTTGGAGGACCGCCGGGTTGAGTTTGACCGCCTGGACCAGGTGGGTAAGGCCGGTGTCTTCTTCGCCGGCCAGGTAGAGCGCCACGCCGACGTTGAACCGAATCTCGGGCCGCTCGGCGAGACGTAGGGCGGCGGCAAAGTGGGCGAGGGCAGCGTCCAGACGGCCGGCGTCCACCGCCAAGTTGCCGGCGATGACGTGGCCCCGCCAAGAGTACGGCAGCCAGGGCAGGCGTTGCTCCACCACCTGCAGGGCACGGCGGGAAGCCTCCGCCTTCGCCTGGGGGGTGGCGGAGGCGCGCAACACCTGGGTGAGCAGGCGCGCCTGTTGCAGGGCGGCGCCGGCCCGGTGGCGCTGCCACACCACCCCGGCGGCCAGCGCCACGCAGACAACCACCACAAGCAGTGAGACCCAAGCGGCCCCGGGGCGCTCCCCCCGCTGGGTTGGCAGGGGCGGCGCTGCCAACGCCGCCAGCACCGCCCACTGGGTGGCGATGGCGGCCAGATGCAGGGGAAACTGGGTGAGGGCCAGCACCCCCGCCGCCGCTGCGAGGGAGGGGATGTGAGCGATCACCCCCCGACCCCGGGGGCGCCATCGCCACGCCAGGGCGAACCCCACCAGCGCCAGGATCACCCCTGCGAGCCCGGTCTCGGCGGTGTACTGCAGCACCTCGTTGTGGGCCTCTCCGAAGGCGGTCTCCAGTCCCAGGTAGCGGCCGCGCTCGGCCAGGGTGCGTTCCGGCACGAAACGGAAGGAGTGGGCTTCAAACCCCCCAGGGCCGACGCCGGCCAGGGGGTGTGCGGCGAACATGCCCAGGGCAGCCCCCATGCCGGCGCCACGGAAGCTACCCAGGCCGGCCCAGCCGTACTCCCGCACTTCGCGCACGTTGACGGCGATGCGCTGCCCCAGGGGGGTGACGGCGACCAACACTGCCAGCCCCGCCGCGGCGCTGACCAGGGCGGGCAAGCGCCGGCGGCGGGGCAGGTGGTGCCAGGCGAGGAAAGCCGCCCCGCTGGCCAGGGCCAGCAGCGCAGTGAGAGTGCGAGTGCCCACCACCACGCCGGCCTGCAACAGCGCCGCCCCCCACCACGCCCAGGGGCGGTGGCCGGGGCGCAGGGCAAACTGCGCTGCCACCAGCGCCGGCAGCACCAGGAACACCGCTACGTCCGCCGGGTTGCCCATGGTGCCGATCCACGCAAAGCGGTCGTGCAGCTGCCCCAGCTCGTCCAGCAGCCCGAAACTCCTGGGCCGCCAGGCGCGGGAGAGAAAGAGTAGGGTCAGCACTGCCTGTACCACCCCGGCCAGACCGACGGCGCGCAGCAGGCGGCGGCGGCGATGGTCGGCCAGCTGGCGCAGGGCCCCCCAGCCGAGGGCTGTGACGGCGAGGGGAAGGAGGGCGCCGAAGGCACGCCCCGGCGGGGCAGCCAGGGCGGCACTGGCGGCGCCGCCGGCCAGCACCCCGGCCCAGGCCAGCCACCAACCGTCCCGCCATGCCGCCGCCGGCGCACGCACCGCGAAGGCGGCGGCGAGCACCACCCACAGCACCAGCGCCACGTGCGCCTTGGGGGCGCGGAAGGTCTCCTGGGCGGCGGTGCTCCACAGCAGGGGTACGAGCAGGACCAGGGCCAGAGCGGCCAGCCAGGTGGCGTTGGTGAGCACACGACCGGGCAGGGGTTCGGCGATGCTGCGGCGCACCATGGCTACTCCTCCAGCCGCACCGAGACCAGGCGCGACACGCCCGGCTCCTCCATGGTCACGCCGTAGAGCACATCGGCGTGGGCCATGGTGCGGCGGTTGTGGGTGATGAGCACGAACTGAGTATCGCGGCTCATGTGGCGCAGCAGGTGGCACAGGCGCTCCACGTTGGCGTCGTCCAGGGGCGCGTCGACTTCGTCCAGCACGCAAAACGGCGCCGGCCGCACGCGGAACAGGGCAATAAGCAGCGCCACCGCCGCCAGCGCCTTCTCCCCGCCGGAGAGCAGCAACACCGACTGGGTGTGCTTGCCGGGGGGGCGCACGCGGATCTCCACCCCGCTGTCCAAGGGGTTGTCCGGGTCGGACAACTCCACCTGCGCCTCGCCGCCGCCAAACAGCTCGGCGAACACCGCCGCGAACGCCGCCGCCACCTCCTGCACGGTGGCGACGAAGCGCGTGGCGCAGGTGGCGTCCAGTTCGCGGACGGTCTCGGCGAGCCTGGCCAAGGAGCGCTCCAGGTCGCGCCGCTGCTCGGTGAGAAAGGCGTGCCGCGCCTCCAGCTCGTCGCGCTCGGCGACCGCCAGCTCGTTGACTGGCCCCAGCTCCTCCAGCTCGCGCCGCAGGTGTTGCTCCTGCGCTTCCAGTTCGGCGCGCTGTTGGGCAGGTGGTGCCTCCTCCGGCAGCGCCACCCCATCGCCCAGGGTGGCCGCCATGTTTTCGTGCAGGTGGGCGAGGGCGCCCTGGACCTCCGCGCACGCCAGGCGCGCGGCGTGCAGCTGCTCACGGGCCTCTGCCTGCCGCTGCCGGCAGGCGGCGGCGGCACGCTCCGCCTCGCCGGCAGCGGTGCGGCGCTGCTCCACCTCGGCCGCCGCCCGGGCGACTTCCTGGCGGGCGACGGCGGCACGGGCCAGCAGCTCCTCCAGCTCGGCCCGGGCCCGGGCGGTGGCGGTGGCGGCCTCCTCGGCGCGCTGGCGCTGCACCTCGGCCTCCCTCCGCGCCTCCTCGCCCCGGGCCGCCAGCGCTTCCAGCTGGCGCCGGTGGTGCTCCAACTCGCGGCGTGCCGCCTGCAGCCGTTCGGCGGCCAGTGCCGCCACGCCGGCGGCTCGCTCGGCCGCGGCGCGGGCGGCGGCTGCCCGCTCCCTCTCCCGCTCCGCGGCGGTCACCAGGGTGTCTACCTCCATTTCCACCGCGCGGCTGCGCTCCCCCAGGCGCTCCGCCTCGGCGGCGGCGGCGGCGCGCCGCTGTCCCATCGCCTCCTCCTCGTCGGCCAGCCGGGCGAGCTCCAGGCGCAGCGCCTCCAGTTCCTTCTCCAGGCGAACGTGCTCGCGGTGCAGGCCGTCGCGGGTGGAGACGGCGGTGGCGTGGGCCTGGGCCGCCTGGCGGGCCACCTCTTCGGCTTGGAGGAGGGCGGCGGCCTTTTGGGCGTGCCGTGCCCGGGCCCCGTGCACCTGCGCCGTCGCCTCCTCTTCAGCCCGCCGCGCCGCCTCCAGTTCGCTGCGCGCCGCCTCCAGCCGCGCCCGCAGCTCCAGAACGCCGGCAACGACCCGCCGCGCGCCCGGCAGCTCCACCGTGGCCCCCCGCCAGCGCGCCCCGTCGGGCAGCAGAACCACCAGATCCGGGTCGTGGCGCACCAACGCCTGGGCCTCCTCCTGGCTGGCGGCAGTGGCGGCGCGGGGCAGGGCGTGGCTAAGCCACCCCAGGTGGTCGGCGGCGGCGCCGGCGCCCTGCAGCAGGGGCGAGGGGCGGGGTGGGAGCGTGGGATCGGCCACCACGGCCTCCACGGTACCCTCTCCCGCACCCGGGTGTCGTTTAAGGCCGGCCAGGGCCTGGCGTGAGCTCACCACTGGCAGCGACAGCGCCGCACCCCAGGCGCGATCCAGCAGCGCTGCCACCTCCGGCGCCGGCTCGAGGAAGTCCGAGACCACCCCCAGCACGTCCTCGTCGGCGACGCCGCGGGCCAGCGCTGGGGGGAGAGCTCGCGCCTGGGCCAGCGCCCGCTGGAGGTGATCGCACTCGTGCTGCAGCTCCCGCCGGCGGTGGGCGGCACCATCGCGGGTTGCCTCGGCGGCGGCGATGAGCCCGGCCTCCTGCTCCAGGTCGCGCTGCACGGCGCGCACCCCCTCCTCGGCGGCCGCCGCCCGCTCGGCCGTGGCGCGCTCTTGCCCGTGCGCCTCCGCTTCGCGGGCGGCGGCGGCGGCCAGGTGGGCGCGCAGGCGTTCTTCCTCCTTGGCTAGCCGCTGCCGCTGGTAGGCCGTCTGTTCGCCCTCTACCTCCAATCGGTGCAGCCGGTTACGCGCCTCGGCGGCAGCCGCCACGGCGGCCAGCAACCGCCGTCGGCCGTCCTCGGCGGCGCTCACCGAAGCGCGCATCGCCTGCTCCAATCTGTCCGCCTCGGCGGTGCGCTGGGCCGCCTCGTCGCGGGCGGCGGCGGCAGCGCGCTGCGCTTCCGTCACCGCGCCCTCCACCGAGCTGCCGCGGGCGCCCAGTTCGGCGGCGGCGGCGGCGAGGCGCCGCGCCTCAGCCACCGCGGCGTCGCGCCGCAGGGTGGCGTCCTCCAGCTCGCGGCGCGCCGCCCGCTCCTCCGCTTCCCGGCGCTGCGCCGCCGCGTCCAGGGTGGCCAGCTCGCGCTGCCGGGAGGCCAGGTGCTCCTGCGCTGTCTCTAGGGCTTGGCGGACCGCCGCCAGCTCCGCCTCGGCCCGGGCGAGGGCGGCTGTCGCCTCGGCGTCGGCGATACTTGCCCTCTGCAGCGCGGCCTGCCGTTGTGTCAAGCTTGCCGTCACGTCGTGGAGGCGAGCGGCAAAGAGCGCGGCACGCACCCCGGTGAGTTCCTGGCGCAGGCGGCGGTGGCGCTCGGCGCGCCGCGCCTGGCGGCGCGCGGCTTCCAGGGCGCGCCGCACCTCGGCGGCGACATCGTTGATGCGCAGCAGATTGGCCCGTGTCTCGGCGAGCTTCAGCTCGGCCTCGTGGCGCCGTACGCGGTACTTGCTGATGCCGGCAGCCTCCTCGAACAGCGCCCGGCGGTCGGTGGCGCGCACTGACAGCACCTGCCCAATGCGCCCCTGCTCGATGATCGCGTAGGCGCGGGTGCCGAGTCCGGCGTCCAGGAGCTTGTCGGTGATGTCTTTGAGGCGCACCCGCTTGCCGCCGAGCCGATAGTCGGAGGTGCCGTCGCGCAACACCCGGCGGGAGATCTCCAACGTGCCGTTGCTCTCCTCCCACCCCCCTCCGGCGCTGCGTAGGGTCAGCACCACCTCGGCGGAGCCGGCCGGTGGGCGGCGGGGCGAGCCAGCGAACACCACGTCGACCATGGTCTGGGAGCGCAGCAGCCGCGCCGACTGCTCCCCCAGCACCCAAGCGATGGCGTCGGCGATGTTGGACTTGCCCACCCCGTTGGGGCCGACGATGGCGGCGATGGCACCGGGAAAGCGCAGCTCCACCGCGTCGGCGAACGACTTGAAGCCATGAAGGCGCAGTGCGGCAAGGCGAAAGGGCCCGCTCATTCCGGAGAGCGAATGGTACACCGCGGTAGGGTGGCCCGACGCAAGGGCGCGCGGAGATGGACATCGACACGCAAAGGGCACTGGCCAGAGCGCGGTCAGAGGGAGCTGCTCAGGGATGCCCCACAGTGCGGCGGCGCGGCGGCCGCGGCGGCCGCGACGAGGGAATGCCTCCGCTCTCGGGGAGGCGACGTGGTGGGCTGGTTAGCGAAGCGCCCTGCGCATGGCCTTGATGACGTCGTGGAGCTTTCCGTCGAGGGAGGGTGGCTCCCAGTCCTCCCGCCCGAACAGGTCCCGCGCCACGGCGGCGTCAGGGCGGGTGAAGGTGCTGGGTAGCGGTCCGGGGGTGAGCCTGGCGAGACTTCCTTCCAGGGGTCGAACGGGGTTGTCGCCAAACTCCTCGGGCCAGGCGGCCTCTGTGCCAAAGAGAACGAGCCCCGGGCGGCCGGAGAGCTCGCCTGGGTTGGCCGCTGCGCGGGCCAGAAGCCCGAGGAGGGGGGCGAAGGCGAGGCGCTCCTCGGCGGCCAGCCGCGACCAAGCGTCGGCGAGAGTTCCCGGCGGGCACTTCCCTGGGCAGCCTGGCAGGTAGATGCCGTTGAAGTCGGTAAAGCGGATGCGCCCCTTCTCGAGCCGCTGCTGCCGCTTCTGGTGCTCCGCCCAGGCACCCCGGACGGCCCGCGGCAACTCCTCTTCGCTGCTGGCCTGCTCCAGCTCTGACCGATACGCCTCCAGGAACGCCGTGGCGTCCTCGGCCACCTCCTTCGCTTTCGGCGCATAGTCCACGAGGATGAGGTGGGCGTTGGTGGGCGAGTAGTAGGCCACCAGGGCGTAGCCTGCGGCGTGGGGGAAGAGGACGAAGCCGCTGCGGACAACAGTCTCCCCGCAGGCGACGCGCAGGTGTTGGTAGGTCAGCCTGCGCAGTTGCAGGGGAGCAAAGGAGCGCTGATTCGGCGCCTGCATGAGGTCGAGGTAGCGCCGCAGCAAACCTGCCTGCGCTGGCCGGTCGCCCTCCTGCCATTGCTGTGCGATTTCTTGGCGGAGCTGCGCCAACACCTCGCGCTCGTTGGTGTCAAGCAGCGACGCAGCGACAGCTGCCCCATCCCACAGGAAGAGAGAGCAACGACGGCCGTCGATGAGCCCAAGCTCGCCCCGAGCCCACACGCCTGGGTACGGAAGGACTGTCGCCGAACTCTGGGCGGCTAGCAGAGCCAACAGGAGTATCGTCATAAGCGCCTCGGTTTCGTAACGAGACGTCAGAGCCGTATACAGTCGCAGGGAGGATGGCCGATCTCACAATCTACGACGCAACGCTCCCACTGCCAGCGAGCCGCCTCAAGGCAGGCCAACACGCATGTCGGGCTCCCGAGGCAGAGCAAGATCCGATACCACCACGATCGACACGTGGCCGACGCCTCTTGCCATTGTGCGCAGCAGCCGTTACAGCAAGAAATGCAGGGTGTCTGCCCCATCACCAGCCTGCAGTCTAGCTGGGCGGAGAGCCGAGCCGGGAATGTGGCCGAGAGGATGAGCATCCCTGCCAGGATCCCGACTGCGGCTCTCAGGGATGCGGGCATTGACCGCCGCTCAAGAATACAATGGACCGGTGCCCGTCGGTTGGCCACGTCCAGTGCATTGTTCTCAGTACCGCCTCCTCTTCTAAGGTGTTGCGGCAAAGTTTATCTCTCTCTCTCTCTCTTGTCAAGCCCTCAAGGAGGAGAATTGCAATGGGATGCGTCCTTAAAAGCAAGATCGACTCTTGGAGACGCTCGGCTTCCCAGCAGAGCCGAGTTGGTCGAGGCTCGTGTACGCGGCCATCCTTCTCGGAGGTGCGCACGGGTTTCGGCAAGAGCCGGCTCGGCCTCATGGTGGCGAGCCCGCGCACCCGGTGGAAGAGCCTTACCGTTTCCTTCCTTCTGGCACCTGCCCGGGCCAGGCCGCGGCCGCCGCTGGGATTTCCCAGCACTCCACCTCCCCAACGGTCTCACGGAACAACGCCCGGCGGTCGGTGGCGCGCGCTGACAGCACCTGCCCAATGCGCCCCTGCTCGATGATCGCGTAGGCGCGGGTGCCGAGTCCGGCGTCCAGGAGCTTGTCGGTGATGTCTTTGAGGCGCACGCGCTGGCCGCCGAGCCGATAGTCGGAGGTGCCGTCGCGCAACACCCGGCGGGAGATCTCCAGGGTGCCGTTGCTCTCCTCCCAACTCGCGCTGCCGGAATCCAAGGTCAGCGCCACCTCGGCGGAGCCGGCCGGTGGGCGGCGGGGCGAGCCGGCGAACACCACGTCGACCACGGTCTGGGAGCGCAGCAGCCGCGCCCACTGCTCCCCCACCCGGGCCATGGCGTCGGCGATGTTGGACTGGCCCACCCCGGTGGAGCTGGCGCTGGCGGCAAGGGCGGCAGGCGCAGTGGAGGCTTTGGTCATGACACTGCCCTGCCCTTGCCCGGCGCGGCGGTGACAATCTGGCGCCGATCTGTGGTTTGGGCGCGGCTATACAATATTTTCAGTGAGCGAGCCGCTGCCCCGCTTCGAGGACATCCTGGAGACGGTCCAGGCCTACCACCCCGACTGCGACGAGGTGCTGCTGCGCCGCGCCTACGTTTTCTCGGCCATGGCCCACAAGGGGCAGCGGCGGGTTTCCGGCGAGCCCTACCTGGTGCACCCGCTGGAGGTGGCGCGGCTGCTGGCCGAGATGCACCTGGACGAGGTGGCCATCGCCACCGGCTTGTTGCACGACTTGCTGGAAGACACCTGGGTCAGCGAGGAGGAGCTGGAAGGGCAGTTCGGCCAACACATCACCTCCCTTGTGAAGGCGCTCACCAAGATCACCACCATGGAGCGGTCCTTCGCCGCGCGCCAGGCGGCGCAGGCGGAGACGTTTCGGCGCATGCTGTTAGCCTCTGTGGACGACGTGCGCGTCATTCTGGTTAAGCTGGCAGATCGCGCACACAATATGGCGACGCTGGACGCGCTGCCCGAACCCCGGCGACGCCGCATCGCCACCGAGACGTTGGAGATCTACGCGCCCATCGCGCACCGCTTGGGCATGGGCAACCTCAAGGCGCGCCTGGAGGACTTGGCCTTCGCCCAGCTCCACCCCAGCGAGTACGCACGCCTGAAAGAGCAGCTGGAACAGCGGAAGAAGCTGGCAGCGCCGCTCATCGCCGAGGTCCGGCAGGTCCTCCAGCGTCTGCTGGAGGAGCACTCCATTCCGGGCACGGTGCACTGGCGCGTTAAACACCTCTACTCCATCTGGAGCAAACTGGAGAGGCAGGGGATCGGCCTAGACCGGGTCTACGACTTCCTGGCCTTTCGCGTCATCGTCGACAACGTTCCCTCCTGCTATGCGGTGTTGGGCCTCATTCACCAGCTCTGGCGGCCGGTGCCCGGGCGCATTAAGGACTACATCGCCATGCCCAAGCCCAACGCCTACCAGTCGCTGCACACCTCGGTGATTGGCCCCCAGGGGCAGCCCTTCGAAGTGCAGATTCGCACCCGGGAGATGGACGAAATCGCCGAACGGGGGATCGCCGCCCACTGGCACTACAAGGAGGGCCGGGGCGCGCGCCAGGAGAGCGAGCGCATCGCGTGGCTGAAGAGCCTGGTGGAGGGGCAGCTGGACAACCCCCGTGACTTCCTCAACTCGCTGCGCTTGGACCTGTACCCCGAGGAGGTGTACACCTTCACGCCGCGCGGCGAAGTGCTGGCCTTTCCCCGGGGCGCCACCGCCATCGACTTCGCCTTTCGGGTGCACACCGAGGTGGGGCACCGCTGCGCCGGGGCACGTATCAACGGGCGTCTGGTGCCACTGCGCACCCCCCTGAAGAACGGCGACATCGTCGAGATCGTCACCTCCCCCACCCAGGTGCCGCGTCGCGACTGGTTGGAATGGGCAGTTACCGCCAAGGCCAAGAACAAGATCCGCGCCTGGCTCAACCGCCAGGAAAAGGAGCAGGCGGTGGACGCCGGCCGCCGCCTGCTGGAACGCGAGGGGCGCAAACTGGGCGTCACCCTCAAGCATCTGCGCGAACAGGGCGTTTTACAGAAGGTGCTGAGCGATCATGGGGTGGCCAAGGAAGAGGACCTCCTCGCCGCCGTCGGCTACGGTCGGATCGCTCCCCGGGACGTCCTGGCGCCGCTGGTGCGGCCGGCGGAGGAGGCGCCCGCGCCCGTCAAGTTGCGGCCGGTACCTGCCGGCGACGCGGTGATCGTCGTCAAAGGGGCGCGGGATTTTTTGGTCTACCGCGCTAAGTGCTGCAATCCCTTACCTGGTGACGAGATCGTCGGCTATATCACGCGCGGCAAGGGGGTCGCCGTGCACGCCGCCAACTGTCCCAACGTGCGCCGCCTGCTGTTTGCCGCCGAGCGCGAGGTGGAGGTGGCGTGGGAGGGAGAGACGGGCTCCTATTCGGTTCCGGTGCATGTTTCCTTCGAGGATCGCACCGGTATGTTGGCTGCCATCTCCAAGGTGGTCGCCGACCAGGGCGCCAATGTGCGGAGCTGTCATTTGGCGACGCACGACGAAAGCTTCGGCACCATCGATTTGCTCATTGAAGTGCGCGGCCGGGACCACCTGGAGCGCGTGGTAGCGTCCCTGCGCGGCGTCACGGGTGTGACGAGAGTCACAAACCGGGCCAGCAGGGGCGAGCCAAGGACGGCTACGGCGGTTTTGAGTCGTGGAAAATAAAGCCGTGACGCAGGCGCGTCAGCTAGCGGACGGCCTTGACGACGCGGCCGCTGCGCAGGCAGCGGGTGCACACCTTCAGCCTCACCGTACGGCCATCGAGGTTCGCCCGCACGGTGCGCAAGTTGGGTCTCCAGGTGCGTTTAGACACGTTATGGGCATGCGAGATGCGATGTCCCACCATGATCCCCTTGCCGCAAACTTCACACATCCGAGCCACGGAATCCTCCACCCCGCGCGCGGGGAGCGGAGAGTGTAGCGCAGCTCTTTCGCTTTGCCAAGAGCGTCCCAGCGGCAACCCTTGCTTGACAAGCCAGAAATCCCTCGCTAGATTAGCGGCAAAAGGGGACGCTGAGTTTGGATCGCCAATCCCGGGCGGGAAGAAACCAACGGCGAAGGCGGTGAACCGTGCTGCTACGTAAGAAGAAGCAGATCGTCGGACTGGATGTGGGCTCCTCGGCGATAAAACTAGTCGAACTCAAGCCCGCCAAAGGTGGTCGATACGCCCTTCTGCACGCCGGGCACGCGACCCTCTCCCCCGAGGCCATCGTCGAGGGCACTGTCATGGACTCGTCGCTGGTCGTAGAAGTGGCGCAGCGACTCATCCAAGAGCAGGGAGTTCGGTCGACGGCCTTCGGAGTGTCGTTGTCGGGCCTATCGGTGGCGATCCGCAAGATCCAGATCCCGGCCATGCCCGAGGCTGAGCTCGCTGAGTCGATTCAGTGGGAAGCCGAACAGTACCTCCCCTTCGATATCAACGAGATCAACCTGGACTACGCGGTTCTGGGCGGCGACGCTGAAACCATGGAGGTTCTGCTGGTCGCCGCCAAGAAAGACCGGATCGCCGACTACACCGGTATCATTTCCCAACTGGGTCGGGAACCTAAACTGGTGGACGTGGACGTGTTCGCACTCCAGAACGCCTTCGAGTACAACTACGGTGCGGCCACCGACAAGGTCATCGCCCTCGTCAACATTGGCGCTCACATCATGAACGTCAACATTTTGGCGCACGGGCAGTCGGTGTTCTGGCGCGACATCGTCTTCGGCGGAAACGCCTACACCGAGGCGATTCAGCGGGAACTCAACCTCACCCGCGAGCAGGCGGAAGCGGTGAAGACCGGCGAGCAGCTGGGTGACCACACGCCGCAAACCATCCTGGGCGTGCTCAACGGGGTCAGCGAGGACCTGGCTGCCGAGCTGGAGAAGACCATCGAGTTCTTCTACACCACCTCCAACTTCGACAAGGTGGACCAGATCTACCTGGCCGGGGGGTCCTGCCAGGTGCTCAACCTGGACGTCATGTTGAAGGAGCGCCTGGGGGCGCGGGTGGAAGTGATGAACCCGTTCCGCGAAATCGCCTACTCGGACAGCGATTTCCCGCCGGAGTGGTTGAACCGCCACGCGCCGGCCATGGCTATCGCCGTGGGCATGGCCCTGCGGGCGGTCGGGGAGTAAGCGACCATGATCAAGATCAATCTCCTCGCCGAGGCCCGTGCCGAGAAGGTGGCGCGGCCGCCGCTCGTCTCCCTGGGAACCGGCAGTATCAACAATTATATTGTGCTGGCGCTGCTGTTCGTGGCGATCGGCTACGTGGGCATCACCTACTGGAAACTCAGCTCCACGTTATCGCGATTGCAAGCCGAGGTCAACGAGGCGAACCGGGAGTTCGAACGTTTAAAGCCGATCATCGCTGAGGTGGAGCTTTTCAAGAAAAAGAACGCCGATTTGAAGCGTAAGATCGAGATCATTGAGAAGCTGAAGGCCGATCAATATGGCCCGGTGCGGATCATGGACGAGGTGTCCAAAGCGCTGCCCGACCTGCTCTGGCTGACCAATATGGACCTCAAGGATACCACCTTGACCATCCGCGGCCAGGCTTTCAACGAGAACGCGGTGGCCAATTTCATTGCCAACTTGGCGGGAAGTCCGTTCTTTCAGGAGCCCAGTCTGCAGATCATGCAGCAAGATCGCGCCAACTTGTTCTCGTTCAGTTTGACTTGCAACTTCACCTACGCGCCGGCGGCGCCCAAGCCGGCCGGCCGGCAGGGGTAGGGGGCGCGCATGGCCGGTCTCGACCTCGAAACCCGTCCCTGGTACTTCGCAGCCATCGTTGGCGCTCTCATCGCTGGGGGCCTCATCTGGGCCTCCGAATCGTACTGGCTTAAGGGCATCCGTCAGGACATCACGGCGCGCACCAACGAGTTGGAGGAGCTCAACAAGAAAATTCGCGAGGGCAAGGCGGCGGAGGCGCGCCTCGCCCAGTTTCGCGAGGAGTTCGAGCGGCTCGACGCTGAGTTGCAGCGTCTGTTGCGCATCCTGCCCACCGCGAAACAGACCGACGAGATCATCAAGAAACTGAAATCGCTGATGGAGCGCGGGTCCTTCCGCTTCGTCTCCTTCCAGCCCCAGGCGTTCCAACGCCAAGAGTTCTACCTCGCCTGGCCTATCAACGTCCAGTTGCAAGGTTCCTACCACGAACTGGCGATGTTCTTCGACCGTCTGTCACGTTTTTCGCGCATCATCAACATCGAGAGCATGGCGTTGACAGGTGAGCGCTCGGGGGCGTACACCATGTCGGCAACGTTCACCATGAAGACGTTTATTTACGACGAACCGAAGGGAGGAGGACAATGATCCGCGTACTCGCTCCCCTCATGGTTTTGGCGGTCACCGCCCCAGCCCTGGCGCAAGCACCGGCGGTGCCCGCCGAGGAGCCCATCGACACCTCCACCGTGGAGCGCATTTTGCGCGGCGAGGAGGCGGCGGACGCGTTGGGCGCCTTCAGCTATGACCCGGCCGGGCGACGCGATCCTTTCCGCTCGCTGCTGTCCGGCCGCTTGCGCGAGGACCTCGGCGATCGCCCGCCGGGCCTGCGCGGCATGGCGGTGGAGGAGATTAAGCTGCAGGGGATCATGCGGCTGCCCGACGGCTACGTGGCGTTGATTCAGGGCACCGACAACAACAGCTACCTGCTGCACGCCGGGGCCGTCCTGTGGGACGGTACCGTGGAACGAATCGAGCCCGGGCGGGTGATTTTCAAGGTTCAAGTGGCGGATCCACAGAGTCTCAAGCCCTACCGCGAGATCGTCCGGACGCTGCAATGAGTTCTCAGGGGGTTGCGATGAAGGCGACAGGTTTTCGCGCGATTGTGGCGGTGGCAGCCGTCGCACTCATGGTGGTGCCGGTGGCGGCGCGCGGCGAGGAAGGGGTCACCATCCTGGGGATGGCGTGGACCCCGAAGCCGGTGCCGGCGCTGGTGGTGAGCGCCTCCGGCCCTTTGGCCTACACCCGGTCGGCAGGTGAACCCGGTGTGGTGATGCTGTCTTTCCCGCAGGCCGCGCTGGCGGCGCGCATCAGCCCCGTCGCGGCCGCAGGCGAGGGGCTGCTAAGCGCCACGCTCTCGCCCGGGCAAGGGGGGCAGGGCAGCGCGCTGCGGCTGGAGGTGGCCGCCGGCCACGAGGTGGCGGTGGCGCCTCTGCCGGCCGGCCTCGAAGTGCGACTGCTGCCGGTAGAGGGTACGGCAAAACGCCGCCCGACCTTTGTGGATCTGGACGACCTCATGGCGGTGGCGGACGAGACAGGGGTCTCGGTGCTGCTGGCGGCCAGCGGGCCCCTGCAGGCCAAGGCGTTTACGCTGCCTGACCCGGACCGAGTGGTGATCGATCTGCCCGGCGTGGTCAACCGGGTCAGCCGTCGCATGCATCCCGTGGACGCCGCCGGGATTCGCCGCGTGCGCGTCTCCCAAAACCAGCTGGAGCCCGACGCGGTGGTGCGCATCGTGGTGGATCTGGAGCGCCCGCTCCCCTTTACCTTCGAGAGCACGGCCCGGGGTGGCGTCCTGAGGGTGGGGCAAGCGCCCCCCGTGGTCGCCTCCTCGCCGGCGCCCGCCCCGCGCGGGCCGGAAGTGCTCGCCGCGGCCGAGCCGGTGCCCCCGACGCCAATTCCCGCCGAGCCCATATGGCCGGCGCCGACGGTGGAAGTGGCGGCGTTCCCCGTGGAGCCGGTAGCGGCGCCCGCCGCCGCGGCCGCCCCGGTGCCGCCGGGGCCCGCACCAGCGGCGGAGCCGCCCCGCCCCCCACAGGCGGCCACGCCGCCGCCGGTGGTGATCGTCGACGCGCCCCTGCCGCCGCCCCGGAGAGAGGCCTTGGGAGTGGCCGCTGCGCCACCGGTGGTAGAGACCAAGGCGGCCTCGGCGACCTCTGGGGCCCTCACCGAGCCGCCGCTGCCCACCAGCCACCCGGCACCAGCGGCGGCCGCCCGCGAAGTGCCCAGCGAGTCACCCTGGACCACCACCCGCACCGCCCTGGTGGAGTCCTCGCCGCCGGTGACCGCCATGGCCGGCTCGATCACCGAGGTGGAGTCCCAGGAGCGCCGCTTCACCGGCGAACTCATCTCCCTGGAACTCAAGGACGCCGACGTCAAGGACGTGCTCAAGACCTTTGCCGGCATCACCGGCCTCAACATCGTCGTCGATCCGGATGTGTCAGGCTCGGTGACGGTGAATCTGACCAACGTGCCGTGGGACCAGGCGTTGGACATCGTCTTGAAGATCAACGGCCTCGACTATGTGGTGGAGAACAACGTGCTGCGCGTCGCGCGCATGACCAAGCTGATGCAGGAAAAGCGCGCCCTCGCCGAGTTCAAGCGCGAGGAGGAGCGGGCCAAGCCCATGCGCACGGTCACCAAGGTGCTCTCCTACGCTAAAGCCTCCACCGTAGCGCAGCTGTTGCAGCAGAAAAAATTCCTGCTCTCCGAGATGGGCGAGGTGGTGGTGGACGAACGTACCAACACCATGATCATCCGGGACGCCGTGGATCGGGTGGACGGTCTGTTGGCGCTCATCGACTCCCTGGACACCCCGGTGCCCCAGGTGATGATCGAGGCGCGCATCGTCGAGACGACCCGCGACTTCTCCCGCGCGCTGGGGGTGGCGTGGGGGTTCTCGGCGCTGGGTGACGCCAGGCACGGCACCACCACCGGCTGGCGCTTCCCCCACTCCTACGACGCCGGGGGCAGGGTGGACCTCACCAAGCCGGGCAATGCCACCATCGCCATCGGCTTTTCGGATATCTTGGACGCCTTCAACCTGGACTTCGCGCTGCAGGCGGCGGAGGCCAACAACCTGGTAAAAATCGTCTCTACCCCCAAGGTGCAGGCCCAGAACAATCAGAAGGCCAACATCCAAAGCGGTGTGCAGCTGCCGGTGCAGACGGTGGCCAACAACACGGTGACGGTGCAGTACGTCAACGCCACCTTGAGCCTCGACGTGACGCCGCAGATCACCGCCGAGGGGACGGTTATCCTGGACATCATCCTGCAGAAGCGCGAACCCTTGCCCGGTGCCAACCTCCAGGGTGGGCAAAACGTGCCGATCCTCACGCGGGACGCCCAGACGCGCCTGTTGGTGCGCGACGGTGGCACCACGGTCATCGGCGGTATTTACAAATTCCAGGACAACGACGGGACCGCCGGTGTGCCGGGCCTCTCCAAGCTGCCCGTGGTGGGTCACCTGTTCAAGAACCGAGATGTGCGGCGCATTCATGAAGAGCTGCTCATCTTCATCACGCCGCGCATCGTGAAGTACTAAGGAAGGAACGAGGGGGCGCACATGACGACAAGGACGCTCTCGGCTCTGGCAATCCTGGCCCTCGCTGGGGGGCTCGCCGGCTGCTCCAGCAACCACTCCGCCGACACCGAGGCCGACGTCTTCATCACCGTGGAGATCCAGGAGGGAGTGGCGGATGTGAACATCGCTCTGCCGGTGGATGTGGCCATCGGCAACATGACCTTCCGCTCCCAATCCAAGGCGCCGGGGGCGATCCTCTCGGGGCAGCAGGACGCCATCCTCACCGACTGGGTGGTCACTCCGTCGCGTACCGACGGGGGCACCAAGGCGTCGCCCCAGTGGCGCTGGTACTACAACGTCACGGTGCCCGCTGGGGGACAGGCGACTCTGCAGAACTACCGCATCTTCCCGTCGGACTACTTCCGCCAGATGCCCCTCCTTCAACTCTTCCCCGAGAACGGCGGCATCGACGTGGAGACCGGTAAGCGCACCATTCGCCAGCGGCTGGACGTGGAGGTGTTCGGCAAGACCGTGTCAGGCAGGCGCCTGTCGGTGCAGTTCCCGGTAACCGTCAACTTCTACTATGCAACTCCGTGAGGCGTGAGATGCGGGAGACGACCATGAAGCGACAGCCTCTTCTCTTTGGGTTGATCCTGGCCAGCGTGGGGGTTCTGGCAGCTTGTAACTCCGACAGCCCCACCGCACCGCCCGCCACGCCTACCCCAACGGCCTACACCTTGGTGCTCACCGCCACGCCGGGGCAGGCGTTGGTGGGGAGCAGCATCGTCTTTCAGGCCACCGTCTCCACGGGCAGTGGCGTGGTGGCGGACGGCACCTCGGTGATGTTCACCGTCTCCGGGTGTGTGCCCAGCGGCGCCAGCGACCCGGCGTTCGAGAACGGCACCTGCGAGATCGTCCGCACCACCGTCGCAGGCCGGGCGACGGCGACCTTGACTTCCAACACCGCCGGCAGCTTTCAAGTGGTGGCGCGGGTGCCCCAGAAGGAAGCTTCCACCATCGTCACCTTCTCCCATCCCACCAGCCCCCGGGACTTGGCCATTTACTCCATCACGCCCAACCGCGGGCGGCCGGAGGGGGGCGAGCAGGTGACCATCCGGGGGCGGGGCTTCGCCACCCCGGTCGCCGTGAACTTCGCCCTTGGCAGTGCCGAGTACCACGCCCAGGTGCTGTCGGTGAGCGCCGACGGGTCGCAGATCCAGGCGGTCACCCCGGCCCTGCCCCAGGGCACCACCGAGGAGCGCATCGCCGACCTGGTGGTCATCGCCGCGGCGGGTACTACCGCGGAGGCGAAGGAAACCATGGTGGGGGCCTTCGTCTTTGAGCGGCCGTTCTCCGGTCCCATGATCTACGCCATCACCCCCAGCGCTGGCGTGGTTCCGGGACCTGTGTCGGTGTCCATTTACGGGGCTGGCTTCGTCACCCCGGTGCGCGTGGAGATGATCGGCGGCGGCGGCACTGAGAACCAGCAAGTGGTGGCGGTCAACGCCGCCGGCACCCAGATCGACATCCTGGCCGGGCCCACCGCGCTGGGCAGCGGGCCGCGGGATGTCAAGGTCATCACCCGGGCGGGCACCTCCCAAGAGCAGAGCATCACGCGCACCAACGGCTTCACCTGGGCCCCTGCCTCCATCGAGCCCGGTGCGCCGGTGGTGGTGCTGGTGCAACCCAACTCTGGCTCCGCCCGCGGTGGCCAGACCATCTCCATCTACGGTCAGAACTTCTGCGCCGAGATCGTGACCGCCACGGGCGCCTGCAGCGGCGTCCCCGAAGTGTTCTTCGACATCGGCGCGCCCGTCAACGCTCAGCGCGCCGCCACGGTGCTGACGCGCTCGGCCGACGGGCGCAGCATGACCGTGCGTACCCCCGAAGCCTCCCCCCAGCCCCTGCCCCAGGACGCCCTGGCCTCCATCGTGGTTCGTAACCGGAGCGGCTCCTTCATCGCCAGCAACGTCTTCACCTACCTGGCGGAAGGCGGCGACCCGGTGCTCTACTCGGTGTTGCCGCCGCGCGGCTCACCCCGAGGTGGAGAACAGGTGATCCTCACGGGTCAAAACTTTACCGCCCCGGTGCTGGTGGAGTTCCTGTTCTCGGTGGACGGCCAACCGAAAACCCTGCCGGCCGAGGCGGTGACCGTCAACCAAGCGGGCACCCAGATCACCCTGCGCACCCCCCAAGCCTCCCCCACCCCGGTGACCACCGACGTGCCGGTGAGCATCAGAATCACCAACCAGGTGGGTTCGGCCAACAGCCGCACCGCCACCTTTGCCAACGTCTTCACCTACATCGGCGAGTCGCGGCCGCCCCTGATCTACTACCTGCAACCCGACCGCGGCTCTGCCCGGGGCGGCGAGGAGGTGGTGATCCACGGGCGCTTCCTCCTGCCCCCCGTCAACGTCGTCTTCAGTCCCGGCGGCGCCGCCGTGGTGACCGACGTGTCCGCCGACGGCGAGCGGGTGACCATCATCACCCCCCAGGTGTCGGTGCAGCCCCTGCAGCAGGACACCCCGGCCAACATCACCGTTACCAGCCAGTACGGCACCGGCCGCGACGCTCAGGTGACGCTGACCAACGGCTTCCTCTACATCGCCGAGCAGCCCACCCCCGAGATCTACTCCTTGACCCCCAACTCCGGGCCCATCGAGGGCGGTACCCGGGTGACCATCACCGGGCGTGGCTTCCAGTACCCGGTGGAAGTCACCTTCGAGTACCCCCAGGGTCAGTTCCGCCAGGCCCAGGTGGTGTCGGTGAACTTCACCACCGTGGTGTGCATCTCCCCCTCTGTAGCCCCCAGCCAGCCCACCACCCCGGCCATTGCCAACGTGCGGGTGACCAACGTCACCACCGGCAAGCAGTCCAACACCCTGCCCTTCCGCTACGGCGAGGCCATGTTCATCTCCGCCATCTCGCCCGCCCAAGGCAGCGACCGGGGCGGTGACCAGGTCACCATCTATGGCCAGGGGTTCTCCGCCCCGGTGGCGGTAACTCTGGCCAACGTGCCGGCCGAGCCTCTCACCGTGGGCGGCACGCTCATCGTGGTTCGCACCGGGCAGGTGGCCAACCGGGCGTGCACGCCGGTCACCGGGCCCACCCAAGTGGTCAACATCAACTCCAACCTCAAGGCCACCGGCCCCAACTTCACCTACCAGCCGGCGACCCCCTTCATCACCTCGGTGAGCGTCACCGGCACGGGGGCTTCCGGCAACACCCTGCCGGCCCCCGGCACGCCGTGCGGGCCCGGCACCTACGTGGCCACCGTCAACGGCTTCGAGTTCGAAAAGCTCAACGGCGGCCTCTCCGCCATGCGGGCGCGGCTGGGTACCATCCCACCCCTGGAGTTCGGCACCACCTGGCTGAGCGAGAACAAGCTGCAGTTCACCTTCCCCGATATGTCCGCCTTCCAGTTCAACCAGATCCCCTGCGTGGACGGCGGCGCCAACGGCCAGCGCTTCGTGCCCACCCCAATCAGCCTCACCATCACCAACGTGGCCAACAGCTGCAGCGACACCTTAAACGACGCCTTTGTCTTGATCCCCTGCGACACCTCGTGCCGCATCGTCACGCCTCCCACCCTCACCCTGTCGCCGGCCTCGCTCACCCTTCTGGCCGGCACCGACGCGACCATGACGGTGACGTTGTCCGTGCCGCAGCAGGTGCCCACCACCGTCACTCTGACCTCCTCGGCGCCGGCGGTGGCGAGTGTGCCGGCGAGCGTGTCGATCCCCGCCGGACTCACCACGGCCACCTTCAAGGTGACCGGCGTGTCGCCCGGTTCGGGGGTGAGCATCACCGCCAGCGTCACCCTGCCGGGGGTCACCCCCGCCAACGCCAACGTCACCGTCAACCCGATGACCATCGCCTTCTCGCCGGCGTCGCTGACCATGGGCGGGCCGGTGGGGAGCACCGCCAACCTCTCGGTGGTGCTGGGCGCCACCGTCATCAGCCCGGTCACGGTGAGTTTGAACTCCTCCAACCCGGCGTTGGCCAGCGTCCCCTCCTCGGTGACCATCGCCGCCAACACCAACTCCGCCACCTTCCAGGTCACCAAGACCGGCAGCTCCACCACCGCTGTAAACGTTGCGGCCACTCTGCCCGCAGCTTTGGGCGGGCAGTCCGCCTCAGCCACTGTCAATGTTCCCCTTCTGGCGCTGAACCTCACGCTACCCTCGGCGGTCATCGCGGGCTCCTCGGTTCAGGCAACGGTGAGTCTGACCAACCCACAAACCACCAACACCGTGGTACAGCTCACGTCCTCCAACCCCAGCTGGGCCTCGGTGCCGGCCACGGTGACGATCCCGGCCGGCACAACGTCGGCGACGTTCCCGGTGACCGGGGTGGCCACTGCAAACCCGGCCCCCTCCGTGAGCATCACCGCGTCGATCCCGGCGATCCCCTCGGTGAGCCCCGTCTCCGGGACCCTCACGGTGAACCCCATGACGGTGGACCTGCCGAGCGGACCTTTGGCGTTGTCCGGGCCGCCAGGCAGTACCCTCACCGTGACCGTGACCCTCGGAGCTGCGGCGGCCGCCCCCATCACGGTCACCCTGACCTCCAGCAATACTGCAGTAGCGACCGTCCCGGCCTCGGTGACGGTGCCAGCAGGGAGCAACTCGGCCACCTTCCAGGTCACCAAAGTGGCGCCTGGCGTCACGACCGTGGGAGCGAGCGTGGCGGGAAGTTTGAACCCCAATGCTCCTCCCCATGACACGGTGGTTGTGAACGTCACCTAGTCCATTTTTGCCCATCCCTCCCGCGGGCCGCAGCCGTCGCGCTGCGGCCCGCAGCTTTTTTGGGTGGTTTGTGGGGTGATCCACGAGGATCAGAAGCGGACCGCCGTAGGGGGCCACGGCGCCGACCCCGCTACGGCCGTGCCCACGCAGGCGGCCCGGCGGTCCTCGGGGCAAGCCCGCCCAGTCACGGTCACTGTCACGGTCGCGGTCACTGGCACAGACAATTGGAGCGCGGGCCCGCAGGCCCGCCCCTTGAGCGCGATCGACCAGGCAGCGCCCCACCCTGCGGGGCTACGGCCCGGCGGTCCTCGGGGCAAGCCCGCCCCTTGACCGTGGTCGGTCACGGCCACGGTCACAACCACGGACGGTCACCGGTCCCTACCACCGACGCCGAACCCGTAGGTGTTGCGGCTCCAACGCGCTACAATGGCGCCATGGGCCGAGAAAGCGAGCGCATCGCGGAACTCACGCGGGAGATGGAGGCCAACCCCCACTCCCGCCAGTTCTACCAGTTGGGCGAGTTGCTGCGCCGCGAGGGGCGCGCCCAGGAGGCCTGCGCCGTCCTCGCGCGGGGGTTGCAGCACTGGCCCAAGTACGTGGCGGCGTGGGTGTCCCTGGGACGGGCGGAGTTGGAGCGCCGCTCTGCGGCGGGGGCCCTCGCCGCGTTGGAGAAGGCGCTGGAGCTCGACCCGGAAAATCCCGTGGCGTGGCGGCTGCTGGCCGAGGGGCGGGAGCTGGCGGGGGAGATCGTCGCGGCGGCGGCGGCGATGCGGCGCGCCGCGGCCTTGGTCCCCGGGGACGATACGTTGCTGGCGGCGGTGCAACGGCTGGAGGCCTTGGCGGCGGCGCCGGCGCAGCCGGTGGCGGCTCCCCCCGAGCCGGAGCCAGCGGCGCCGGCAGCGGCGGCCATGCCGGCGCCAGCGGTGGCCGACGCGGGAGTCGAGGTGGAGGAGAGGGCGGTGATGCCCCGGGCGGCGTTGCCGCTGCCGGAGCCCTTCGCCGAAGTGCCGGCGCCAGCGTCGATGCCCAGCGCGCCGTCGGCGGGGGTGGCCCAGCTGGAGGTGGGGGGGGCCCCCACGGAGCCACCACCCGCAGCAGCAGTGCCGGTAGCTGCGCCCGCCGTCTTCCCGGCGCTGGGGGAGGAGCCGCCCGCCGCGGACCTGCTGGGGCCCTTCCCGCTGGTGGAGCCACCCCCGCAGCTGGGGGGAGAGGCACCTGGGCAAGGGGGGGAGCTGCCGGTGGCGGGGGCCGACGCTGCCGCCGCGGCCCAGCCCCCGGTGGTACCGCCCACCGAGGTACCTTTTGCCCCCCCACAGGCGCAGCCGCCCACCGCGGCGCCGCCAGCGCCCTTGGGGGAGATGGCGCCACCGCCCCTGGCGGCAGCTTGGGAAGGGCTAGAGGATGTGTTCGCCGTGGCGGTGCCCCCGCCCGCGGCGGCGCTGGACGATGTCTTCGGCTTGGCGCCAGGGCCGCCAGCGATGGCCCCCGCAGCGTTGCCGCTACCCCCAGCGCCCGCGCCACCCCTCCCGGAGCCGTTGGCGGCGCCCCAAAAGCCAACTGCACTTCTCCAGGAGCAGGAGCCATTGGCGGCGCCCGAAGAGCCAACTGCACTTTTCCAGGAGCAGGAGCCGTTGCCGCTACCCCCAGCGCCCGCGCCACCCGTCCCGGAGCCGTTGCCGGCGCCCGAAGAGCCAGCTCCCTGGGTGACCCAAGTCCGGGCCGTGCTGCCGATTCCGCCGCCCACCGCTGCCACCCCGTCCGTCCACCAGGCGCCCCTGGCCATGGGGGAGCCGCCGGCCGAGGCCCCACGGCCGGGGGATGAGGTGCTGCCCGCCCAGGGGTTGGCCAGCCAGGAAGCGCCGCTGGTCGAGCCAAGGGTGGAGGCGCTGTGGCCGCCGGCCCCGGTGGAGCAAGCACCGCCGCCGCCGGCGGCAGCGCCCACACCGGCGGCCAGCGTGGAGAGGGCGCGGGCCTTGATTCGCGCCGAGCGGCTGGCCGAGGCGGCGGAGGTGCTGGAGGGGGTGCTGCGGGAGCACGGCGAGGACACCGAGGCGCGGGACCTTTTGGATTTGGTACGGGATATGCTGGAACCGATGCCAGTGGAGGTGCCACCGCTGTCGCTGCGCGAGCGCAAGATCGCGGCCTTGCAGCGCTGGCTCGCCTCCCTTACACTGGCGCGAGAGCGGACGGCGTTATGAGCTTTAGCGAGGCGGTGCAGGGTGTGACCTCCTGTGCGGGGGTGGTGGGGACGGCGATCGCCGATCGCGACGGTATCCCCGTCCAGTTGTGGGGGGACGAGGAACAGATCGAAGAAGTGGTGGCCCAGCTTTCAACGTTCTTAGGGGAGGTTCGGTCGGCCAATCGCGAGCTGCACATGGGAACGCTGGAACAGCTCCACGTGGTGGGATCCCAGCGTCAAGTGATGGTGACAATGATCGCCGAGGACTACTTCCTCATCACCATCGTGGACAACGACGGCAACCCGGGCAAGGCGCGTTTCGCCAGTCGCGTGGCCGCCCACCGACTGCGCAGCGAGTTTGTCTAGCAGTTGCGGCGGTTGGGCGGAGCCGGGAGAAGCAGGCCTGCTGCGGAGGGGAAGGCCGCCCCAGCGTGAGGAAAGGGACGGAGAGCGAGTATGTTTACCTTTGAGGAGCTGTGCCAACTCATCCGTGTGGTGTCGGAATCCCGCGTCGGCGGGGTGGAGCTGGAGCGCGACGGGTCGCGGCTGCGCATCGACGGGGTGCCAATGCCGCCGGCGGTGACCGGCACGCCGCTGTTGCCTCCCAGCGTGGCGGCGGCGCCGCCCCTGGCGTTCCCGGCTCTGGCCCCCACGGTGGCGTCCCCTGCACCGGCCGCCGCCCCCCGGTCCACCTCCGAAGCCGAGGAGGACGACAGCTCGTTGACCTTTGTGACCTCCCCCATCGTGGGCACCTTCTACCGCGCCCCCAACCCCGACGCGGAACCCTACGTGAAGGTGGGCGACCACGTGGAGAAGGGGCAGGTGCTGTGCATCGTGGAGGCCATGAAGCTGATGAACGAGATCGAGTCGGACGTGTCAGGCACGGTGGCGAAGATCTACCCCGAGAACGGGCAGCCCGTGGAGTTCGGGGAGCGGCTGTTTGCCATCCGGCCGTGACGGGGCCGCCGCTGCCATGATTCAGAAGGTCTTGATTGCCAACCGCGGCGAGATCGCCCTGCGTATCATTGCCGCCTGCCGGGAGTTGGGCCTTTCGACGGTGGCGGTGTTCTCGGAGGCGGACCGGGACAGCCAGCACGTGCGCATGGCCGACGAGGCGGTGTGCATCGGTCCGCCCTTCTCCAAGGCGTCGTACCTCAACGTCACGGCGGTGATTTCGGCGGCGGAGATCACCGGGGCCGACGCCATTCACCCCGGCTATGGCTTCCTGGCGGAAAACGCCGCCTTCGCCGAAGTGGTGGAGGAGTGCGGGCTCACCTGGGTGGGGCCGCCACCTTCCGCCATTCGCCTGATGGGGGACAAGGCCACGGCGCGGCGCACGGTGGCGCAGCGGGGAGTGCCGGTGCTGCCCGGCTCGGCGACACCCCTGACCTCCCGCGAGGAGGCGGTGCGCCTGGCGTACGAGGTGGGGTTTCCGGTGATCCTCAAGGCTTCGGCCGGGGGCGGCGGCAAAGGGATGCGCGTCGCCGCCGACGAGCGGGAGCTGCGTCACTGCTTCGACACGGCCCGCCACGAGGCGGAGCGGGCTTTCGGGGTGGCCGACGTGTACTTGGAGAAGTACCTGACCGCCCCGCGCCACATCGAGATCCAGGTGATGGCCGACTCCTTTGGCCGGGTTATCGCCCTGGGTGAGCGCGAGTGCTCGATCCAGCGCCGCCACCAGAAGCTCATCGAGGAGGCGCCCTCGCCGGTGGTCACCGAGGAGCTGCGCCGCCAGATGTGCGATGCCGCCGCCGCGGCGGCCGAGGCGGTGGGGTACCGCAGCGCCGGCACCGTGGAGTTTCTCTACGACGACGGCAAGTTCTACTTCATGGAGATGAATACCCGCATTCAGGTGGAGCACCCGGTGACCGAAGAGGTGACGGGACTGGACCTGGTGGTGGAGCAACTGGCGGTGGCCAGCGGCCAACCGTTGTCGTTCCGCAGGCGGCCGAAGATTTCGGGCCACGCCATCGAATTCCGTATCAACGCCGAGGATCCAGTGACCTTTGCGCCGTCGCCGGGTCAGATCACCGAGCTAGCCCTGCCGGTGGGCCCCGGGGTGCGCTTGGAGACGCATATCTACGCCGGCTACCGGGTGCCGCCCTACTACGACTCCCTGGTGGCCAAACTCATCGTGCGCGGGCGCGACCGCGCTGAGGCGATCACCCGTTCCCGGCGGGCCTTGTCGATGTTCCGCGTGGGGGGTATCAAGACGTCCATCCCTTTGCATCAGCGCATCCTTCAGGACCCGGACTTTCAGGAGGGGCGATTGTCGACCCGCTTTATGGAGCGGTTTGCACCACCGGCGTCCTGACCCAAGGGAGGTCATGGCGACGCGGCCATGCGGGTGTTTCTCGTGGGCTTCATGGGCGCCGGCAAGTCCAGCGTGGGACGGGCGCTGGCGGCGCAGCTGCGCGCCCTGTTCATCGATCTGGATGCACGCCTGGAGGCGGTCTTTCAGGCGTCGGTGGCGGAGATCTTCGCCCGCCACGGCGAAGCCGCTTTTCGGGCCGAGGAGTCCAGGCAGCTGGCGCGCTGCGGTGGGTTCTCCCATGTGGTGGTGGCCACGGGGGGAGGAACCTTCGTGAGTGAGGCCAATCGGGCGCTGATCCGCCGCTTGGGGGTGTCGGTGCACCTGGACGTTACCTGGGGCGAGGTGCTGCGCCGTCTCCCCGGCAAGCGGGCGGAGCGGCCGCTCTTTGCCAACCCTCAGCAGGCCCACCAGTTGTATCTGGAGCGTCTGCCCGCCTATCGCCAAGCAGACCTCCGGGTGCGGGCAGCGCCGGGCGAAACCGCGGAACTACTGGCCGCTCGTATCGCGTTACAGTTGCAGGGAACAACGTGAGGTATTTGATCATCTCCGACGTGCACGCCAACGTGGAGGCGTTGCGCGCGGTGCTCGCCCATGCCGCGCGCAAGAAGCGAGACGCGGTGCTGTTTTTGGGCGACGCGGTGGGGTACGGAGGGGCTCCAAACCAGGTGTTGGAGCGACTGCGGGCACTCAAAGGGCGAGTGGTGTCAGTGCGGGGTAACCACGACCGGGTCACCCTGGACATGTCCACGGGCGCGGTGTTCTTCAACTACCACGCCCGGCGGGCGGTGGAGTGGGCGGCCAGCGTGCTGACGCCGGCGAACCGCTCCTTCCTCAAGCGCCTCCCCCAGGGACCGCTGGCGGTGGGGGACGGCATCGCCATTTGCCACGGCTCCCCGGCCGACGAGGACGAGTACTTGCTCACCGAGATGGAGGCGCTGGAGGGGTTCCGCGCCACCTCCGCCTTCGTCACCTTCTTTGGTCATTCCCACGTCCCTTCGGTCTTCGAGCTGGCCCGGGAAGGGGATCGCCTGTCGCTGTCGGGCTACCCCCTGCGCGGTTCGCGGGTCATCCTCGACCTCCATCCGGACCGGCGCTATCTCATCAACCCCGGCTCGGTGGGCCAGCCCCGGGACCGCGATCCCCGCGCTTCGTACGCCCTGTACGACAGTGGGGAGCGGCGCCTGTCGCTGTTTCGCGTGCCCTACGACGTGAATGGCGCGCGCCGCCGTATCATCGCTGCGGGTCTGCCCCAGGTTCTGGGGGATCGGCTGCTGCACGGCGCCTAGCAGGGCGCAAGGGCGGGACGGTGACAGCGCCCCACCGTGGCCGTGCCCCTGTCAGCGCGGGCGTCCAGTGCTTGGGCCGGTGTCCCGCCTCGGGGATGGACAGGGTGAGGAGGTGAGGTGTGAGCATCGTGGGTATCTTTGTAGCCACTCTGGTTTTCGCGGTGGCCGCGGGTGCGCTGCCGCGTCCCGGTGAGCCGGACCTGGCAGCGCGGGCAGAACTGCTGGCGCTGCGGGACGGGCGGTCGGCCGATCTGGCCCACGTGGTGCCCCTGGCCGGTCATCCCGATGGGGCGGTGCGGGCGGCGGTGGCGGCCCATTTGGGGAGCGTGCCCTTCCCCGGCGGTGCGCCGGTGGTGGTACGTCTGCTGGCCGACCGCGACCCATCCGTCCGCGGGGCGGCGGCCATGGCTGCGGGGCGGCTACTGCGGGACCTACCGGCCGCGGAGGCGGCGCGGGGCAGCTTGTCCAAGGCGGTGCGGGAGGCGCTGCGAAAGGATAAAGACCCCGGGGTGCGCGCCGCGGCGGCGTGGGGTTTGGCCGCTGCTGGCGGTGACGAGGCGGCGGGGGAACTGCTGCGTGCCCTGGTCCGGGACGGCAGCAGCGCCGTACGCGTCGCCGTGCTGCAAGAGCTGTGGCGCCTGCCCTCTGCCCAGTGGGTGGCGGTGGCGGTGGCGGCGCTGGACCGCGCCCGACCGGCCGTGGAGCGTTTTGCGGCGGCGTGGTCGCTGGCCCGCTCGCCGGCCCCCGAGGGGTCGCCGGCGGCGGTGGGGCTGCGCCGGGCGGCGGCCGATCCCGACCCCACGGTGCGCGCCGCGGCGTTGGCGGCGCCTCGCCGCGGGGCGAGGGCGGACCTGTGGGACCTTCTGACCGCTGGGGCCCTGGACGCCGAGGCCCAGGTGCGCCTGGCGGCGCTGGACTCCCTGGCGGCGGTGCTGGAGCGGGAGGGCCGGGGCCGGGTGCTGCCCGAGGCGGTGGCGCGGCGGGTGAGGGAGCTGGTGACCTCCCGCGATGCGGAGTTGGTGCACGAGCGGGTACTGGCTATCCGTCTGGCGGGGCTGGCCGGCTGCTGTGCCGCCGAGCTCGCTGCGCTGGCGGGGGGGAGCGACCCGTGGCCGGCGGAGGAGGCGCTGGTGGCCCTGGGTCGCTTGGGGGCGGACGATGCGGTGCGGGGGGCGCTTCAGGCAGCCCAGGGGTGGCGCCGGCGGGCCGGGGTGCGCGCCGCGCGCCATCTACCCGACGGCGCCAGCGCAGTACGCGCGGCGTGTGCCGATGAAGAGGCGGCGGTGCGTCTGGCGGCGGTGGAGGAGCTGGCGGTGCTGGGCGGCGAGGAGGCGCTGGCAGCGCTGCGCGGGCGCCTGCACGACCCCGACGCGGCGGTGCGCGCTGCCGCCGTGGGGGCGCTGGAGAAGCACCGCGCGCTGCCACCGGTGGAGGAGCTGTTGGGGTTGCTGCGCCGCGAGGGGGAAACGTCGCCCGACGCGGCGGTGGCGCTGGTGCGCGCGGTGGCGGCGGCGCTGCCCCGCGAGGAGGTTCGCAGGGAGCTGGAGGGCCTGGCCCAAGGCGGGGGGGATCCGGTGGTGGCGCGCGCCGCTTGGGAGGCGCTGGGCCGCCCGGGGGCGCCGCCGCCGGTGGCGGTCTCCCAGTCGCCCCAGTTCTACCGCGAGGTGGCGGCGTGGGCGGCAAAGCCGCGCTGGCTGGAGCTGGTGACGGTGCGCGGTTCGCTGGTGGTGGCCCTCAACACCGCCGAGGCAGCCCTGGCCAGTTTCCGCCTGGCCCGGCTGGCGGAGGAGAAGTTTTTCGACGGCTTGACCTTCCATCGCGTGGTACCCAACTTCGTGGTGCAGGGGGGCGACCCGCGGGGCGACGGCTGGGGTGGGCCGGGGTGGTCGCTGCGGGACGAACTGTCGCTGGCGCCCTTTCTCCCCGGGGTGGTGGGGTTGGCCCTCGCCGGGCCGGACACCGCCGGGTCGCAGCTGTTCGTCACCCTGACGCGGCAGCCCCACCTGGATGGGCGCTACCCGGTGCTGGGTCGCCTCACCTCTGGGATGGACGTGGCCAAGCGGTTGCGCCGCGGCGATCGCATCCTGCGGGCGCGCACGGGGGAGGGGGAGCCTCCCCAGCGCTGGCCGGTGTGGTACGGCGAGCTTTCCCCGGCGCGCCTGGACGAGGGGATGCCCGGGTGGCGGGAGGAGAGGGAGCGGTACACCCCCCACGGCGCTGCCCTGGCGCGCCTGGCGTCAGCATCGCTGCGCTACGAGCTGGAGGTGGCCATGGGCACCTGGTGCTCGGACTCCCACGAGCACATCCCCCGGCTGCAGAAGGTGCTGGCCGAACTGGGGGAACGCTCCCCCTTCACCTCCCTCCGTCTGTGGGGCGTGGATCGCTCCAAGGAGCTCGCCTGGCCCTACGGTGCGGTGGAGCTGGTGCCCACCATCGTGGTGACCTTCCAAGGCGGCGAGGTTGGCCGCATCGTGGAGACCCCGGCCTCCGGCACCCTGGAATGGGATTTGGTGCGCCTGCTCGCCCCCCTGGAGGGGTGGCCCGATGGGCTGGACGACCCTGCCGGCGGCCGCTGAGGCGGACACGCACAGGCTCCACCGACACCCCTACGCTCCCCTGTTCCCGTCACCGTCCCTGATCCCGGCCACGGAGTACGAATCCCGGACACCGGTGAGGGCAACGGGGCGCGGGGGTGGGGGAGTGGGGTACAGTGGAGACGACGATGGGCAGGGAGGAGCAGGATGGGTGAAGTGGCGGTGACGTACCCTCTTCCGGGCGACGGGTTGGAGCGGCTGGCGCGGGAGCACCAGGTGCGGGTGTATCGGGGGGAGGAGCGTCTGGGGGGGGAGGCGTTGGCGGCCTTCACGGGGAGCGCCGTAGCCCTTATCCCGCTGGTCAACGATTCGGTGGACGCCACGGTGTTCGCCCGCTGCCCGGGCCTCCAGATCGTGGCCAACGTTGGGGTGGGGGTGAACAACATCGACTTGGCGGCGGCGGCCGCGGCGGGGGTGGTGGTGACCAATACGCCCGATGTCCTCACCGAGGCCACCGCCGATCTCACGTGGGCGCTGATTTTGGCGGTGCTTCGCCGCGTGGTGGAGGGGGATCGCCTGCTGCGCAGCGGTGGGTTCACCGGGTGGCGGCCCGATTTCTTCCTCGCCGCCGACGTGCAGGGGGCGCTGCTGGGGATCGTCGGGATGGGGCGCATCGGTCGCGCCGTGGCCCGACGCGCGGCGCCCTTCGGCATGGGGGTTGCCTTTCACGACCCCGACCCGGAGGCCGGTAACGGGCTGGATGCCGTCTACTACCCGGAGCTGGAGGCTCTGCTGCGGGACGCGGACGTGGTGTCGCTGCACTGCCCCTTGACCCCCGCCACGCGGCACCTGCTGGACGCGCGCCGCTTGGCGCTGATGAAGCCCACGGCGGTGGTGATCAACACCAGCCGCGGCGAGGTGGTGGACGAGGGGGCCCTGGTGGCGGCCTTGGAGGCGGGGCGCCTGGGTGGCGCCGGGCTGGATGTGTTCGAGTTGGAGCCGCAGGTGCACCCAGGACTGCTGGGGCGCTCCGACGTAGTGCTGCTACCCCACCTGGGCTCGGGCACCCGGCGTACCCGCGCCGCCATGGCCTCCCTGGCGGTGGACAACGTGCTGGCGGTGCTGGCCGGGCGCCCGCCGCTGACACCGGTGGTGCCGCCGCCCCCGCCGCGGCGGTGACGATCGGCGGCGGACAAGCGGCGAGCGCCCCGCTGGGGGGCGCTCGTGGGGTAGGGCAAGGGGAGTGCTACACCCAGCCGCGCAGCTTCATGGCCTGGACCACCCGGTCGATGGCCACCATGTACGCGGCGTTGCGCATGTACACCGAGCGGGACAGCGCCATGTCTTTGACGGCGTGGAAGGCGGTGGTCATTTTTTGATCCAGCTTGCTGAGCACTTCCTCCCGCGACCAGTAGAAGTTCATGTCGTTCTGCACGCCCTCAAAGTAGGAGCAGGTGACGCCGCCGGCGTTGCACAGAAAGTCGGGGATGTTGAAGATGCCTCGCTCCTTGAGGATGGCGTCGGCTTCCGGGGTGGTGGGACCGTTGGCACCCTCGGCCACCACCTTGACGTTGGGGTGGATCGCCTGGGCGGTTTCGCCGGTGAGCACCCCCTCGATGGCGGCCGGGATGAGCACGTGGACATCCTTGGAGATCCAGGCGTTGGCGTCTTCGAGGCGGTAGCCGGCGGCTTGGGCCTTGGCCTTGTCGATGGTGCCGTACTGGTCGGTGATGGTGAGTAAAAAGTGGGGGTCGACGCCGTCATCCTTGCTGTAGGTGTAGGCACGGCGATCGTGGCGGTCCCAGCAGCCCACGCATACGACGGTGCCGCCCAGCATCTCAATGAAGCCGATGGCGGCGTACTGGGCGACGTTGCCGAAGCCGTGAATGGAGGCGCGCGTGCCCTTGGGATCGATGCCCAAGTGCTTAAGGGCCTCGCGCACCGTGTAGATGACGCCGAAGCCGGTGGCCTCGGTGCGGCCCAAGGAGCCGCCGCCGCCCAGGGGCTTGCCGGTGATTACGCCGGGGGTGTAGTTGCCGACCAGCTTGGAGTACTCGTCCATCATCCACCCCATCATCTGGGGCGTGGTGCCCACGTCGGGGGCGGGGACGTCCATGCGCGGGCCGATGTTCTTCCACATTTGGTCCACCCAGCCCCGGCACAGGCGCTCCTTCTCGCTCACTGACAGAGTCGCCGGGTCGACCACCACGCCGCCCTTGCCGCCGCCCAAGGGGATGTCGGCCACGGCGCACTTCCAGGTCATCCAGGTGGCCAGGGCGCGTACCGTGTCGGCGGTTTCGTTGGCGGCCCACCGGATGCCGCCCTTGCACGGGCCGCGAGCGTCGTTGTGTTGCACGCGAAACCCTTGGAACACCCTGATCGTGCCATCGTCCATGCGCACCGGGATGCGGAAGTGGTACTCGCGCAGCGGCCAGCGCAGAATTGCGCGCACCCCGTCGTCGAGACCGAGTTGATCGGCCACTTCGTCGAACTGTTGTTGCGCCATTGCAAAGGCGTTGAGCTCGGCCATCGCCTGTCCTCCTCCTTCGTGCGCGGTCACACCCCTTCGGGGGTGGCGCTGCTCGCCGGGCGCCGGTGCGGTTTGCTGCAAAAAGCAGCCCCGTTGCAACCACCGACGGCTGGATTCTGGCATATCATGGGGGAGTTTGCAATACGATTTCACAAGCTCCCGTCGCGCTACACTACCCCCCGTGGTCGAGGATAGGGAGCTGGTGCGGCGGGTGCTGGCCGGGGACGAAGAGGCCTTCGGCCAGCTGGTGCGCCGCTGGGAGCCCAAGCTGCGCGCCTACGTGGGCCAGATCCTCAAGACCCCTGAGGAGGCGCGGGACCTGGTGCAGGAGGTGTTCCTCCGCGCGTGGTCGAACCTAGACCAGTACAACCCCACGTTCTGCTTTTCCACCTGGTTGTTCCGCATCGCCCACAACCTGGCCATCGACCAGTTGCGCCGGCGCCGGCACCCGGTAGTGTCCTTGGAGGTGGGCGAGGACGACGAGGGGGCGGCAGTGGTCCTGGACCCCGCCGATCCCCGACGCAGCCCCTTGGCGGATTTGGCCAACCGCGAACTGGCGGAGGCGTTGGCGCGGGAAATCGACAACTTACCCGCGGCTTACCGCGAGCTGGTGACGCTGCGCCACGTCGTGGGGCTGGCCTACCAGGAGATCGCCGAGCTCAAGGGACTACCCTTGGGCACCGTGAAGAACAAACTTTTCCGTGCCCACAGCGTATTGAGGGAAGCCTTGAGGTCGTACCTCGGGCAGGTGGGAGGTGTCGGGTGAACGGGACGTGCATCGAGGTGAGGCGGGCGCTGGAGGATGGCCAGACGTCCCCGGAGCAGGCGGTGCACGTGCAGGGGTGTGCAGGCTGCCGGTTACACGCCGCCTTGTTGGCCGCGCTGGCGGCTGCAGCACCCCGGGAGGTGGACGAGGGCGCAGTGCGGGCCATTCTCGCGGCTCGTCCGGTGGCGCGCTGGCAGCGGCGACGGGTGGCGACGTGGCTGCCGGTGGCGGCCGGGCTGCTCCTGGTGGGCGTGGGCCTGGCGCTGCTGGGGGGGGTGCCGGGCAGCGGGGCGATGGCGCTGGTGCCCGGGGCCTTCGGCGCGCTGGCCGGCCTGGCCGGGTCGGCGGTGGCCGACACGCTGGCGGTGGTGCGCGGGAGCGGCGAAGCCGTGCGGGCGCTGGCCGGCGCCGGCGGCGTGTGGGTGGTGGTCTGGCTGCTGGTGGCGGCGCTGGGCGGCGGGTGGGGCGTGCTGGCGCTGGCCCGGCGGCGGGCGGGGGAGCGCCGGGGTTGAGGGGGTTGGCCCTGCTGGCGCTGCTGGCCGGGGCACTGCACCCCGCGCCGGCCCCGCGGCTGGGTCAGGATATCCGTATTGATCGACCGACCCAGGGTCCGGTGGTGGGGATTTTGGCCAGCGTCACGGTGGCGAGCCGCGTCGCGGGGGACGTGGTGGTGCTGGGCGGGGATGTGCATATCACCGACACCGCAGCGGTGGAGGGCGACGTGGTGGCGGTGGGCGGCTCGGTGAGCGTGGAGGGCGCGGTGAGCGGCCGGGTAGTGGGGGCGTCCACCCGCGGCGTCTTGGCGCCGCTGGCCGGCGGCCCTGGGCAGCAGTCTTTATCGGCGTGGGGGGTGCTCCTGGTGCACTGGGGCGCCTGGCTGCTGGTGGTGGGCGTCATCGCCCTGGTGTTGCCGCAGCCGGCGCGCCGCGCCTGTCAGCTGCTGGTGCGCTTCCCCGGGCGGGCGCTGGGCGTGGGGGCATTGGCGCTGCTGGCGTGGGTGGCGGTGGCGGGAGTCGGGCTGCTGCTGGTCCCCTCCCCTGCCGGGGTTGGAGCGGTGGTCGCCGCCACCACCGCGCTGGTGATCGTCAAGGTGCTGGGGGTGGCGGCGATTGCCTTCGCCCTGGGAGGGGCATTGACGCCCGTGCTGCCGGTCGCCCTGCGCGCCGAGGCACCGCGGGCCGGTGTGGGCATGCTGGCGGTGCTGCTGGGGGCGCTGCTCCCGCTGGCCGGCGAGGTGCTGTGGCTGGTCGCCAACGTGGCCGGTATCGGCGCGGTGATCGTTCTGGTGGTCGCCGACGGTCCGCCGGCGGCGGTTCGCCTGTTGACGCTGGGGCGCACGCGGGTTTGACGGCGCCGCGCCACGCTGCTACTCTGTGTAGTCCGTTGAGGAGGGCGTGTGTCCCGCATCGATCTGACCACCGCCGACCCCGAGCCGCTCGAGTTTGCCGAGCGGGTAGCCGCTCCCGCCGGAGTGGGGGGGGAGGATGTGGTGGCGCTGGCCCAGGTGGGCGTTGCCGGCAAAGTGGTGCGGACGTCGCGGGGGTTTTTCGTCAGCGGGTGGGTGGAGGCGACGCTACGGCTGCGCTGCGTACGCTGCCTGGAGGAGTTCACGGTGGATCTCCATGAGGCCATGGAGGTCGAGCTGCTCCCCCTGACCGCCGCACCCCGCGAGGAAGAGACGCAGCTGGGGCGTGCCGACTTGGAGACGCGTTTTTACACCGAGCCGGTCCTGGACCTGGCCGAACTGGCCGCCGAACAGATCGAACTGGCGCTGCCCATGAAGCCCGTGTGTTCCCCGTCTTGCCGCGGCTTGTGTCCGCGCTGCGGCGCCAACTTAAACGTCGAATCATGCGGCTGTGCCGCCGAGGCCGACCTCCGCTGGAGCGCCCTTGCCGGTTGGCGGCCGAGCAACTAGGAGGAGTCACACCAATGCCAAATCCGAAGTATCGCCACTCCAAGGCACGTCGGGACCGCCGCCGGGCCCACGACCACCTCGCCCAGCCGGCCACCTCCACGTGCCCGCACTGCTTCCAGCCCAAGCTGCCGCACCGGGTGTGCCCGTCGTGCGGGATGTACGAGGGCCGCCAGGTCCTCAACGTCGAAGAGGTTTCCTAAGGAAGAGTTCGCTCACCTGTGGGATCATGGGCCCGGTGAAGGCCAGCGCCGTGGCGCTCGACGCCATGGGGGGCGACCATGCGCCATCGTCCACGGTGCTCGGGGCGCTGGAGGCGGTGCGCGAGTTCAACTTGCGCGTGCTGCTGGTGGGCCAGGAGTCTCTGTTGCGCCGGGAGCTGGCGCGTGCCGGTGGGGCGGTGCGCGGGGTGGAGATCGTCGATGCACCCCAGGTGGTGACCATGGACGATCCGCCCACGTCGCCGGTGCGAGCCAAACGCGACTCCTCCATGGCCGTGGCCATGCGCCTGGTGCAGCGCGGCGACGCCTGCGCCTTCGTCACTGCCGGCAACACCGGGGCAGCCATGGTTACCGCCAAGCTCACGTTGGGGTGCATCCCGGGGGTCGATCGACCGGCTTTGGCCGCGCTGGTGCCGGGGGTAGACCATCAGACGCTGCTCCTGGATGTGGGTGCCAACGTCGACTCCAAGCCCCGCCACCTGGTGGAGTTTGCGGTGATGGGCCACTTCTACTCCCAGGCGGTGCTGAAGGTGCCCTCCCCCCGCATCGGCTTGCTGTCGGTGGGCGAGGAGGAGGGGAAAGGGGACCGCGTCACCGTGGAGGCGCATCGCCTGCTGTCGGGCTTGGACCTCAACTTCGTCGGCAACGTGGAGGGCCGCGACGTCTACGCCGGCACCGTGGACGTGGTGGTGTGCGACGGCTTCGTAGGGAACGTGGTGCTGAAAGTCTCCGAAGGGCTGGGAGAGATGGTGTTTACCTTGCTCAAGCGGGAGGCGCGCCGTTCGCCTGTGTACTCGGCGGGGTTGCTGCTGGCCAAAGGGGCCTTTGCCGGTTTTCGTCGCCAGGTGGACTACGCCGAATACGGCGGAGCGCCCCTTTTAGGCGTCAAGGGGGCGTGTCTCGTGGGTCATGGCCGGTCTAACCCCAAGGCGATCCGCAACGCTCTGCGCTTTGCCCGCTCCTACGCGGCTGCGTCGGTGGTGGAACACATCGCCGAGAAACTCGCCGGGGTTGCCGGCCGCGACGGCGACGGCTAGAGGGGGGAGAATGCACGACAACCACGCGCGCACTGCGCGCATCGCCGGTCTGGGTACCTTTTTGCCAGCTAAGGTATTAAACAATAGATATTTCGAATCGATTCTGGAGACCTCCGACGAGTGGATCGTGACGCGCACCGGGATGCGCGAACGGCATGTGGTGTCGCCGGGGGAGAGCCTGGCCACGGTGGCGGTGGAGGCGGGCAAGCGCGCCCTTGCCGATGCCGGCATCGATGCCGAGGACGTGGAACTGCTGATCCTGGCCACGGCGACGCCGGAGCAGCCCATTCCCGCCACCGCGGCGCTCATCCAGCCGGCGTTGGGGGTGCGCCGGGCGGTGTGTTTCGACATCTCGGCGGCGTGTTCCGGTTTCCTGTACGCCCTGAAAGTGGCGCGCCAGTTCTTCATCACCGGCGAGGTGTCCACCGCCATGGTGATCGGTGCGGAGACCCTGTCGCGCTACGTGGACTACACCGACCGCGCCACCTGCGTGCTGTTCGGCGACGGCGCCGGGGCGGCGGTGCTGAAGGCGGCGCCGGCCGGTCAAGGCATCCTGCGGGTGGCCTGGCACACCGACGGCACCTACGCAGACTTCATTCAAATGCCGGGGGGCGGCTCCAAGTATCCTCCCAACGTCAAGGAGCACATCGACAACAAGCTGCCGTTTATCAAGATGCGCGGCAACGAAACGTTCAAGGTGGCGGTGCGCTCGCTCACCGACGTGTGCCTGGAGGTCCTGCAACAGGCCGGGGTGAGCATCGAGGAGGTGGCGCTGTTCGTGCCTCACCAGGCGAACCAGCGCATCCTCAGTGCGGTGGGAGAGCGCCTGGGGTTGCCCGCCGACAAGGTCTACGTGAATCTGGAAAAGGTCGGCAACACCTCGGCGGCGTCTATCCCCCTGGCGTTGCGCGACGCCCTCGATGAGGGCCGGTTGAAGCGCGGGGATTTGGTCCTGTCGGCGGCGTTCGGGGGCGGCTTGACCTGGGCGGCGGCGCTGCTGCGCTGGTAGGGGTGGGAGCATGGGTACGGTCGCGTTTCTCTTTCCCGGGCAGGGCAGCCAAGCGGTGGGGATGGGTGCCGATCTGGCCGAGACGTACGGCGAAGCGCGGCAGGTGCTGGAGCGCGCTGACGCGGCGCTGGGCGAGCCTCTGTCGCAACTGTGCTTTTCTGGGCCGGAAGAGGCCTTACGTTTGACCGCCAACACGCAGCCTGCCATCCTCGCCGTGTCCCTCGCCGCCTACGCCGTGCTGGCGGCTCGCGGCGCCCGCTGCGACGGCGTGGCCGGTCACTCCCTGGGCGAGTACAGCGCAGTGGGAGCGGCCGGCGGCTTGGAGGTGGAGGATTTGGTGCGCACCGTGCGGCGGCGCGGGGAGCTGATGCAGGAGGCGGTGCCGGTGGGACAGGGGGCGATGGCGGCGGTGCTGGGGCCCCCCCGCGCCCAGGTGGAGGCGGCGTGCGCCGAGGCCTCCACGGCGGCAGAGGTGGTGGTGGCGGCCAACTTCAACGCGCCGGAGCAGATCGTGATTGCTGGCCACGCCGCGGCGGTGGCGCGGGCCGGCGAGCTGTTGCGGCAGCGGGGGGCCAAGCGCGTCGTCGAACTGCCGGTGTCAGCGCCCTTTCACTCGCCCCTCATGCTGCCGGCGCGGCAAGGGTTGGCACCGGTGCTGGCAGCGCTGCCCTTCGCGCCGCTCGCCGTGCCTCTGTACAACAACGTAGACGCGGCCCCGGTGCAGGCGCCGGAGGCGGTGCGCGACGGCCTGCTGCGGCAGGTGGACGCGCCGGTGCGCTGGGTGGAGCTGGTGGAGCGCATGGTGGCGGACGGCTTCGACACCTTCGTGGAGGTGGGTCCGGGTACGGTGCTCTCCGGCCTGGTGCGGCGCATCGCCCGTGGCGTCACCACGGTGGCGGTGGGAACGGTGGCCCAGGTGGAGGCGTACCTGCAGGGGCTCGAGCCGCGCCGGTAGCGACGGGGGAGGGCTTTTCCTGCCCCCCTGCGAGGAGGACGGTATGGGACTGTTGGACGGCAAAGTGGCCTTGATCACCGGGGCAGCGACGGGGATCGGTGCGGCGTGCGCCCGCGCTTTGGCGCGGGAAGGGGCGCGGGTGGCGTGCACCTCGCTGCCCACCGATCCCATCGCCGAGGTGGTGGCGTCGATCACCAGCGAGGGGGGCCAGGCCATGGGGATCCCCTTGGACGTCACCGATGCCGCTCAGGCCGCCGAGGTGGTGGACCGCGTCGCCGCCCAGCTGGGGGGGATTCACATCCTCCTCAACAACGCCGGCATCACCGATGACGGGTTGTTCCTGCGCATGAAGCCGGAGGCGTGGCGGCGGGTGTTGGCGGTGAACCTGGATGGGGTGTTCCACGTCACTCAGCCGGTGGTGCGGCACATGGTGAAGCAGCGGGAGGGGCGCATCATCAATATTTCGTCGGTGGTGGGGCTGATGGGCAACCCGGGCCAAGCCAACTACGCCGCCTCCAAGGCCGCACTAATCGGCTTGACCAAGACTCTGGCGCGGGAGCTGGGCGGCCGCAACATCCTGGTCAACGCCATTGCGCCGGGGTTCATCCAGACCCCCATGACCGACAAACTCAGCGAAGAGCAGCGCCAGGCTCTCCTGCGCAACCTCGCCGTGCCCCGCCTTGGCACCCCCGAAGATATTGCCGCGGTGGTGCTGTTCCTCGCCTCGCCGGCGGCCTCCTACGTCACCGGCGAAGTGATCAACGTCTCCGGCGGGTTGTACATGTAGCGGCGCAACCCCGGGCGAGGAGGGGTTTGCAACCACCGCGGCGCCCCGTGGGGGGCGCCGGGTGGAAGGAGGAGGAGAAGGAACGTTCTGCTCATTGATACGAAGGGGGCGGCGTGACTGTTTATCTCCCAGGCAGGGGAGCGATGGGCATGATAGGGTGACCGCCTATGCCGGAACTGCCCGAGGTGGAGACGGTTCGCCGCTCGCTGGTGGCGCGCCTGCAAGGCCGGCGGATCCTGTGGGTGGACAGCTCCGAAACGCCGCTGCGCCAAGGCGTGGAGGTGGGGCGGTGGCGTGCCTGCGTGGGCGCGCATCTCGCTGACATCACCCGGCGCGGCAAGTACCTGATCTTTGCACTGGGCGACTGGGCGGCGGTGCTGCACCTAGGCATGTCGGGGCGGTTGTTGGTGCGGCCTTCCGGTGCGGCGGCGGGGCCTCACACCCATCTGAGGATCGGCTTCGCAGGGGGGTGGGAGCTGCATTTCGTCGATCCGCGGCGGTTCGGCGTCGCGGTTCTGTTGGAGGCGAGGGAACGTACCACCTGGCCCCCGCTGGCTCAGCTGGGAGTTGACGCTCTCCACGGCGACCTCGAGGCGGCGCTGGCGTCCCTGGCCGGCTCCCGAGCTCCCATCCGCAACGCCCTGTTGGACCAGCACTGCATCGCCGGGCTGGGCAACATCTACGCCAACGAGGCGCTGGCGCGGGCGGGGATTCGCCCCACCCTTCCGGCCGGCCGGCTGTCGCCGGCGCGACGCGCCCGCCTCGCCGGGGCAATTCGCGCCACCCTGGCCGACGCCCTCGCCGCCGGCGGCACAACCCTGGCCGACGGGGGCTTCGTGGACGCCGACGGGGAGGGCGGGTATTTTGCCGTGGCACTGGCCGTCTACGGGCGCGAGGGACAGCCCTGCCGCCGTTGTGGCCGGGCCATCCGCCGCACGGTGGTGGCGGGGCGCTCGGCGTACTACTGTCCGCGCTGCCAGCGCTGACCGGTTACGCGTTCTTGCGGGGTCGTCCGCGGGGCCTGCGGCCGCCACTGGGCAGAGGGATGATCACCATACCCTCGGCGGGGTCGGAGGACACCGGCACCCGCGAGGTCTCGTCGAGGGTGATGTGGAACGCCTGGAAGAACGGGCGGGCGCGCACCGACGCGACGCGGGTGCGATGGGACATGCGCAGCGCACCTTCTTCCTTGGGATCGGCGGCGCGAATGCCGATCAATCGCCTTTGTGCATCGAAATGGAGGGTGACGAATTGCGCGTCTCCCAGGCCGGCCTGACGCACAAAAGCGAGGTCCACTGAGATGGTCCCAGTGCGCTTGAGGGATGCTTGTGGCGGCTTCTGCTTGCGAGCCGGGATGAATTTTTCAAAAGGCATTTGAGGCCTCCCCTTCCATCATCTCCTAGCATAAGTTCGCCAGTACAATGTGTCAAGGCTCTGCGGGATTTTCCGGTTCGTTCCTGCGGCAATTGATTGCGCGATAGCGGCGGCCTTCTCAGCGGCGATTCCTCTTTTTGTTCACCAAGTTTTCCAGCGAACTTCTAACTGGCCGCAGGTTAACGCAGGGAAATTCCGGCCAGCTCGGCCCTCACCGCCGCCGTGTGTTCGCCCAGTGCCGGCGCCCGCGCCGACCCCCCCCTGGCCACTCCCGGGAGCAGCGGCTCGGCCACCTCTAGGGTGCCGGCGGCGAGCGCTTCGGCGAGGGTGAGCACGGGAGACACGGGCAGGCCCGCAGTTGCCCCCCGCTCCAGCCAGTGCTGGCGTGGCCGTTGCGCCAGCACCGCCGCCACCTGCGCCGCCGCCTGCGCCCCATCATCGCCAGGGTCGAGGCCTACGCCAGCCAGGTGAGGGAGCCCTAAAAGCTCCACCCAAGCCGTCCAAAACTTGGGCTCCACCGCGGCCACCACCAGTTCGCCGCCGTCGCCGCAACGGTAGCGCCGGTAGGCGGGGCAGGCGCCGGCCAGGTGCGTGGCGATAAGGCCGTCAGCACCCGCGGCCAGATCCGCCGCCGGCCAGGCGAGGAACGGCCGCAGCGCCGTCGCCAGCGGCTGCTCGATGTGGGCGCCGCGGCCGCTGGAGCGGCGGGCCAGCAGCGCCGCCAAGATGGCGGTGGCAGCCAGGAGGCCGGCGGCCACGTCGGCCAGCAGGACCGCCGGCAAAGCCGGTCCTCCCAGCAGGGAAAGCAGCCCAGATTCGGCCGTCACGTTGAGGTCGTGGGCGGGGCGCTGGTCGTCGCCGCCGTAGCCGGAGAGGGAGCAGGTCACCAGGGCGGGGTTGGCGGCGCGCAGCGCCTCAAGCCCGACCCCCCAGCGCGCCAGGGTGCCGGGGCGAAAGCTCTCCACGAGGACGTCGGCGCGGCGGGCAAGGGCGCGCAGGGTTGCCGCTCCGTCGGCGGTGCGGAGGTCGAGAATCACCGACTGGGCGCCGCGGTAGAAGGCGACAAACCCGGCGCCGATCCCGTCCACCAGTGGGGGTGCATGCCGCATGGGGTCGCCGCCGGCGTCCTCGATCTTGATGACGCGGGCGCCCAGCTCCAAGAGCTGGCGGGCCAGCACCGCGCCGGGGAGCATGCGCGAGCAGTCCAACACCAAAAGGTCGGCGAGGGGAAGGCCAGGGGCCTCGCCCGGGGAGGGAGGGTCCCCTTGGGCCAGGGCGGGCGTGGCGCTGGTGGTCGGCTCGCCGGTGCCCGGCGGCCCCAGGGCGTCGATGAACTTCAGCATCGGCCCCAGGTGGGAGACCTTGACACGGCGCAGCAGGAACGCCGTACGCGGGTTGACCGTGCCGGCGGCAATGCCGGCCAAGGTCTCGGCGCTGGTCTCCACGGTGCAGTCAGCAGCACCTTCCAGCCCCTGGGCCACGGTGCAGCGGTCGCCCTCCACCCGCACCGTCCACTCCGGGTGCGCGCAGTGGGACAGGCGAAAATGAAAGGTGGCCCGCCACCCCCCCGGGGTGCTGGGGCGCAGGCGGGCGGGGAGCGAGTGCATGAGTTGCGCCACCGCGACCGACGGGTCGTTGGCAGGCTTGGGCATCACCCCTCCTCCTCGTACATGGCGTCCAGAAGGTGGCGGTAGCGCGCCTCCACCACCCGCCGCTTCAGTTTCAAGGACTGGGAGAGCTCGCCGGTCTCGGCGGTGAACTCCTGCTCCACTACACGAAACGCTTTGATCTGTTCAAAACGCGCCAACTGGCGGTTGACCTCGTCCACCTGTTCGGCCAGCAGCCGTCGCAGGCGCTGATCGTCGGGCGGCACCTGGGCCAGCTCCGGGTGAGCCGCGGCCAGGGCCTGCCGATCCACCGTGAGCAGTGCTACCACGTAGCGCCGCCGGTCGCCGTGCACCAGGCAGTGGGAGATGAGGGGCTGCTGGCGCAGCAGGTTTTCCAGCTTCTGGGGGGCGATGTTCTTGCCGCCGGAGGTAACGATGAGCTCCTTCTTGCGGTCGGTGATGTAGAAAAAACCGTCTTCGTCCTGCCGTCCAATATCGCCCGTGCGCCAGTAGCCGTCGGCGGTAAACGCCTCGGCGTTGGCCCCGGGGTTGTCCAGGTACCCTGGGAAGACGTTGGGCCCCCTCACCTCCAGCTCGCCGTCGCTGGCGATGCGCACCTCCACCCCGGGTAGCGGCCGCCCCACCGACCCGAAGCGGTAGGCGGAGGGGGTGTTCCAGGTGGACGGTGCAGACGTTTCGGTGGCTCCCCACCCCTCGCATACCAGGATGCCGGTGGCGTGGAAGAAGCGCGCGATGGTCGCAGACAGCGGCGCGCCGCCGGAGACGAAGAGGCGCAGGCGCCCGCCCAAGCGGGCGCGCAGGGCGCGAAACACCAGGAGGTCGGCGAGGGCGTAGCGCGCGGCCAGGCGCGGCGGGATCGGCTGCCTCCGCTCCAGCCGCTGGGAGCGCTGCACCCCCACCCCCACCGCCCAGCGGAACAAGGCCTGCGCCGCGGCGGGCTGGCTGCGCACTTGGGCATGGATGCGGGCGTACACCTTCTCGAACACCCGTGGCACCGCCACCGCGAAGTCGGGGCGCACGGTGCGAAAGTCCTCCGCGATGGTATCGAGGGAGCGGGCGTAGGCGATGGTGTGCCCCAGCACCAGGGGGAGGAAGTGGCCGGCGATGCGCTCCAGGGCGTGGGCCAGCGGCAGGAAGGAGAGGTTGAGGCGCAGACGGGAGACGTCCCCGAACGCCGCCACCACCGCCTCCAGGGTGGCCAGGACGTTGCGGTGGGTGAGGACCACGCCTTTGGGTTCGCCGGTGGTGCCAGAGGTGTAGATCACCAGGGCCGGCTCGTCAGGAGCGGCGGCCCAGCCGGGCAGGCCGCCTCCCCGCGGCCCCCCCGCAGCCAGATCCTGGAGGGTGGGGAACTGGCCGCCGCCGGCGTCGCTCTCCAGCAGGACGATTGGCCCGAGGGAGGGCAGCTGCGGCTGTAACCCAGCCAGGCGAGCCGCCAGCTGCGGCGATTCCACGAAGGCCAGACGGCAGGCGGCGTGGCGGAGGATGAACGCCATCTCGGCGTCGGGCAGGGTGGGGAAGACGCTCACCACCTGGCCACCGGCAGCCAGGCCGGCAAGATCGGCCAGCGCCCACTCGGGGCGGTTGCCGGAGACGATGGCGATGCGGTGGCCGGGGGCAACGCCCAGGCTACCCAGGCCCCGGGCCAAAGCGGCGACCCTTTCGCCCACCTCCGCCCAGCGCAGCTGCTGCCACCCTCCGGAGCGGAAGAAGCGCAGGCACGGCTGGCTCCCCCGGGCGCGGGCGTTGGCCAGGACGGCGCGGGTCAGGTTGGGCTCGCCCACCGCGGCGCGGTCAGGCGGGGTAGAAGCGGCCCCCGCGGTTGGCCAGTTCGGCAAGGCCCGCCGCCGGCACGAAGCGGGGGCCGTATCGCTCGGCCAGTTCTTCCAGGCGTCGCACCGCCGCCGCCGCCCCCAGCGTATCGAGCCAGTGGAACGGGCCGCCCCGGAACGGCGGGAAGCCGAGCCCCAGGATGGCGCCCAGGTCGCCGTCGCGGGGGGAGGCGATCACCCCCTCATCCAAGCAGTGCACCGCCTCGTTGGTCATCAGCAGGGCGAGCCGCTCCTGCATAAGGTCAGCGTCGACGCCGTCCCTACGGCCATTGCCCAAGAAGCTGTACGCCTTGGGGTTGGGGCGCTTGCGGCCGCGCTTGGGGTAGACGTAGAACCCCTTGCCGTTCTTGCGCCCCGCCCAGCCGGCCCGGTGCATGGTGGGCAGTGCCTGGGAAGCTGCGAGCCCGCGGTGGGCGAAGGCCTTGCCCAGGTCCTCCGCGACATGGGCGGCGACGTCGATCCCCACCTCGTCGATGAGGGCAAGGGGGCCCACCGGGAAACCGAAGTCCTTCAGCGCCGCGTCCACCGCCTCAATGGCCGCACCCTCCTCCAGCAACAGCATGGCCTCGTTGAGGTAGCCGGCCAGGATGCGGGTGGTGTAAAAGCCGGGGGAGTCCTTGACCACGATCACCGTCTTGCCTTGCCGGATGCCGAAGGCGCGGGCGGTGTCCACGGCGTAGTCGGCGGTCCTGGCGGCGCGCACGATCTCCAGCAGCGGCATCTTGGGCACCGGCGAAAAGTAGTGCATCCCCAGCACGCGATCGGCGTGGCGGGCCGCTGCAGCAATGGCGGCGATGGGCAACGCGGAGGTGTTGGAGGCGAACACCGCCTCGGCGGAGATGAGCTCTTCCACTTCCGCCAGCACCCGCCGCTTCAGCTCCAGCTCCTCGAACACCGCCTCGATGACGAGGTCGGCGCCGCGCGCCTCGGCCACGTCGGTGGTGAGGTGCAGGCGCGCCCAGCGGCGGTCGGCGTCGATGCGGCGCAGGGCGCCGGAGCGCACCTGCTTGTCCAGCCCCTCGCCGATGGTGCGCGCTGCCCGCCGCAACACCTCCTCGGAAATGTCGCGCACCACCACCGGCGCCTGGCCCAGAGTCACCGAGGCTACCCCGGCGCCCATGAACCCGCCCCCCAGCACCGCCACACGCCGCACCGGCCGCGCTAGGGAGCTTCCCGAGTCTTTCTTGGCTTCGTTCATGGCGTGGAAGATCCACACCAGGTGACGCGCCTCCGGGCTGGGTACCAAGGTGCCAAAGTGCACCGACTCCAGCTCCAGGCCGGCGGCGACGCCCTTGCGCAGCCCCAGCTCCACGCACTCCAGGATCTTGCCCGGCGCCGGGTAGTTGCCGCGGGTGGCGCGGGCCACCTGGGCCCTTGCCTTCCTCATCACTATTCCGCGCAGGGGCGGCAGGGCCTGCAGGCGCACCGCCAAGGGTAGTCGCCGGCGCGGGTTCTTCATGGTTTTCTCGGCCAGCGCCAGCGCCGCCCGCGCCGCCGTGTCGGCGATGCCGCCGGGGGTGGTGAGGATGTCCACCAGCCCCATGCGGTAGGCCGCCCGGGCCCGCAGCCGCTTGCCGGTGAGCAGCAGGGGCAGCGCCGCCGCCAACCCGACGCGGCGGGGCAGGCGCTGAGTGCCACCGGCGGCGGGGAGCAACCCTAGGGTCACCTCGGGCAGCGCCAGTACCGTGGCCGGATCGTCGGAGGCGACGATGACGTGGCACGCCAGCGCCACCTCCAGGCCGCCCCCCAAGGCGGCGCCGTGCACTGCCGCCACCACGGGGATGCGGGCGGTGGCCAGGCGCGTGAGCAGCGCGTTGCCGCGGCGCGAGAAAGCTTCCGCCTCGACGCCGCTCATGCGCACGGCCAGGTCCAGATCGGCGCCAGCGATGAACGTGTCGGGTTTGGCGGAGGCCACCACGATCCCCTTGACCGCGCCGTCCTCCAACAGCGAGTCGGCGTGGGTCTCGAACTCCTCTAAAAGGGCGGGGGAGAGGGTGTTGACGGCCTTGCCCGGACAGTCCAGGGTGACCACCGCAATGCCGTCGGGACGCTGGTGCACGCGAATGGCGCTCATGCTCTCCTCCTCCACCGGTCCCCGCTTACGCCCGCTCCAGCACCATGGCGATGCCGATGGCGCCGGCAGCGCAGGCCGCCACCAAGCCGTAGCGCGCCTTCTCGTGGCGCAGACGGTGCCCGCAGGTGGTCAACAGGCGCGCCCCGGTGGCGCCGAAGGGGTGCCCCACCGACAACGACCCTCCCCAGGCGTTGAGCCTCGCCGGGTCGATGCGCCCCAGCGCCCCGGGGCGGCCCAAGCGTTGGCGGCAAAACTCCGGGTCTTCGAGGACCTTAAGCACAGCCAGTACTTGCGCGGCAAAGGCCTCGTGGAGCTCCACCACCTCTACCTCCTCCAGGGTCAAGCCGGCCAGCGCCAGGGCGCGGGGCGCTGCCAGCGCTGGCCCCAGCAGCAGTTCCTCCAGCGGATCCAAGGCCACCACCGCCGAGGCGATCACTTCGGCGAGGGGCTCCAGGCCCAGCTCCGAGACCTTGCGCTCGCTCATCAGCAACACCGCCGCGGCGCCATCGGAGAGGAACGAGGCGTTGCCCGCGGTGATCGTACCGAAGCGCCGGTCAAAGGCTGGCTTTAAGGCCGCCAGTTTCTCTTCACTGGTGTCGCCGCGCACGCCGTTGTCCGCGCTCACCCGACGCCAGCTGCCAGGCACCGTGACCGGCACAATCTGGCGCGCTAGGAGGCCATCCGCGGCGGCCTGGGCGGCGCGCCGGTGGGAGGTAGCGGCAAAGGCGTCCTGGGCTTGGCGGGAGATCCCCAGCCGCTTGGCCAGCCGCTCGCCGTTCTGTCCCATGGTCTCGCCGGTGGTGAACTCGGCAATGGCGGGGGGATCGGGCAGCAGGTCGGAGAGTTTCAGGGAACCGAAGAGCTTCACCATCGCCACAGGCCCCCGAGCCTTTTGCGCGGCGATGAGGCGCTTGCGCACCGGCCGGCGGTAGCGAATGGGGGCATCGGACATGGTCTCGGCGCCGGCGGCGATCACCACGTCGGCGTCGCCGCAGCGAATGGCCCGCACGCCGTCCAGGGCGGCCTGCAGCGACGACACGCAGGCCACCGTGACGGTGTAGGCTGGGCAGCTGTCGGGGAGTCCGCACCCCAGCCCCACCTCCCGGGCCAGGTTGGAGGTGCGTGGATCCTGGATCACCGTGCCCAACACCAGTAGGTCCACCAGGTCGGGATCGACCCGGGTGCGGTGGAGCAAGCCGGCCACCGCCGCCCTCCCCAGATCGCAGGCGGTCAGGTCGATGAAGTCGGTGGATGAGCGCAAGAAGGGGGTGCGGCACCCCTCCACGAGAAAGACTCTTTCGCCTCGAGCCATAGGCCCTCCCGGCGCGTGCTGGCGGGGAGCTTGGACTATTCTTGGAAACTCTGTCAAGGGAGGGCTGGACCGCCATCGATGGGGCCGTGTGGGGGTGGCGCCAGCGTCCCCGAAGGCGGCTGGCCAAAACCGCGCCGGTGTCGGTGATGGGCTGGCAAAGCTGCCCACCGAGCGGTGCGCGCCGGCCGCGCTCCCCGGCAGGCCGTAGAGGTGAGCGGCGACCACGCCGGCGTCCGTTGCTGGCGAGGTTGTGGAAGGGTGAGGTCGCAGACCTGGCGCCCACGCACGCTGCGAAACCGACGCTCGCGGCGTTGGTGGCGGAAGGGTGGCGGTTCCACGCTCTCCCGGCCCAGGGAAGCCCGCCCCGTTACCCTGCTCCGGTAGGGTCGGCGCTGGTGCCTGACAGCTCGTGGGTGTCCTGGTCGTAGCGGCCGGCCAGTTCATCCATGACGGTTTCCTCAGCCAGAGGGACGCCGGCAAGGTAGGAGGCCCGCGCGATGGCGTGGGCCGCCACCGGGGCGGTGATCAACAGGAAGAGGGAAACCAGCGTGGCGCGCAGGGCGATGGCCCAGTCCCACATGGTCACCGCCACCGCCGCCACCACCAGGGCGGCTCCCAAGGTGGCGGCCTTGGAACTGGCGTGCATGCGCGTCAAGACGTCGGGCATGCGGACGAGCCCCACTGCAGCCAGGAGCATGAACAGGCAGCCGCCCGCGGCCAGGACCAGGGCGAGGATCAGACGGAAGAGGGTCATCGCCGTGCCTTCCCTTCCAGGTAGCGGGCCACCGCCACCGTGCCGATGAAGGCGATCACCGCCAGCACCATGGCCACGTCCAGCAGCACTGGAGCCTGCCACAGCACCGCCGCCAGGGCGGCCATGGCGACGCCGGCCGCAGCCACCACGTCGAAGGCCACCACCCGGTCGGGCAAGCTGGGGCCCCGCCCCAGGCGTACCGCAGCCAGGGCCATGGCCAGCGCCAGGATGGCCAGCAGTACCTGCCCGGCGAGGATCAGGGCGGGGGTCATCGCAGCAGCTCCCGCACCCGCCGCTCGAAGCCGTCCTTGATCTCGGCGCGCAGGGCTTGTGGGTCGTCCACGAACATGGCGTGGATGTAGAGCACCGAACGGTCGTCGGCGACGTCGAGGGTGACGGTGCCGGGGGTGAGGGTGAGGAGGTTGGCGAGGAGGGTGATTTCCGTCTCGTCGCGGGTGTCCAAAGGTACCGCCACCACCCCAGGCCGGCGCCGCGAGCGCGGGCTGACCACATCCCGGGCGACGCGCAGGTTGGCCAGAATCAGCTCTTTGAGGAAAAAGCCGGCGAAGGCCAGGGCGCGAGGCAGGCGGCGCACGTACGCCCCGCTGCCGACCAGGGGTGCCGCGATGGCCAGCACCCCGTAGCCGAGGAGCAAACCCAGCAGGAAGTGCACCGGCTCGCGGCTGCCCACCAGTGCCATCCACAGCAGGGCGAGGAGGAGGTTGGCCAGCAGCGGGCTCACGGCGCCACCTCCCGGGCCGGGGGGGAGGCCCGGTCAGCACCGTGCCCGGCAACGGCGGCGACGTAGGCGGCCGGGTCCAGCAGCTGCGCCGCGGCGCGCCGGGACAGGTCCCACAGCGGCCGCGGGTGCAGCCCAATGGCCAGTGTCAGCACGGCCAGGGCCACGCTGGGTGCCACCAGGAGGCCCAAACGCCGGCGACACAGGGGTGCCGGCTGGGACGTCTGCTGGGGCGCCGGCTTCCAAAACCCCTCGGTCCAGATCTTGACCATACTCAGCACGGTGAGGAGGCCGGCGGCCAGAGCGGCAGTGACGGCGAGCCAGGCGCCTGCCTCGAGGCCCGCCCGGATCACCGCCAGCTTGGCCCAAAAGCCCGACAGCGGCGGCACCCCGGCCAGCGACCCGGCGGGGATGAGGAACAGCAAGGCGAGCCACGGCGCACGAGCCGCCAGGCCACCCAGCTGGGCGAGCTGGAAGCTGCCTCCCACCCGGTTGGCCAGGCCCGCCACTAGGAACAGGTTGGCCTTCACGAGGATGTGGTGGACCACGTAAAACACCGCGGCGGCCAGACCAGCGGCGCCCACGGCCGGCTCCGGCGAACCGATGAGGGCAAGCCCCATCACCATGTAGCCGATTTGGCTGACGATGTGAAACGACAGGATACGGCGTGTCTCGTACATGGCGACGGCGCCCAGGACGCCGAAGACCATGGTGAGGGCGGCCACTCCCAGCAGGAAGGTGGGTACCCCTGGCAGCGGGGGGAAAACCAGGGTAAGGATGCGGATCAGGGCGTACACCCCGACCTTGGTGAGAAGGCCGGCGAGCAGGGCGGAGACCGCCACCGGGGGGGTGTGGTAGCTGGCCGGTAGCCACGTGTAGAGGGGGAACACCGCCGCCTTGATGCCGAAAGCCACCAGGAATACCCCGGCCAGCGCTACGGTCAGCTCCGGTTGAGACGCGGCCACGGCGGCCAAGCGCAGGTGCAGTTCGGCCATGTTGAGGGAGCGCGTGACGCCGTAAATCAACCCCACGCCGGCCAGGAACAGCGCCGAAGAGAGGAGGTTCAAGGTGACGTAGGCGAGGGCCCCGGCCATTTGCGCCCGCTGCCCTCCCAGGGCGAGCAGGACGAAGCTGGCCATGAGCAACACCTCGAAGCAGACGTAAAGGTTGAACAGGTCGCCGGTGAGAAAGGCGGCCGCCACCCCGGCCAGCAGCACCTGCACCAGGGGGAAGTAGCCAAAGGCGCGGCGTCCCTCGTCGATGTCGGCGAGGGAGTAGATGGTCACGGCCAAGCCAATGACCCCGGTGACCACGGCCATCACCGCACCCAGGAGGTCGGCGGCCAGGGTGATGCCGAAGGGCGCCGGCCAGCTCCCCAGCTGCGCTACCTGTACACCCCCGGCCGAGACCTTCGCCAGCAGCGCCGCGGCCACCCCCACCTGCGCCAACGAACCGCCCAGCGCCAGGGCGCCCTGGGTGCGCGGCGCTCGCCAGGCAAGCAGCCCCGCCGCCGCCGCAGCCAAGGGTGCCAGCACCGGCAGGACGATGAGCCACGAGCCGCTCACTGTGCGTCCCCCATGGCGTCCGGGTCGTCGGTGCCGACCACCTCGAAGACCCGCCGCGCCAGCACCGCGGCGAACGCCACCACCGCAAAGCCGATGACGATGGCGGTAAGGATGAGCGCCTGGGGCACCGGGTCAGCGGCGTCGGGGGGTGGCGCCAGCTCCCCCTCCCCCACCAGGGGCGCGCGCCCCCTCACCACCCCTGGGGCGGAGAAGATCAGCACGTTAGCGGCGTGGCCCAGCAGCACCAGGCCCAGCAGCAGCTTGATCAAGTTGCGCCGTAACAAGAGGTACAGCCCACAGGCGTACAGCCCGCCCACCAGCACGGCGAGGAGTGCAGCCATCTACGCCTCCTCCGCGAGGGTGAGCAGGATAAGGGTGGTGGTGCCCACCACCACCAGATAGACCCCCAGGTCGAACAGCAGCGGCGTGCCTGCCTTGCCCAGGCCGGGCACGGTGAGGGGCAGCCAATGCCCGGTGAGGAACGCGCCACCTGCCCAGACCGCCACGCCGCCGGCAACCAGCGCCACGGTCAGGCCAGCACCGAGGATGGTACGGGGGTCCACCCGCAGCAGGAGGAGGGTGGCGCGCGGGCCCCAGGCCAGGGCGTGGAAGGCGAAGGCCGCGGCCGCCAGCAGCCCGCCGATGAATCCGCCGCCCGGCTCGTGGTGGCCGCGCAGCAGCACGAACACCGAGAGCAACAGCAACAGGGGCGTGAGGTAGCGGGTGGCGGCGCGCAGGATGAGGGAGGTCACCGTTCACCTCCACCGCTGTCACCGGGCCGCAAGCGCAGTAGCGCCCACACGCCGAGCCCCGCCAGGGCAACCACGGTGATCTCTCCCAAGGTGTCGAAGGCGCGAAAATCCACCAGGATGACGTTGACCACGTTGCGCCCGAAGGCTGCCGGGACGCTGCGGTCAGCGTAAAACTGCGCGGTGGTGGCCGGGAACTGGCCGGGCAGAACAGCCAACACGAAGGTTGCCATGAGCAGGCCAGCAGCGCCGGCCAGCAGGGCGTCGCGGAGGCGTTGGCCGCCGCTGGAGCGGTCCGGGGACGGCGGCAGGTGGGTGAAAAGGAGCGCCAACAGGATCACCGTCAGACTCTCCACCATGATCTGGGTCATGGCCAGGTCGGGAGCGGAGAGCAGGGCAAACAGCAGGGCGATGCCGAGACCGGTCAGTCCCAGCGCCACCACCGCCGCCAAGCGCGAGCGCAGCACCACCGCCAGCACGGCGCCAGCGAGGATGAGCGCGCCCAGCACCACCTCGTGCACTCTGATGTCGCCGATCCGGCTGTGCGACCAGGGGGTCTGGAGCAACAGCAACGAGGGCGCCGTGACGACCACCGTGGCCAGGATGGTAACGGCGACGGAGCGGCGCAGGGAGGGGGTCTGAACGATCCGCGTCACCGTGGTCGCGAACCTCGGAAGCGCCGCCAGCAAACCCTCAAACCCGCGGGAGGGGCCGATCAAACTGGCCCGCTGGACCAGTCGTGCCGCCACCCCCATGCGCCGCCGCAGTACGAAAAAGAGGGCCACGCCGCCGCTCACCGTCACCGCGCTGAGCGCCAGTACGGTGAGCGCTTCCAGGCTCACCCCGTGCCAGAGCTTCAGGGTCATTTCTTGCTGGCGGCCCAGGATGGCCGAGGCCATGGCGGGGCCCAAGGTCTGGTCGAAGACGGCGGGCACTAGCCCCACGAACAGCCCGGCCAGGCCGAGGAGCAAGGGTCCCAGTAGCATCGCCGGCGGCGCCTCGTGGGGCTGGCGGGGGGGCTGCCGCCAGCGGAAGAGAAACGGCTTGACGGCCACCAGGCCCGCCGCCGCCACCAAGGCGATGTTGGCCGCCACAGCGGCCACGATGAGTTTGGCGCCCAACGCTTCCAGATCGAGTTTGGAGGTGTAAAGCAACTCCTTGCCCACGAAGCCGAACATGGGCGGGGCTCCGGCCATGGACAGCGCCGCCAGGACCGCCGCCGTGAAGGTCCACGGCAGTGCCCTGGCCAGACCCCCCAGGGCAGTGACATCCCGAGTGCCGGTGGCGTGATCGATGTTGCCGGCCACGAGAAACAGCGCCGCCTTGTACAGGGCGTGAGCCACCAGCAGCACCACCGCCGACTTCACCGCCAGCGACGTGCCTACCCCCAGCAGCATGGTCAGGGTACCCAGCACGCTGACCGTGGTGTAGGCCAGGATGCGCTTGAGGTCCCGTTGCCCCAGCGCCATGGCGGCGCCTACCAGCATGGTGGTTACCCCGGCGCCGATCACCAGCCACCGCCACTGAGCGGTGCCGCCCAGGTGGGGCGACAGCCGTGCCAGCAGGAACACCCCCGCCTTCACCATGGTGGCCGAGTGCAGCAAGGCGCTCACCGGGGTGGGGGCGGCCATTGCCCCCGGCAACCAGAAATGAAACGGCCACTGCGCCGACTTGGTGGCCGCCCCGGCCACGATGAGGGCAAGGATGGCCGGGTAGTGGGGGTGCTGGCGCAGGTCCACGGCGGCCCAGGCGGAGATGCGCCACCCCTGCGCCCCGGATAAACCCAGATCGCCGGCCGCCAGCCCCGCCAGCACTAGCCCGGCCAACAGGGCCAGCCCTCCGGCGCCGGTGATCAGGAGCGCTTGCACCGCCGCAGCGCGGCTTTCGCCCTTGGTGTGGTCGAAGCCGATGAGCAGGAACGAAACGACGCTGGTGGCTTCCCAGAAGACGAAGAGGGTGATGACGTTATCGGCCAGCACCAGGCCGAGCATGGCGGCCAGGAAGGCCAGCAGGTAAGCGAGGAGGCGGCCCCGCGTCGGCTTGCCCGCCATGTAGCTGCCGGCGTAAATGACGATGAGGGCGCCGATGCCGGCCACCAGCAGCGCCATAACCGCGGACAGGCCGTCCACGGCGAAGGCCACCTCGGCGCCCAGGTCGGCCAGCCAAGGCCTGGCCTCGGCCAGGGTGATGGCGGTGCCCTGGGGGAGGTGGGTGAGCACCACGGCGACGAAAACCAGCGGTGGCACGGCCAGCAGCCAGGCTGCGGCGTGGCCCAGGCGGCGCTCCACAAGCGGTGCCAGCACCGCTGCCACCACCACCCCTGCGAGCATCGCCGCCAGCATGCGCCTCCTTTCCCCGCGGCCCTCCGGGACGCTCCCCATGATACGTGGTCGAGGGGTGGGGTCATGCCAAGGAGGTCCCACCCCAAAGCCGGTACTCTGCAGCGCGCCCCCGACCCATGGCCGGTTCTTTTGGGCGCTGGCGAGCGGTGTTCACCACCCAGCGGCAGAGGGCTTGCGCGAGCTGCTCCTGTCACCTCCTCGGCCGGCCTGAAAGGGGGCTGAAACAACGGCCCGCCGCACAGGGCGGCGGGCCGCTTTGAACACGATAAACGTCAGTACCTTACGGGCGCTTCATCCAGAACTGGTAGGTGCCGCTGCCCCGGTAGGAGTAAATCCGCCAGCGGTAGTACGCCGCGGTGCCGTTGTAGGTGATCGACTCGGTGGAGGTGGTCCCCTCGGAGCGGGCGACGGTCACCCAGGTGGAGCCGTTCCACCTCTGCAGGTAGAGGTCGAAGTCGGTACCCGACGGTCCCTGCAACCACCCCTGGTGGGTACCCGACACGCTGCTGTAGTAGTAGGTACCGTTGGGCTGGTAGGCCGAGGCCCCGGCGCCGGACAGCGTGCCCGTGTAGTACTCGCAGTTGGTGCAGGGCGCCCCTGAGGTGACGGTGACCGACTTGGTTTGGCTGTTGGTCTGGTTGGCGGTATCCCGCACGGTCAGGGTCACCGAGTAGGTGCCGGCGGCGCTGTACGTCTTGCTCACCGTCGCCCCGGAGCCGGTGGTGCCGTCGCCGAAGGTCCAGTTGTAGGCGGTGATACCGTAGTCATCGGTGGAGGCCCGCCCGTCGAAGGAGCAGGTCAAGCCGCTGCACGAGAAGGTGAAGCTGGCCACCGGCGGGTTGTCCGTGCTGCCGCCAAAGATGCTGTACAGCAGTCGGTTGGGGGAGCCGGTGCCGATCCCAGTGAGCACCCCCGTGGTGGCGTTGTTGATGATGGCGTTGAACACCGCCGAGGGCGAGGCCGACGTGTTGTTGGCGAGGTAGAGAGCGGCTACCCCAGCCACGTGGGGCGAGGCCATGGAGGTACCGCTGATGGTGTTGGTGGCGGTGTTGGAGGTGTGCCACGCCGACGTGATGCTCGACCCAGGCGCGAAAATGTTGACGCAGGTACCGTAGTTGGAGAACGACGAGCGGGCGTCGGAGGAGGTGGTGGAGCCCACGGTCATGGCCGCCGCCACCCGCGCTGGCGAGTAGTTGCAGGCGTCCCTGTTGTCGTTGCCGGCGGCCACGGCGTAAAACACGCCGGCGTTGATGGAGTTGTTGACCGCCGTGTCGAGGGCGCTGGAGGCGCCGCCCCCCAGGCTCATGTTGGCCACCGCCGGCTTGACGTGGTTGGCGGTCACCCAGTCCACCCCGGCGATGACCCCGGAGTTGGTGCCGGAGCCGTTGCAGTCCAGCACGCGCACGGCGTAGAGCTGCACGCCCTTGGCCACGCCGTAGGTGGCACCGCCCACGGTACCCGCCACGTGGGTGCCGTGCCCGTTGCAGTCGGTGCTGCCGCGCCCGTCGTTGATGGCCGTGTAGCCGCTGTAGGCGCGGCCGCCGAACTCGTTGTGGGAGGCCAGGATGCCGGTGTCGATGATGTACGCGCGGACGTTGGAGGCGGTGGTGTTATACGTGTAACTGTTGGAGAGCGGCAGGTTGCGCTGGTCGATGCGGTCCAGGCCCCAGGTGGGGTTGTTCTGGGTGGCGATGGCCTGCACCACGCCGTCTTCCTCCACGTACGCGACGCGGGGGTCTTTGGCGAGCCTTTCCGCCTGCTGAGGCGACATGGCTACGGCAAACCCTTTGAGGGCGTGCTGGTAGACATGGCGCAGTTGGGCGCTGTAGAGCAGCGCCATCTCCTGGGCGACGTCGGGCACCGTGCGCCCCGCCCAGTACGGTTGATCCGGTCCCCGCGCCGCATCGTCCTTCAGCACGACGATGTACTGTCCAGCGACGGGGTTTTCGACGCGACGGATCTCGGCGGCTTGGACGGCGACCGCCAGCACCAACGCGCCGCACATCACGGTGGCTGCAACTCGCTGCATCCTTTTTTCCTCCCCTTGGGGGTTTCCCGGTCCCCCCAAACCTGGTGGTCTTGGAGGCGAGCCTAGCGAAATTGCAGGGGGTGTCAATCCCTCAAAAGTGGGATATGCAGCGGCCGACCTACCGGGGCAGGGGCTGCCACCACTGCCGTAAGATTTCTGCAGGGTGTTGCGCGCACTGCTGGTGCTGGGTGCTCTCGGAGGAACGGAGCTGAGCATGCCGCCGCTGTCGGTGTGCCTGCGCGAGGTGGCACCGCCGCCCTGCGAGCGGGCCGGCGTGGCCCTGGAGGCGGAGGTGTGGGTGTGGGGTGGGGAGGTGGAGGTGGCGTGGCGGTGGCTGGTGGACGGCCGCGAAGTGCAGGCCGGCCGCACGGCGTCGGTTGGCGACGGCCCCACCCGCCACCTGCTCCTACTGGCCAGGGACGACCAGCGGCACACGGCGATCTTCGAAGCCAGCGCCGGGGGTGCGGTGGCCCGCCAGGGGTGGGAAGGGGTGGTGGCCTCTCCCCAGTGCCCCTTCGACCTGCGCGCCGAGGTGGTCTTGGAACCCGGCGTGGGTCTGGTGGGGGTGGTGCGCAACGCCGGTCCGGCGCCATCCCCGCCGGGCACGGCGCGCTGGCTGGCCGGGGGCCGGCGCTGGGCGGAGTCACAGGTGCCCGCCCTCGCCGCCGGGGAGATGCTGGAGCTGGTCGTGCCGGTCCAGCAGGTGGCGGAGATGGTGCGGGAGGTGCAGGCGGGCCGCAGCCCAGCGCCGGTCCGCCGCCGCCAGCGTCGGCCCTCGCCCTCGGCGAGCCTCCCCGCAGGGGCGCGGGTGGTGCTGCTGGCTCCCCTCCCGGAGGGCGACCTCAACCCGCGGGATAACGCCTTCGAGGTGTTCGTGACTGCCTCTTTGACGCCTCCGCCCTAAGTCCGAGGGTCGGTGGCCCAGCGCAGTCACACGGTGCTGGTGTCGCCCAACGCGAGCCCCCCTCGGTTGGGCGGCAGGTGGGTGCCGGAAACCGCCGGGCCGGCTCCTTGGGTCCGCCCTCCAGGTGAGCAGCGGCGCCCCTGTGGCCGCCCAGGCGTGATGGGTCGGCCGATGGGCGAAACGCTCGACGGGCGCTAGCGCTGGTTGTCGAACATCGGCGCCGGCTCAGGGGCGACGAAGGGAACGGTGCACGAGCCTTCCCGGCTCGGGGTGCGGGGTGGGGGTGGGGCGCGACACGGGCGTTACCGTGGGCGTCGTAGTCGCTGTCGGTGTCCGTGTCGGTGTCACTGACCGCGTCGTTGTCGGCGTGGGTGGGTGTCACCGCCCCCCACCTCCTCGGGATGCCCCGAGATACAACCCGCCGCGAGCCCCCGGCCGCAGGGGCTGGTTTGGGGGTGGGCCCCTGGAGGCACGTTGTCCCTAGCGCCCCCCCGCCCCAAGGGCCAGCCGTTGGGGCTGGTGGTGTGACCGGCGACGCCGCTGCCTAGGGCATGACGTAGTGCAGCGGCCCATCGGGGCCCACCGGCAGGCCGAGGGCCATCCACAGCGCCAGCAGCGCCGTCCAGGCGAGGCCGAAGAGCAGCGTGTACGGCAACATGGTGGAGATGATGGTGCCGATACCGTACTTCTCGTCGTACTTCGCGGCAAAGGTCACGATCAACGCGAAGTACGACATCATGGGAGTGATCACGTTGGTAATCGAGTCACCTATGCGGAACGCAGCTTGCGTGAGCCCGGGGTGGTAGCCCAGGAGCATGAACATGGGCACGAACACCGGCGCCATAATCGCCCACTTGGCCGAGGCCGAACCCATGAACAGGTTGATGAACGCCGACAACACCACGAAGGCGACCATCAGCGGCACGCCGGTCAGCGAGATGCTGCGCAGCAGCTCGGCGCCGCGCACCGCGAGGATCAAGCCGATGTTGGAGTAGGAGAAGAAGTAGACGAACTGGGCGGCGAAGAACACCAGCACGATGTAGGAGGCCAAATGGCTCATGGCGTCGGTCATCTGCTTGATGACGTGCTTGTCGCTGCGGGTTTTACCCACGGCGATGCCGTAGGCCAGGCCGGGGATCAAGAAGACGATCATGATGGCGGCGATCAGGCCGCGGAAGAAGGCCGAGTGCAGCACCCCCTCGCCGGGGTGGCGGAGGAGGCCCCACGGGGGCAGCACCGCCACCGCGAAGACGGCGGCGCTGGCGAGCAGCGCCAGCCCGGCGGCGGCGAGGCCGCGCTTTTCCACCCTGGAGAGCTGCTCCATGGGTGGGGCCGTCTCCGGCCCGCGGTAGGCGCCCAGGCGGGGCTCTACCACCCGCTCGGTGATCCAGGTGCCCACGCCGACGATCAGTACGGCCGAAGCGATCATGAAGTAGAGGTTAACGGCGGGGGAGATGGTGATGTTGGGGTCGAGGATGCGGGCGGCGCTCTCGGAGAGCCCGGCCAGGATGGGGTCGACGCTGGCGATCAAGAAGTTGGCGCCAAAGCCGGCGCTCACCCCGGCGAAGGCCGCCGCCAGGCCAGCCAGGGGGTGGCGGCCCAGCGCCAGAAAGACCGCCGCGCCGAGCGGGATGAGGATGACGTAGCCGGCCTCCGAGGCCACGTGGGAGACCACCCCGGCGGTGACCACGGCGGCGGTGATCAGGCGCCGCGGGGCGGTGAGCACCAGGGCGCGGATGAGCACCGCCAGCAAGCCTGACCCCTCCGCCACGCCGATGCCGATCATGGCCACCAGCACCAGCCCCAGGGGTGGGAAGCGCACGAAGTTGTCGTCCACGTTCTCGAACATCCAGCGGATCCCCTCACCCGACAGCAAACTGCGGACGGTGATCGCCTCCCCGGTGGCCGGGTGGGTGGCGGTTAAATCCACCGCCGCGGCCACGGCCGACAGGACGACCACGGTCACGGCGAGCAGCGCAAAGATCGTCGCGGGATGGGGCAGGGCGTTGCCCACCACCTCGACCCGATCCAGGAGGCGGAAGAACAGCGTCTTGTCCTGCTTTTTCTTAAGTTGACGAGCCATCGTCAGCCTCCCGCCCAGCCCCGAGCCGGGCCGCCGCGTCGGGGATGGTACCAGCCTCACCACCGCTACCGGCCCCCTTCGCGTCCCGGTCTGCGGACGCGGGCAGCTCGCCCGGGTTTCTCCGTCGGGGTGAACCGGTGGGCATACGCGGCCACGCTCCCCTGTTGCGTTGCGAAATTACTTGGGGGGCTCGATAGGCGTTTTTCACTGTTTCCGTGGCGCTCGATGCGCAAACTGCCGCTGCTGGCCGTGACCTAGTGGGTGGCGCTGGGAGCGGGGCACGCCGCTGCCCAGGTCGGCACCTCGTTTCTCGTTTTTCCCGGGTCAGGCGATGGGTACGTGGAAATCCCCCACGCGTCTGCCCTCAACCCGACCACCGCCATCACCATCGAGGCGTGGTTGTACCTATTCAATGGATCGGGGTGCGTGTCGCTGCTGGGTAAGAATTGGATCCAGGCCTACTGGCTTGGGGTGTGTGAGTCGCGGCTTCGTTTTTACGCGCGGGGTTCCGGCTCGGCCCGGGATTCCACGGGTACCGTGCCGCTGGGCCAGTGGGTGCACGTCGCCGTGACCCACGACGGCAGTCGGCAGAAGTTCTTCATCGACGGCGAGTTGGCGGGTGACTTCGACATGGGGCCCGGTCCCCTCACCACCAGCACCGCGCCGGTGAACATCGGCAGCGACGCGGCGTTCCGCTACACGCCCCGGGGTGCGATGCATGAAGTACGCCTGTGGAGCATTGCACGCACCCAGGCGGCGATTCAGGGCGACCGGCTAACGCGCCTCACCTCGCCTCGGTCTGGCCTTGTGGCGGTGTGGCCCCTGGACACCGACGCCCGGGACGCACTGGGCGGTCACCCCGGTTCGTTGGTGGGTGGCGCGAGGTTCGGCTCCGGTCTCGAGCTCCCCTGCGACCCCTCATACTGGATTGCCACCGCCGCCAGCATCAGTGGTGCGGGAGGGTCCCAGTGGGCCACCGACGTGGCGCTCTTCAACCCGGCGACGCAGCCGGCTACGGCGCGGCTGTACCTGCTGCCCCGGGACGGCGACAACGGCGACGTGGTGCCCCTCTCCAGGACCGTACCCGCCGGGCAGGTGTTGACGCTGCCCGATGTGGTGCGGGTGACCTTCGGCCAGACCGGGTTGGCAGGAGCAATTCAGATCTGCGCCGATCGGCCTTTGGTGGTGACTTCCCGCACTTACACCAGGGAGGGCGGCAAAACCTACGGCTTCGGCGCTCTGGCGACCCGCCGCGAGAGTGCCATTGCCCCTGACCAGACCCGCCACATCGCGGACATTCGCGAGAGCACCACCACGACGAGCGGTTTTCGCACCAACTTGGGGCTCACCAACGTCTCCAAGGCGACGGTGACGGTCACGGTGACGCTGATCCTGGCCGACGGCACGACCTTGCCCGAGCGGACCTACACGGTGAAGCCTTGGAGTCACATCCAGCGCAACCGCATCGTCCGGGACTTCACCGCCGCCGACGTCACCGGCGCCGTGCTGGCGATCCGACCCAGCGGCGGCTCGGTCATCGGCTACGCGGCGGTGGTGGATAACTCCACCAACGATTCGACGTACCTGGAAGCCCTCTACTGAGGAGGCGGCCGGTCCCTGCGGCGCAAGCCCCAGGGACCGGCCTTCTGCCTTCGGCGGAACGATCGGCTGGCGGTCAGGGGCGGCGGCTAGCTGAGGGCGTGACGGTGCACGTCGGCTGCGCCCAAGGCACTACCAACGGCGGGCGTCGAGGATGGCGCGCAACGCCCGGGTGAGCGTGTCGATGTCGAACGGCTTCTGCAGGAAGGCCACGCCCGGCGGCACCTCGTGCCGCACCCGCTCGTCCTCGGGGTAGCCCGACATGAGGATGACTCCGAGTCCCGGCCAGCGCTCCAGCAGCATTGTCGCCAGCCGCCCGCCGGTCAGGCCGGGGAGCATGAGATCGGTGAGCAGCGCCTGAAAGGGGGGGTCCTCGGGCAGGGCGAGAGCGTCCTCAGCCGACGCCACCGCCTTAGGCTGGTAACCCAGCAGAGCCAGGATTTCGACTAGGCCTTCCCGCGCGCCCTCTTCATCCTCCACCACCAGGACGCGCTCGCCCTGGCCTTCGCCAGAGCGTGCCACCGCTTCCACTTCTGCCGGCCGATCCTCCTGTGCTGCCGGCCGGCGCGGTAGCACCACGCGGAAGCGGCTGCCGCGGCCGGGCTCGCTCTCCACCTCCACGCGGCCGCCGTGCTGGGTGACGATGCCGTGCACCACGGCGAGCCCCAGCCCCGTGCCCTCACCGTGGGGTTTGGTGGTGAAGAACGGTTCGAAGATCCGCTCCCGCATCTTCGCGGGGATGCCGGCGCCGGAATCCTCCACGTCGATGAATACCTCGCCTTCCGACAGGCCGCCGGTGCGCAGGGAAAGTCGGCCCCCCTCGGGCATGGCGTCCCGGGCGTTCACCGCCAAGTTCATGAGCACCTGCTCCAGCTGCGCCGGGTCGCCGTGGATGCCCAGCTCGCCCTCGGCCAGCTGGATGCGGAGAGCGATATTCTCGGGCAGCAGGCGGCGCAGCAAGGCCTCGGCCTGGCGCACCACCTCGTTGACCTCGCAGGGCTTCATCTGCGGCTCGGCGCGGCGGGAGGAGAGCAGCAACTGGCGGGTGAGCTCGGCGCCGCGCCTGACGTATTTCTCCAGCTCATCGGCGGCCCGGGCAACGGCTGCCTCAGGGCAGCGCAGGCGCAGGGCGTGCACCGCCGTGGTCATGGCTTGCAACAGGTTGTTGAAGTCGTGGGCGACGCCGCCGGCCAGCCGGCCGATGGCCTCCATCTTCTGGGCCTGGCGAAGCTGCGCTTCCAGCAGCTCCCGTTCGCTCACGTCCACCGCCATGCTGAGGACGAGCCGGCGCCCCCGCTCGTCGCGGCCGAGGGGGGTCGAGCGGAAGGACCAGGTACGCATCGTGCCGTCCCGGCAACGGATCACGGTGTCGGGAGTGGCGGTGGGTCCGTTGGGCGTCAACAGCGAGGCGATCACCTGGCGGGCCACCTTCTGCCGCTCGCCGTAGGCCTTCTCGGTCCACGCCTCAATGGTGGGGATGTCTTCCCGCCGATAGCCGGTAATCCGGGTCCACTCGGCGTTGACCAGCACCACCTCCCCGTCCTCGGCGTGGATTGCTGCGGGGTAGGGGGCGTGCTCCACGGCGCGCCGAAAGCGCTCCTCGCTCTCGCGCAGGGCGGCTTCCGCCTGCTTGTGGGCGGTGATGTCCTCGGCCACGCCCTCGATCCACCCCTTGTCCGGGTAGATGCGGGCGGAAAAGCGGGCCCAGAAGATGGAGCGGTCCTTGCGGTAGAAGCGCGCCTCGAAGCCTTGCACACAACCGTCGCGGCGAAGCAGTTCCAGCATGCGCTGGCGCGTGTCGGGATCCACATAGTTCTCGCTAGTGACGTAGTGGGCGATGAACTCCGCGCGGTTGTCGTAGCCGAACATGCGGGCCAGCTGCTCGTTGCTCTCCAGGAGCTTGCCGTCGGCGATGCGGGTGCGAAACAGGCCCACCTGGGCGTTGTGGAACAGGTTGCGGTAGGTCTCTTCGCTCTGGCGAATCCTCTCTTCCGCCTGCTTGCCCTCGCTGATGTCGCGCACGATGACGACGAAGCGGTTGTGCCCGCCGATGACGGCAAAACGGGTGCTCACCTCCACCCAAAAGGTGTGGCCGTCCTTATGCCTGGCCAGCCACTGGAAGGTCTGGGGGCCGAGCGCGCGGGTCGTGCGCAGCCACTCCAACGCTTCGGCCTGCGAGTACGGCGGCTCGCCCAAACTCAGATCGTCGATAGAAACGCGCAGCGCCTCCTCGCGGGAGTAACCGTACATCTCGCACATGCCGCGGTTGACGTCGATGATCTCCCCGGTGTCGGCGTCGTCCACGAACACGGCGTCGTTGATGGAGTCCAGCACGGCCTGCAGATACTGGCGACCCTCGAGCAGCGCAGCTTCCTTCCCCTTGCGCTCGGTGATATCCCGGGCGATGTGCACGGCGCCGGTCAAGCGGCCGGCCTCGTCGACGATGGGGTCGGTGGTGACGGCAAACCAGCGCTGGCCCACCTGCATCTCCAAGCTCTCGCGCTGGAGGCTCTGGCGCATACGGTGGAAGGGACATGCGGGGAGGGGCGCCGCCGTGCCGTGTACGATCTCGCAACAATGCTTGCCGATCATTTCGGCCCGCGGACAGTCGAAGGCCGCCTCCGCCGCGCGGTTGCAGCGCAGCACGCGCTGCTGGGCATCCACCACCCAGATGGCGTCGCCCAAAGCATCGAACGTCACTTCCCACTGGCGTGTCAACCGCTCGTTGTCGTCCACGAGCGACTTAAGGCGTACGAGGAGGGGGCCGCTGTCGCCCAGCACCAGGTCCACCTCGCCCCGGCGCAGCGCCGCGTGGGCCGCCTCCACCTCTTCGAGCCGCCGTTGCAACTGCTCGTACGACGGTTTCTCAACGCTCACGGCCGCCCCCGGACCGGGCAAGGCCCAGCGCCGCCAGCACCACCGCCTCGTCGCGCAGCGAGCCGACGATGGTGCGCTCACCTGTCGGCCCCTCCACCTGCAGCGTGGGGACCACGCTCACCCCGTGGGCAATGGCGGCCTCGTACTGCTGGAAAACATCCACGATCTCGACCTGGCAGCGGCCGCCCAGATGCTCGCGGCACAGGCGGGCGAGCACCTCCCTGGCAGTAACCGAATTGGGCTCGTTACCGGCGACGAACAGCCGGAAACGGCAGGTGGGCTTGCTGGAGGCGTCTTCCGTGTCAGCTGCGGGTCGGGGCGCCATGGCTCACTCCTGGTTTTCCTCGGGCTCGCCCGGGGTACCCCCAGGGGGGGGCGGGCTCGCACCTCGCAAGGCGGTTCGCCGGGCGAGGTCCTCCCCCCTCTGGTGGCGCAGCTGCCGCAGGCGTTGCAGCTCCAGCTCCTTGGCCTGGAGCTCCCACTCCCGCCGCTGCGCCTCGGCGCGGTCCCTGGCCTCCTGCACCTGCCGCGCGGTGCCGGTCAGGACCTCCCCCTCCCCCACGTACACCTCCCGGAGGTCGATCCCCGCGTCGGTGATGACGTACTCGTGTTGCTGGTTGGAGTGGCGGGACCCCCGCGACTTGAGGACGTGCAGGAGGCGCGTGATTTCGCCGGCGTCTACCTTGTAGGCCAGGCCGATCACGGTGTCCACGAGGGAGGAGATGCCGTTGCCGGAAATCTCGGCCAGATCGTCGCTGGCGGTCTGGTTCGCCATCAGGATGGTGATGCCCCGCTCCTTGCAGGTGTTGAGCAGCCGCAACAGGTACTCGAAGGCGGCTTGCCGGCCGCCCATGCGCTGGCAGGCGGAGATGGCGTCCACCACCACGTGCGCCGGGGCCAGCTGGTCGATCGCCTGCCGGGCGCGGAGAAAGTGCTCTTCCGCGCCCATGGCCTCGGGAAAATGCGCCAGGATACACAGCTGCCCGGCATCCACGTGCGGCTGCAAGACGATCCCCGCGCTGCGCACGTTTTCCACCATCGCGGGCGCCGATTCTTCGAACTCGATGTACAGCACCCGCTCCCCCCTGCCGCAGGCGGCGGCAACGAAGGCACTGCACAGGAGCGTCTTGCCGGTGCCGGGTAGCCCGGCCAGGAGGACGCAGGAGGCCCGCCGGTAGCCGCCGTCCAGGATCTCGTCCAAGCCCGCGCACCCGGTGGTCATCTTCTGGCCCAGAGGCTTGTGCCGCAGGCCTAGAGTGGAGATGGGCGCCACGGAAAGCCCGGAGCGCGTGATCGTGTAGGGGTACTCGTTGCGGCCGAATCCGGAGCCGCGGTACTTGATCACCCGCAGCCGACGCGTGGTGACCTGGTCGTTCACTCGCGCGTCCAGGGCAATGACGCAGTCGCTCATGGATTCGAAGAAGTCCTCGTAGAAGGAGGCATCGGCCCGTTTGGACGGTCGAGTGGTTACAACCACGGCGAGGCCGGCCTGCTGCAGCCAGTGGTTGAGCAGGTGCATCTCGTTGCGCACCTGCCGCGGCTCGGTGAACAGGCGCAGGGCCACCTCCAGGGCGTCAATGGCGATGCGCCTGGCGCCCATCTCCTGACTCTTGCCGGCGGCAGCCGCCAGCAGCCCTTTGAGGCTGAACTCGCCGCTTACCAGCGTGTCTGGCTTGAGATGCCCGCCCAGCAGGAACAGGCGGTGCTGCCGCTCCAGGGCGGGCAGGTCCCAGCCCAAGGTGGCGGCGTACTGCCGCAGGTGCTCCAAGGGCTCTTCGAAGCCGATGAAGATGCCCGCTTCGCCGGCTAGCCCGCCCCGGTAGAGAAACTCCAGGGCCAGCAGGGTCTTGCCCGAGCCGGGGCCGCCGCTAAGGAGGGTGGTGCGGCCGCGCGGCAGCCCGCCCTCCAG